>Ga0315288_10003420_pt1 | contig 20304 bp, 14 predicted proteins | sample YL17G11_20_MG_FD_203454 | JGI IMG/M metagenome (GOLD analysis project Ga0315288, IMG submission 203454) | Sediment microbial communities from Yellowstone Lake, YNP, Wyoming, USA - YL17G11_20 | ecosystem: Environmental > Aquatic > Freshwater > Lake > Sediment | place: USA: Wyoming | collected... | reverse complement strand
GCACTTTCCTGCTGGTTTTATAGTCAAGGTCAAGCAGGGCCATCGTATATGCAACCTGAAATTTGAGAGGATCAGTTAAGGGCAGCTCTTTAAGCAGGCGACCAAGCTCAATTCTGGCTCGCTCTTTGCCATTGGCAAGAACCGCCTTCTCAGCTTTAAGCTGCTTCGCCTTTGAGTAGCCCGCCCAATTGTGCGTCCGCCAAACAAGTCTGACCCGCTTCGCCCAAATCGCTTGTTCGGGTTTGAGCGGCGGCGCGGATAAAGCAGGGGCATAGGCAACTGCCAGCAGGATAAGAATGACATTCCAGACCAGGAACCGTTTCATCGTTACCCCTCCGGTTGGATACTGCCTAATTGATACCATAATTACCACAAGTCTGCATCAAAAACCTGCTTTTGTTGTGGCACGGCCGTCCTTTCGGCAGAACTCAGGCTGTGGAAGCTAAGGCTTCTACAGGAAAGGCGAAAGCTAGGGCTTTCGCACTCCATGTCACCCCCATCTTTATGCAAAATTGTGCATACTCAAGTATGTATTACGTGGAGTGCGGGAGTCGTAACTCCCGCTTTATTAGCGGAAGCCTTAGCTTCCGCACAACAGATCATATTTAGAAATTCCTTTTCGTGAGACTCAATGGTGCGCTATCCCTTCAATGCCTCCGCCAATTTCCTCCCCGCTTCTTTGCAGGCGGCGAGGGTTTCGGGGGTTGGGCGGTAGGTTACTTCGATGCCGTCCTGGGTGCGGGTGGTTTTGATGTCGTCGAGGGCGGCTTCGATGATTTTGACCGCGCCGCCACCCCAGCCGTGGGAGCCGAAGGCGAAGCCGATTTTGCCGTCCGGTTGCAGGCCGCGGAGTTCTTCCAGGATGGCCGCCATGCCCGGCAGGACGCGGCGGTTGATGGTGGAACAGCCGAGCACCAGACCGCGGGATTCAACAATGTCGCGGATCAGTTCGGTGCGGTCGGCCGTGGGAATAAGATAGAGCTTGGCCTCTACGCCGGCCTCGGCAACACCCTCCATGACGGCGCGGGCCATCTGTTCAGTGGAGCCCCACATGGTCTCATAGGCGACAATCACGCGGTTTTCGCCCGGGCTGGTCGCCCAGCGCAAGTAGGCTTGCACAATCTCCATGGGATTTTTGCGCCAGATAATGCCATGGCTGGGCGCGATCATCTTAATGTCGAGTTTGGCTGCCACCACTTCCTGGATCTTCTTCTCCACCAGCGCATCGAAGGGTGTGAGGATGACCGCGTAATACTTCGAGGCCTCGTCCATCAGGACGGCATGGTCCACCTCATCATCAAAGCGGCCGCTGGAGGCGAGATGCTGGCCGAAGGCGTCGTTGGGCATCAATAATGACAATTCCGGCACATAGGTGAACATGGAATCGGGCCAGTGCAGCATGCGCGCCTCAAGGAAATTTAGAGTGTGGGTTCCCAATTCGATGGCGTCTCCGGTCTTGACCTGCTGGAATTTCCAACCTTCGGCCGCATAATGCTCGCGGATGGCTTTTTCGCCATTTTTCGTGCAAACGATGGTGGCTTGCGGGGCGCGCGTCATGACCTGGGCCAGGGCGCCGGAATGGTCCGGCTCGACATGATTGACCACCATATAATCGAGCTTGCTGAGGTCAATCAAATCCGAAAGACGCGCAAACATCTCCGCCGCGAATGGGATATGGACGGTATCAACGAGGGCGGTCTTGCCGCCCTTGACCAGGTAGGAATTATAAGTGGTGCCATGGGTGGTGTGATAATGATGGCCGTGAAACTGCCGCACCGCCCAGTCCACTGCGCCCACCCAGAAAACGCCTTTGTTAATTTCAACGGGTTTGAGAATGGTATCCGCCATGGTGTTCCTCCTTAAGGAATTCGTCGCTTGATTATGGCACGGCCGGGAAAGGAAGGCAACGGAAATCTGCGACTATCTGTGTTAATCTGCGGCCAAAAATTGACGGCAATAGCTTTTGTTGTTGACTTTTCCATCGCTCAAATAAAGAGATAAACGATTAAGATATGTTTTTCTTGGAGTGCGGCGCTTCGATAGGCTCAGCATCGCCCCAGCATGATATGCAGCGCCATCCCGAGCGTAGTCGAGGGGCGGGAGCCATAGCTCCCGCTTTATTGGCGGAAGCCTTAGCTTCCGCCGGCAATCAACCTGTGGAAGCTAAGGCTTCCACGGATAAGGCGAAAGCTAAGGCTTTCGCACTCCACGCCGAACTGCGCGAAACTTTTATTCTTGACTTTTGTGTTTGTGTCGCATAAGCTATGCGCGGTAAAGAACTGATTGAAAAGGAGTAGATATGGCAAAGATTCGCGTAACCGTTTGGGGAGAGAACATTCATGAACATACCCATAAAGCCGTAAAGAAAGTTTATCCCAAGGGCATGCATACCTGCATTGCCGACGGCCTGAATGAGGCCACCGATATAAAGGCGATTACCGCCACGCTGCAGCAGCCGGAGCACGGCTTGACGGAAAAAGTGCTGGCCAATACCGATGTCCTCACCTGGTGGGGGCATATGGGGCATCATCTGGTCGAGGATGTAATCGTGAGCCGGGTGCAGCGGCGCGTGCTGGAAGGCATGGGGCTGATTGTGCTTCATTCCGGTCATTATTCCAAAATCTTCAAGCGGATGATGGGAACCACTTGCAGTTTGTGCTGGCGGGAGGCGGCCGAAAAAGAGCGCATCTGGGTATGCAATCCTACCCACCCGATTACCAAGGGGATTGACCGCTTCATTGAGATTCCGCATACCGAAATGTATGGCGAGCCTTTTGGCATCCCCGTGCCGGAAGAGCAGATTTTCATCACCTGGTTCGAGGGCGGAGAAGTGTTCCGTTCCGGCAATGTCTGGAAGCGGGGCAATGGCAAGATCTTCTATTTTGAACCGGGGCACGAGACCTTCCCCATCTATTTCCAGAAGGAAATAAAACTGGTGTTGAAGAACGCCGTCCGCTATGTCTGCCAGCAGAGCATCTGGAAAGATGGCTGCCCGATGATCACGGCGGAGCAGACGCGGGAGAAGATTGGGAAGAAGTAAAGTAAAAAATATATCCACAGACTTGTCCGCCGTAGTTTTAACGAAGGCGGATCACGCAGATTAAAAGTGCAAGGCGAGGGCCGAACAGCCCTCGCCTTATTTTATCTTGCGTGCATGCGCCAAAGGCGCATAAATCTGCGTAAATCTGCGGCCTAACCCGCATCGTTAACGATACGATCAAACTGACAACAGTGTGTTTTGGGGGCGGGGTTCGTGAACCCCGCCGGCGGGCTTTATGCCTCGACTTTCGCTCGGCATCCCGAGTAACACCGAGGGACAAAGCCCGCCCCCAACTACGCTCTCGTTAATTTCACGAATTATTCGGCCTAATTCTAGACGGGCAAAAAGCTCATGCCCGGTTTGAGCCGTTTGATGAAGGCGGCGATGAGTTTGGCCGCGTTTTCCAAATCGTCGAGCGACAGCACCTCGGCGGGGGTGTGCATATAACGCAAGGGAACGGCGACGAGGGCGGTAGCAACGCCGGTGCGGGAAAGTTGTATCGCATTGGCGTCGGTGCCGGTGGCGCTGGGTGCGGCGAGCATTTGATAGGGAATCTTTTCCGCTTTGGCGGTGTCAATCAAGAGCTTGCCGACCACCGGGTTGATATTGGCGCCGAGATGCAAAACTGGACCTTTGCCCAATTTAATGTCGCCGCTTTTGGTCTTTTCCGTGCCCGGATGATCCGAGGAAAAGGTTACATCAATGGCGATGGCAAGCTCGGGATCCAAACCGAAGGCGCTGGTATGCGCGCCTCGCAGGCCGATTTCCTCCTGCACCGTGGAAACGCCGCAAACCGCGGCCTTGATTTTCGCCTTGGCCAGCAGGCGCAATACTTCCACCACCACAAATGCGCCCATCTTGTCATCCAGCCCGCGCGAAACCACAATATCATGACCGAGCCGGTCCAGCCCCACGGCAAAAGTAATCGGATCGGCGATGGAGACGCGGGTCAGCGCATCTTTCTTATTCTTTGCGCCAATATCAATCCACAAATCGTGGAATTCCGCCACCTTTTTGCGATCCTCCGCGCTCATCAGATGGATCGCCTTGCGTCCCACGACGCCGAAAACCGGCCCCTTGGCATTATGGATAACCACTCGCTGGCAGTTCATTACCTGGGTATCAATGCCGCCAATGGGCGCAATGTAAATATAGCCCTCATCGGTAATATGGCGCACCATAAAGCCAATCTCGTCGCAGTGGCCGGCGAGCATGATGCGGGGTGAGCCTTTCGGGTTCAACAGGCCGATAGTATTTCCCATGACATCGGTCTGAACCTTGTCGGCATACTTTTTCATCTCCTTTCCAATGACGGCCTGAACCGGCTGCTCGAAGCCGGAAGGGCTGGGCGCGGCGACCATTTGCCGCAGAAATCCAACTCGTGTTTCTTCCATAATACAATCCTTTCAAAAAAATTTACGCGGAGCGCCCTTCGTAAGGTTCACAGTGAAGGGAACCCCGCTGTATGCGCGATGTGAAATTACAGGGCAAGGTTAGAGACGGTTAAGCGCACGCGTTATGATATTGAGATGCTGCTCTTCCTCGGCCTTGAGCTGGTCGAGGATCTTGCGCATCGCCGGCTCATGACATTTTGCCGAGGCCAGGGCATATATGTCAATCGCCTCCCGCTCTCCCTGCAGATGCATTTCCAGAATCTGGCGCAAATTCCGGCTGGGCTGCAGCAGCGGCAGGTTTGCCGTAGGCTCTCCGCCCAATGCGAGAATCATCTGCGCGGTCTTTTCGGCATGCTCAAGCTCCATATCGGCGATCAAACGCAGAAGCCTTTTCGTAGCCTCATCCTGGACATATGCGATGTGCTGTGGCAGCAGGAAAAGCGCCCCATATTCGGCGCTCATCGCCCGATTCAAAATTTCAATCAACTCCGCCCTTACATCTTGCATGGCAATCCTCCCGGATTTATATAATCTGTTATACTGCGCCGATTTTCGATTTCCTGCCAAGCTCCGGACCTTAAATGTATCAATTTATCCATAATTTCCGCCCGGCGGAGCTGCCTTTGGATTTATTTATTTTTGCTGCCCGGAGCAGATAAGCTTCTAAATCAGAACGAATAAAGAGAATAAACCTCAAGAATAAGACCATTTATATAATATTCTCTCAGAAATACGACCAAAATGGGGAATATAGATTAGAGCAAGCTAGAGGGCTTATTTGCTGCCTTTATCAGCGCCGGATGGCTCAGGAAGGAAAACATTAAAATGACGCTGGGGGTATTCCATGATTGCTTCGGAAAAAGGTAATATAGATCGTTATCAGTTGATTCGCGAAAGACTTCGCATCGGCCAAGCGATGCCTTGTCATGCTTTCACGCGCTATGGCGTGCTTTTGCTGGCGCAAGGTGAAATTCTAACGACGCCGACTCAGCTTGACCGGCTTTCATATCCCGATGTTATCTTTTCCAATGAGCCCCCCCCGGTGCTTGTTCCCGCTATCCTTGAACGACAAGCAAACCTGGGCATTATCGAAAATAGCCCCATAGACAGCCAGCTCGCCGAGGAGATGGCGGCCTTGCCTGTTGGCAAAGAGTTCGAGGAACAATCCATTGAGCTTAAGGAATTCGCGCCGACAGCCTCATTCGCCGAGGAGCTCGTCGCCGTCCGAGAGCTTTATCAGGATACGGCCTACTATATAGTTGATCTTTTGGCGCAGGTGCGGGTTGGCAAACCCATAGATTTATATGAGACTACCACATTAGTATCGCGCATGCTGGATAGTTTGCAGCGCAACGCGCGCGCCTTGACCAGCCTGGTGCGCCTGAAGGATATGGACACCTATACCTTTACCCATTCGATCAACACCTGCATCTTTTCCTTGATGCTGGCGCGTCATGTCAACCCAAAAATTGATCTAAACGTGCTGGGAATCGGCGCGCTGCTGCACGATATTGGCAAGACTTTCCTGCCGCCGGATCTGCTCTCCAAAGAAGACAGCCTCACCCAGTCGGAATGGGAATTGATCCGCATGCATCCGGAAGCCGGCGTGGACGTTATTAAGCAGGCTAAGGGCTACCAGAAGGAATATCTGGATGCTATCCTGCAACATCATGAACGTCTTGACGGCACAGGATATCCCTCGCAATTGGGGGGCGAGGGAATAGCCTTCATGAGCCGCATTGTCTCTATTGCCGATGTTTATGATGCCATGACCAGCGAAAGACCCTACCGCGCCTCCTTCTCGCCTCCCATGGCCATGCGCTGGCTCAATTCCCATGCCGGCGTGCTGTTCGACCTGGAGTTGGTGAGAACCTTTATCGCGGTGATCGGCATCTTTCCTGTCGCCAGCCTGGCAAGGCTGAACACCGGCGAACTGGCCATCGTGGTTAAAGTAAATCCCCAGGCGGTGCTGAAGCCGGTCATATTAGTGGTATCCGACGCGGACGGGTCGCCTTTGTTTGAACCCAAGCTGATAAATCTCGCGCTGCCGCCATTCTTGAATAGTAAAGAGATCCTGGGCCTTGAAGATCCTCATTTTTTCAAGATAGATGTGGACAAATATCTGGCTTCTGTTTCGGAGGAGAGAATAGCTGAATTGGAAAGCGAATCGCTTACCATATCCACGCTGGATATTCTGGCTTAATCCGGCATAACTTCCCGCCAGGATTCAATCTACTCCGCATCTTGCATCGCAATTCTCCCGGATCTGTGCAGCGCGCATTTCATAACCTCTCCATCTCAAAGAGTCTATGAAATAGCTTCTAAGATAAGTCCATTAGAGCAGCCCTTCATTGGGAATCCGACCAAAATGAGGAATATAGATTAGTGCAAGCCAGTGGAAGCTATATTCAAAACTCCTTTTGGAGGAGTTTTGAATATAGCTGGCTGTAAATTCGAGCCAGTTTTCGTGCGCATTTCAATCCCAAGGCTGAGGCCCATCAGGGAAAAATGACTTTTGAAATGCGCTCCAGGCTTTATCGCTGCCTTTTTCATGGCCTGATGGCTTGGAAAATGCGCATCAAAAAGACGACGAGGAATCCGTGACCGCCTCAAATAATAATAATCCAGTTCGTTATGACTTGCTTCGCGAGGGGCTTCGCATCGGCCAAAAGATGCCTTGCCATGCCTTCACGCGCTATGGCGTGCTTTTGTTGGCGCAAGGTGAAATCCTCGCGACGCCAACCCAACTTGACCGGCTTTCGTACCCTGATGTTATCTTTTCCATTGAGCCGCCCCCTATGCTTGTTGATGCTATCCGTGAACGACAAGCCGCCCTGGGCCTTATCGAGGATAATCGCATAGCTAGAAATTTCTCTGGGGAGATGACGCCATCGGTTGTTGGGAAGGAGCTTGAAGATCAACCCATTGAGTTTGAGGAAAGCGCTCTGGTTGTGCCTTTCGTGGAGGAGATAAGCATCGCCCGGGAAATCTACCAGGATACCTCCTTCTATGTAGTTGATCTGCTCGCGCAGGTAAGGGCCGGCAAACCCATTGATTTATATGAAACCACCAATTTACTCATGCGAGTAATGGACAGTTTAGATCGCAACGAACGCGCCCTGGCCAGCCTGCTGCGCCTGAAGGATATGGACACCTACACCTTTACCCATTCCATCAACACTTGTGTCTTTTCTATGATGCTGGCGCGTCATGTCAAACAAAATGTCAATCCAAAAGCCCTGGCAATTGGGGCGCTGTTGCACGATGTCGGCAAGACTTTTCTGCCGGCGGAACTGCTTACCAAAGAAGACCGCCTCACCCCGTCGGAATGGAACCTGATCCGCACGCATCCGGAAGCCGGCGTGGACATTATTAAGCTGGTTGAGGGCTACCAGGAAGAATTTGCGGAGCCCATCCTTCAGCATCATGAGCGTCTTGACGGCAGCGGCTATCCCGCGCAATTGAAAGGTGATGCTATTAGCCTAATGGGCCGCATTGTCGCCATTGCCGATATGTATGATGCCCTGACCAGCGACAGACCCTACCGAGGCGCCTTATCTCCTCCCACGGCCATGCGCTGTATCAGTTCCGATGCCGGCGTGTTGTTCGACCTGGAATTGGTTAGAACCTTCATCGGCATCGTCGGCATCTTTCCTGTCGCCAGCCTGGCCAGGATGAATACCGGCGAACTGGCCATCGTGGTCAAAGTGAATCCCCAGGCCGTGCTGAAGCCGATTATATTGGTGATATCCGACGCCAGCGGGACCCCTCTGCTTAAATCGCAGTTAATCAATCTGGCCGTGCCGCCCTACTTGAATACAAAAGCAATCGTCGGTCTCGAAGATGCTCGGGATTTCAAGATAGATGTGGACGAATGTCTGGCCTCGGTTTCCGAGGAGAGCATCGCTGAAGCAGAAGGCCTGGCGTCCTCTATAATAGTTACTGCCGGGACCAATACCGGGCTCGATACCCTGGCCTAGCGCGCATTTCATAACCGATTTCAAGCAAAAAGAAGCACCCTTTCGATATGAAATGCGCCTGCAAATATCTATGTTTCATATTAAGCTATTTCATAACCCCTCTCTTGGAGAGGGGTTATGAAATAGCTTCTACTGTGATTTGTCCAGTTTATCTACTAAGCTACTAAGCGCTTCTTAGTCAGAACGAATGATAATAGTCCCCTCTTAAATGAGAGCGCGAACCTCAAATATCGTATTGATTACTATTTTTTGTCATACTTACTTGAAACAGTTCTTTGGGGGAACAGCCTCCTTCAATGTGCATTGCGGAATTATTATTTTGGATGGGAATGTCATTTTGTAGAGAAAACGGTAAAAATGGGGAATATAGATTAATGCAAGCCTGGCTGCTTTGTCGCAGCCTTCATCAGGCGGCGGAGGGTTTGGCCTGGATAATTTTCGCCTCGGCGAATTGCGCCTAAGGCGGAGCGTAAACTTATTCACTAATCAAATGCTGGTTTTCTTTGTTTAACACTTGCGCCGAGGGCGCGGAATTCAGCACGTTGTGAATAATGGGGGTTATAGAGAAAGCTTAGAAAAAATACCGGGAGAATTCTGTGGCCACCTCACAACGAGGCAACTTGGATCGCTATAAGCTACTTGGCGAAAAGCTTTGCGTCGGCCAAAAGCTGCCTTGCCATGCCTTTACGCGTGATGGCGTGCTCTTGCTGGCGCGCGGCGAAACTCTGGCGACGCCCACTCAACTCGACCGGCTTTTGTATCCCGATATTATCTTCTCCAATAATCCTCCCCCGGTACTTCTTCCTGCCATCCGCAAACAACAAGCGGCCCTGGGCATTATCGAAGACAACCGCATAGATAAGCAGCTCGCCGAGGAACTGACGGCATTACCTCTGGAAAAAGAGCTTGCGCTTCAAACCATAGCGCTTGAGCCAGCCCCGCCGGTAGTGTCTTTCGCCGAGGAGATAGCCTTCGCTCGGGAGTTGCACCAGGAGGTCGCCTGCCATGTAGTTGATCTATTGACGCAGGTAAGGGTAGGCAAGCCCATTGACCTGTATGAGACCACTAATTTAATGCAGGGAGTAGTGGACAGCTTACAACGCAACGAACGCGCCTTTAGCAGCCTGCTGCATCTCAAGGTTATGGACGAATTCGCCTTTGCCCACTCTATTAACACTTGCATCTTTGCTTTGGTGCTGGCGCGCAATGTCAAACCGCCCATCAATCTAAACACTATGGGAATTGGCGCCCTGCTGCACGATATCGGCAAGGCCTTTCTGCCGCCTGAATTGCTTTCCAAAGAAGGCAGCCTTACCCAGGCGGAATGGGACCTGCTGCGCATGCATCCCAAGGTCGGCGCTGACATTATCGCATTGTCCCGGGGTTACCAGGAAGAATATGTTGATGCGATTCTTCAGCATCATGAGCGGCTTGACGGCAGCGGCTATCCCGCCCAATTGAAGGGTGATGCGATTACCCTTATGGGCCGTATTACCGCCATTGCCGATGTTTATGATGCCATGACCACCGACAGGCCCTACCGAGCCGCCTTCTCGCCTCCCATCGCCATGCGCTGGATTTGCTCCCATGCCGGCATGTTTTTCGACCTGGAATTGGTGAGGACCTTTATCGCGGTTATCGGCATCTTCCCCGTCGCCAGCCTGGCCAGGATGAACACCGGCGAACTCGCCATCGTGGTTAAAGTGAATCCCCAGGCCGTGCTGAAGCCGATTGTATTGGTGGTAACCGATTCCGACGGCACTCCTCTGTTTAGGCCAAAACTAATAAATCTGGCGGCGCCGCCCTTCTCCTATACCAAAGAAATCCTGGGCCTTGAAGATGCTCGTGATTTCAAGATAAATGTGGACGAATATCTGGCTTCTATTCCTGAGGAGAAAATAGCCGACTTGGAAAGCACAGCGCTTTCTATGAAAGCTTCCGCGGAAACATTTTCCGCGCTCGATACTATTGCTTAGAACGCATTTCATAACCTCATTTCGCTGTCCGTCAGTCTGACTCCATGCTTCTCTTGCTGTCGCTAAACAGAAAGCAGTGTCGCGCCTGTTGGAGTTGTCTTTGAATCAGTCTATCCACCCCGCTGAGCACTTAATATGTTTCGGAATCTTGCCGAATAAAGATATTAGCATCCAAACGGAGACCATTATTTTGTTGGAATATGGTCAAAATAAGGAATATAAAGCAGTGCAAATCCGCTTGCCTTGTCGCAGTCTTAATTATCGCAGTTTTCATAAGGCGTCAGACGGCTTAAAGAGAGAAGGCATTAGGAAGATGCCGGGAGTATTACGTGGCCACCTCAGGAAGAGGTAATCCGGATCGCTATGAGCTGCTCCGCGAAACGCTTTGCGTCGGCCAAAAGCTGCCTTGCCATGCATTCACGCGTGATGGCGTGCTCTTGCTGGCAAAAGGCGAAACTTTGGCCACGCCGACTCAGCTTGACCGGCTATTGTATCCCGATATTATCTTCTCCAATAGTCCTCCCGCTGGACTTCTCCCGGCCATTCGCAAACAACAAGCGGCCCTGGGCATTATCGAAGATAACCGCGTCGATACGAAACTCGAAGAGGAACTGACGGCATTACCTCCGGAAAAAGAACTTGCGCTTCAAACCATAGAGTTAGAGCCAATCCCGCCGGTAGTGTCTTTCGCCGAAGAGATAGCCTTCGCACGGGAACTGCACCAGGAGGTCGCCTACCATGTAGTTGATCTGTTGGAGCAGGCCAGGGCCGGCAAACCCATTGACCTGTATGAGACCACCAATTTAATGCAGGGAGTAGTGGACAGCATACGTCGCAACACACGCGCCATGGCCAGCCTGTTGTTTCTTAAACTGGTGGACGATTTCTCCTTTGCGCACTCGATAAACACTTGCGTCTTTGCTTTGGTGCTGGCGAGTCAAGTAAAACCTCAAATCAATCTAAACACCATGGGCATTGGCGCCTTGCTGCACGATATTGGCAAGGCGTTTCTGCCGCCGGAATTGCTCTCCAAAGAAGGCAGCCTTACCCAGGCGGAATGGGACCTGCTGCGCATGCATCCGAAGGTAGGCGCTGATATTATCGAGTTATCCCGGGGCTACCAGATAGAATATGTTGATGCGATTCTTCAACATCACGAGCGCCTTGACGGCAGCGGCTATCCCGCGCAATTAAAGGGCGATGAGATTACCCTTATGGGCCGCATTGCCGCCATTGCCGATGTTTATGATGCCATGACCACCGACAGACCCTACCGCGCCGCCTTTTCTCCGCCCACCGCCATGCGCTGGATTTGCTCCCATGCCGGCATGTTCTTCGACCTGGAACTGGTGAGGACCTTTATCGCGGTTATCGGCATTTTTCCTGTCGCCAGCCTGGCCAGGATGAATACCGGCGAGCTGGCCATCGTGGTTAAAGTAAATCCCCAGGCGGTATTGAAGCCGATTGTATTAGTGGTATCCGACTCCGACGGGATGCCTTTGCTTAAGTCGCAGTTAATAAATCTGGGCGCGCCGCCATTCTTGAATACCAAAGAGATTCTCGGCCTTGAAGATCCTCATTATTTCAACATAAATGTGGACGACTACCTGGCTTCCGTTCCTGAAGAGAGCATCGCTGAATTGGAGAGCAAAACGCTTTCAAAGCGATCCACCGCGGGCAAAAATTCCGCGCTTGATACGCGCGCCTAACCCCCCCTATTTTTCTCCTTGATATTTATCCCACAAGCTTTCATCATAGCGCGCGCGGCGGCCCGGGCAATCTTCCCGCGGGCAAAGCTGGCAGCTTTCAAAACTCGTCTCGGTGGGGAAAAAGATGCCGGAGACGGATTTTGTCGGCAGCATCAGATAGCTCTCCGTAAGTCTGACTCCAATCTTCTCTTCGCTGTCGCCAAACAGAGAAAATAACTGCACCTGCTGGGTTATGGGCCAGTCCTGCAGCGATCCGGGCGACATGTGAGACATCTTGCCGGGGCGATAAGTTTTGGTGATATGTTTCTGCATATAGCCATAGGCCGCTCCCAGCGCCACATGTTTTATCTCATCAAGCCAGTAAAATTCCATCAGATCGCCGGTGATGTTAGGCTGAACTTCCAATTCCTTCCCGCAGGTAACCAGGTAGGGGAATACCCTATGAATCTGATCCAGATTTGTTCTGAGCACGCGGCTGGTAAAATTCACGCCTCCGATAGTGACCGTGTCCGCGCCTTTGTCTCCGACATAGCAGACATCATACGCGGCTTTGGGATTCATAACCGATCTTGCCCAATCAACCAGTTTCCCGACAGCAGCCGCATCGGCATCGCCTTCGGATATGTGCAGGCGCGCCAGCAATTCATTTATATCCAGTTCAACCGGTATGTTGGTAAGTATTTCCATTAATAATTCCTGACCTTCCTGCAAGCATGCTTTATGGCTCGATCGCGCTTTCAACCGGCTTTGCCGCGCTGTGCTCCCCTGCCCCATTTGCTGCAAGGTTTAACTTGAAGAGCGGGATAACTGAAATAAGGGTGAACACTCCGCCGGCCAGAAAGGCCGCGCTGACCGAAAAAGTCTGCGCGATATCTCCCGCCAGCAGTTGGCCGCCGATTCCCCCCAGCGCGCCCAGGGCCAGGGTCTTGCTGACATCGCTGCCGCGGACATCATGTCTGGAGAACTCCTGGACGATGGTATTTTGCACCGGCACCCAGAAGCTGGCGCCGATGAGGTCGTGCAACAGCCACACGGCGGCGGCGGCAATTAGATTCGGGATGACCGCCGAGACCGTAAGGAAAATACCCTGCAGGATCATGCCGATGATATAGACCTGCTTAAAATGGCGACGCGGGATAATGCCGGCAAAAAGCATGGGTACGGCAAACGAGAATCTGTGAATCATAAGAATCACGGCGACAGCATCGGTATTTGCACCGAATTTGACGGAAAAGAAAAGCGGCATGATGTAGGAATGCCCAATCCCCATGGCAAAGGCAAGAATGAAGCTGGAAATTCCTATCAGCTTCAGGTTGGGGGATACATCGAAATTCAGCAGATCGCGCAGCCTGATGGGCGGCGCGGTGCTTGCCGGACGTTTCTCCTCGTGGAATAGCGTCACAAAAACGACAAATGCCACGGCCAGTAATGCGCCCGAGACGCCGAAGGCCGCTTTGAAGCTGATCGCGAGCAGCAAGCCTGCGGCCAGTGTGCCCACGCCCTGGAAGAAAAACTCCAGGCCTCTAGTGATTGAAATGGAACTGAGAAATCTAGTGGGAGCCAGCTCATAAAGCACCACCGGATGCATGACCTCGCGGGTAAAGTTCGCGCCTTCGCGGGCGCTCTTCAGAGCGGCGGCCGGAAGTAGCTTTGCAGCAAAAGGCGCCAGTCCATTTGTTATGGAGGAAACGGCAAGGGCAATGGAATAAAAGAGTTTTCGCCCCAGCCTGTCGGACAGATTTCCGAGATAGATACGCACGACAAACATGATGACCGATGAGATGGCAAAGATATATCCCATCTGCGTATATGAAAGCCCCTGCTCTTTGAGGAAAAACGGCAGGGCAAAATCGTAGAGTCCTATGGAAAACCCAAAGAGGATGGAAACCAGCAGAACTACTTTGATGTTGCGATTCATTCGCGGCCCTTCGATGCATGCACGGTAAAAAATAAAGGCTGGGCGCAGGCAAATTCGGCCATACCCTAGACATAGTCTGCGCTCTGAGCTTCATTCTATGCTATTGCGGGCAACTTGGCTATCCTTCAAGTAATAGTTCACGCTTCATAAGAATACCGCCATTCTGAGCAAATGATTCAGCATGGTTCCCCATGCCTCCCCCGAAGGGAAGCCGATAGCAGGGAAGGGATAAAGTCCCTTCCCTGTCGGCTAACATAGAAATCCGAGCGTAACTGCGCCAGCCAAATCTCAGCAAAATGACTTTATCACAAGTCTGCTAGGCGAATATTACTTCTTTTTCACAGATTCTTTCTCGGCCGCCAGCAAAATTTTGTCTAGTTCCTTCTCCTGGCACGGTTCCAGCGGCGGGACGGCATGCTCCCGGAGAATCCGCTCTGCTTCATCGGTGGCATACTCCGCCATTTGTTTGCGTTTGCATTGCCCTTCCCAAATATCCCAGGAGTTGCGTTCGGCAAGTTTGGTAAGCGCCATCTCACCAGATCGAAGGTGTTTCACCGTATGTTCTTGCTCGAGATAATTGCGCGTTCCATTCATCACCGCGCCGATGATGTCCACCGCCAGGTGTTCCACATCCGCGGACAAGCCGTTGCGCAGGCGCATCACGCTTCCCACGAGCTCGTTGTCCAGCACCATTTGGGCAAAAGATCCCATCACACCCGCTTCCATCTCGCCGATGCCGGACAATTCATCGGCACCCGCCAAAGCGGGGATGGCGGCATTGAGTCCGCGTTCAAAGCCGTTCTGCGCGTCAAACGTATGCGCGTTCGTGGAGAATCCGTAAACATCGACCGGCAATCCGTAATAATGTCCGAGTTGAACCGTGGCAGCGGAGGCGAGGCCCAGTTCCACGCCGCTCCAGAGAAATCCGGTGCTGGGCTCCATCATCGCGAGGCGTCCGCAATAAATTACGCCGCATCCAGGATTGATGATCTGCGCCAGCACTAATGGAGCCAGTGATTCCGCGCTTTGCTGGACGATACTGCCCGTGATGGTCATGGGGGAGGTCGCCCCGCCGGTAGGGCAGGGAAGGAAAGCCTGGATGACGCCGGCCTTCGCCATTTCCATGATCGTTTCCCCGGCAATGTCATGAATGGTGAGCGGGCTGACGGGGGAAAGCGACAGGGCTATTTCATTGGCAGGTTTACCGACCACAGCGGCCATCTCAACCGCATACTTGACCTCATGCCCGAATTGGATTCCCGGCCCCCGGACCGGCTTGGTGGTATTTGCCAAGGCATGGCAATACATATGCAATCCCAGCATCTCGTTTGAAACGTCGGGCGGGGTGAAGAAAGGGATCACCGAATGGCAGTTGTTCAAAGCATCCAACAGACGAATGGCATTGATCGCATCTTCCGTCGTCGCGGAACGCCGGGTGCCCGTGCGGGCGTCGAAGACACTGCGCGCGCCGCCGAGATTATGGAAGTACAGGTTCCCCCCGCCGAGTTCATGGACCTGTCCATTGCGCCCCCGGACTTTGGGACGTTTATTGGCTTTGCCAATGCTGCCCATCACCAGTTCCGGCGGAAAGCAAATCCGGTCGCCGTTCATCGTACAACCAGCCTGCATCAAGATATCCAGGCTGGGCTTGTGGGCCCAGATCAGACCTACCTCATGCAGAACCCGGAGCGTGGCTTCGTGCATGGCTTTTACATCATCCTCCGATAAGAACTTCAATCTCTCCATGGTTCACATCCTCGCTGTTATTCTGATTGCAATGTCTAAGATTCCTCACCACTCGTTGACGGCAAAACGGCGCCTATAAGGTGAACGCTCAGGCATTTTCCACGGCCGTCCATGCCGCATCCGAAGCCGTGAACGTTTCTCAGCAAATATTAATTTTAGCACTTTAACACGGCCCCGTCATGTGATTAATTTTATTGGGTGTGACCGCAAAATCTAGGTTTACCTGCGGCGGCCCGCCGCAGGTAGCTAAAGAACGAAGCTGCCGCCGAGACGGTCGCCTTCGGCGATCCACCACTGCGTGGCGGACGGCGCTACGATAATAGACAAATTTGGCCATGGTTCAAGACCTAGGAAATTCGGTCACACCCATTTTATTGAGGGGACGGCAGCAGCCTTAAAGATTGAAATCGCGAGCCGGTTTGGATATACTTTAGTCATGCCGAATACCGGATTCATCGCTGATATAGGGATGGAAACCGAATTTTTATCTGGAAATAAGGTTCGCACCCCCAATTTTTTAATTTTGCATGCAAGATAAGGAAGGCGACTATGCACAAACTATCACATTGCGGGGGCGCGCACATTGAGTATGCCAAGCCCCAAAGGCACACGATTCATTCGGTGTGGAAATTCCGGTTCGCTGGACGTGTCGGGAATGAAGGCCGGGTGTTCATACCGCTGCCACCCAGGCTCCCGAATCAGAAGTCGGTGCGGATTAACGCAAGCATAGATTGCAAAAAGGCGACCGAACTCTCCCCCCTTCAACAGCCCGTGCTGGTTGGGGGCATACCGATGGAGAAGGGACGCTGCGAATTCTCTGTTGAATACATCTTCGATTTCCATAGACGGACATTGGTTGACTCGCCGGCCGAGTCGGAAGTCCCCACGCCTCCGGGGCTGCAGGACTTCCTGGTCACAAATCCTACCATTGACTGGGAGCATGGCATTTTTCAAAAATGGCTTAACCGGACAAAATTGCGAAAGCGCGAAAAGGAGGGCGACATTGGATTCGCCAAAAGAGTTTACGAGGAAGCGTGTCGGTTTTCGTATGAATTTTACTACTACCTTGAGGCCGACAAGTACAAAGCCAGCGCAGTGTGCGAAGCGCGGAAAGGCGACTGCGGCAGCCTGTCAATAGCGTTTGTTGCCGCACTGCGAGCAAATCAAATCCCGGCGCGGCTGCTGACCGGCCGACATGCTTTCAGCGGCAAGGGGAAGTTCTACCAGTGGCACGTATACAGCGAGTTCTTCGTTGAAAACGTCGGTTGGATCCCCGTTGATGTTACCGCAAAGAGTTTCGGCCAGGACCCCGGCCCCTTCTTTACGATGCATCTGGACACCGATCTGGTATTCAATACTAAATTCCAGGGCAGGAAACCGCTTCAATGGATGCAGGAGGCGCATTTGTGGCCGGATCCCGGCCAAGCGAAACTCGATGAAGAGCTCCACCACTTTCCTGTTGCACAGAAATGGCAAGTGCAGTCTTCCAATTGACGCAACGCTGAGGACTAAACTGTTACAAGAAGAACAAACGAAGAAAGTACCGACCTCCCGCGTGGCCGTCCCGGCCGCGAAGGAGTTGGCACCGACTCTTTGCCACCCCACCATTGAAGCGCGCTAGCAAGTTATAGAGCGGAAGATTCGCCCAGGCCGGGCCGGGCAAATGCAAAGCCGCGCGCAGGCGCAGCCCGTGAGAAAGCGAGGCTTGCTGAAGCGCTCCGAGATAGATCATGTGCGAGCGTTTGCGGGAACCTTCGATCCGTTCCACAATGCGCGCCGGCGAAATCTGCGGGGAGCAGTAGAAAACCGGATTGAGTAAATCAGCGTCGGAGCTAATGGCGCCCTCCGCGCATGCAATTTCTTCCAATTCCGTTCGCGGATAGACGCGCAATCCTACTGTGCAAAGAATCCTGTCTCGCGGACCTAATGTCTTCTCTATAAAGTTCAATGTCTCCCGCACGGTCTCTTCGGTCTCCCCGGGCGCACCGAACATGAATGACCATAATATCCCCAGGCCGATTTCTCTTGCCCAGGCGGCCGTCTTAGCTATCTGATCTACATCAAAACCTTTGCGCATAATCTTCAACATCTTTGGGGAGCCGCTGTCCAGGGTGCAGAGAATAGCGGTAAATCCGGCGCGCTTCATTAGCTCCAAGAGTTCCTTTGATAGGCCGATGGGATTTAGCGCCATAGTATGCAATTCGCTGCGCAGTTCTTTCTGAATGATCGTTTCACACAAAGCCCGCGCATGTGCCGGCGGATGGTTGAAGGTTGAATCAATAAATTCAAAGCGGCGCACTCCCCAACGCGCCTTCGCCTCTTTCATTTCTTCGACGGTCTCCTCCGGCGAGCGCAAACGATACCGGGCGCCTTCAATCAGCCGATAGGTGCAATGAATGCACTTCAGGCCGCAGCCCCGCTTGCTCTGCAGCGGAAGCGGGCTGCCCCAGCGCAGATAACGGTTCAAATCAAGCCACTTGTTCGGTTGCGCCGCGGCAATGGAATCGAAGTCTTCTACGCGGGCAGGCTCCCATGAGGAATTGCTTCCAATATTTGCCGAGCAGATTCCGGAAATACTAGCAGGGGTCAAGCCATTGGCGATAGCTTTCATCAACTCAACCACGACTTCTTCGCCCTCCCCCACCACGGCATAATCCGCCTGCATGAGTCTCAACAATTGCTCCGGCGCAATGCTGACCGCGGGACCGCCGATGATGAGCTTGGCCGACGATTTTTCCCTACATACGTGTGCAATCTCAGTAATAGCGGGAAGATAGGCGCGGGGTTGGAGATATTCGCCGTTATCCAGATTGCGAATGGAAAGGCCAATTACATCAGGTTTCCATTCCGCCAAAACTCGCTGCGTTTCCATCAACGGCTGTCGAGAGAAGCAGAGATCGAGCAGACGAACCTGAAAATCCTGTCCTTCCAGCGCCGAGGCCACCAGACAAAGCCCCATCGGCACCACCGGCTGAGGAGCATGCTCGCGGTTGGTATTAATGAGGAGGATTTTCATACTTTATCACTCATTGCGCAATTGTTTTGGCGCTTTGCTGATTTTCCTGCGCAACTGTTTGACCAGCGCGGGATATTCTTTCAGCGCGCCGGCGCCTTTGGGATTCAGACCATAGATGCCTTTGTCAATGCGCTCGAACCAGCCGTAGAAATTGCTCGCCAGGATGGATTGGGTCTTCTCGCCGGTTCCCATTGCGCGGAGCTGTCGCGGGGCCAGCGGCCCAAATTTTTTCAGACAGCAGGCGATAAAGACGGCGTTTTCCCGATACGCGGTGAGTATCTTTTGCCGGGTGCTGCCTCCCTCATTATGATCTGAAGACCGGCCGGCAATTTCTCTCAATATTACCCGGCGGCCGCGCGTATTCTTCTTTTTATCATAGGGCAAAGGATGAAGAATAATGTCCACTTGAGAATCTTTTTTGGTGAGTGTGATGAAAATAAGGCCCAATTCTAATCGCCGCAGGAGATGGTTAATACCCCGCCAGCGGGCGCGGCGCTCTTTGGCCGAAGGTTTGGGCAGTGCAATATAGACGGCCTCGGTGATGCGCTGGCGCTGCGTGGCTTGAACGAGCAAGGAAGTGGAAAAAGCCAGCTTGAGTTCGACAATGACCAGTTCGTCATCTTTGGTGGCGGTAATATCGCAGCCATTGACCTCACTGCGGACGGTATATCCCTGTGCCTCGAGGTAATCATGCACGGGGCGATAGAGATGGGTCTCTTTAAGTTGAACGGTTTTGCTTTTTTGCATTTCCGAATATTTCGCTAATTACTATTTTCGCCGCTCTCCTGGCTACCGAGCGCTTTTATTCCATTGATGTTAATCATGGCGGGGACGGACGTTCTGCGCAGTTTTATTTCCAGAATACCGAATTTGGGCTCATAGCGATAGCCTTGCTCCCGGGTAAATTGCTCAACCCGCGCAAGAGTCAAACCTGAGGACACTATCTGCGCGGGCTCGGTAACGCCGACGAGAGTAACATACCTCCAATCCCCCGCGGGATATTGCAGGGAAAAGCTGATGCGGTCAAGGTTTGTCTGAACATTGCCCGTCTTGCCGGCCGCAATCAACATAATCGCCTGGCCCTTCAGTCTGAGCGTTTCGATATGCGGATCAACATTGCGGCCGATAAGCGGAAAGACATTATCCAAAATGAGAGCGGGCGCGAGCATATAGTCCCGGGAGATTGCTCCGTCAAGCATATTTACGCTATCCGGATATAGACCAATGCAGGCCTTCTCGGTCTGCTGCTGAATGATGGCGCTGCGGGTGATGCCTTCAGCAATGGTAGGCCATTTGTAGGACTTGTCATATGCGGAAAGGCGCTGCAGCGAGGCGGCGAAGGCGAGGCCGTTCCACTGCACAGAAACGCCGAACCAACTGTATTGAAACCACGAAGCTCCGAAGACCGGTATCGAGCTATAAAGCATCGCCGCCAGGTTTTTCTCCGGTGCCTGCCAGGTATAGAGGAAAGGCAATCCGGCCTCCGCCCAATAGGCGGCGCGGCGCAGATGCTGAACGTCTCCGG
>Ga0315288_10003419_pt1 | contig 20305 bp, 24 predicted proteins | sample YL17G11_20_MG_FD_203454 | JGI IMG/M metagenome (GOLD analysis project Ga0315288, IMG submission 203454) | Sediment microbial communities from Yellowstone Lake, YNP, Wyoming, USA - YL17G11_20 | ecosystem: Environmental > Aquatic > Freshwater > Lake > Sediment | place: USA: Wyoming | collected... | reverse complement strand
CTTTTTTCTTTAACTCTTTAGTTATTTGATCGTAACTTTTATTCTTGAACAGGATTGGAGGTCCTCTATACATATAAGCGACATAATCTTTTTTTACACCTTCGCCTAATCCAGTACGATTCCAATTGACCTCACCTTCAAAAAGCGGATTTATGACCCAGGATTTTTCTCCAGTTTGACTGTCTTGAATAGATACGTGATCTGTTTCGTTCAAACCTAACTGAAGTCTTCTCTCGTAGTCACGATCAATTTCAAAAGGTTTGCTTTTAGGAGTCAGAGGACTTAAACCAAGCCCGCCCCTATTGTCGAAAGGCATTGAAGTTCTCTGCGCTCTAACTTTCACTAATTCACCTTTGAATTATTCTTCGATCTTAGAAAGATCAATGTCCTTTTCCACACGAGATTCTGCATCTATGTCTTCATCTTTCATGTCGTGAATATCTTTTTCATTGATGAATTTCGGCATTGGCATATCAGATTGCTTAAAAAACTTGACTTTAGCCGTTCTTGCCTTTCCTTTTTCCCCAGTAACAACAACTACAGGATCTGAATTCTTTGGCTCAGGAGGCTCTATAAACTCTTCAATTTCAGTTTCGTTCTTACTTTCTCTAATTTTTTCTTCCTTTTTAACTTTTTCCTTTTTCGAAGTCTTTCTTACAGGTTTATCAGATATAACTTCTCGTTTTTCTTCAGATTTTACTTCTGGTTTAGGAAATTCCTTATCAACAGGACAAATTTCAATTGACCCAAGGACAACACATTTCATGAACTCAGGATCGTTTTTTGTTTTTTCTTCATCGACCAAAATGAAATTGTCATTTCCTGCCGTTGCCGGTCTCATTATTAACCTGAGACTGTCAATGAACAGAAGATTGCCACCCTTGTTTCTTGCCTTTATTAGTGCCATCGTTTTTCTCCTTATTATTTTTCTGAATTCGCTGACTGATACTTTTCTTTCTCCGTTGGTTTATTAGCCAATCTTTTTTCCTCCAACTTCGGAACGTCTCCGGAAACATTACGGCGATGCTTTGTAAACATACTCTTTTCCGTATCCAGTTTCTTTTCCAATACAACTTCCTTGGTGCCTACGTGTTTTGTGCTCACCCCGGAACCAATTGTGAAATCCGGATCTTTATTGAGTCTGGCATCTTCAAGATTAGCCTCTTCAGTTCCTTTCAAATCGGCATAATCATTGAAATATTCCTCCAAACGTTCTTCAATAGCCTTCGCTTTAGCCTCAACAGACAACCTGGCTTGTTTTTCTTTAAGATTGAAAGGCATAACTAACCTCCTTATTTTACTCTGTTATTTTACAATAAAAAATACCAAAAACCCTTTTACAGTCTATCGAGTCTCATGACAACACCAGTAGGATAAGCGTCTTTCAACCTTCTTCCAGCAGCCATCCACGCTGCCCCTGCAATGCAGTCTAGAAGATCGTCCGTCTTGAATTCCGACTGTGGGTCTGGAAAGAAACTTACGCCTCTCATAGTCGGTTTATACTTCAAACTGATGAATTCACCTATAATGTCATCGTCTGGATACATCTCAAGTTCGTCCCTTTCCATCAAATCTGTCAAGTTCTGATAGTAATGAGCTTTTGCGCCTCTTCCAAACGGAAGAGACGTTGCATAAAAGCCTTTAGATTTCAAATAATGGATGGAATGAACACTATTCCAAGTATCGTAAGTTATCGATCTTGGTTTAAAAGATCTGGCGACCTGAAGAGCGTAATTGTCAATTTCGATGATGTTCAGACCAATTCCAGGAACCGGTTTCCATTTCTTGTGAAACGCCAATATTACCTTATAACGTTTTTCACCTCTTGGAGTTGTATACATTTTTCTGTAAACAACCGCCAGAGAATAATTGTCATGTGATGCTGCTGGATCAAGATGCATGAAAAATTCATACATCGGAATTCCTCTATCGACTGGAATAAGAAATGGTTTTATAGCTCTCTTTACTTTTTCTTCAGAAAAATATCTGCTGACAAATCCACTGATCGACCATCTTGCTCCAAATTCAACATCGAAGGCATCGGGATCTTTTTGTCTGTCTACTTCAAGTTCAGCATAGGTTATCTTTTCGTTGATGTCCCAAGTCGCAAGATGAAATCCAAGGATTGTTTTATACTTGTCGTCTAAATCCTGACCTTGAGTGTGAATTTCATGGAAAATTCCACTTGGAGTACCAGTACTGGAAATCTCTACAACTCGACCGTCTCCGAACTTTCTGAATTCGACAGTAGAAGCCTTCAAAGCTTGGTAGAAAGCCTTTCCTGAAACTATAGGATGTTCGGTGAAATATTGCAACTCGTCGAAAATCAAACAGGTTATGGCATATCCACGAAGAGTGGTTTCATTGCTATGTCCACAAACAAGTGCAACCGAACCTTCTATTTCGACGTTATACTCTTTGCTTTTCATTTTTTCAAGATCAATATCTGTATACAAACGCATTTCAGTAGAACTTGCCCCATGATTTTCAACTCTACCTTTGAAAAATGGAGAATTTCTTATCCTTGCCTTTACCTCGGAGAACAAACGACCAGCTTGCTTCTGTGAGTTCGCCACATTCATAATAGCCAATTCATGGTCATACGGAATTCCGTAAAACTTATATGGATCGCCTATAGCAAGAATTTTATAGGCTTCGTAAGCGCATATGACGGAAGTAAGAAGAGTCTTTCCAGATCGTCTTCCACAAGCCAAATTCAACTCTGAAAACTGAAAATTACTTTCTCCGGACGACTTGCCATCAAACATTTTTCTGATTTTACCGATAGCAGAGTTTTGCTGTTTAACGTATAACCAGCCCATTTCTTCTTCGGTTAGAGTTACATTTTCGTTTCCTCTACTGCCAAGATAGAACGCTTTTAGAATTACCCGTTGACTTAAAAACAAATCCAAACCGTTATTTGGAAGGTTCAGAAGATCTGGTCGGTTACAAAATGTAATGATATCGACAATGCCTTCCTTGTCAGCGCTGGCATTTTTAGATTTGTTTTCCAGTTTGTTGTCGTCACGTATCTTACTGATGACATTTTCCAACTGATTAGCCTGAACTCCGGCTTCTTCTTTTTTCTTTTTGACTGACATGTTAAACGTACCTCGCAAGATTATAGCTTGGAAGAATAACGGTTTCTTCAGTCCCTGTGTCAAATGTAAAAGTCACCGGAACTTCAAAATAACCATACCTATTTTGAACTTGATCTCCATGTATCTTCCCAGCAATCCCATCATACTTTGTTCCAGAATTATTACAAGTAACCATTTGCGATCCAAGAAGGTCGGCTTTATCAGCCTTCAAACCATCGAGAAGTTCTTTTTCCCTGTTCTTATCTGAAAACGAAAACATACATGTTTTCTGAAGCGGAGAATTCGTTCCAGCCATATAGACGTTTACATATACCTGTGAATTATCTCTTGTGTCAAACCCAAGGAATTTATTCTTCAGGTACTTACCTTTTGAATATCCAACTCTTAAGTCAGATGGCTGATCTGGAACAATTATATGATTGTCATCAACAAGGTAGTTACCAACTGACAAAAACACTGGAAGCCACAATTCGTTGTAGAACTTATGGGTCATGTACGGGTGGCTGCTTATCAATTTGTCAAGTGGAACTACTTCAGACATTATCATCTGAGAGTTGAACTTGACCATGAAGTTCCCTGAATCCGAAAAAATACAAATTCTTGCTTCATGATCGTCAACCTCCAAAGAAACCAATTTAGAATTTCCAAACGGGCAAGAAGTAGCTATATTCTCTCCAATCTCCATCAGAATATCATTTTTGAAATCCTTGTCGATAGAAGCTAACTTTATCAGTATACCTGTACATCCGGCCTTCAAATAACCTCCGAATTTCTTTCTCAAACGCTTGTAGAATTTCTTAATTCTTCTTTTTAGTTTAACCAATTCTTTAGCAAAAGGATCTTCAACTTCAGAAAACCCTATTTCCTGGACATCTCGTTTTTCTATTTCAGAGTTCCCTCCTGTGTCAGCCTCAAACTCATGAACGGTATCGGTAATTGATTTTGTGAACTGATCAAATTGATCCTTCAAAAGGTTAACTCTTTCCTGCAACTTGGATTTGTCATCGAAAAATTCGAGTTGATCAATAAGTTTTATAAAAGCAACAGCCTTTCTGTTAAACTGGTCGATGACTCTTGACTTTATTGCGCCCTTCTGTTCTCCATCCATCTCAGACAACTTCACAAAGTCAGGGTTTAGGAAAGCGAACTTTCTAAAAGCAAAAACAGATTCTTCTCTCGTATCGTATTGCCCATAATCTCCCAAAAATGGAAAATCAAGATCGGAAGAAATAAAAATGTCTTCTTCGTCTCGTTTTACCGAGAACACGTGTTTACCGTTTCCCAACTGAGAAAATACAATATCCATGAAAACCACCTGTTTTTCTTAAAAATTGTATTCGATATAATTCTTGAAAATACCTTTACAACACTACCAAATAGAAATTATTCCCCTACAAACGTGTCGCTGAAATCATACATATCACCATCTGTTGAATGGACTCCAAACTTTCCAATATGTTGAATTAACCCAACTTTACTGCAAAGTAAAAGATATTCTTTTGCTTGACACGCCCTCACAAATTCCCAATCCCAACTGTATTGGTTGGAAAACAGTTTAAATGCACTTTGTCTCAACAAAGCGCACAACCCACCAATGGAAGATTTTATGTTTAGCCATTCATTATATTGACCAATCACAGGATGTACTTTAGAATCATAAGCAGAGATGGAAGCGATTTTTTCGTTTTTTACCATCTCTTCGTATGCTTTTTTCATGAAATCAAGCCAATTTCTGTTGTATAGGACATCGCTGTCTATAGTTATTACAAAAGGTTCTTTTGAAACTTCAAACGTTTTATTAATCGCCTGACACATATTGGGATCACAATTCAACCTTTGTGGATTTACACGAAAATCCACTACAAACTTACCGTCTGTCTTTTTGATGAAGTCATGAACGACTAAAGCTACCGCTGGATCAGTTGAGTTATCATCGAAAACATAAATGTTTGACGGTTCTTCAACAACTGATTTTGAAAGAGAATCTAAACTGTTTGCTAAAACATCAGCCCTGTTATAAGTTGTCATCGCTATATGAAATTTCATGATTTTTGTCCTTCTTATCTTCCAAAAACTTTCTTTTCTATCGCCAACTCCTCATTTATCCTGTCAGAAGAAATCTCTCCGTTTACATATTTTCTCGACAATACAGTTTTCCCAAAATAATCGTACCAAACCTTGAAAACACTTAACCCAACAAAAATGTTTTGACTATAACTTCCCTCTAAAGTTTCTACATTCCATCTACCTTCATGTCCTATATGGTATATGATTGGGATTTTATTATGATAATAACACGATGAGTTCAGATGTAAAGTAGCAGCATACGCTAGATCCCAACAAGGTTCAGCATAAGTATTCGGAAGGCTTAAGAACTTTTCACGGTTACTTTTCCACCAAGAAGTTCTGATGAAAAAAACGTCAAACCCATAAGGTGCCCAGACCTCGAAATTTCTTTGATTTTCAGGATCGATGTTGACTCTAGAAAAACAAGCGGTCTCATACTGGTTTTGGTTTAACATCCACTCAACAGCAGTTTCTGACAAAATAATATCACTATTCATGAAAACAAAATAATCCTTCCCAACACTTGCTAACCCATCAAGCAACTCATACACTAACGGTTTTGTAGAATTTGATAACTGGATAAAGTTTTTCGCCCTTTTTTGTATACAATTAAGCCTCTCAAAACCATTTGAATTTACTTTGTCCTCTTGATGTTGAAGACAATAAAACGACATTTTTGATTTGAAAGGAAGAAGATTTTCTTTACATCTCGTCCACTGAGGAGTCTCAAATATGTTAACTCCCAAAGCTACGCTGTTCATACATTCTCCACTTTTTACTATTACGATTCGATAAAACTCAAAATTTCAGGGATAGATTTAATCCAGTCATTATACCCGTTCACACAGGAACTGTAAGATTTTTCTCTGATTTGTTGAAAATTCCATAAATTGAGAGGGTTATAACACCAACTGTTGAACAGGATACCATTTTCCAAATTAACTATATATTCATTCATTGTTGGGTTATCATAACCAAAAACTAAACAACCTCTTGAAAAACCATCGAGCATAAACAAACCAACACCTTCAACGCTTCGAGGGCAAATCAATATAGTTACTTCTTTCATCCTTTCATTGTATATTTTCTCTTCTTCAAACTCAACCATTTGAACGTTAAACCGCTCGATGTCTTCCTGACTGACAACTACTTTATCAAAAGATGGATCTGGACTATTTTTAAAGTATACCTTGTCAATTTTTTCCGTTAAAAAGAACTTTTTAACGTTATCCCATGCTATATCTGGTTTACGGTTCCAAAACATTATCACTTTAGAATTAGACGAGTTGAAATCTTCTGGCTTTTTCCAGTATTGAGCATACATTTTTTGAACATCTTTAAGACTTTCATACAACCACTTACAAAGACAAAGATATTTAACATTTGGAATATCTGTGAAAATATTATCATCAACCATCGGCGTCCAGACTAAATTTTTGTGAGGGAATATCGGAGTAGTTTGAAAATAAAAGTTGATGTCAAAAGTTTTTATTTCATCTACATCTACAGTTCCAGTTCCCCACCTATTGTCATAAAACTTTTTCACGACAAAATATTCTGACAAAAAGTCGAAAATCTGAGTCGATCCAGTCAACCTGTGATATGGGTGTGCTATAAACGCTAAAGTCTTCATGAAAAACCTCGCAAGGAAACCCACGATCTTCAGTCGTGGGTAACTGAACCTAAACGCCTCACTGAAGAAAGTTTACTGACATAAAATTGAATATACCTCTTGCTTAATCTGTGTGAAAACTCCAAATCTTCAGACCTGGAAGATTCATCAAATTTTCCTATCTCACTCCACAAAAGTTTCTTGAAAGCAACGTTACTACAACTACAAAGTTCCCAACCACACTTTCTAAAATTATCATTATAGCATAAAGAAATACGAGGATCTTCGCATATCATAACATTACCTTCTGAGTCGTATTCTCTGGTTATTCCAACCGAAACAGAGTCTGGAAAACTGTTAAACAATATGTCATGTCCAACAAAGTACGTCTCTTCAGGTAAACAGTCGGCGTTCAAAAGAACAACAAACTCGTTTGAAGCAGACTCTATTCCACAATTTCTGATTGTGTTAAAAGTATCAAGTCCGGACCCGCTTTGAACACAAATTTTAGAAAATATTCCACTTTTTCTAGCCCATTCAACGGTTTCATCAGTTAAAACTCCATTTGACAGTATAATTTCTGAATCCGGTCTTAGTTGTTTGATTTTTTCAACAACTTTCTTAAGTGAACGAACTTGACTTTTTGAACAAACGACTATACTGTAACCATTCTTTTTGATACCAATATGAACCTTTTTTGTGTCAACATTTAAAATGTCACCATGCTTTTTTAACAATAAGTTGCGATTTACTCCTTTTAACTCTCTACATTGAAATTGCGAACTTACAGAATGTTGTAGATGTTTCACAACACTTGAAATATGAGCGAATAACTTAAACCCATATTTTGTTGCCCTATAAGATAAGTCGAGATCTTCAAACCCCCAATTCCCATTAAAACTTTCATCAAAAGTTCCTATTTTATCGAAAACAATTTTTGGAAAAGCAATGTTCCCTCCAAAAGAATTTTCCCATTTCATTTGACAAAACTCTTTTCCTGTAAAATAACCTTTTCTAGTATCTTCAAAAATTAACTTGCTTCCATTTTTGCTGTAATAATCTGTCAACCCGACTGAAACACAACAGTCACACATGTTGAAAATGTAATCATGACCATCAAAATATCCATCAGCAGGAAGACAATCGGAATCTAAAAATATTATATAATCGTTTGAAGCTAAACTAATTCCAGCATTTCTTATAGTACATAAACAATACGGTTCCCTTACCTTTTTAGTGAATATTTTATTGAACAAACCGCTTACTTCTGCCCATTCGATTGTCCCATCATCAGAACAATCATCCACAAGAATAATTTCGTTTTCATGTCGTTCACTTTTTATCTTAGGTACGGTAACCTTCAAATATTCCAATCTATTATACGAACTCACAACCACACTGTAAATTTTCTTAACAGAACTCATGATCCCTCTAACGGTAAAGTATATTCAAACGCCCCTACAAGACGTTTCATTCCACATGGGTAATCATCATAATCTTCAGGAACAGGAAGTCCTTTCCTTTCTCTGTATCCACTAACTATTCTCTGACGTGACCCTTCTGCTTTTTTCTGATATTCTGGCAGACTTGGATAAATCTTAACTTGTTCAATATTCTTTTGATCAATATTTTTAGGAAAAACCCAACCGAAATGATATACTGGTTTTGGGATTCCATTAGGTCCAAATGTTGGGTGAATTTGACCTCCAAAAGTCCAACCGTCTCCTATCAAATATATCAACCCGCTTTTCTTTACCATCCTTATTGCCTGGTTATAAGCTGCTCCACCAGGAGGTAAAGGTTTCCAAGAACCTATAAAATGATTGTAGCTAAAACAAACTGAATTGAATTTCGGATTTCTACCAACAAATTTCTTCAAAAAACCAACGTTTAAAGGATGGATTATCTCGTCAGCTTGAAGATAATAGATCCAATTTTTGCTACAATGAGACATTGCTTCATGAGAAACTTTTGTAATTACATCTCCATATTCTGTGACAAACTTACTCCAATCACATCTGAAAACTTTAACCTTTTGTCCATATTTTTTCTGAAACTTCAAAATAGCCTCATATGTCCCATCAGTGGAAAACCCTTCGCTGATAATGATTTCATCAGCAAGCGGAAGACTTGAAGTTAGAGATTCCCAAAACGGATAACCGTTAATCATACCGTTCTTTATAACAAAACAAACAGATATACCTTGCGATGGCATCGTGTTCTCCTAAACTACAATTTAGTATTTTCTCCAAAAATTTCTGGCGGTAACGTGTACTCAAAAGCCCCAAGAAGACGTTTCATTATATCTGGATAATCGTTATAGTCTTCTGGTATTGGTAAACCTTTTTTCTCTACATAACCGTTAATTATATTTTTCTTCCCCTCCGCTGCCGTTTGCTGATAACAAGCTATATCTGGATATATTTTACCATGTTCTACACTTTTTTGATCTATATTTTTCGGGAAAACCCAAGAAAAATGATAAATCGGTTTCGGGATTCCATTTGGACCGAGTATAGGATGAATTTCACCACCAAAAGTCCAGCCATCCCCTATCAACGTGACAAAAGGTTTAACTCTAACCATTCTAATTGCACAGTTGTAACCGCCAGCACTAGCTGACATAGGCTTCCAAGACCTAGAAAAATGATGAAACAAAAAACTAACAGAGTTGTATTCGCTGTTAACAACTCTCCTTATAAACGGAACGTTTAGTGGATGGATTATTTCATCTGCTTGAAGATAATAGATCCAAGTCATTTTGCAATGAGACATAGCTTCATGTGAAACTTTTGCAATTATATTTCCACCTTCTGAAGAGTATTTATCCCAATCACATCTGAATATTTTAACCTTTTTCCCATGTATCTCCCGAAACTTCAAAATAGCCTCATATGTTCCATCAGTTGAATAACCTTCACCAATAACAATTTCGTTGGCAAACGGAAGACTTGAAGTTAGAGATTCCCAAAACGGATAACCGTTAATCATACCGTTCTTTATAACAAAACAAACAGATATACCTTTTGATAATATCATACTTTTTCCAGTTCAGAATTTATTTGTTCATTAAACTTTGGTAATATTTTCCTGATATCAGATAAAATAGCCTCTTTTTCAACGTCTTTTTTAGAACGAATATCTAAAACTAACTTATCAACTTCATTCTTCAGAGGTTCATCCTGACAGAAAAACGAAATCTTTTTCAACAATCTTATCAGGTTTTTCCTCCATTTTTCATCAATTTCATATTGAATGGTTAGATCGTGCATTCTTTCAATATCGAATTCATAAATGATTTTTGGACTGTGAGTCGTAAAAATAACCTGAGAACCAGGAAAACATCTCTCAATACAACGGATCAAATTCATATGTCTATCCAACTCAACGTGCATTTCAACGTCGTCTATTAGAATTATAGAAGGAATGTCGTTCTTGTTCAAAAGAGTTGTAAAGTTCTTTAGAATCTTTTTTTCTCCTTTGCTACATTCTCTGTCCGTAATAGTTTCATTTGGTTTTATTATATTCAACTCAAGAACATACTCGTCAAGTAAAGCCATTGAAGCTTTACAAGAAGAATCGTTTACCGTAAACGGAGACATCGGACATTCCTTTTTCTCAACAACATAACCAGTTACCGTTTCAAACAAATCTTTGAAAATTTTCCATCTATCGAGACGAAGTTGAAACATGTTAAGTTCTTCATCATATCTTGTTCTGAAACATTGTGTTAAAATTTCGTTTTGAATCTTTTCCGGATGAGATTTTCCGTCAAGATAACCGTGCCTGTCAATAGCTACAGTGTAATTCCCAACATCTGACATAATGTCAGCTTCGACAAGGAAATTTGATTTTGACTGCTCCGAAGGTTTCATGAACTTGAAATTTCGAATGTACTTTCTTAAAGCAACGTCCAAACGTGCTTCTGTATAAGAAGCGAAACTGGAAAAGGCCAACGAAATTGCGTCAAGAACTGTTGTTTTACCACTTCCATTTGGTCCAAACGCTCCATAAAGGAGAAAAACTTCATCGCCATTTTCAGGAAAGAAATTTATGGCGAAATCGTTGTAACACTTGAAGTTCTTTGCTCTTATTGACTTAACCGCAAGTCTTGTAGACATGTTATTAACTTTCAGTTTTTGATAAAAAGTTTCCTAAAACAAGATCATGTAGAAAACTTATATGAAACGTAAACTCTAAAAAATCTTTTTTTGGATCGATGCTGAAGTGAAGATGGTTATATAAAATAAATTTTTCGTTATAATCTGTTTCTGTCATGTTTTCTAAAACAGGCACGAAAACTGAAAGAAACTTTCTGACAACCACCGAACCGGCAATGTCTGTATGAAACTGTTCGATTTTTGAATTGGACGACAAATCCCCGTTCTTGCTCGCTCCTTTGAATTTTGAGAGTGGGACCTTGAACCTAATTCTTCCCTCCTTGGAGACGGAAAGTCCTGAGACCTGTGTTTCGGTTTCATTTAATTCTAACGCTAGTTGACAGATTAACTCACCCGTACTCATGGAACTCCTCTTAGATCTCGTCAAACCATATTATACACCTTCCACTTTGACCTCTGGTAGGATATCCACTCATACTTAGAAAAACGTTTACACTGCCCAGTCTACTCTGTCTAGCCGTTTCTGAATTGTTTACTGTCTTGTAAAAACCCAGGACTACTCCTGTCGCAGAATACGAACGTAGTGAGTATTCTTCTTATATTATAGTCTATAGGCGGTTTTTGCCTATAGCTAAGTTGTTGTGAATTAGGTACTTGCGATAAGATAGCACCTCTAAAATGCACTAAACTTTAGTGTATTTTCGTTTTTTGGAGGTCGATTTCCGAGGTTTTTAGAGTCTGAAAATCAGGATTCCCGAAAATGTACTAGATTTTAGTGTATTTTTCGAGTCAAGTGGCTGAAAATACCCTAAACTTTAGTGTATTTTCAGAGATTCGGTGGTGCTGAGGGCAAAAGATCATCGGAGTTCTGTTCTCCAGAATCTGTTTGATCAGATTGTTCTGACGAATTCAAATTATCGGAAATAACATCATCTTCGTTGGAATTTTCTTCATTTTCTGAAACAGAAGGTCTAAAATGTTCTTTAATTTTGTTTCTTATTGCTTCTACAGCATCAGGAGACAATTGAACTCCCGTATAATCTTCTCCCTTTATCTTTCTTACCATATCCAGAACAACATCGTCACTTATCGTAGAAAATCCATTTGGATCAACTTGAAGAGCTTCATCAAAAAGATCGATTGGATGTGATGTTTCAGCAAGTTCCTGTTTCTTTTCTTCCAACTCTTCTCTTCTCAATCTTTCAACTTCTTCCATTTGAGCTTCGTCAAGAGGAATTTCTTCTGGGGTTTCATCCTCTGTCGTCACAGGTTCTTCTGGCTCCGCTATAACTTCTTCAATGTCTTTCGTTCTTCTACGATATTTTTTCTTGAGTTGAAGTTTTTCTCTGAGATAAATAAAAACCTTAGGTCTTATAGCTTTTACCATTTCTGGAGACAAATGTCTTCCTGAATAGTCTTCCCCAATAGCGTTTTTTACCAAAGTCAAAACTTCTGGATCTTTTATATTCAAAGTTCCATCCGGATCAGTGTCGTTCAAAATGTCGTTTACATATTCCAATTTAGCATAGTCTATATCTGATAAAGCCGTCTCTTTCGCTTGGGTTTTGACGAATCCAGCCTTTTTGCCTATTTCAACCCATTCTTCCTTGGAAATTTTCAGAGTCTTTTTCCCATTTGAAGCTGTAATTATTTTCATCTGCTTTTTCCCAATACTTTCAGATAACTTGAACTGTATTAACTCTCTTTTGAACAAATCTGGAATTTGTAATTGCATCCTCTACAAGTCTTTTTATCGGTTGTATTTGTTCAATTCCTGGATGATCGACATGAATCAAGGTCAAAAGATTATGAGCTTCTGCAAGCGATAAAATCTGATCGTCTAGTTCGCCCCCAACTATTTCTGCAAAGCTTTTCGGAAGATCTTCTTTTCCTACATTCTCTTCAGGAACCGATTTTTCAACAACTGGATCTTCCTCAGTCTCAAGTGCGATTGGAGCCCCCACAGCAACTGGAACGTCTTCTTCCCCCAATTCCTCGGCAGGAGTAGACTCAGCGCCAAGAGGGGATTCGAAAACGGGTTGCTCAAATTGCAAACCAGGAACTTCAGCAACCTTTTTTATGTTCATACTGAAAATGTCGTTTACATCTTTCATATTTTCCCTCCACTCACATTTTTCGATTGCTCAAACGCTTGTCTTGCTGCTGCCAACGCCGATCCTACAAAATTCGCTTTTCCTTCTGGATATTCTTTACTGATGTGAGCGCTTTCAGCAACTCTATCTACAACATACGAAACTCCACTTCCTCTTATGTAATCAATATTATCAACATATGCCTCTCGAACCTCTTTAATAGCCCTGTCCATGATCTTCAGCCTTCCCCAGTTTTCTCCTTCTGGTATCCTACTGATAATCTGACCGAACATATGTCTCCATGTGCTCGTTTTAGTCTTTTCCCAAAAACCGACAAACAAAAATTGTTTCTTGTGAAATGCATTAACTATCGATCTAACCTTTCCTCTTATTATTTCTTTTCTTACGTTTTCTTCATATCCTTTTGGAGCAGATTGAATTTTTTGAAAATCTTCAGGAGATGTAACTCCTACAAGGTTGATTGGTCTTTTTACCATAGTTCCATCTTTCTTTGGTATTATTTCGTAAGCCTTGTCTTCTTCTACTTTAATCGATCTCTGTGTTTGAGGTTCTGTAGTTTCTTTGTAAGTATAATCTCCTTTTTCTTCTGGCATACTTTTCAAAGGGTTCTTGGTCGTATAACTGCCATCGGCTGGAGGTGGAGGTGCCTTTATAGTTTTCTTCTGTGCCTCGCCCGGCTCGTCCATCCAGTCAAAGATATCCTGCACTCTAAAATCAGCACCTATTTTAGTCCATTCGTTTTTTGAAATTCTTAGAAAAGATTTTCCGTTTCTTGAAATTATTTTCACGAGCCACCTTGAAAATTACAGTTGATCTATTATACAAACATCCAAGAAGTTTTTCCTTGTTAGGTTGAAGGAATTTTGAAAAATGATTTTGTATTTACAATCTAAAGGGGAAAATTCTATGCCGACTCCAGAACAAAATCAAAGTGATTTTACGCCACTTGAACATCGTTATCTAGATGAAAGATTTAAGTCTATCGATGAAAGGTTTGACTCAATAGAAAAAATGTTCTTATCTTTTATTTCAAACCATGAAAAATTGACTGCGGCAGAAAAAGAATCAACTCTGAGAGCTTTGGAAAAATCAGAAGCGTTAATAATTCACAATCAGGAAGTCGGCAACAAGTATAGAGAACAGTTAAAAGAACAGGCTGAAAGTTTTATTACAAAAGCGGAATATAACAGTCGTCATGAAAATGTGGAAACAAAAATTTCAAGCATTAACAAAGAAATAGTTGATCTTCGCGAATTTAAAAGCTCTTGTATTGGCGGTAAAACTCAACTAATCGAATCTAAAGATAGCAGCAAATGGGTTATTGGAACCTGTATTGCTCTTGCTGGTTTAATAATTGCTTTTGCAGTTTATATTGCAGACAGATCCAACCACTTTGAATCGTTTATTTCACCAGCGGCTCCAACAGTTCAAATAATTCCAGTAAACCCTACCGCAGTCAAAGCCCCATAACTATTTCAAACCTTCTTCCATTCTGATTTCATGTACGATTTTCTTTGTGGAAGGAGATTGTGAGAACGAAACTTTGTCCTTGACCCCAGGATCGTTCCATTCTTTGTGTTTAATTTCTTCGAAATTCTTTACCGTTTCTTTCAGTGCCACTTTGTGTTGGAACAAATGCCAGATAAGATAACATATTACGGCCAAAAGAATCAAACCGCCAACAACCGCCACTATAAGAGCATAAGCCGCCATAAAATAAGAAATACAAGCCAATATTAAAGAAGAAACTGATAAAGAAATTCCTAATTCGGATTTTGCATAAATAAATAGGAAAATTCCAATGACCAACCCTAGTGCTGCAAACGCCGATACAGTCCTCCAAATTATCTGCTGCTGTTTCTTTGCTCCGTCTGTAAGAGATTTCACATCTTCTTCAAGTTTCAATGATTTAACTCTTTCTTCTTCAAGAATCTTTTGAGACTGTTTAATAAACTCTTCCTGTCTTTTACGTTCTGCTTCGGCAACTGTCAATTCAGCACTTGCGGTATTCAGATCCTTTACTTTTTTATCAACGACATCACTGATTTGAATGATCAAATCAGCCTTTTTGTCAATAAAATCCCATTGTGGAGCTTTTGGAGCTTCTTTCCTTCCACTTGTTGTGTCAGACTTGATTCCAGCGGCTTCTGTTTTTATACCAGAAACTCCCAATTCAGTGGCAGTACGTACACTTTGAATAGCCTCTACCTGTTTAGGAATGTCTGTGGTTACGCCAGGTCGAAGAGGATCGGGCTTGTCTGGCGGTGGCTTGCTTACGCATGACTTGAGCGTAACACAAGAGGTCAGCATCAAACTGAACAGCAGCGCTGTAACGATAGACAATTTCTTCATTTTTCTCTCCTTTTCGACTTGACAAATTGAAAACCAGTAGTACAGTTACTCCAGTTTGCATACGGTTTCCTCTATTTGAAGCCGAAACTGAGGCAAAAGAAGGAGAATCGTCAAGTTTCTCAGTATAGGACTTGACAAAGTGCGTAGTTAGGTGTATAATGTTGGTTGTTCAGAAAGAGTCCGGTTAAGAAAACGGAGAGTTGACGATGCAGGCAATCAGAAACGTTGTAGGGACAAGAATTACCAGGGACGCAACCGTGGTGGCGATTGATGCTGCCGCTATTAAGCGTCATGGTAATAAATGGGATACGATGTTTAGGGGTTTGCCAAGTTAAAAAGAAATAAGAAAAAGACAGATAGACTTGGAAGCCCCGAAACAAAAATCGGGGCTTCAAGTTTTTATGGATTGAGTAAGTGGATCTTTGATAACAGAATAGTACGACAGGAAAAATCGTACAAATACAATCGTAAAGTTCCGTCAGACTTTACGGGTAGGGAGTATAGTTTAACTGGCTAAAACTCTCGGTTGTCTCCCGAGGAATGCGATTTCGAGCATCGCTACTCCCGCCAAATAATACAGCATAGTAGCTCAGTGGCGGAGCAACATCCTGTTAAGATGAAGGTCGGAGGTTCGAGCCCTCCCTATGCTGCCAAATAATTTTTAAATGTTTTGTTAATAAAGAGGAAAAGGTTCGTCTCTTGTTGTATAATATGTTAACAAAGGGGACGAACTTATGACTGAAAATGAAAGTCAGTTTGTTTTGAATTGGGCGAAGAGAATTAAAGATATAAACTATTTGGGAGGAAAATGTTCTAATTGTGGAATTTCCGATCCGTTTGTGTTAACTTTTCATCACAATAAAGGAAAAGAGTTTCAAATACAATCTCAAATTAGATGGTCAATTCTTGAAGAAGAATTAAAAAAATGTATAGCACTTTGCTCGAATTGTCATTGTGAAGAACACAGAAAAATTTCTAGAAATGGTAATGCGAAAGAAAAACTATTAAAAAAATTGAACATTACAAAGTGTTCTATTTGTGGTTATTCTGGAAAAAATTATGCAAGTTTATTGTTTCACCATACGGAAAAGGAGAACAAAAAATTTATCATAAATGACTTTATTACGAGAAAGAAAAAGATTACTATTGAAGATTTTTTAGAAGAACTTACGAAATGTATTGTGATATGTTCTAACTGTCATAAAAAGTTACATGTAAATGTAAACAAATTTGAAAAGTTGAAAGTAGAAATTTATAACAAAGTAGATAGTTATAAAGAAGAATCTATTCCGTTAAACGAAGAAAAAATTCGGAAAATGATGGAATCTGGAATGAAACAATCAGAAATATGTGCCGAGTTGAATGTCGTTAAATCAACAATAGGAACCATTGTTAAAAGACTAAGAGACAGAAAACTTATTCCTGAGGCAACGAAGATAGATAGCAATTCAATCTGTGCCTTTTGTAAAAACAAATTTGTAAAAACTAAAAAACATGTAAAGTTTTGTTCTAAAAAATGTGCAAATGAATCTAGATCCAAAAAACCTGAAAAAGAAGTTTTGAAAAGTCTTTTGTCGCAAATGTCAATGGCTAAAGTAGGAGAAAAATTTGGCGTTTCTAGGATTTCTGTATGGAATTGGTGTAAATCCTATGAAATTTAACCGTTATCCAAAAATCTTATTCTTCCTAGCAATCTTTTCATAGTCGTTAGCTGCTTTATGAGCGCTAGAATAATCAGCGCCAGTAGACTTCATGATATTCGCCTCAATAAGTTCGTGATAAAGAATGTAAGGGATGAACTCTGAACGTATCTCAGAACTTAACCAAATTTCGTTACCTGGAATAACATCTTTGTTGTCAGGATTAGTTTCGGAAGCATAAGCTTGATCGTTTGCGCCTTCAACGAAATCCATTTCCAGTCTCGTCTTCACTAGATCTCCGTTTACAACAAAGATATCGAAATCCCCAATTTTCCCGACATGGGCCTTTGGAATCTTGTCAGATGAAGGTTTTAGAACGGCTTTAGCAGCATCGCTGAGATCAACAGAATCAATAAGTTCCCGAATCTCTTTTTGAAGAGATTCGACAAGTTCTTCGATGGAGGCTTTTTTATACCAGGACATTTTTTAACCTCAACTTGACATTTAGCAATGTTAGTATACATTGTACAATGAGAGAAAACCTACTTCTCGGTATAAGGATGTCTTAATATGGTAAAATTCGTAGAAACTCCAGGCAGAGACAATTGTTTTGAATGGGACAATGGAACAACTCTTCATTGTGTTGGGAATACTGATGGTAAATTAACCGATCCAATCGGTTTGAACATATGCGTCAACATACCACTTCCTGATGGAGGACACACCTGTGTGATTCTACCTTTCATGAAGGAAAAGGAACTCGATGAAGTTTTAGACTATATAAAAAGATCGTTTGAGGAATTACAATGAAGTTTATGTGGGCCAGTAGCTCAGTTGGCTAGAGCACCGCACCTGCAATGCGGCTGTCGAGGGTTCGATTCCCTCCTGTGTCCACCAATTTTAATGCTAGTGTAGATCAGTTTGAAAGAACCTCTGCTAAAAAGAGGAAAGTTGAACTTCCATCTTGTATAAATATAGTATAAGATGGAGGTATGATATGAAATTTTTAGAAAAAGAAAAAGCAGTTGTTCTTAGAAAAGACGGAGTTTCTATTTGTGATATTTCAAAAAGACTGGGAGTATCTAAAGGAACTGTAAGCGTTTGGGTTAGAAACGTTGACATGACAAAAGAACAAAAAGAAGCTCTAAATAAGATAAAAATGAATAACTTGTCAAAAGGGACATATAAAAATTCTGAAAAATATAGATTGTTAAGACTTGAATATCAAAAAGAAGGAAGAGAGAAAGCTAAAAATAACGACCCTGATCACAAAGCGATGTGTATGTTGTATTGGGCCGAGGGCTCAAAATGTAAAAATAGTTGCAGAATATGTAATTGCGACCCAAATCTTTTAGTCTTGTTTCTTAATTTTTTGAGAAAGTTCTTTGCAATAGAAGACAAAACCGTATGTTTAACGGTAAAGATACATAGAAATCATATCCTGCCAATTAAAGAAATAGAAGGTTACTGGATAAAAACTTTAAAGGTTCCTAGTTTATGTTTGAGAACTGGCTTTATAGATAATAGAGTTTCTGTAAAAGAGAGTGTTAGGAAAAATAAAATTCATTATGGCGTTTGTGAAATAAATATAAACAAAACAAGTATAGTACAGCACATTTTTGGAGCAATTCAGGAATACGGAAATTTTACAAATGAAAAATGGTTAGGATAAATAACGTTTTCGGCGTATGGTGAAGTGGTATCACAAAACTCTGATAAGGTTTGGTCTCAAGTTCGATTCTTGATACGCCGACCAAGTTCAAGAAAGGAGAACCGTTATGAACAAAACAATTGCCATTCCTATCATCGCACTTGCATTTTTTTGTGGTTGTTCCAAACCCAAACCTGAAATCTATATTCCGTCTAGATGGACAACGATGGAATACATCAAAGAAATAAATATCGTTTGGTATCTCCATATCAAAGATCTGGATGTCAACGATACGTCTCAGTTGAGAATGATAGTACAGAAAATTTGGGAAGCAGATAGAGATGGAAAGACAGACAAAGAAATACAAAAAGCTTTTGAGACAAGAGTTTTGAAAGACATACTTAAAAACGGAATCTAGAAAATCAGAAGGATTGTTCTTCTTTCTTATTGAATATAAGTAATTCTAAGAATGAAGGAGTAAACTTTATGAAGATTGTTACTGCATCAAATGGCAAAAAGACCTTAAAGATTTCGGAAAAAGAATGGTTGGCAATTGGAGCTAAAGCAGGTTGGAAAGTTGCTCAGACTCTTCCGCTTGGACTCCGTCGTTATAGGATAACTGATGTTTCTGGACCAAATCCAGGACAGACATTTGATCAGGTTGCAAGTTCCCCAGAAAAGGCTTGGGACAAGTTTTCAACTCAAAAATTTGGAGTTATGAAGCCAGACAAAAAAAGCTACAATATAGTGGTTCTGCAACAAAACGAAACACAACAAAAAACCGCTCAATCAGAATCCAGTCTGGTGACTAAGATAAGAAAACTGTTTGAGAAGGAAATAAATTTCAGACAAGTAACTCAGGATATTCCAGAAATGGAGGAGCTTGCTACCGAAGAACGATCTGAACTGTCCGAGGGATTTGACGGTGACTTTGGTGCAGGAACCGCTATATCAGCAAAAGATTACGTTGAAAGTCTTGAAGAACCTTATGTTGATGTTTTCTACGATGGCAACGAAATGTTCAATGTGACTTTTTACGGGAATTATGAGCCTTCTTCTGTAAACGCTGGAACGGCGAGGAAAATTAGAATTGGTTTTTACACAAGAAAAGATATTCTTGCTCTTGTAAAAGCTGCAAAAATGGAAAAGTGGCCATATCCAATCCAGCTTGGTGACAAAGCAAAAATGGTTCTGAAAATGTTTTGAAATCTGAAAAACTAAAACGAAAGGAACTATGTTATGGACAAAGAAGACTTGGCTTATGAGTATTATTACTCTTACCGTTCTGAAGGGTTAATGCCCGACCATGATGGTTATCCGGTTTCACGTGATTGGGAAGAGATAGACTGTTCTGCCGTAAGATGTGTTTACAATCTTTGTAAAAAGTGCAGCGTTCCGTCTCTCGCCAAAATAGGTGAAGATGGAAGATGTACTGGATTCAGAACTCAAGAACCTGAAAAATCATCTCATTACGGTAATTGGAAATTACCTGATAGAGAAGGTAACGAAGTTTAGATTGACGGGGGTGTAGCTCAGTTGTTAGAGCACTTGATCCGCAATCAAGAGGTCGAGAGTTGAATTCTCTCCACTTCCACCATTTAAATATAGGATCAATAGCGAAATGAAAATAGTAAGAGTTTCAAATTC
>Ga0315288_10003418_pt1 | contig 20306 bp, 18 predicted proteins | sample YL17G11_20_MG_FD_203454 | JGI IMG/M metagenome (GOLD analysis project Ga0315288, IMG submission 203454) | Sediment microbial communities from Yellowstone Lake, YNP, Wyoming, USA - YL17G11_20 | ecosystem: Environmental > Aquatic > Freshwater > Lake > Sediment | place: USA: Wyoming | collected... | reverse complement strand
CCTTCCTATTGGATTCAAGCCAAATTTCAGAGCAAATTATACCACAAGCACTTTATTCGTAGCGCAAGGCATCGATCGGATTCAGGTTGGCGGCGCGGCGAGCCGGGTAGAACCCGAAAAACACTCCCACGGCCATAGAGAACAAGAAACCCAGCAGAACGGAAGTCGGCGTGATCACTGCTGGAAATCCAGCCGCCGAGGCGATGGCCTGGGAGCCGAGAAATCCAAGCAGGATGCCGATCGCTCCCCCCGTGGTGGACAACAGGATCGCTTCCACCAGGAACTGGAAAGTAATATCCCGCTTCAAGGCACCGATCGCCTTGCGCAGGCCGATCTCCCGCGTGCGTTCGGTGACGGAAACCAACATGATGTTCATGATGCCAATCCCCCCCACCAATAGGGAGATCCCGGCGATTCCGGCCAGGAGAATCGTGAAGTAGCCAAGAATGGAGTTCAATGTGCCCAACAGGTCTTGCTGGCTAAAGATCAGGAAGTCGTCCGGTTTATCGGCGGCCAAGTTGTGGCGGAGACGAAGCAATGCCCCGATTTCCACTGCTACATCATTCATGCTGCGGGTATCTTCCACCTGCACCGTAATCGAGCCGGCGTGGCGGATACCGAAGAGAAGCTTTTGCGCCGTGGTAATGGGGATGATGATCTGATCGTCCCGATTGATAAATCCCGCCGCCCCCTTGGAAACGAGAACCCCAATCACTCGGAAGGAAACACGGACGGCATTCTGATTGCCACCGGCAATGTTGCTGACGGTGATCAGGATGTCTTGACCGATGGGGTCTTCGTCCGGGAATAGTTTGGCCGCCACCGACGGCCCCAGCACGGCGACTCGTTCCCACCGCTCCACTTCCGCTTGACTGAAGAAACTGCCTCGTTCGGCGGGCGAATTGAGCACCTGTTCGTACTCCGCCTTGGTGCCAAGGACGGTGGTACTGGCATTCTGATTACCCGCAACCACTTGCGCCGGCCGGCTGATGGAAGGGACGGAGGCTACCACACCGGGAACATATGTGATGGCGTCGGCATCTTGAATACTCAACCGGGTGTTGACCCCCCCCGTCTGCACACCCCCCGACGTGATCTGGCCGGCGAAAACGAGCAGCAGGTTGGATCCCAGGGATTGGATCTGGTCTGTGACCAGGATTTGCGCACCGCCTCCCAGCGACAACATCATCATCACCGCTGACACGCCAATGATCACCCCCAGCATGGTCAGGATGGCGCGGCTCTTGTTGTGCAACAGCGCTCTCCAGGCCATTTGAAAACTGCGCAGGAGCCTCACGGTTTCTCCTCTAACGGTAATGAGCGTAAAATCGTGCGCGCATCGAGTGGATTGGCCACCCCATGGTCCACCACGATCTGGCCGTCCAGCAGCCGAATCATGCGTTTGGCGTGGTGACCGATATCCGGTTCGTGCGTAACCAACAAGATCGTGCGCCCCTCCTGGTTGAGGGATTGGATCAATGCCAGCACTTCCTCGGAGGAACGGGTGTCGAGGTTGCCGGTCGGTTCATCGGCCAGAATCAGGGAGGGATCGTTCACTAGGGCTCGGGCAATCGCCACTCTCTGTTGCTGCCCGATGGAGAGTTCGTTGGGACGGTGAAACATCCGGTCTCCTAATCCCACCCGTTCCAGAGCCGTCATGGCTAGCTTCCGCGCATTGCGAGACCCATGGTAGACCAATGGCAGCTCCACATTTTCGATCGCGGTCGTGCGGGGGAGCAGATTGAAACTCTGAAAGACGAAACCGATTTTATGATTTCGCAAATTGGCAAGCTGGTTGTCAGTCATTTTGGAGGTATCGTTACCATCAATTGCATACTGGCCGGACGTAGGCACGTCCAAGCAGCCGAGAATATGCATCAGAGTCGATTTACCGGATCCGGAAGGGCCCATGATCGCCACGAATTCTCCTTCCTGGACGGTGAATCCAATACCGCGCAAGGCGCGCACAATGCTCTCCTTGCCCAAGGTGTAGTTCTTCACCAGGTTTTTGGTGACAATCACGTCGCCCATCTGTTATTTGCTGGGAGACGAGGGAGTCGGCAATCCCGGGATCTGCAACCCCGTGGTTCCACTCTTGCCGGATGCCGAGAGGGCGATTTGGTCGTTTTCGGTCAAACCGTTCCGGATCTCGGCCTGGAGATCGTTGACGATGCCGACTTCCACCGCTTGCTCGACCAGGACCGAACCGTCCCACCGCATCACGTTGTATCTGGACTGCTGAACGCGCAGCGAAGATCGCGGGATGATCAACGCGTTGTTGGCTTCGGCCACCACAATGCTGACGTCGAGCGTCATTCCCTGTTTCAACAAGGTGGAGGCCTCTCCGGTGGCGGTGAAATGGGCGATGTAGTTGACCACTCCCGCCGTGATGGTAGCCAGCGGATTGATGGTGCTGAGCGTGGCGGTAAAGGTCCGATCGGGAAACGCATCGGCTTTGATCGATGCCGACATCCCCGGCTGCAGTTGCGCCATGTTCACTTCCGGCACGCTGGCGATGATATCCAGCGCTTGCGTATTCACCAACGTCAAGGCGGGAAGGCTTGGCACCAGCATGTCACCCACTTTGACATTCACAATTCCCACGGTGCCTGGGATCGGCGCCCGCAGTATGGCGTCCAAGCGTTGGCTAGTCAAGTTGTCGAGCGTAATCTGCGCTTGATCGATGGCTGCTCTTTGCAGCGCCAGGGTTGTATCAGAAGGAGACGCCGCCCTCTGATCGTATTGGGCTTTCGCGGCCTTGAGGGCGTAATCGACGGCAACGACTTGGTTCTCGGCCACCGCCAACAAATCCCGGTTGGCAGACTGCCGCTGTTCTAAGGCCTGTTGGGCCTGGTTGAGGGCGTCGCCAGTGGCATTGATCTGGGCTTGGGCCACAGTGAGTTGTTGCTCTCCGGCAATTCGCTGCGCTTCCAGCTTTTGCTCGGCCAAGACCAGGCTTCGCTTAGCGGCGTCCTGGATCTGGCTGTTGGCGGCTTTGTCGTAATCCGCTTGCGCATTGTCCGCTGCAGTTTGCGCAATCTCAAGAGATTTATCGACGTTTGCCTGGGTCAGCTTGAGGTTCTGATTGGCCTCGTCCAGGCGACGCTGCGCGGAGGTGACGGCATCCTGTGCCATCGATTCCGACAGGGTCGTATTTTGCTTTGCGCGGGACAGGTTGTCCGTGGTGGCGATTTGATCGCTGCGCGCTTTGTCCAGCGCGATTTGCAACGGGGCAAGATCAGTGGCAGACAATCCTTCTTCCAGCTGCTGCAATCGGAGTCGGGCGCTTTGCAGGGAGACGCCAGCCAAGGCGATCTGGTTGTCCAGATCACGCGTATCCAGCATCAGTAATTCTTGACCTTCCCGGACTTGGTCTCCGGCTTGCACGGAAATATTAGCCACTTTTCCTGTCACGCGGGGACTGATGTTGATTTGGTCTAACAGGGATACGCTTCCGGAAAGAGACAATTCCTGCACGATCTTTCCCCGTTCCGGACGAATCAATACTGGTTGGGTCCCGCTCCCCCCGGTTCCACGGATGAAAAAAAACCAGTACGCTCCGCCTCCGACGAGAGCGAGCACGACGATCCAAATCAGCCGCCTTTGCCATGTTTTCAAATCTTCGCTCCTTCTTGCACAATGTCTGCAGGCGATTCCAACACTTGTTTCAAAAGTGCTCGGTAATTCCGTACCAGGATTTCCCGTGTTTCCAAATCCTCCAGATCCAGTTGCCCAACGATGAATCCGGTGGAAACGGAGAAAAGGAACGTAATCAGGATTTGCGCGGAAACGTGAGCGGACTTGGGCAGGAGAGTGGGGTTTAAGGCACAAAGATCTTGCTTGAGACCCTCCGCAGCTTCCCATCCCCAGGCGATCAGTTTCCCATCTTCGCTACCGCCTTCCGCCAGTAGGTGTCGGATCATGCGGAAGAGATCCCCATTTTGGACAAGCAGGTCAAGGGAAACCTCAAAGACGTTGCACAGCCTGCGCCACGGCTCCAACTCTTGTCGATTGCGTTCCTGGATCGAAGACTGGATCGACTCCAACACATATTGGATCAGATAGCGAAACAAGTCACTTTTGTTGGAAAAATGAATGTAAATTGTGCCCACGGCAATTCCAGCGCGATGAGCAATCTCCTGGATCGTGGTGGCATGGTAGCCTTTCTCCGCAAAAACGGCCAAAGATGCCTGCACGATCCGCTCTTTTGTTTGATGATCTCTTATGAATGAACGTTCATTCATAAAAGAGATTATACCCTACTCGTCAAGAGTCCTGGTGGCAGCAGCGGACCCTAGGGATGCTCTTCCTGTTCCTTTTCCTCCAACCGCGGCACCATACGACCGTCCGGCAGCAACGTGAATATTTCGTCGCGCCAACGCACGCGTGTGGCGAACATCGCTTCAATCCAAAGGAAAAAAAAGCAAAAGTCGGCCAGCGGCAATAGCACCACCCAGCGTTGCAGCTGTGGATGACCCAATAGGCGAGCGAACACGATGCCGATGGTCAGGCGCAATCCAATCGAACCAATAAACAGCCAGAGCGCAAACGCAGAAAAACCGGACAACAGGAGGAGCAGAAAAGACAGGGGAATGGAATAGGTGATCAGCAAACCCGGGTATTCTCCTTTGCGGCAGACCCAAGCCACCCTCATCCAGCGGGATTGGCGATCCCAGAAATCATGCCAACGAACTCGGTTCAGCTGGTTGGCCACCACAGTGCGACTCAATACCACGTCCCAGCCCGCCTTTGCAATCAGGTAGCCAAGCTGATGGTCATCGGCCAGATGATCCTTGATCGCCTCAAACCCACCAATGTCTTCCAGGGCACAACGACGTAACACAATTGCGGCACCGAAGGCAAAACGGAACCCGATCAGGTAGGTGCCGAGAATTCCGGATGGCAAAAGAAAGGTGGAGATTAGCAGCGACTCCACCTTACCGGCAATGGACAAGGCTTGTTCGCTCCGGTAAAGACAATTCACCAGGCCCACTCGCTTGTTCACCAAGGTGGCCACAGCTCTCTGCAAAAAATCGGGACCGACGCGAATGTCGGAATCGCTTAAGACAAGGATGGAATGCCTCGCTTTTTGTGCTAGAAAATGGAGGATCGCGGTCTTTCGGTTGGACCCCAGTGGGGGAGCGATGTAAAAAGAGATCTGCTTCTGGGGGTAGTTCCGCTGCAACCGAGCGATCACCGGGATCACCGGATCTTGCTCGTCCATCACACCGAAAAGGATTTCAAAGTCGGGATATTCTTGCTCCACAAAGGAGACGAAATTCTCGTAGGCGCCGTCCTCCAATCCCTTCACAGGTTTCAAGATGGAGACGGCAGGAAGGAATGACCCGGGTGGAGGATCTTTTTGTTCGAAAAAATGAATGGCTGTGCCGCATACAACAAGCCAAAAGACCCAACTTACAGCGATCAGGATCACCAAAAAAAGCAATAGCAGCATCCAGCCTCCGAAAACCGTCGGACGAGTCCACGGTTGGTCCTTCTAAGAATCCGGTCAAGCGTGGTCCCCCTATACTAAAGCCAAGCTACGCGAATAAACAAGGGTTTCGCTCCGTCCGAGTAAGAGGTTCTATTTTGACAGGCCCGGTCGTATGGGCGAAAATCGCCCAGGAATCTAACAGAAGAAGGGAACAATTTTGATTGAAAGAGCCACACGAGCTATCGTTGACTTGAACGCCATCGCGCATAACGTACGGGAGGTGCGCCGGAGAATCGGCCCGGCATGTGAATTGATGGCGGTTGTGAAAGCCGATGGATACGGGCACGGACTGGTGGAGGTCAGTCGGGTCTTTTTAGCGAACGGAGCCAATTGCCTTGCCATCACCCTGCCGGAAGAGGGAGAGACCCTGCGAGAAGCAGGTATTGACGTCCCAATCCTGGTATTCGGCCTGATCCAACCTGAAGAAGCGGCCAAAGTGGCCCGTTTTGACCTTTGCCAAACCGTGACTTCGCTTGAGCTGTTGGAAGCGCTGGATTGGGCGGCTCGTTTGGCAGGAAAGACGTTGCCAATTCACATCAAGGTCGATACGGGCATGAACCGAATCGGCCTGAATCCGGAAGATGTCGTTTCATTCTTGCACCAGACCCTTCGGTTCGGGCACCTGACGGTCGAAGGGATCTATAGTCATCTGGCTACCGCCTACCAGGCGGATAAAACTCATACGCAAGAACAACTGAGCCGGTTTGCTGATGTACTGTCCGCCTTAGATCATGCCGGTGTGGAAATCCCCAAGCGACACATTGCCAATAGCGCTGCCGTCCTTGACCTGCCTGAATCCTATTACGACATGGTCCGTCCAGGGCTGATCCTCTATGGACTGTATCCTTCCGAAGAGGTGTCCCGCAGCATCATCTTGAAACCCGCCATGAGCTTCCTGACGAAAGTCGTAACCGTGAAGACCGTCCCGCCAGGGACTCCGATTAGTTATGGAGGCACCTACGTTACAAACAAGCGAACGAAGATTGCTACGCTCCCGGTTGGCTACGCGGACGGTTACTCCCGCGTGCTTTCAAGCCGCGTTCAAGTCAGCATTCGAGGGAAACGGGTCCCTCAAGTTGGCATCATATGCATGGATATGTGCATGGTCGACGTTTCCGACCTGGAGGAGATCCATCCGGGGGATGATGCGATCCTTTTTGGTGAAGGCCTACCGGTAGAAGAAGTAGCCTCCACCATTGGCACGATCAATTACGAGGTGGTCAGCATGGTGGGGAAACGAGTTCCCCGCTTGTATCGCAACGAGCAAGAGAGCAGCCGGAACGGAGAGCTGTAAACGGCGGGAAGAATGGTTTCCCTTTCGCCTGATGCCGCTCGGAAAGTTTGCAGCCGAAGGATAGAGTGTCTAGAATACAGATTTAATTTTTCATCCAATTTCTTGGGAAAGGATTGACGGAATGCCTAGTTTAAGCAGCGCCACGACATTTGAGGTCGTCGCCATCTGGGCCGTCCTGATCATCGCCTTCATCGGTCTTGGGTATGCCCTGTTCCTCCGCAGCCAGATCATGCGCAAGGAGAAGGGAACGACCAAGATGCAGGAGGTCTGGAATGGGATCCGCCTGGGCGCTGACGCCTATCTCAGCCGCCAGCTGAAGACGATTGCCCCCCTCATCGCTGTTTTGACCGTTGTTCTTTTTTTATCCGTTTATGTGGTCCCTCCCACCCGGGAAGCATTGGAACGCTTCGTAGGCATGACTCCGGATCAGGTCCGCGTGATCATCGGAGTGGGCCGTGCCATCGCCTTCGTGATGGGCGCACTCTTCTCCCTGCTGGTCGGGCAGTTTGGTATGCGGATGGCTGTGCAGGGCAGCGTCCGGGTAGCAGCTGCTTCCCGCACTAGCTTTGCGGAATCCCTGAAAATCGCCTATCGATCCGGGACGATCACCGGCATGCTGACAGACGGTTTGGGTCTGCTGGGTGGCACCGTCATTTTCATGGTTTTCGGCATGGCTGCCCCGGATGCCCTGTTAGGCTTCGGCTTCGGCGGCACCCTGCTGGCCTTGTTCATGCGCGTCGGCGGTGGGATTTACACCAAGGCTGCGGATGTGGGGGCTGACCTGGTAGGGAAGGTCGAAGCCGGTATCCCGGAAGATGATCCGCGCAATGCTGCCGTCGTGGCAGATCTGGTGGGGGATAACGTCGGCGACTGCGCCGGTATGGCCGCTGATATTTTCGAATCCTACGAGGTAACCATCGTTTCCGCCCTGATCCTCGGCCTGGCTCTGGTTACCATGACCGGGCAGCTGAAGTGGATCATCTTCCCGTTGTTAGTGCGTGGCATCGGTGTGCTCTCCTCAATCATCGGTACCTACCTGGTCCGGGGAGCGAAAGATGAAGCCAAGACCAACGCCATGTCTGCGATCAACAGGGGTTTCTATTCCTCCGCCGCCATCTCCATGGTTGCCTTCTTGTTCTTGGCCGTGTTCTACATGAACGAATGGCGGGCCTTTCTCTCCGTCGGGGTCGGCATCGTGCTGGCCATCGTCATCGACGAGCTGACAAAATTCTCAACGGACACCCACCACAGGCCGGTGAAGGATATTGCTGCCGCTTCCAAGACCGGATCCGCTACATTAATTCTCCGCGGACTGGCCGTTGGATTCGAGGCCTCCGTTTGGCAGATCCTGGTGATCGCCGCTACCATCCTGGCGGCGGTCGTGATCTATTGGGGTCAGGACGTGGTGTTCGTCCTCTACGGGGTAGCCATGACCGGCATCGGCATGCTTACCCTGACCGGAAATAATGTGGCGATGGACTCTTTCGGTCCCATCTCCGATAACGCCAACGGGATCGGGGAAATGACCAAGATGGAACCCAAGGCACGCCAGATCATGGCGGATCTGGATGCGGTAGGCAACACCACCAAAGCCATCACCAAAGGGATTGCCATCGGCTCGGCCGTCATTGCAGCCGTCTCCTTGTTTGGTGCATTCCTGACAGACATCTCCATGGTTCAAGCCGGCATGGGTATCCCGGCCGCCCAGCAACTTCTATCAATCGGCATCCAAATTTCCAAGCCTATCATTTTTGTTGGCTTGCTGTTTGGCGGATCGATTCCCTGGCTCTTCTCCTCCTTAATGATCAGCGCTGTCGCTCGCGCAGCTTCATTGATCGTGGAAGAAGTCCGGCGTCAGTTTAAGACTCCCGGTTTGATGGAAGGAAAGGTTCAGCCCGATTATAAGAAAGCCGTGACCATCTGCACGGCAGCTGCCCAACGGGAGCTGATTCCCTTGGCCTTGATCGCGGTGATCTCTCCCCTGGTGATTGGGATCCTCCTGGGAGTGGAAGCATTGGGCGGATTTTTAGGCGGTGTGATCCTTTCCGGCCAATTGCTGGCGGTATTTATGTCCACCTCTGGGGGAGCTTGGGACAATGCCAAGAAGACGATCGAAGATGGTCTCTATGGTGGCAAAGGATCTGAGGCTCATAAGGCCTCGGTGGTGGGAGATACGGTAGGGGATCCGCTCAAGGACACCGCTGGCCCCGCCCTAAACCCGATGATCAAAGTGATGAACTTGATTTCGCTCTTGGCCGCTCCTATCTTGATCCGGACCAGCCTTTCCGACCCAGGAGCGATCATCACGGTATCGATCTGCCTTGTTCTGTTGATCGGAGCTGTCCTCTACTCAAGGCGCGGTGGTTTTGGAAAGAAGAAAGTAAGCGAAGCCAATTTCTAACAAGAAATCCTGCAAATCAAAAAGGGCGAGGAGACAATCTTCGCCCTTTTGGTTTGGGAAAGATTTTAGGAGGACTGCTGACCGATTGAAAACAGGCAAGCGCTCAAAGGGGGAAGCTTCACCCGGGCGAACCCGTTCTCAATCGACACCGAAGGGCCCCAAATCGTTTGAACCATTGGTGCCGGCGTCAACAATTCCGGGAGCTCCAACGTGACTTGGGCGGGTTCATCGCCGGCTTGGAATGCTGCGACGATCGTTTCCGCCAGCGTTTGCCGGACCACTACGCAGACCGAACCCTCGGCCAACAGAGTGCGATACGTTCCATGGCGCAAGGCAGGATGGGCTTTACGCAACGCAATCATCTCCCGGAACTGATGCAGGAGGTCTTGGTCCCATCGGGTCTCGTCCCAAGGGAAGCTACCCCGACAACCAGGATCGGGACCCCCCTCCAATCCGATCTCATCACCGTAATAGATGGAGGGGGTTCCGGGATAAATCATCTGAAACAGGGAGGCCAGCAGCAGACGATGCTTGTCTCTTCTCACCATCGTGATAAAGCGAGGCACATCGTGACTGGAAAGCAAGTTGTATTGGGTCAGGGCTGCAACCGGTATCCGTTGAACATTGCGTTCCATTTCTTGGGAAAAGGTTTTGGCATCGCATGGGTGCAGAGCAAATCCCCCGGGGTGATACGAAGTATCCAATAGATCCCCGCCGAAATACCCCAAGCAAGCTCGTTGGAACGGATAGTTCATTGTCGCATCAAAGTGCTCTCCCTGCAGCCAGGATTCAGCGTTATCCCAGATTTCTCCCAGGATGTAGGCTTCCGGGTTAATTCGCTTGACGCGTTGTCGGAACTCTTCCCAAAACCCCGGCGTCTTGATTTCTGTCGGAACATCCAGACGCCAGCCATCGATTCCGATCGTCAACCAGTGTTCCGCCACCTGGAACAGGAACTCCCGCACCGCGGCGGTCTCTGTATTGAATTTGGGCAAATCCGGCATACCCCACCAGGCATCGTAGTTGGGTGGCGCTTTGCTCTCGTAGGCTCGCGTGGGATACCCGTAAACGTTGAACCAATCCGCGTAGGGGGAAGCCGGACCATTCTCTAGAATATGATGGAACTGAAAAAACCCGCGGCTGGCATGATTGAACACACCATCCAGCATCACACGGATTCCGCGTCGATGAGCCTCTGCCAGCAAAGTCTGGAAGGCTTCATTCCCTCCCAGGATCGGATCTACCCGGAAGTAATCATAGGTGTGATAGCGATGGTTGACAGGCGATTGAAAAATCGGGTTTAAGTAGATGGCATTGATCCCCAAGGACTCCAGATAATCAAGGTGTTCCGCTATGCCAAGCAGGTTACCGCCCTTAAACCCTCGCCGCGACGGTGGCGAATCCCAGGGTTCCAGGTGGTTCGGCCTTGCGATTTTGTCGCTGCTGGCAAATCGGTCGGGGAAAATCTGGTAGAACACAGCATCCCGAACCCAGGTTGGGATCTGTTGCATCGTTATCCAGCCCCCATTCGAAGCCTAAAAGGTTGGCAAATAGCGCTCGAGCTCCCACTTGGTGACTTGCCGACGGTACTCCTGCCACTCCAATGTCTTGGCTTCCAGGTACCGCTCGAAAACATGCTGTCCCAGCACCTCCCGAACCACTGAGTCCCGTTTCAGCTCCTCGGTCGCCTCCCGCAGAGAACCTGGCAAGAGAGGAAGGAGGGAACTGTTCTCGGCATGATAGAGATCCTCTTCCGAGGCTTCCGGTAAGGGCAATTGCCGCTTCACTCCATCCAGGCCACAGGCTAGCATCACCGCGAAGGCCAGATAGGGATTGCAGGAAGGATCCGGGCAACGCAATTCCAAGCGAGTGGAATCCGGCCGTTGCGGGTTGATTCGAGGTACGCGGATCAGAGCGGAACGGTTGGTGGATCCCCAAGATACATAGACTGGAGCTTCAAAACCGGGCACCAACCGCTTGTACGAGTTCACCAATGGAGCCAGAACCGCAGTCATGCCCCGAGCATGGTGTAATTGACCGGCGAGGAACTGTTTGGCCAACATGGACAACCCATGCGGATCCTCGGAGTCGTACAACAGATTCTTATTGGTCGTTTTATCCATTAAGCTCTGGTGGACATGCATACCGGAGCCGGCGATGCCAAACACCGGTTTGGGCATGAAAGTTGCGTACAAGTTGTGTTTCTGCGCCACCGCTTTCACGGCCAGGCGCAGTGTGATCACATTATCAGCGGTATGCAGGGCCTCGTCGTAGTGAAAATCGATTTCCTGCTGTCCGATGGCCACCTCATGGTGGTGTGCTTCTACCCGGATCCCAAGGGCTGCCAAAGCGTTCACCATTTGTTGGCGTACATGGGAGGCATGGTCCGTAGAGACATCGAAATATCCGGCCCGGTCATAAGGTTCGGTCAGCACGCCATCCTCCGGCTGATGTTTGAACAAGAAGAACTCCATCTCGGGGCCTATGTTGTAGCGGAAGCCCATTTGGTCGGCTTGCAGCAAGGCCCGGCGCAGGATATAACGCGGATCGCCGGCAAACGGTTCGCCTTGAGGTGTATAGACATCACAAAGAAAACGGGCGGTGGTGGTGGATTCTCCCCGATCCCAAGGGATAATAGCGCACGTTTCCAGATCGGGAACAAGGTACATGTCGCTTTCCGCGATCCGGGCGAATCCTTCGATCGATGAGCCGTCGAACCAGGTGCCGTACTCGATACTATCCTGGATGAACTGACTCACAGGGAGCGTGACATTTTTTACCGTACCGATCAGATCAGTGAACTGAAGGCTGACGAAATGAACATGCTCTGTCTGTAATAACTGGATGATGTCTTGTTTGCTGGGCATATCGAATCCCTTCCACCGGTAAATTGGCTGATTTTGGCATAAAGTACAACACTTGAGAAGGGTAAATCCCGGCAGCAAGAAATACCGGATCTAGCGAAATTGGCTTTCATCGTGCAAGACCGCTTGCAAAGAGCCATGGTTTGGTGGCAAGACTGCAGGCAACAGACCAGAAGGGGGGGCTTGGTCACCGGTAATCCGACAGGCAGGATGTTTGGCGAGAGGTCGTGTTATCGACGAACGGTCACGTAAAGGAATTCGGAGTGAAGATTGAATCCTAGCTTCTCTGCCAACCGGCGGGAGGACACGTTATCCGCCGTTACCCGATAGACCGGTTTTTTTCTTTCGCGCAACAAATCCTCCACGATAGCCGAAACCACCTTGACCCCATATCCTCGGCGTTGGTGAGCTTCTTCCGTGCGCAACCAGGCGATCTCGGCCCACTCCTCGTCTTCGAACTGGGTCCCGCCGTAGCAAACCAATTGATCTTCCAGGAATAAGCCATAGAAGGTCTCTAACGAGATCTTCTCTTCTCCGACATTGTAAGAAATGGGAAAGCCGCGAGGAATCAAAGGCCGGACCCGAGCATCCGGTTGGGGGTAAAAATCCTGGGTTTGTAGCGTGTAGACGAAATTCAACTGCACTTCCCGGACCGTAAAGAGGTGTTTTAAAGAGGGGAGAAGCGGGCTGAACGTATGCACCAGATAGTTGGGAAATTCGAGGTGATGAAGCAAGGCCGAGGCCCCAGTGGGATGTCCACCCAGAAAAAACTTCCTGGCAGAGGGCAGCTCAATCAGGAAAGAAGGCTCATCAAACCAGAATCTTGTTGCTTCTTGTCCGTGCTTGAGATGGTATAAGGCCTCAAAATGCGTTACCGGATCTTGCTCTAAGAAATCCAGTATCTGCTGCAAGCTGCCCATTGGCTCTGATTTAGTAGGAATCGTTAAGCGCGCAAATAATAGGTTTCTCCATTTTCAAACAAGAGCAACGTGCGATTTTCCAATGGCGTCCACGCCTCACCCGTTAGTGGCTCGGAGCTGACAACCCATCCATGTTTCTGCTGATGCCAGAGCGTGTAGTACTCCCGTTGCGTTTCGTCTGCATACAGACAGAGCATGAAGGTCCGTACAGCGTTGGTTAAAACCAGATTCAGTGCAGAATACGTACATTGATGTTCCATGGCGGAGATTGCTTGGCGAAACAGTGAGGTCTGCTGATCCGGCTTGCCTTGCTCCAAGGCTTCCAAAAGATAGAGAAACACGCGCTCACTGTCGCTGGTTCCCTTCGCCTGATATCGCTGCAAAGGCAAGCGGCTGGGCTCCTGCACGGTACCGTTGTGGATGAAAGACCAGGCACCCTGTATGAACGGTTGCGAATTGCAGACGTGGATCGGGATGCCCGGAGAAGCCTTGCGCAGGTGCGCCAATAGCAGCCTTGGCTTTTCCGCGACTGCGGTTTCAATCGCGCGGGCAAAGGAATAGGACCGGGGGTCGGAAGCCTCTTTACGCAGACTGGGAATGTCACGGTCCCCATACCACGCCAATCCCCAGCCATCAAGATGACCTTTTTGCGCACCAAAAGGAACCTGCCCCTTCCAGGATAATGTGCGGAAGGTTTCCAACAGGGCCCGATCGGGATGATTTGTAATCAGAAGGCGGCACATTTCCATTTCTCCCCTAATCCAGCCGTTCCATCAAATACGACTCTTTCTGCTTGACGATTGCTCCGGCCGGAATCACTCCGCGGACGGAAAGACAGGGATAGACCGTGGCATTTTTACCCAGGATGGTTCCGGGGTTCGTGACCGCATTGCAGCCGGTCTTGGCACCATCCCCCAGGATTGCGCCAAACTTGCGCAGTCCGGTATCGATAGTCTGACCTTGATAGCGGATAACGATTGGCGTATCCAGGTTTTTGAGATTGGCCAGCTTGGTTCCCGCTCCCAGGTTCGTGTGGTTACCAAGGATCGAATCCCCCACGTAATTGAAATGCGCTGCGGCGGCGTGATTCAGCAGGATGGAGTTCTTGAATTCACTGGTATGGCCAATCACGCAGTGTTTTCCGCACAGTACGTTTCCTCGGACATACGCTCCGCTGCGGACTTGCGTTCCTACCCCGATGTAGCTGGGTCCGACGATGTAAGCGCCGGGTTCCACGACCACACCCGGACCAATGTAGATATCGTTGCCAATCAGATAGGCACCCGATAGCACTTCTCCAAGTATCTGGGGACGTAAGAACGAACGTAAATACTCTCCGATCTTAGGCAATGCCTCCCAAGCGTAGGAAATGCCCTGAAACAAGTCAGAAAAAGGACAATCGCTTAAATCAAAGAATTCTTCCGGAGAAAAGAGCCTGACTTCCATGGCAGAATTATAGCGGGACCCAGCTCCCAGGGAAAATGCATCCACATCCCGTTCGTTCCTGACCGAAGATTTTACAGAAACACGGCTGCTGGGGGATGATAGACGAAAACGGAGGTTGGCGCATGAAAGAGATCAAGATTGAGATTTCGCCGGAATTGAAGATGGGGACCTACTCGAATACGGTACGGATTTCCCATACGCCTTTTGAGTTCATCATTGATTTTGGCCGAACGACACCAGAGGAAGCGGAACTGATCAAAATCGTAGAACGCATTGTGATGAGTCCGCAGCATACACTGGCCTTTTTGCAGGCTTTAGAAGAGAATGTTCGTCGTTACGAAGCCCAGTTCGGGCCTCTGCGCGTACCGGCGAAACCGACCGGCAAAGGCCAGGAATTCGTTCAGTAGATTTCTTCCAAGGCCAGGAAATGCCATTTGAAAATACTGCTCGAAGATTCTTGCAATTTGTCTGACAATTTGATAAGATAGCACTTGACCACCCACCTCCTTAGTGTGAGGGCGGCTCCCCCCGTCCTCACACAACCCTTGCCTTGTTTCCCAACTTTCCCAAACGGAAAGCTCGGCGCCTGCCGAGCTTTCCGTTTGGTTTCGCGCGATGCTACTCTTTTGTGCCGCTCGGGCTTGCGCTCTTGCTGCCAACGTCTTTTGTGCCGCTCGGGCTTGCGCTCTTGCTGCCAACGTCTTTTGTGCCGCTCGGGCTTTTAACTGCATTGCTACCGTCTTTTGTCCCTCGCCAAGTGTTGGAGCTGTCGAAAAAAGAGAATTTTGAGAAGACTCGCTTCAAATTGCGTGAATGGCATTTCGGGCAGTAGGATGGATCGTCCGCACAGCCCATTCCCACCAGGTCTTCGAAGGTATAGTGACACTTCTGGCATTGGTACTCATAAATAGGCATTTTCAATCATCTCCGTCGAATCCAATCTCCAATGGGGGATTGCATCCCCCCAGATTTTTGAAATGATACTATACCACGAACCACCGTCCGTTCCACCACGGCGGAAATCCGCCTGCCTTCAAACGGCGTGTACTTCCCCCGGGAGAAAAACTGCTCCCCTCGGATCGTCCAGGATTCGGCGGGATTTAAAACGACGAAATCGGCGTCAGCACCCACCGTCAATCCTCCCTTTCGCGGATGGAGCCCGTACAAGCGAGCGGCCATTTCACTGGTTACCTGCAAGAAGCGCGACAAGGAAAGGCGGCCTTGCACGTATCCTTCCTGCCACAGCAAGGGTAAAAAGGTTTCTAAGCCGGGGATGCCGGCGTAGGCATCGAAGAAGGACCCGGTTGTCTTTTCCTTGGGATATTCGCAGGAGGCGTGATCCGTGGCCACGAAATCGAGCGTTCCTTCCTGCAAGGCCTGCCAGAGGACCTCTTGGTCCCAGCCCTCGCGAACGGGCGGAGTTGTTTTCATGCGCGCGCCCCATTGGGTGAAATCTTCCCGGACCAGGACGAGATAGTGGGGGCAGGTTTCGGCGGTGACCGAAATCCCCCGCGCTTTTGCCGCACGGATTAGTTCCACCCCGCGCCCGCTGGAAAGGTGAACGATGTGCAGATGAGCTCCGGTGTCAGCCGCCAACTGAATTGCTGCGGCAACCGCCACCTGTTCGGCGACTGCGGGACGGCTGTCCAGGTAGTCCTGCCAGGAACGACCTTGGCGCCGTTCAATCTCCAGGGTGGCTTGTGTGATCACCGCGAAGTCCTCTGCATGCAATGCTACGGGCAAACCCAAGACAGCCGCCTGTTTCATGATTTCTCGCAGCTCTCCGTAGGAAACCCGCGGGTATGTCTCCATGCCGGAGATGGCATAGGTCTTGAATCCCACCACTCCCAGATCCGCCAGCGCAGGCATCGTGCGGTTGAAGGACCCATCTTGTACTTCCGCACCGGTCACACCACCCCAGAAGGCGTAATCTACCTGTGCCTTGGCCCGTACCGTTTCCCACTTGGCTAACAAACCTTCCGTCGTACGGGCATTTGGCAAAGAAGTCTCCGGCATGTCAATCACTGTGGTCACACCTCCGTGGGCGGCCGCAGCGGAACCGGTGGCAAAATCCTCCCGCCAAGTGAAACCGGGGTCGTCCAAGTGAACATGGGGATCGACCAGTCCTGGAATCACAAGCATCCCGAGCAAGTCCCATGTTTCTTGTGCATCCAATGCGGACAAATTGCCGATGGCGGCAATTTTCCCATCGCAGATCAACAAGTCTTGGTTTCGCCACCCCCCTTCAGCAGGGAGGCGGCCGTTAACGACCTTGAGCACCTTTCCCCTCCTGGACTGGTTTTCGTTCGACCAGAGGCTGCACCTTGTCTGCCTCTAATTCCACCAGTGCTTGGTTTTCCAGCTCAACCAATACCGTTTCCTTCAAGGCGTAGACCTCCACCACTCGGCCAGGACCTTGCGGCGTGCGGACTGCCGTTCCCTCGTGCGGTAAGCGCGCTCGTGCCTCGCGGTAGGTCTCGTATTCATAGCGCAGACAACACATCAAGCGGCCGCACACGCCGGAGATCTTCAATGGATTGAGAGCCAGGGATTGCTCCTTGGCCATCTTGATGGTGACCGGATTGAATTCCTTGAGGAACGTGGCGCAGCAAAGAGAACGGCCGCAGATACCCAGCCCGCCGTAAACCTTGGTTTCATCCCGGGCGCCGATCTGCCATAGCTCAACCCGATTGTGTAGACAGGAAGCCAGGTCCCGCACAAGTTCGCGAAAATCCACCCGATTCTCCGCCGTGAAGTAAAAGATGAATTTTGACCGGTCATAGAGAAATTCCACGGAGACCAGGTTCATCACCAGCTTATGCTTGCGGATCCTCTCCTGGCAAAGGTGCAAGGCTCTTTTTTCTTCCTCTCGATTCTCCATCAAGCGTTCATGATCTTTAAGAGTCCCCTTGCGGATCACTCTCTGGATGGTTTGTCCGGATTCCTGTTCTGCCAAATCCCGCAGCCCTTGAACGACCACGCCGATTTCGATCCCGCGGCTGGTTTCCACGATCACTTCTTCCCCCATTTGCAACGAGAGAATGCCTGGATCGAACAGTTGCGTTTTTCCTGCTTCCCCAATCCGAATCCCGACGACCTGTTTCGGGGTCTCTATACTCATGTCAGATTCTCCTTATCTTGTTGCATCGCTGTTCAGGTTTGGGCCAGGACGAGCAGGAGCGCGGGAAGGCGCAGGGTCATGTTTACCGGCGTCCCCAACAACTCCAGCGTTTCCTCGATGCTCAGGCACCCCTCGGCCCAACGGTAGGAGGGCCTTCCCGCAGCGACCTGGATGATGTTTGTTGCTTGATCCCGATTGACTACCCCAGCCAGATCGAACGGTCCCACGGCCAGATCTCGCCAAAGGGAAAGCAGGACCGATAAAAAATCAACCAAGGTTTGCTTGTCCTTTTCTTTTAGAATCTTATCTGCCACTGCCAGTGGGGAATTATCGGAAGCGACTTGGAGGGACCATTCCAGGTAACGCTGCCGCTTTTTCCATTGGTCCTTTTCCGCCCATCGCAACGCTTCAGCCGGTCGGCCGGCGGCGATCCGAGCCACTGCCTCCGCCTCGGTGCAACCCTGCTGGCGGAGCCATTGTTCAATCTGGCCTGTGGGCACGGATTGGAACGAGAGACGTTGGCAGCGGGAAAGGATGGTCGGTAATAGGAATTGGGGGCGGGATGTCACCAGAATATTGATCACCTGCGGTGGCGGCTCTTCCAGCAGCTTCAGCAAGGAAGCACTGGCTTCTGCTGTCAATCGATCCGCCTGGTCAATGATGTTGATCACCCAGCGTATGGCCAAAGGCTGAAACTGGCCCCAATCCCGTAGCCGCTTGGCTTCCTCCAGCTTCACTGTATCTCCCTGGGGCAAAAGCAAATGCACATCCGGGTGTGTCCCTGCCGCGATTTGTCGGCAAGATTGGCAGCTGCATGGCTGTTCGATGGCTTGCGGACAGGCTAACCCCTGGGCGAATCGAACGGCCAAGTGGTATTTACCGACCCCTTCCGGCCCGGCAAACAGGTAAGCATGGGACGGATGTTGACACAAAGTCCGCACGATATGTTCACGGACGCGCAAATTTCCGATCAGGTCGGGGAAGCAGTTCATGGTTTGTGGGGCCGGAAGAGCTTTACACTCGCTCCCAGCGATCGATGGGGAGAGCGAAAATCGTCGCCCCGCCGATCTCCACCTTCATCGGGTAGGGGATATAGGTTCCAGGAGCGGAAGGAGCATAGGGAGCAGGATTGATGTAGTGCTCGCGTTGATGACACCGTTCCCGGATGATCGTGATCACTTCATCCATGGCATCCTCTTCCACTCCCAGGAAAATGGTGGAGTTCCCTTCTCGCAGAAAACCGCCGGTGGAAGCCATCTTCGTTGCTCGATATCCTTTTACAGTCAGTGCGGAAAGAAGCCCCTCCGCATCTTTGTCTTGTATCACGGCGATGATCAACTTCACTCCTTGATCCTCCTTGCCTTCATCATCAGCGGATTCTTTTCCAGCAGGTGTAGGACCCAATGCCAGACCCGCTCGAACACCTCCTGTGGTTCTCCTTGGGCCGATACGATCCGGATCCGCTCCGGATAATGGGTTGCCAACGCCATGTAGGCCTCACGGACCTTGGCTTGCAAGGCCACCCCTTCCGCCTCTAGCCTGTCGCCTTGCGTCCGCTTGAGGCCGGTTTGGGGTTCCAGGTCCAATACAACCGTCAAATGGGGCCAAAGGCCGCCCGTGGCGATGGTGCAGACCCGCTCGGTTTCCTTCAAAGACAAACCGTGTCCCCAACTCTGGTAAGCCATTGTAGAGTCATTGTACCGGGTCACGATCACTACCTGCCCCTGATCCAGCGCCGGTCGGATTACTTCCTGCACGTGCTGGGCCCTGTCAGCAGTATAAAGCAACATTTCGGTCATGGCGCACATCGCGATGTTCTCTCGCGCCAGCAAAACCGCACGGATTTGTAGACCGATTGCGCTGCCACCCGGTTCGTGGCTGACCAGTACCGGAAATTCCATCGAACGAAGTCGCTCGGCCAAGAGCTGGGCCTGAGTGCTTTTGCCCGAACCGTCAATTCCCTCCAGCGTGATAAATAAACCTTTCATGGGTGCGGACCTGGTGGAAAGACCACCACCCGGCGATAAGGCTCTTCGCCGTGCGATTCCGATCGAAGGCCGTAGCGTTCCGCCAGCTGGTGCTGTAGTTTCCGGATCGTTGGCGGCTCTGGCGGCAATTCAACGGGTTGTTTGCTGCGCAGGACCTTTATCATCAGCTCCTCCGTCTTCTCCATCGCCCGAGAGTCCCATTCCCGCTCCGGCAGACCATAGAGCCTGCGCAAAAACGAGCGAATCTGGGCGCTGGTATTGTTTCGGAGGATGTAGATCGGCAGATTCAAAGCCTGGGCCTGTGCCAACAGATAGGGTTGCCGCTTTTCCTGCGATTTGACGGTAACCACGACCTGCGCATCCTTGATGTTACGGGTGATGATAGCCCGCATCCCCATCTCTTGAATGGTGCGCTCCAGACGGTTGCGGGAAATGGCAAAAGGAAAGATCGCCACCGGACCGTTGGGTTTTTGGGCTTCAACCTCCGCTGCCTCCCCTTCCGCCACGGTTTGGACCTGATGCCGCTCCAGGGCTTCCTGCAATTGACGCGCTTTCTCCGGCGAGCGGGAACGAAACTCGGGTGGGAGCATCCGATCCCGCAGAAACTGATCCACGGTGTCGGCCACGTCATGGTGGATGGCGATGGTCTCTCGGTCCTTCATCTCGATTAAAATATCGAACGTGGGTGGAGCTCGCCGCTCCAGTACGGTTTTTTGCGTACCGCGATAGCGCGCCTCCTCATCGCTTAGGGTCACTGCCTGGATACCGCCGATCAGAT
>Ga0315288_10003416_pt1 | contig 20309 bp, 23 predicted proteins | sample YL17G11_20_MG_FD_203454 | JGI IMG/M metagenome (GOLD analysis project Ga0315288, IMG submission 203454) | Sediment microbial communities from Yellowstone Lake, YNP, Wyoming, USA - YL17G11_20 | ecosystem: Environmental > Aquatic > Freshwater > Lake > Sediment | place: USA: Wyoming | collected... | reverse complement strand
GAAGGAATTCTTTAAGCGTGGCCGGAAACCTATCGGGCTTCGGAAGGCCGGCAGGCCACTCGACCGCGCGCTTCTTTAGCTCCTCGAATCCTCGCTGCAGGGGTGTTGTCGCGCCGACAACACGCCCCAGCATGTCCGGCGAGTCGTTGCCGTGTTCCCGGCAGAAAAGTACCGCCCGCAGATAGGGCCTCACTGCCTCTTGGATTGCCCCGTCCGGGTTACCACTCGGTCAAGCGGCTGCCGCGATCTGCGCCAGTTGCGCTGGCGACGGCAACTCGATGCGGTCACCCTGCTCCTGCTTGCCAGTTGTCCTCTCTTGGTCCGCTCGCGTCTCCTGGTGCGCCGTTCGCCTTCGGCTGTGCCTCGGTCGGTTCATGGTCTTTACTCTCCTTCTGAATGGCCGGGGGCTCACTTCGCTTCCCTGCCTGAGGCAACCTCGGCCAGTGAAATGACATTCTCGGCCCGGGTCCGCATCACGTTGAAACATTTGCCGTGATCTCGACATGTCCGGGCACGCGTCAGACATCGGCCCACGTCAGCCGCAGCAATTCTTCCATCCGCAAGCCCGCAAGCCCGCCGAGGGCAATCATCGGCCACAACTCCGCGTCCGCCTTCTCCAGCATCGCCTGCAATTCGGCCGGGCGGTGGACGTCAATTTCTTCAACGTCCGCGTCCTCGCGTTTCATGCTGCTGGCTTCCAGCAGGCGGTGATTCGGGCTCAGATAGTCCCGCGTGACGCACCAGCCGAGAAACATCTTCAAGTAGGCGCGCCGGTCATTCCGGGACTTGGCCGAAAGCTCGGCGCGCTTCTGCATGTACAGGTTCAGGAAGTCCTTGCACAGATCGGAAACCGCCGTCGCCGGGAACGTCCCGGCAAATTCCCGAAGCCACGCGGCAAGGTTCGCTTCATAAACTGGCGAGGGCGGCCGGCTTTTCTTAGGCAGGGGCCGCGCCTTGCGCTCGGCAAGGTATTCCTCGACCGCTTCGGAAACGTCCTTGCGCTTCACCGTGGCGACATTGGCCAGAAAACCGTCAACCGCTTCTCCGAGACTGCGCCCGTTCAACCTTCGCAGAAAGCCGACACGGCCGCCAGCAGTCCAACGGTGCGCCCGGTCGTTTGCCGGCAGCTTTGCAGACGTTCCAAGGCGGCGAGGGCATCGCGAGCTTGACCGGCGCTGAGGGCGGGCGCTTGCGAGCCGGCCGCCAACTCCCGGACGAGCCGTTCCGCCTCGGACTTCGCTTCGGAGTCGGTGCTGAAGGACTTCAGCCGGCGCCGCCCGTTCGCCCGGTAGGCGAGCCGGTAAAACGGATAGGCTTTGGACTTGCCGTAAATGACAGCCTCGGCTCTCCTATGGCGGATGCGTTTCGGGAACCTCATCTTGCCCTCGGATTCAGCCGGGCTCTGTGCGGGAACTGTGTCGGCCGCGCCAGAAACCGCATTTTCATCGGCCTTTTTGGCTGCCCGACTAGGATTTGAACCTAGACAAACAGATCCAGAGTCTGCTGTGCTACCGTTACACCATCGGGCAAACCGAAGCGAGCGAAGGCTAGAGTTTTCGGCCTGAGAGTCAAGCTGCTGTATGCCTCAGGAACACCGCCTCATTCTCCAGCACGTCGATCAGCCGGGCTACACCCCGGACCTCGACTGCTACCTGCGCCACGGCGGTTATGAGGCGCTGCGGAAGGCGCTGTCGTTGCCGCCCAAGACCACGACCGACGGCAAAACGCTCAGCGGCCCGGAGCAACTTCGGCAGGAGGTCACACTCTCCGGGCTGCGTGGCCGCGGCGGCGCCGGTTTCTCCTGTGGCCTCAAGTGGTCGTTCATCGACCACCGTTCCGGCAAACCCGTTTACCTGATCTGCAACGCCGACGAGTCCGAGCCGGGCACGTTCAAGGACAAGCGAATCCTCTACAAGGATCCCCATCAACTGCTGGAGGGGATGATTCTTTCCTGTTACGCCAACAACGTCCACCTGGCTTATCTTTACATTCGCGGTGAGTTCGTCGAGGGCGCCCGCCTCCTGAACCGCGCCCTGGCCGACGCCCGCGCCCAGGGCTTTCTCGGGAAGAACCTTCTGGGCCGCGGTTACGATCTCGAGATCCACGTTCACCGCGGCGCGGGCGCTTACATCTGCGGCGAGGAAACCGGCTTGATCGAATCGCTCGAAGGCAAGCGTCCCTACCCCCGCATCAAGCCGCCGCACTTCCCCGCCGTCCTCGGGCTCTATCTCTGCCCGACCATCGTCAACAACGTCGAGACACTCTGCGCGGTGAAGCACATCGTCGCAATGGGCGGCGCCGAGTACGCCAAACTCGGCACCCCGAACAACACCGGCACGCGCATCGTGAGCTTGAGCGGCCAGCTCAAACGTCCCGGCTACTACGAGGTCGAGGTCGGCAAGGTCACGCTGGGCCAGCTCCTGTTCGATCCCGCGTTCGGGGGTGGGATGCGAGACGGACGCAAGTTGAAAGCGGTCATCCCGGGCGGGGCGTCGGCCAAGGTGTTCAAGGCGGGCGAGCGTTTCAAGCTCCAGCGCCGCAACCTCGACGGCACCACGACCACCACGGAAGTCGAGCTGTTGGAGCTCCCTTACGATTTCGATTCGCTGAACCAGGCCGGCAGCATGTCCGGCTCGGGTGCGATCATCGTGTTCGACGACTCGGCGGACCTGGTGAAAGCGCTGGCGAACATCGCCGAGTTTTACGCCCATGAGAGCTGCGGACAATGCACGCCCTGCCGCGAAGGCGCGCTCTGGATGAGCCAGGCCCTCCAGCGGATGATCTACGGTGGCGGTCGGAAGCAGGACGCCGACTATCTGCTGCACATCGCGCGCAACATCCAGGGACGAACCGTGTGCGCCTTCGGCGAAGCCTGCGCCTGGCCGGTCCTCAGCTTCGTGACCAAATTCAAGGAGGAGTTTGAGGCGAGGGGCATGGCCGACGAGGCGAAGCTCGCGGTCGCCGACGGCGATCCAACGAGTCCGCAGGCGAGCACCACTGACTCCCTTCGTCCAGGCCAAGGATTCAGATGAAGATTGCAGCCAACCGGCCAACGTGAAATACCTTTGGCGAGGCAAGACTATATGAGTGCGACCACCGAACACGTATTCATCGAAGCGCTTTCGCTCCCCACAAAGGAGCGGGCGGCGCTCGCACACAAATTGTTGAACAGTCTGGAGCACGAGGATTTGTCCATCGCGATCGAGGATGCCTGGAGGCGGGAAGCCTTGGACCGCTGCAAGGCGTATGACGAGGGGCAACTCACGGAACGCGACGCGGACCTTGTGATGCGAGACTTGGCCAGGAAACTGAAGTGAAGCGCCTGACCTACCTCAGCATCCCGGTCTTTCATCTGAGCCGCCGTCCAGGTTCCTGGGAGGCTCGGCTGCGTTGACGACCATGCCCGGAACCGACATTCCTGCCGCCACGCCGACACCGCCACCCGCCGACCTGATCACGGTCGAGGTGGACGGCAAGGTCGTGTCGGTACCGCGGACCACGCCGGACCCGATCACCGGCCGGCCGGTGCCGACCACGATGATCCAGGCCTGCTTCGCCGCCGGCGTGATGGTCCCGCATTACTGCTACCACCCGAAGCTGCCGGTGGCCGGCAACTGTCGCATGTGCCTTGTCGAGTTCGGCCTGCCGACGCTCGGCCCCGATCGCAAGCCCATCCTCAATCCCGACGGCACGCCCCGGATCGTCCTGCAAACCCTGCCCTATGAGCCGGCAACCCCGCGCGGCGCCATCGCCTGCGCCACGCCGCTCGCGCCCGGCATGGAGATCTACACGAACACGCCCACGGTCAAAAAGATGCGCGAGGCGGTACTCGAATCGCTCCTGATCAACCACCCGCTCGATTGCCCGATCTGCGACCAGGCCGGCGAGTGCAAGCTCCAGGAATACTCGGTCGAGTACGGCCAAGCCGAGAGCCGCTTCGTGGAAACGAAGGTCCACAAGCCCAAGCAAGTGGACCTCGGTCCACGGATCATGCTCGACGATGAGCGCTGCATCCTGTGCTCGCGCTGCATCCGGTTCACGCGCGATATCGTCGGCGACGACGCCCTCGGGGTAGTCAACCGCGGCGGCTACAGCGCCATTGCCGCGTTCCCCGGCCGGCCGTTCGACAACAACTACACGCTCAACACCGTGGACCTCTGTCCGGTGGGCGCGCTGACGTCGAAGGACTTCCGGTTCCAGATGCGGGTATGGTTCCTCAAGGAGGCGAAGTCCCTCTGCACCAGTTGCGGCACGGGGTGCAACATCGTCATCGGCTCGCGCGAGGACCGCATCTACCGCTACACGCCGCGGCAAAACGACGCCGTGAACGCGTGCTGGATGTGCGACGCCGGCCGGCTGAACTACACGTGGGTGGGGCGGGAAGACCGCTTGACGGAAATCCGAAATCCGAAATCCGAAATCCGAAATTGGAGCACGGTGTTGAAGCAACTGGCGGACACACTCATGGCCGCCCCTGACGGTTCCACTGCGATCGTGGCCTCGGCACGGCAGACCAACGAGGAGCTTTACCTGCTCAAGAAGCTGGCGACGAAGCTCGGCGCAATCACGGACTCCGTGCCGCGCACGGGCGAAGCGGACAAGCTGCTGGTGAGCACCGATCGGAACCCGAACAGCACCGGCGCACGGCTCATCGGCCTTGGTTACACCGAGCTGGGAATCCACTTGCCGAAGATCGCCGAGGAGATCCGCCGGGGAATGATCAAGACCCTGATCGTGTTCGGCGAGGACGTGACACAGCACGGCGTCGGTCCGGAGCTGCTGGCGAAGCTCGAGACGCTGATCGTCAGCGACATCTTACCGAACGCCACAACGAAGGCGGCTCACTTCCTTTTGCCGGGATGCGCGCACGCCGAGAAACGCGGCACGTTCGTGAACGTGAAGGGCCGGCTTCAGCGGTTCTGGAAGGCGGTCGAGCCGCCGGGCGACGCCCGGCCCGAGGTCGAGTTCCTGTCCGAGTGGGTGGTTGCCGTGACCGGCCAGCCTGTGCCGGAGACCCTGGAGGGCCTGTTCAACCAGATGGCCGGCGAAGTCCCGACCTTTCGCGGGCTGACCTGGGCGGACTTGGGTGACCAGGGAGTGACCGTGGAGCGATAAACACCTCATGACATGGCTCAACCAGCTTGACCCGATGTGGCAGTTCGCGCTCTTCAGCGCGGTGAAGGTGTTGTGCGCCTTCGCGGTGCTGATGTTCATGGTCGCCTACGTGGTGCTGGTCGAGCGCCGGGTCTGCGCGTTCATGCAGGATCGGCTCGGACCGAACCGCGCCGGTCCGTTCGGCCTGCTTCAACCGCTGGCCGACGCCGTCAAGGCCTTCCTCAAGGAGGACTTCACCCCGGGGCACGTGCGCAAGGCTTTCTACTGGCTCGCGCCGGCCATTGTGATGATGCCCGCGATCATCAATGTCGCCGTCATCCCCTTTGGCTCGACCCTGGGCGGTCAACGGATGGTCATCGCCGATCTCAACGTCGGCATCCTCTACACGTTCGGCATCGTGTCGCTGGGCGTGTATGGCATCGTGCTGGCCGGCTACGCGGCGAACTCGAAGTATCCCTTCCTCGGCGGCATCCGCTCCAGCGCCCAGATGATCTCTTACGAGATCGCCATGGGCCTCTCGGTGGTGCCGCTCTTCCTGCTCGTCGGCAGCCTGAATCTCAGCGAGGTCATCCGCTACCAATCCCGCGGATTCCACCACTGGCTGGTATTCCAACAGCCGCTGGCCTTCGCGATCTTCCTCGGCGCGGCGTTCGCGGAGACGAACCGGCTGCCCTTCGACCTGCCGGAGTCCGAGCAGGAGCTCGTGGGGGGCTACAACACGGAATACAGCTCGATCAGGTTCGCGCTCTTCTTCATGGGCGAATACGCCAACATGATTCTCGCGTCGGCGATGCTCGTGACGCTATTCTTCGGCGGCTGGACGCTGCCGGTGTTCGGGCTGGACCAGCCGGCGACGACGCTGCTGGGCGGGCTGGCGCATATCGCGATCTTTCTGGCGAAGCTGTGCGGTTTCGTGCTGCTGTTCATCTGGGTGCGCTGGATGTTGCCGCGGTTCCGCTATGACCAGTTGATGAGTTTGGGCTGGCGGCGGTTCATCCCGCTGGCGCTGGCGAACATCGTGGTGACGGCGACGTGGTTGTGGCTCAAAGCGTGATGTCCGATGCCAACCGTTCTTCGCATCAGAGGCTACCGCGTCGGTTTCTTCGCCACAGACTGGCGCGAGCCGATTCACGTGCATGTCTCGAAGCGTGGCTGTGCGGCAAAGTTTTGGATGGACCCGGTTGCCCTGGATGCGAACTATGGTTTCCGTCCTGACGAATTGCGAGAGATCTTTCGGATTCTGGAGCATCATGAAAACGAGATTCGCCAAACCTGGAACGAGTTCTTCGGTTGAAACGCGCGTGACCCGCGTGCGGAGCACGTCCGCCACTCTGGTCGTAGACTTCGAGGATGGGCGTTCGGTGCATCTGCCGCTGGTTTGGTACCCCCGTCTGTTTCGGGCCACGCAGGCCCAACGCGACCGTTGGGAGTTGATCGGCCCCGGCATCGGGGTGCACTGGCCGGAAGTGGATGAAGACCTGAGCGCAAGCGGGTTGTTGAGCGGACGCCCGTCTGTCGAGTTTGTGCGGGGTCAGGGCCGGCATCGCAAGTCGCAGTGCGTCCGCACGTGATCCTCAAACGCAAAGCACTGACCTGGTGGGAGCGCCTGTATCTGCCGGCGCTGATCGGCGGATTCCGAGTCACGCTCCGCCATTTCTTCCGGAAGAAAGTGACCCTGCAGTATCCGGAGGAAAAATGGGTCGTGCCCGAAGGCTACCGCGGCGCGCCCTACCTGGTCCGTGACCCCGAGGGGAACACCAAGTGCGTTTCCTGCCAACTCTGCGAGTTCGTCTGTCCGCCCAAGGCCATCAAGATCACGCCGCCCGGCCCCACCGGCCCCGTCGCCGACCGCCCGAACGCGGAAAAGATGCCGCGCGAGTTCGAGATCGACATGCTCCGCTGCATCTTTTGCGGCCTGTGCCAGGAGGTGTGCCCCGAAGAGGCCATCTTTCTCATGGACACCTACTCGCTGAACGGCCTGAGCCGCGAGGAGATGGTCTTCAACCAGGAAAAGCTGCTCGCGCTGGGCGGTACCCACGTCGGCATCCGGAAGTGGCAACACAAGCTGGACGAGGCCAAGGCACAAGAGGATTTCCCGGTGAAGCGTGAAGCATGACAGAGCCAAGTCAACTGAGCCAGGAGGACAATGGGAAGTGGGTTGCCGAGTGTAAAGAGCTACCCGGCCTCAAGTGCTATGGCTCAACGAAAGCGGAAGCGCTTGCCAAGCTCAACAACCGCGCCAAGAGCATCGTGGCTGAACGGCGTGAGCGAGGGCTGGATGTACCCACGACACTGACTGCGATTATTTACGCGAATCGGAACCAACCAAGTAGATGGCCGATATCCTCTTTTACCTCTTTGCCGGCCTGACGCTTTTCTGCGGCCTGTTGGTCGTGGCGAATCCGTTCAGCCGCAGCCCGGTCACGAGCGCGATGTTCCTCGTCCTGACGATCGTGTCGCTCGCCGGGTTGTTCGTGTTGCTCCACGCCTTCTTCCTCGCCGCGGTGCAGGTGCTCGTTTATGCCGGCGCGGTCATGGTGCTGTTTCTCTTCGTCATCATGCTGCTCGATCTCAAGGCGGAGGAAAGCCGAAAGGTGCGGCGACTGAGCTGGGTATCGGGCGCCGTGGCGGCCGGGGCAATCGCCGCCCTGCTGCTGAAGGCCATCGCCCGGCACGGCGCTCAGGCCCCGCCGCCGGCGGGTCTGGCTGAGGGAGGGACGCGCGCGTTGGGCAAGCTGCTGTTCACGGATTACCTGTTGCCGTTCGAGATTGTCTCGGTGCTGCTGCTGGTCGCGATGGTTGGCGTGATTCTCCTCAGCAAAAAGGATCTTAAATAGCCACAGAGAACGCAGAGAACCCAGAAACCATTGACCCAGCCATGAAAAGCATCCGTGAACTTTGCGATATCGTCCGGCAGACGGCGTACGACATTCACGTCTATCACAGTAATGGTCATCTGGAGAAGGTTTACGAGAATGCCCTCGCCCACCGACTGAGGAAGTTGGGGCTGGACGTTCAGCAGCAGCACCCCGTAAAGGTCTATGATGAAGACGGCACCGAGATCGGTGATTACTACGCCGACCTGCTGGTCGAGAAACGTCTGATCGTAGAGTTGAAAGCTGCTAAGGCGATCGCGGACGAACACGTCGCACAGTTGCTCGGCTATCTCAAGGCGACAGGAATTGAACACGGCTTGCTGATCAACTTTGGCTCGTTTCGGTTCCAGATCAGGAAGTTCGTCTTTGGCAACGTTCAGGTAGTTAAGGAAACCCCAAGCAGGTTTGTTTCATTGCTGGCGCCTTTCTCTGCGTTCCTTGCGTTCTTTCGCGGCTAACTTATGACTGTTGGACTTGAACATTACCTGGTCGTGAGCGCCCTGCTGTTCTGTCTTGGGCTGCTGGGGGTGCTGGTGCGCCGCAACCTGCTGATCATCTACATGTCGCTGGAGATGATGCTCAACGCGGCGAACCTGGCGCTCGTGGCCTTTTCGCGGTTCACCCACCACCTGAACGGCCAGGTGATGGTCTTCTTCATCATCACCGTGGCGGCGGCTGAAGTAGCCGTCGGTCTGGCGCTGATCGTCGCGCTCTACCGCAAACGCCAGACGGCGAACGTGGACGATCTCATCCTGCTGAAGCTGTAGGCATGAGACTGGACTTCCTTCCCTGGCTGATCCTGCTCCTGCCGCTGGCCGCGGCGGCGGGGATCACGCTGTTCACGCTGCCGGATCGCGAGCGCAGCGCCCGGCTGTCCATCGGCGCCATCCTCGCCAGCTTCGCGCTCACCGTCCTGTTCGTCGCCGTCAACGGCCTCCACGTCGCCGCGGAAACCCGCGTGACCTGGCTGGACATCGGCGATCTGCAGATCGACTTCGGCCTGCGATTGGATGCGCTGAGTCTGTTGATGCTGCTGGTCGTGACCGGCGTCGGCAGCGCGATTCACGTCTATTCCAAGGGCTACCTGCGCGAGGACGCCGGTCAGTCCCGCTACTTCGCCGGCCTGAGCCTGTTCACGTTCTCAATGCTCGGCATCGTGTTGGCCAACAACTTCCTGATGCTGTTCGTCTGCTGGGAACTCGTCGGCGTGTCCAGCTACCTCTTGATCGGGTTCTGGTTCGAGAAACCCAGCGCGGCCGACGCCAGCAAGAAGGCCTTCCTGACCAACCGGCTCGGCGACTTCGGCTTCTTGCTGGGCATTCTGCTCGTCTGGGCCACGCTCGGGTCGCTTCATTTCGGGGAGCTGGAACAGCGTTTGGGACAGACGCCGGGAGCCTTTGGCACCCTGGCCACCATCGTCGGTCTGCTGATCTTTTGCGGCGCGGTCGGCAAGTCCGCCCAGTTCCCGCTCCACGTCTGGCTGCCAGACGCGATGGAAGGCCCCACGCCCGTTAGCGCGCTGATCCACGCCGCCACGATGGTGGCGGCCGGTGTGTACCTGCTTTGCCGCGTGTTCTTCCTGCTCGATCTGCCCGGGTCGCACGCCTTGACCGTCATCGCGTGGATCGGCGGCATCACCGCGCTGCTGGCCGGCCTGATGGCGATCCAGCAAGACGACATCAAGCGCATCCTCGCCTACTCGACCTTGTCGCAGCTCGGTTACATGGTGATGGCCGTCGGTGTCGCCGCCCCCACGCCGGCCATGTATCACCTCACGACGCACGCCTTCTTCAAGGCGCTGCTGTTCCTTGGCGCCGGCTCGGTGATCTGCGCCCTGCATCATGAGCAGAACATCTGGAAGATGGGCGGCGTCCTCTGGCGCATGCCGGTCACCGGCGTGACGTTCCTGCTGGCCACGCTGGCGCTCTGCGGCGTGCCGCCCTTCAGCGGGTTCTTCAGCAAGGACGAAATCCTGGCCGCCACCTTGACCGGCCCGCACAGCAGCCCGCTCCTGTTCGCCCTCGCGGTCGCGGTGGCCGTGCTCACCACGTTCTACATGTTCCGGCTCGTGATCGTGGCGATCCTCGGAATGCCGCGCGCGGACGCCGCCAGTCAGGCCAAGGAGTCGCCGCGGGTGATGACGCTGCCGCTGCTGGCGCTGGCGGTGCCCAGCCTGCTCGCGGGCTTCTGGTCGATCCCGGGTGCCTACGGTGAGCATCTTGGACACTTGGAATTGGAGCACACCACGTTGGCGATGATCGCGAGCCTCGTGGCAGTGGTCGTCGGACTGTTGCTGGCCATCCGCCTGTATGGCGGAGTCAAGACGGATCCGTTGCCGGAGAAGCTGGGTCAACTGGCGACCCTGCTCCGCCAGCGGTTTTACCTCGACGAGCTGTATCAGGCCACCGTGATCCGCTGGAACGATCTGCTGGCGACGGTGGCCGACCTGATTGACCGCTGGGTGATCGCCGGCGTGGTGGTACGAGGGGTGCACGGCACGACGGAGTTGGTCGGCCGAGCACTCCGTCTGGCCCAAAGCGGCAATCTCCACACCTATGCGGTGCTCCTGGTCCTGGGCGTGGCGGTGGTGCTGTACTTCGTGATCGGGCGATGACATGACCACGCTTGTCCTCATTGTCCTGCTGCCGCTGCTCGTCGCGGTCGGCCTGGCCTTCGTGCCGCGCGAATCGCGCGTCGTCCTGCGGTTGACTGCCCTGGCGACCACGTTCGCCGTGGCGGTGCTGGCCGTGCGGCTCTTTCTGGCGTTCGATCCCGCGGTCGCCGGTTACCAGTTCGTGACTTCCCTGCCCTGGCTGGGGGCCAAGGCGTGGGGCATCCAGTGTCGGTTCGGCGTGGATGGCCTGAACGTGGGGCTGATCCTGATGGGCGCCATCGTCGCGTTCGCAGCCGCCTGCGTCTCCTGGGAAATCACCGAGCGCGAAAAGGAATTTTACATTTTGCTCCTGGTGATGACCGGGGGCATCCTGGGCGCGTTCGCGTCGCTCGATTTGTTCTTCCTCTACTGCTTCCACGAGTTCGCGCTGATTCCCACCTTCATCATGATCGGCGTCTGGGGCCGGGGCGACCGGAAGAACTATGCCACCTTCAAGCTGACGCTCTACCTGAGTGTCGGCGCGCTGATCGCCTTGATCGGCCTGATCGCGCTCTACCTGCAGAGTGGCGCGCACACGTTCAATATCGAGGAGTTGACGCGGCACGTGCAGCAGCAACCGCTCTCGGCGGGCGTTCAGAACGCGCTCTTTCCGCTGCTGATGCTCGGCTTCGGCATCCTCGTGTCGCTCTGGCCGTTCCACACCTGGGCGCCGCTCGGCTATGGGTCGGCGCCGACGGCGACCGCCATGTTGCACGCGGGCGTGCTAAAGAAGTTTGGACTCTACGGCCTAATCCGGATTGCGCTGCCGCTGCTGCCGGATGGCGCGCAGGCGTGGCTCGGCGTGCTCGCGTGGCTGGCTTTGGGCAACCTGCTCTTCTGCGGGTTGGTGGCGATGCGCCAGCGCGACCTGAACTACCTGATCGGCAATTCCAGCGTCGCCCACATGGGTTTTGTGTTCCTGGGCATCGCGAGCCTGACGCTCGTGGGGGTGACCGGGGCGGTGGTGGTGATGGTGGCGCATGGCTTCTTGGCGGCACTCACGTTCGGCCTGAGCGGTTACTTGTATCAGCAGACGAAGACACTGGACCTGGATCAGGTGGGCGGCCTGCTCAAGCGCCTGCCGTTCATTGGCACCGCACTGATCATGGCCATGCTCGCCGGCTGCGGCCTCCCCGGCTTCGCGAATTTCGTCGGCGAAGCGATGGTCTTCTTCGGGGCGTGGAAGGCCTATCAGGTCGTGACCATCCTGGCGTGCTGGGCTGCGCTGGTGATCGGCGGCGTGTATATGATCCGGGCGATTCGCGCGCTGCTGCATGGGCCCTTGCCGGAGAAATGGGCCGGCGTGGCCGACGCCCCGAACGCGTGGCGCAAGCTGCCGTTCGTGCTCCTGCTGGCGTGCCTCTTCGTGTTCGGCCTTTACCCGAGCCTGTTGACGGACCGGATCCAGCCAGCCACCGAAGCCATCGTGAGCCTGGCTACCGGTCAAGCGGGTGCTGGGGGTCGCAGCGAGGGGATCAAACCGATCTCAGAGACGGAAGCTCTGCGCCGATCCCGCTTGAATTCCGAATTCCGAGCTCCGAGTTCCGAATTTGAGCAGGGCGCACAGAGCTCACCTCCCGGGCAGAGGGAGGGGATGGTGTGGAATGAGGCGAAGACAGGGGATGCACGGAACTGACGCTGGGATGAATTACTCCTTGGCCAGTCTGGAAATCGCGGTGGTGCTGCTGGGCGTGGGGTTGCTGCTGGTGGACCTCTGGCTGCCCGCGGCGCAGAAGCGCAGTCTGGGCTACGTGGCCGCGGCGGCGCTGGGGTTCGTGCTCCTTTTCAGCTTCTCCGACCTGGCCGTAACGGTTCAGCCGATGACCGCTCTTGCGGGTATGTTCATCCAGGACACCTTTGCGCTGTTCTTCAAACGTTTGTTCCTTGCGGCGGCCATTCTAGTGCTCGTCATGGCCGTGGAGTTCGCCGACCGTCTTCCGGCCGCCGTGAGCGAGTACTACTCGCTGATCCTGTTCGCCCTGGCCGGCATGATGTTCGCCGCGTCCGCCAACGACCTCAGCCTGCTGTTTGTCGCGGTCGAGCTAATCACGGTGACGTTCTATGTGCTGGTCAGTTTCCAGCGCAACCGGCTCGCGTCGCTCGAGGCCGGCGTGAAGTATTTGATTCTCGGCGCGTTATCCTCGGCGCTGATGGTCTTCGGCATCGCACTGGTGTTTGGGACGAGCGGCACCATGAACTTCCAGGAACTCGCCGCCGCGAGCCCGGCGCTGAAGGAGAGTCCGCTATTCCTCGCCGGCCTCTTACTGGTGCTGGCCGGGCTGGGCTTCAAGATCGCCGTCTTCCCGACGCAGCTCTGGGCGCCGGACGTCTATCAGGGCGCACCCACGCCCACGACCGCCTTTCTCGCCATCGGCTCCAAGGCGGCGGGTTTCGCCCTCTTGTTACGGCTGACGATCACCGCCGTGCCGGTGATCGCTGCCCAATGGACGAAACTCTGGATGGTGCTGGCGGCGCTCACGATCTTCTATGGCAACCTGTGCGCCATCCCGCAACGCAACCTGAAGCGGCTGCTCGGTTATTCCAGCATCGCGCACGCGGGCTACCTGCTGATCGGCATAGCAGCCGTCTCGCGAGCCGGGCAGACGGCGGTGCTGTTTTATCTGGGCGGTTACCTGTTCACGGTCCTGGCCGCGTTTTCCGTGATCACCGTCGTGCTGCGCCAGACCGAGACCGACGATGTCGGCAGTCTGGCCGGATTGAGCCGGCGTTCACCCTTTCTGGCGGCGGCGCTGACGCTGGCATTGGCCTCGCTGGCCGGGGTGCCGCCGCTCGTCGGCTTTTTTGGCAAGTTCCTGCTGCTGGCCGTCGCGATCGAACAGGGCGCATCGCACCCCGGCTTCTACGGGCTGGCCGCCATCGCACTCGTGGGCGTGGTAATCTCGTTCTACTACTACTTCGGTGTCGTGCGCGCGATCTACTGGGCGAAGAACGGACACGAACAACCGCCGATCACACTCTCCCAGCCCATGAAACTCGTGCTCGGTCTCTGCGTCCTGGCGATGCTGGGTCTGGGCTTGTTCCCGTCGCCCCTCCTGGCCCTGGTAGAGGCGGCCCTAGCGCCGGGTCTGTGATTTCCCGATTTGAGCGCCTGTCGGTTGGCGGGCTGCCGGCGCGGCCTCAGATGACCGGTTGGAAGTGGAACAACTGCGCGCCATGCTCGGCGACATCAAGGTAGAGTCCCTGATTCTGGAGGTCGTCTCCGTAGCGCAGATATTCCTCGGCTCCGAGCAGGTCTTTCATGCGCCAGTTGTGCTGAGGCAATCCCTCGATCGCGAGCGGGACGTAGCCCTGGCTTCGCTCGGGCGCGAGGTTGACCACCACGAGATCGAAGGCCTCGGCCTCCAACTGCCATTGCACCACCGCCAGATTCTGCCACGACTCGTTGCCCGGCCAGGCCGAACGGGGCGTCCGCAAGGTGCCGCTTCCCCGTCCCACGGCCGTTGACTTCAACGTCTTCAGCAACGTTGAGTAGAGCTCGGCGATTTCCAGGTCCATCGGTTCAGCAGGGCGACGGCTCAGTTGAACCGGGACACGCAGACGGGCTCCAGTCAGTTGCCCCTCGTGCAGCAGCCGAAGACCCGGAAGTCCGAGCGTCAACAAGGCGGCGGCCCGGTGTTCCGGCCCGGACAGGAGGGTGGCAACGCGGGCCTCGTCGTGGTTTTCGAGGAAGTGGGCGCTGGCGGCGAGGAACCTTGGCGTGAGCCCGTGGAGGTGACGGGGCACATCCGCGGGGTTTCGCGCGATCAGGTAGTCGTAGAGGCGCTTGTCGTAGGTGTAATCGAAGCCCAGCGCTTGCAGCCGGGCCTCGAGGTCCCAGTAGGTCTCGGCGAAGAAGAGGAACTCCGGTGCGGCCTGCTTCGTGGCGGTGATCAGGTCCGCCCAGAACTCGCGGTCCGTCGCGGCCGGTGCGCCCGGCGCGTTCTCCCAAGCCCGGGCGAACACGGCATTCAACTGCAGCATCGCCATGTCGCAGCGAACGCCGTCACAGAGCGGAACGATGCGCTGAAACAATTCACGCATGGCGGTGTGCGTCTCCGGCCGGCGATAGTCCAGTTGCGCGGTATCCGCCCAGGCCAGGAAGTTCGGGTCTTTGCCGTGGGCCAGCCAACGCTTGCCTGCGGGAAGGTCGAGGCCAAACGCTGCCGGCGACTCCGGCACGCCGGGCACAAACAGGTCGGGCCGGGCGGCCACCCACGGATGATCCAGGCCCAAATGGTTAGGCACAAAATCGAGCAGGAGTCCGAGGCCGTGCGCCTGGAGCTTCTGACGGAAGCGTTGGAGTCCGGTTTCCCCGCCCAGGGCGCGGGACACGCGATAGTCCCCGATGGCGAACGGGGAGCCGGCGATGTCCGCGTCCGACGGGTCCGGCAGCAGGGCGGCAGCCGTGGCGCGCAGGTTGGGATCGTTCAGCGCGACCGCTCGACTCCGGGAACCCGTGGACCAGACGCCCATCAACCAGACGTGGGTGATGCCCAGGTCCTGCCAGCGCACGAACTCCCCGTCCGGAATCTCGCCCAACGTCACCGCGCGGCCTTGCCGCGCCGATAGCTCCCGGAGCCAGCACCGCGTGTTGACTTCGTAAACGAGTGGATACCTCATGAGTTCAGGACCTTCAGCGCTTTCTTGGCGTCGGACGTTCGCACGATCAGCAGCCCTCGCTTCGCCTCTGGGTGAGTCGCCGAATAGCAGTACTCGATGTTGACCTTGGCCTTCGCCAGCGTGTGGCAAATCCGCGCCAGGGTGCCCGGCTTGTTGTCCCCTTCCACCATCAGGACCTCATCCTCAACCACCAGAGTTCCGTGCTCCTCGAAGATGAGCATGGCACGGCGCGGATCGCTGACCACCATGCGGATGACGCTGTGGTCGATGGTATCGCTGGTGGTGACGGCGTAGATGTTGATGCCGGCGGCGGCGAGTTCATCGCAGACCCGCGCGAGAGTGCCCGGCTTGTTTTCGAGGAAGATGGCCAGTTGCTGGGTGATTTGCATAAGCCTCCGGGAGGTTGGGAATCCAAGCGGCGCGAACGTCGCGTTGTGGCGACGAAACTTGCATGGGCGTCAAGGTAGCAGAATCCACCGCGGCTGCAAAACGATTTTACCTCGAGAGAAGCAGCGCTGGCGAGCGACCGAACAAAATCGTTGCGCGATTGGTCCGGCTTTGGCTTAGTGGGGCCGTGCGAGCAGCCGGCGATGTGGCTCGTCACCGAACGAGCTCGAGCCGGTAACCGGGGCGCGGATGAAATGAGCCGGAGCCGAATGACGATTTTTTATTCGGGTCACGTGCAGGGTGTGGGTTTCCGCTATACGGCGCGAGCGGTGGCTCTGGGATTCGAGGTGACCGGGACGGTGCGCAACCTGCCGGACAGCCGGGTGGAACTGGTTGCCGAAGGGGAGCAGTCGGAGTTGGAGGCCTTCCGACGGGCCATGCAGGACTCGGAGCTGGGCGGCTTGGTCCGGCATGAGGACGTGGTTTGGGGAGCCGCCTTGGGTACATTTCACGGGTTTGAGATTTCAAGCTAGGTCTGGGGAAATGAAGTACGCAATCATCGCTGACATTCACGCCAATCTGGAGGCGTTGCAGATGGTCTTGGAGGACACCAAGACCCAGAAGTGCACGCACTACGCCTGCCTGGGCGACGTGGTCGGCTACAACGCCAACCCCAAGGAGTGCCTCGACGTTATCCGGGACATGGGCATGCCTTGCGTGAAGGGAAACCACGACGAATACTGCTGCAGCGAAAGCAACCTCGAAGGATTCAACCCGCACGCTGCCGAAGCTATCCAGTGGACCCGCCATCAGTTGACCGAGGAAGACCGCGAATGGCTGCGGAACCTGAAGTACATCCGCCTCGTGGCCAGCTTCTCCATCGTCCACGCCACCCTGGACGGACCGCAACGCTGGGGCTATGTGTTTGACCGGCTCGCGGCGGCAGCCAGTTTCACGTATCAGAACACCTCCGTCTGTTTTTTCGGCCACACGCATGTGCCGGTGGCGTTCATCCGGGACAGCGTCGTGCGCGGCGGGACGTTCTCGAAGTTCAAGATCGAGCCGGGCCGCAAGTACTTCATCAACGTGGGCAGCGTGGGGCAGTCGCGGGACGGCGTCCCCAAGGCCACCTACGTGATCTACAACATGGAGGAAGGCTCGGTGGAGTTGCGGCGGTTGGACTACGACATCCCGAAGGTGCAGGCCAAGATCCGCGCCGCCGGTCTGCCGGAGCGCCTCGCCGAACGGCTCCCGCTCGGGAAGTAACCCGCGCCTTCGGGTGGGCGCCGATCCGGCGCGGTCCGACGAGCGCTGAACCCCGGTCTGGCGTCGCCCGCGTTCGCTTTGAAGGTCCTGATTCTCAAACCGAGCTCGCTGGGCGACGTCGTGCAGGCCTTGCCGGTGCTTCGCCTCCTCAAGCTTCACCGGCCGGACAGCCAGGTGTACTGGTGGTTGGACGCTTCGCTCCTTCCGCTGCTGGAGGGTGATCCCGACCTCGCGGGCCTGTTTCCCTTTCACCGTCGCCGCTGGGCGTCGCCCCTTCACTGGCCGGAGGCGCTCGCGAGCATCCGCCAGATGCGCGCGCTGCGGTGTGACTGGGTGATCGACCTGCAAAGCCTCGCGCGCAGCGGCCTGTTCGCCTGGCTCGCCAACGGCGAGATCATGATCGGTCTGGATGACGCGCGCGAAGGGGCGCGGGGTTTCTACGACCTGGCGGTGCCGCGGCCGAGCTTTCACACGCACGCGGTGGATTGGTATCTCGGCGTGCTCCGAGTCCTGGGCGTTCCCGTTCACCGCGATTTCACCTGGTTGCCGCCGCGACGCGAGGTTGCTGAACGAGTCCGGCAGCGGTGGCTGGTTCCCGACGTGCGCTGGATCGTGCTGCAACCGGGCGCCCGCTGGCTGAACAAGCGCTGGCCGCTCGAGCACTTCGCCGATCTCGTCCGCCGGCTGGTGTCGGACTTCGCCGGCCTGCGGTTTGTGATCCTTGGAGGTGCGGCCGATGTGCCGCTGGGTGCGACGATCACCGGGGCGGTCCCCGGGCGATGCCTGGACCTGACCGGCCGGAGCACTCTGCCGGAGATGGTCGAGATCATCCGGGCCGCGGTGCTGATGGTGACCAACGACACCGGGCCAATGCACGTGGCGGCCGCCTTGGGCAAGCCGGTCGTCGCCCTCTTCGGGCCCACGGAACCGCGGCGGACCGGACCCTATGGCCAGATCGAGCGCGCCCTGCAGATGCCGGAGCTGCCGTGTGTCCCGTGTATGAAGGAGCACTGCGCGTTCGTGAAACCGCTGGAGTGCTTGCGCGCCCTCACGCCGGCGCGGGTGTACGACGAGGTCGTGCGCCGCTTGGGCGAATCGATACCGCCCTCTCTCCCGGCTTGAGAAAAGATCCCACTTTCGAGTCCCGCCGCGACTGGTCCCTCATCATTCTCCGGCCTGCCGCAGCAATTCGGCCTTGGCACTGGCAGACAGGCAAAAGTTCCCTTGTCGCTCCAACAAGTCGAGGAATCCCGCGACGGACGGGATGAGGTGCTGTTCCCCGGCAGCGAGGACCAGCGCGGGCAATCCCAGGCACGGCACGCCTTCAGCTTGTGCCAGCCGCCTGCCCTTCTTGTCGTCGATGAGCAGGAGGTCCGCGGCGGTCTCCACAGCCAGGCAGATGGCCTCCGCTTCGCCAGCGCCCGCCTGAGCCAACAGCCGTTGCAGGCGGTCGGACTCAGCCACCCGACGCACCACACGGCACGCCGGGATGATTCCGTGATGTTGTTCAAGTTCCTGCTGCACGGCGGGCGGAATCAGCACCTCGCCGAACAGTTCCGCACAACAAGTCCACCCGGCCCACCTTGAGCAGCGTTGTGACAGCGGTCGTGTTGCTGACCGTGATCACGGGTTCCGCAGGTCACGGCTCGGGAAAACCTCGCGGAGGGTCTGGAGGTCCTCTTTCATGTCCTGCTCGTCGTAGGACATGGGGATGCGGCGGCGACCCAGTTCATCCAGGAAGGTGATCTTGGAGAGGCCGGCCAACCCGGCCGCGACGCCCAGGGTCAGCCGGCCATCAAGCACCAGCCCCACGGCCAAGTCGAACAGTAGTTCGTGGGTCGAACAGCCGCTTTGCGCCACCAATTCATCGGGCACCGTCGACTGCATGACGCTCACCGTAGCAAATCCCGTCGCTCGCGCGCAATGGCGGGATTCGTCGAATCGCACATGTCGTCAGAGGAGGCTGACCGACGTCCAGTTGTTCGCCGGGTTTGGATCAGCCGCCGGCGCGCCGACCGAGGCCGAAGCGGCGGTACTCCCGAACACCGTCGGCACACGGTTGGTCGTGATAGTGGCGCTTGCGCCGCCGCTCAAGCTACCGAGGCTGCACCGCGCTGACTGGCGATGACTCTGCCCGCAGCCCCGGGTTCCGACTCAGTTCATTGGCTGCACGCGGGAGAACCGTTGTGAAAATCCGCCCACGTCGCTCGGGCATGGCGCGGGAGAAACAGAAGCGCTCTTGTTTGCGCCGGGACGGTCAAATGCCACCCGCCTTCTTTCCTAAAAGGGCGAAAGACGAACGGGGCCGGCGAACCGGCGCCGTTCGTTCTCTTTGAGGATTCGCTTTGTGCCGGCTATTTGATCTGAATCCAAACGCTGTGCTGGCTGCCATCGGACAACGTGGCAATGAGTTGCCACTTGCCGACGCTCAGGCCGGTGGCCCGGGTGGCCAAGTTATAGTGCCACTCGCTGCCGACGAGCCGGAACTGGTTGCCCGTCGTCGCGGCATCCGTAGGGGTTGCGTCAATCGGCGGATCCGAGTCCGTCTCGTTGCTCCATTTGATGGCTTGGAGGGTGTGGACGCTCGCACGCACCGGTGAGCCATCGCACGACGCGGTGAACTTTACCGGAATCGTGCTGTTGAGCTTGAAGCTCCGCACTGGGGCGGTGAAGCTGCCACCGGTCGCGTCGGCCCCGCCGATGGGCGGCAGGAAGCCCGTGAACCCCAGCGCCGCCCGTGTGATGGTGAACGCACACTGCGACGCATTCCCGCTCGTGTCCGTGGCGGTCACCAGCACCATCGTCACGCCAACCGGGAAGCCGGAGCCGGGCGGGATCGAATACGACACCGTCGGCGCGGGATCACAGTTGTCTGTCGCAGCGGTCTCGAAGGCCGCCGGCAGCAACCGGTCCACGCCGCACGACAGGGCGATGTTCGCCGGACAAGTGATCGCTGGCGCTTCTGTGTCATTGACCGTCACGGTGAACGAACCGGTGGCCACGTTGCCCGCTGAATCCGTGGCGGTGGCAGTGACTGTGGTCGTGCCTTTCGGGAAGGTCGCACCCGACGGCGGCGTGCAAGTCACGATCGCGCCTCCGCAGTTGTCAGTGCCGGTGACAGCGTAGGTAACCACCGCCGAACATTGCCCGGCATCCGTGCTGGTCACGATGTTGGCCGGGCAGGTGATGGTCGGGTTCTCAGTGTCGTTCACGGTGACCGTGAAGGTGCAGGTTGCCGTCTGGCCGCCGGCGTCCGTCGCAGTGCATGTGACGGTGGTCGTGCCTTTTGGAAAGACTGACCCGGAAGGCGGCGTGCAAACCACCGGCACCTCGCCGCAATCATCCGTGGCAGTGACGGTGAAGTTGACCACCGCGGAGCACTGGCCCGGATC
>Ga0315288_10003415_pt1 | contig 20309 bp, 29 predicted proteins | sample YL17G11_20_MG_FD_203454 | JGI IMG/M metagenome (GOLD analysis project Ga0315288, IMG submission 203454) | Sediment microbial communities from Yellowstone Lake, YNP, Wyoming, USA - YL17G11_20 | ecosystem: Environmental > Aquatic > Freshwater > Lake > Sediment | place: USA: Wyoming | collected... | reverse complement strand
TCTTGAAAGTCAAAGCGTTAAGTCTGACGGGGCATTTGACATTCCGAGAACCTTGTCCGTAGACGACTTGGGAAAAGATCGTACTTATTACATAAACTCTAGCTCAAGTCCACAATACAATCTGGTCAACTCATCAGGGCAGGTTAAAACGGTTTGGCAGATTATTCAAACTGCGCTGAGGCTCTTGCTAGACACGAGACCGCCCTTTCTAGGAACAAAATTCAATGTTACTACACGATTAGCTGATGAGACTGGGGCTCCCCTTTCAGGATTTCTCGTAAGAGTCTTCCATAACGATACGTCATGGGTTTTTGGGTTAACAGACCAACTCGGAGAATTTACGAAGCCAAAACTTTTAGACACTTTAGGACAATCTTCATTCCGAGTCATGACCAACGGAGCCATAATTGACGGTTACAAAGAGTACAAGGCTTCAACCTCTGAAGTTTCATTTATCGACGTAGCAAAGAAAACGTTGAACACCATAATCTCCCGTTTCGAAATAGAACGACCTGACCTGCTCAAAGGCGAACTGGCCACTTTTCGCGTGTCCCTGACAGACGACGCGGGAACCCCAATCGGACCTACTCTTCTGAGTTTGCAGAGACAAGCAGGAACCGACTGGGTAATCATAAAGAACGTGGAAATAGACCAGAACGGAAACGGCACCGCAACATGGGACGCTTCTGACCTTCTAGGCGACCTAAAATCAGTCACAATAGTAACTCGCGCTGTTTATGACGGCGGAGAAAACATGAGTTTAGAACCTTGGGAATTCTACAATCCAAGCGAATCTAGCCCTCGCAACCTAACTATTTCAGCTTTAGCTCCAAACCTAGGCCATCTTCTTCTCAGATGCAAACTTGACAACAAATACTTCGAGGAGCTTCCAGGAACCAAATCAGTCACATTCACTATAGACCCAGTTGACGTCAACAACAACGCTACATTCGACCATCCTCAAACCGTAACCGTGAATCCTGGACGCTACAATGTTGACTGTTCATTAACCGTGGAAGGCGCGACATTCACTAGAAGCGATAGTCGAGATGTCGGCGTAGACGAAGAGGTACTGATGGAATTTTCGTTCATGTCCACTTCTCCTCCGGGAGGAACAGGAAGAAGACTGAACATTTCAATCGAATGCTCCAGAACGGTCATCAATGAAGGCGAATCGTTCGAAGTGTCTGGCAATGTGACGGTGCCGACAAGACTTAGAGCTGTTCCTGTTCGCAGAGTAGCAGTGAAAATAAAGATCGGAGATAAGACATTAGTATCAGTCAGAACTGACAGACAAGGATACTATTCAGCAACGATCCAGTTAATCACTGCTGGCGATCAGCTTATCTACGCTGAAATTTCAGGGCCGTTCGGAAACATTAACATAGCCAAATCGCCTAGTATTAGAGTGGTAGTGGTCTGATGCCTGAAAGTTTGTACAGCCAAAAAATTGTTGACGCTATCGAAACCTTACATGGAACCTATACACGGAAACCGAACATGAAAGTCACGCCGAACTTGTACAAGACATTCGGCTGCTGGGGACAAACCACGTATCTACGAGAAGCTCACACTCCTGTTCTGATCGAGATTGATCAGGACCTGTTCCAGAACAATCAGCGGGAAGGGCTTACAACGGTTGTTCATGAAATGCTTGAGTGGCGAGGCATAGAGAGGAACGAGCAGTTTCCGCATTTATGGGCTGAACAGAACCAAGATTCGATCCTTTCAGTCGCAGCTTTAACACCGATGGATTATTTCTTACAAAACCATCCGTTTCTAAGCCAGCTTTTGAGAGGATACTAGCAAAATCTTTTAAAGGAAGAAGCATCACATAGTCATAGTGATCGCTATGTCTGCAATAAGAAACGTTCTAGTATACGAATCAAGGATCGCTAACGTCAAATCCGCAGGACGCGCATTGAAAGACTCAAGTGCTTTCGACACTGTTGAAACACTAGCCAAAGGATTCGGCCGAAACAACCGAACGCTCATCAGAAACGTCACCGGCGGCATAAAAGGCGGAATGGGCGGCATAAGAGGAAGACTCTAGGAGACGATGAGTCATGTCCTCAGCACCAACAAACCCGTTTTATGACGCTATGCGAAACTGGCAACGTGTAGCCACCGAAATGATCGGAGGATTTCGAACAAGAGGCACCACCATGCGTGACACTTGGTACAAACGATTCTACGGTCCAACTCCTACACAGCGGGTTGGTCCGTTGATGCGGCTGCGCCAAGGTGGTGGCGGAATGGGAATGAGACGAGTAGGTCCCGCTACCTCTACAGGCAGGGTAATTGCACACGCTGCACATCCGGGCGTAGAAACATACGACTACACGTACAGAGGACCAATGATGACTCCACCGTTCACTACTGCAAAGAGACTAGGGTTAGAGAACGAGCCCTATGATTTCACGTTTTAGGTGAAAGAAAATGGTACACCTCGAAAAGTTGGAAGGACCCGCATACAACGCCTATCTGAAGATGCGACGGCAAGTAATGAAAGAAGCGACGAGAATCAACAACCTGAGCTGGCAAGATGCGTGGGGTAAACCCGAGCCGGCAGCAGGAACTGAAACCTTTGACAATCTGCTTCCAGGACCCGAAGCCGCATTGAAAGTTGAAGACTTAACATACACCGACCTTGGAAGAGCAACAACCCAGTTTGGGGACAGGTATCCCGGCATGGTCACAGGCGAGAACGCTGCCAGAATCAACTTGACAGTTCCCGCCGGGAGAATCTTAGGAATCCACGGAGTTTGCCAGCACAGTGTAGCACCGCAAACAGTTCAGTTCGACGTCAACATCAGTGGAAGGGAAGCAAGAAACTGGCCAGCTAGACCAGGCCAGAGCGAAATCAACGATGCGATGTACTTCTTCGACCCAATAATCGTCCCAGGCACTAAAGTCCTGACCATCGACATATGGCAAGCAACAGCACAAACAGAATTTGTGACCTTCCTAGGACTGTACGCTGAGCCAAAGGCTTAGACGGCCTAGAGAAGTGACCCAAATAAGCAAGGGCTGAACACACAAGGTAAGGCCTCAGCGATTTTTCTAAGTTCAACCTTTTGGATATGTGAAAGTCTCGCCGCATTTGCAGCGAAAATAGGTTTCAACTTCTTCTTGGAGCCGGGTGAGGCTGTGGGCATTAACGATTTCAAACTTGTGCTTATGTTTTCTCTTTGTCGGTTCAAAAGTGTAGACATGAATAATGTCTTGGGTTTCGAATCGTACCCAACTGTTTTTCGGGTTCATTCTTATCGTCTTTTTCTTGCAGTCTATATGAACACCGTTTCCAGTAAAAGTTTTGTCTATGTTCCAGCTTTGAACATGACTTGTCCATTTGCCTTTGTTTCCAGATTCTTCCATAAAATCACCGAGAAGTGCCAGCCACATTTTGCCAGTCCAAGCAAACTGGCTGCCAAGGTTAAGATTCTAACCCAGGAATGTGTTGTGTGGCTGGCGAATAAGAGTTGAGGTTTCGAGTATATAAATCGTGTAGCTTATAATAAAAAGAAAGAAAAAAAGGGGGTTGTTAGGCTTTTTGCCAAGTAAACTTGGCGTATCCAGCTTCGGCTGGGAACGTTGCTGTCATGACTTTTTCTGGTATGTCTTTGAAGACTGTCACTGTCATGGCTGCTGGTTTGGTTTTTGCGAATTCTGCGTCCATGAATTTGGCTTGAGTAGTTCCGACTGTTGCTGTGCGTTCAGTGATTGTCACGAACATTTGGGGTTCTGCTTTCGAGTCGGTCAGAGACCAGATTGACTGGACGTTTTGTGTTGTGGGTTTGCTGCGTAGTCCGCTGAAGCCTCCGCCTGATCCTACTTTCAAGCAGTTCGGTGTGAAGAAAGTTGTTCCTCCAGCTCCGCATTCGATGCTGTTCACGATTTCCATAGTGTCTGGCATGAATCGTCCTAGAAGCATTACGTTAGATTGTAGTCTCGGTGCGAAGCCGAGAACACGTTGTCCGATTCCTCGTTGTCCGAAGCCTTGTGTGAACTTGCCGAATCTGTTTCCGTTTTCGCTCATTGGTAAGCTCTCCTATTGTCCGAAGATCATGCCATATATCGGCATGCCTGTTGTTGCGCGTATTGTTGCTCCTATGAATATGCGAGTAGTCGCTTGGTTGTACCATTGCATGGTAGTGGCGACGCCTGCTCCGAAGCCTGCGCCGACTGCTTTTCGAGCTGTGCCAGGTGCATACACCCAGATTTGTGCCCAATCTATTCGTGTGAAGCCCCATGTTGCTGCTCCAAGGTTTATCGGGTCAGCTGTTGCAGCGTCGAATCGTTTGGTACATAGTTGTCCGAACCAGAATCTCTTTGCCGGAGTCCAAACACTGTAAGGTGGTGATCCTGCGCCTGCGCCTGATCGGACTTGGATGCCTAAGCCTCTTTTCTGGAACTTTCCTACTTTGACCATTATCTACACCAGTCCTTTGTTGTCTCGTCCGATTATGAACATGAAGCATCTTTGCGCTGCGTTCAATGTTATTGGTAGCCACATTGTCGGGTTGTGGTTGTAGAATACACAAACTGTTCCGCCTGCTTGTCCCTGTGTTGTGCTTTCGTGGCATCTGCTGTGCATTTCGCAGTAGTCTATCCATGCGAATCCCCATGTTCCTCCTCTAAGGTTCACGGTCATCGTGTTTCCTGCTGCAGTGTTTTTGCGGATTGGTCCGAACCAGATTTTCTTTGCCACCGAATTGACGCCTTGGAAGGGTGTGTTAGCTAGATGCCGCGGTACTAGGAAGCCTATTTCTCGTTTGTTGAATTTTCCTACTTTCACCATGTTAACCAAGCCTCGGTTTTGCTGTTCTTCCTATTAGGAACATGAAGCATCTTGTTTGGTTGGCGTTCAGTGTTATTGGTAGCCACATTGTCGGGTTATGATTGAGGTAAACGACAGCGGTGCCTACAGCCATGCCTGCCGTGGTTGCTGAGTGTGGTCTGCTGTGGAATTCAGCGTAGTCTATCCATTCGAATCCCCATGTTGCTCCTCTAAGGTTCACGGTCATCGTGTTTCCTCCTCCAGTGTTTTTGTTGATTACTCCGAACCAGATTTTGCGTTCAGGCGAGTTTACGCCATATGGAATTGCTGTCGGTGCAAATGCGAATGCTAAGCCGCCGTGTTTCGAGAATTTTCCTGCTTTGACCATCTTTCTTGTTCTCCAACAAGACCGTTCATGGCGAAAGAGTTAAAAAGATTGCCCCCTAATCCTATAGCACTGTGGTATAGGCATGGAAAGGACACCAGAGGCTTATAGGCGTCAGAGGAGAACGCCTAAAGCTCTTTATCACACATACCGTATTGGCAGTTCAACAATTTCAGGCAGCCAAGTCAACGTTCCAATTCAAGTTTTGAAGAATTTCAATTTGAAAAACGGCGACGTCCTTGAATGGTATCCATGTGCAACCGAGTTTCCAGACGACAAAGAAAACGAGGTAGTAGCAGTCTTGATAGCGCGAAAAAAGGAGAAAGCCTAATGGTAAAATACATTCATATTACCGTTGATGGAAGCCATTTCCCCGATTTAATCAATGAAAAAGTGTCACGACCAGGAATGTACCAATGGCAAAGAGCCTTCAACACCGGTAAGGACACAGGCGTAATTAGTCATATAAACTCAGTCGCTCCAGCAGACCTCAAAAACTACGACATTGTCCACGCTAACCTCTGCGGCGTTTCAGCTGCTTCTATTCCGAGAGTGAAAGAGGCAATCAAGGGAACAGACACTAAACTGATTCTGAACTTGGATTACGCCGTAGAGCTAGTTCAAGAAGCGTTTGCGAGACCGAAGGAAATGTGGGAAGCGGTACTGGCTGCTGACTTCATTTTTGCACAAGAGCCTTTTCAACAGAATTTTCTCAATTTCTTCTTGAGATACCAAAATCCAGACAATCCCTCAAACAATCCTCCAAAACATTCTATTCCTTGTATTCCGCATCCTTGTGACACTGAAGGACTGAAAAAATTTGTTGTTCCAAACGAGGATAGACTAGATCAATGTACCGTTATGATTCACCGTTACAAAGAACCCGTTCTCATTCCCGCAGTGATTTCATGGGGAATAAAAAGTAGCACATGGGCTGTAGGTTTCACACAGGGAAACATTCCAATGGGGCTCTTTACAGAAGCAAGCGCATTGATGGAGTGGCCAAGATACATCTATAAATTGGCTCACAGCACAATGGCCTTAGACTATTATCTTGGCATACATTCTCATTCACGGTTTGTTGAAGAATGCGCCTGCTTGGGAATTCCCTGCGTATCAACATGCGAATCCTACACTGCCAAAATGATTTTCCCAGAAATTAACCATGACGAAACAGATTTGCAGGGAATTCGAAACGACCTTGAACGACTTGAGAAAGGATTCGAATCAGGGACTCCTGACGAGTTCTGGTTAGACCTTCAGAAGAAAGGGTCAGAAAGGGTTGAACAGTTCAACTATGTGAACAGCAAACAGCATCTACTTGACGCAATGAGGGCATGGGAGATAAAAATATGAACATTCTCATTACAGGTGGAGCCGGTTTCGTTGGAACCCACCTCATTAAGGCATTGTCAGAAAGCCACGAAGTCTTCAGCATAGACAACTTCAAGCACAGTGTAGATCCATCATTGCTAAACGACGAGTATAAGGATCTTCAGCGGCAGGTCAAATATGGAGACTGTGCTCTAAACTTTGAAACAGCAGTCAACCTCAAAGACATCGAAGCAGTCATTCATTTGGCGGCCACGATAAACGTCGACTACAGCGTTGAAGAGCCCTGGCAATCAGTGTACAACAATGCAATAGGCGTCCTCAATGTTGTAGAGGCTTGTAGAAAATGGGATTTAAAACTTATCTTCGCCTCAACATGTGAGATCTATGGTTCAAACGTAGAACCAACTAAACCTCAATCCGAAGAACATCCGCAAAGACCTTTCAGTCCTTACGGTGCCTCAAAACTGGCAGGAGAAAAGATTTGCGAATCTTACCATGACACTTACGGAATGAAAATCAACGTGTTACGCCCATTCAACATTTTCGGACCTTTCCAGCGGTCAAGCAGTTATGGCGCCGCAATAGCAATATTCACTGACAGGGCATTGCAGGGGCTTCCTCCTCAGATTTTCGGAGACGGTTTCCAAACAAGAGACTACACATACGTGCCTGACGTAGTTGAAGCCTACAGAATCGCTTTAGAGAAAGACTTCGGCGGAGAACCAGTCAACTTCGGAACCGGCCGCGAAATAACAGTGAACGAACTTGCAGAACTCGTATGCACTGCCTGTGGTCGACCTCACCTAGTTGAGCACGTCGCAGCCAGGAAGAGAGAGCTGCGAAGATCCTGGTGCGACTTCTCAAAAGCCACAGCCAAATTCGGTTTCAAACCAAAATTCACGTTTGAAGACGGACTGAAAGCGTACATCAAATGGGTAAGGACATTGAAGTCATGATTCCTTTTTATCGTCCGCCCAAGAATCTTGCGATCGAGGAACTGTTGCCTGATTGGGCTCAAATCTACGATTGTGGGATGCTGAGCAATTCAGAAAATTGTAAGCAGCTCGAGGAACGAATCAAAGTAATCCATAAATGTGACCATGTTTTTAGTTGTGGGTCAGCAACTTCTGGACTGTGGATTCTTCTGAATGCTCTTAAACCGAAGCATATTGCAATGTCAGCGTTCACTTGGAAAAGCGTTGAACCTGTCACCGGCTTCTATCCAAGAACATTCATGGATATTAGCCGTAGCACGTGGTTGCCCAACATCTTTTCAATAGCGAGTATGCGCCACGTCAATATAGACACGTTCCTTATTCAACATACTTTTGGCAGCATATGTAAGCTTGAAGTTGATGTTTCTGAGAAAATAATCCATGATGCTGCGTACAGTCTAGGCTTGAGTTTTCCTGTGAATGACGGAGCAGTAATTTCAATGTCACCTACCAAGACGGTAACTGCTGCAGAAGGTGGCCTTATCCTAGTCAACGATGATAAGGTTGCAAACATGATTGAGGAACTGCGAGATACGTGTTCTCGGCTTAGCGAATTCAATGCTGTGCTTGCGTTGCATTATCTAGAGAAACTGCCTGAAATTTTGGCTGCTAAGAAAGAGATTTGCGAGTATTACCAGAACGAACTGCCTTATGGTCATCAGACTATTCCAGTAGCAACAACATACGGTTACTATGGTATGCTTCTTCCTGAAGGATTATTGAATGAAAGGTTCAGAGAGAAAGGGAAGGTCTTCAGCATCAACGGCGTTGAATGCAGGGTCAGGTATGAACCTCTCATTGATGGTTTACCAAACACGGATTACGTTGCTAAGCATGTTCTTTGTCTGCCCTGCTACCTTGGTGTGAACAAGGAAGAAGTCGTAGAAAGAATAATTGAGTGGCCGCACATATGAAGGTTCTAGTTATTGGCAGAGGAGAAATTGGGAGTGCCTTAGCGAAAGTGATTAATCGCACAACTCCATGCACAATCCCCGTGAGCAGGAATGCGTGTGATACATACGACATAATTGATCACCCCGCAATCCCCAGTTTCTTAGACACTGAATATGACGTTGTCCACATTTGTTTTCCTTACACGCCTGTTTTCGAGAAGAACGTATTAGAGTACATAAAACGGTTCAACCCGAAACTGGTCATAATCGACAGCACGGTTCCTCCAGGGACAACGCGGTCTATCTGCAACAACACGAAAGCTTCAGTCTGTTATAGTCCCGTGTTAGGGCGAACTGCAGACAATATGGAATGGTGCCTTGACACATACGAGAAATTTATAGGTTCAGTTGACGTTGAAACAGGCAAACTGGCAGAGAAGCACTTCAAAGAAATCGGGTTGAAAACACATCTTTGTAAGAAACCTGAAGACTTGGAATGGGCCAAAATTCTTGAAACAAGCTACTGGGGACTATTGGTAGCTTGGTACCAGGACCTTGAGAGGATAGCCAACAATTTTGACCTTGATCTTAACGAAATAATCAGTTTCTACGCGAACGTGCAAAACGTGGGCAAATGGCCTAGACCAATCCTCTGGGTCGGACCCATAGGCGGCCACTGCGTCATTTCTAACGCTCGGATGCTTCTGCAGAGATATGACTCAAACTTTGTGGGAGACATTATTCGGTCACATATGGCGTTTGAAGCAACAATGAATTCAGTCGTGAACGTAGGAGAAAGAGACGATTGCCTGTTATGTGGAAGAGTCTACACACGAAAAATATACAGGAATGAGTCTTCTGAACCTTTCTTCATCATACAATGCTTGACCTGCCGAGAACCAATGATAGTCTTCAGAAACCATACTCCAAACGAGAAACAAGTTGAAAATGCCAAGAAAATCGCCGCAGGCCTGTTTCCAGACTTCAAGATAGACCTTGAAATGAGGTCAATACCTCAACACATACACTTCCATATGAGGAAACAAAATGATAATTCTGATTCTTGCTGACGCATTAAGAGCTGACCATCTCAGCTGCTACAACGGAAAAGTACAGACGCCGAACATTGACTCATTAGCGAAGCACGGCATCTTATGGGAGAACTATTTTGCAAACAGCAACGCTACAGAACCATGCATAACAACAATGCTGACAGGCCATTACCCACATAAACATGGAATTCTAAAGCAGCCACGATGTTCAACCTTCCAGGAAGTTGGAAAACAAAAAATAGATCCTCTCATCGAAGAGCATCATCTGTGCAATATTCTAAGAGCCAACGGTTACTACACTGTCCTGATTGATTCGCTCTCGTTCTTCAACAAGCCCTACTTTGACGAGTTCAGACAGGTTCAAGAGAACATGTTGTATCCTGAAAAACCGAAAGAAACCGTTGAGACAGCAAAAGAGGTTCTACAAGAAAATACCTCTAAAACCTTTGTCTTCATTCATTTTTGGAACACGCATCATCCCTATTTTCCCAGTTACCCTGGCGAAGTGGCTAAACTTGACTCTGCAGTAGGTGAACTGCTCAAAATAATCAAGCCTGAGGACACTGTAATATTCACGGCTGACCATGGAGAAAGCATAGGTGAACACGTAACCGAAGCAAGAAAAACCGATCCTGGGCATCATCACCTTTACGACGAAATCATCCATATCCCCCTGATAATCAGGGATCCAATCCTTGAAGTTAACAGCAGAATACCTTTCATGAGGGAAGAGATTGATTTTGCACCTTCCCTTCTGGAATTGAAGAGCATTAGCTTCAAAAAGGAATGGTTTTCTCCAAACTTCCAACATTTAATACAATCAGTGGATAAGGAATGCATCTACCTTGAAGAACACACTTACCAGGAACAGATTGGACTTCGAACACGAAACTACAAGTTCATGGAAAAAACAGGCGCCAACATGATGTGTCCTCTCTGCGGAACAATTCACGGTGCTTCTAGGTACGAATTGTACGATCTCGAGCTGGACCCAGAAGAAAAACATAATGTTGCTCTTCCTGGAGGTGCACTGTGGGAGAAGTGCAATCTCGTAGAGCCACAGAGTAACCCGAGAATCTTGGTGAATTTCAGCAAACAAGTTTGGACGTGGTATTCAAAATGAGCTTCAACATCAGGAACATGGATTCATTAGACGTTAGGGACGCGAAGATGCCGGCAGAACTTGTCAAGGCATTCTATGATTTAGGCATAAAATCCATTCTTGACATTGGCTGTGGCAGCGGCTGGATATGCGATTACATGCCATCAGGAACACGTTACTTAGGATTCGACCAGGACCCAAAAGCCATTGCGAATGCTCGTGTTCTTCATCCTGAAGGTACTTTTCTAGTGATGACGATAGAAGAGTTTGCAGCTAAAGGCTATGTTGACAGATTTGACTGTGCATTCTTGAAGTGTATTTTCTGCGTTGTCCCAAAGGAGCTGGTGCCGACGATTGTCGACATCATAAAGGTGCTCGTCACAAAATACGTGATTCTCTACGACACAGAAAGGGAACCGCATTTCTGGACAGAGCCTTTTCTTGCTGCGGGATTCACTCTGGAATTCTCGCATTTACGTGCGAGGTCTCATGTGCAAGTGTGGAACGTCAACAAATGAAACAGATAAAACGGGTACTAGTCAATTGTCCAGTTTGTGGAAAACCGATGGAAGAGGGTATTCCATGTTCATTTTGTGGATGGCCGAGAACACGTTTATCATCAGGAAAGGAAAACAAAAATGGCAAACATTAAGATTGAGCTTCAAGTAACAGTTGAAGAGGGCATAAAGGTTTTGGAAACTCTGAAAAATTCACAATCGAAAGTCCAACTGAAGAGCATAGACAAGTGGCCTTACTGGTGCTGGAATTGTAACGCCAAAATAGATGGTCCTCCCAAACCAGACGCGCGTGGTGACATGGTTTGTCCTGTTTGTGGCTTAGTAATACCTGAGCCTTAGAAAGAGAAAAAAAGGGTTAGAAGAAGCCTAGAGTTTTCATGAGTCCTATGAGGCCGACTACTAGCATTGCCATGCCGATTATGCGTCCGTGGAACGGTGGAGACAGCCTCTTTTTGAGCTTGTTGTTTATGAATGCTGATATTGGGTCTGCAATGAAAGAGCCTAATGCTAACGGTATAGCAAAAGCTAGAACAATCCCGGTCGTACTAACGTACATTCCAACGCCGAGAGTGCAAGCTATTCCTTCTGCAACAGTTGTGGTTCCGATTGCAACTGCAGCAGGAAGTCCCATGACCATGTAGCCTGTGACGCTGAACGGTCCATAATTGCCGCCTGAAGTTCCTTTTTGGTATCCTATGAGTGCTCCCATGACTGTGATGAGCCATTGATGCTTTGACATGTCTACTTTTTCCAACTGTTTTATCATGTATGAGCGAGCAACAACAAATGCTCCCATAATCACTGCAAAGACGGAGATCACATACTTCAATGCTGCAGGAGAAAGATATGCTCCCATCACAAAAGTTGCTAAGCCCATAGCAATCAAGCTTCCCAGAAGAGTCATGCCTACAGCTTTCCAGTTGACGTTATGGAAGAACGCGTGCCATCCGCCGCCCCAGGCGCCGCTTACCATTTCACTGAACAGTATAGCTGGAACAATCGCTTTTGCGTCGAAGCCTAAGATTACGAGAAGAGGAGAAAGTATTGTCCCGAAGCCACCGCCTAATCCGGTAGAGTTTGGTTGCTCTATATCCGTTATCGATGGTTTCCATCACGAATGCTAAGAGAAGTAATGCTAAGAAATCTAACATTAATTCACCTCCCACTCAACTTCTCTGTGGCAGCGAATACAATATGTAAGGAGATTCTCTAGTCTGTTCGCTTCTATATAGTTTCTGAACTGCCGGAATGGGATTATGTGATGAACCTCAAGTCTGCCGCCTCTTTTCCCAAAACATCTGTGACAAGTAAAGTTATCTCGAATCAATGCTTTTCTTCGTTGTTCATGCCAATTAGGACCATAGTATGGTTCATAACCGCCCTTCCAAGCTGGATTAAGACTGCCACAGAACATACCTTGCTTGAGCAGGGACATCTGATTCCGTGTACTTTGAGAATGATGCTTCCCAAAGAACGGGTTCCTGGAACCAGACATCAGTTGGCTCAGTTTGTGTTTCATGGCAATGACAGTTTCTGTCTTGTGTTTTTTGCCAAAGAAGGGATTTCTCTGTCCTGTTCGTGACCTTGCATGTGCTGCAATTCGTTCACGTACTTTTGGATTCCGCATAGCTTCGTTTAATGGGCGCAGGAGTCCAAGTCTATTAGCTTTGAGATGTACGGCGTTTCGTGTCTTATTCACCATGAGTGCAAGGTCTTCGATGTAGAGGCCTGTATCACAATAAAGGTTCTGCAGTGTATGTACTTCATCATCGGTCCATGTCTTCATTCGCTGTCCTCAACACCAATAGGAAACCAATAGTTTTTTAAGCTTTGCGTCAATAATAGGGAGCCATGACTCTTGAAGACGTTGATTTCATTGAAATAACGAGTATGACGATAAGAAAGTCTAGGCGTAGAGTCACCGTTCCAAAGAGAGTCAGCGAGAAACTGAATTTGCTAGACAAGGACAAATTACGTTGGACAATGCTAAAGGATGGTACATTGACAGTGTCGAAGGTGCAACAATGACGGAGGTATCAATATTCGTGTAGTTTTGATACAGCCAAAAGTTGGTTTTCTAGGGGCTTCTTACTGGGAATCCCTTGGGCTCGGTTATATTGCTTCATTTTTGAAGAGTCGTCTGCCTGAAATTGATGTTGAAGTTTATTCGCAGGCTTTTGACGACGACAAGACAATTATTACAGGGTGTGTTGACGCTGATTTTGTAGGGTTCGGTTGTACGACTCCGCAACTGAAAAATGCTTTGGAGTTGAATCGTAGAATAAAACTGTTGAATCCTGGAATATTCTCGGTTTTTGGCGGTTACGAGCCTACAGCTAGGCCGTTTGAAACAAGTCAACTTCCAGATGTTGATCAGGTCATTGTTGGAGAAGGTGAAAGGGGGATGCTTGCCGCTGTTAGAGGAAACAAGATGAAAGTGGCTATCAGTCATCCGATAGAGAACCTTGATTCGTTTCCGTATCCTGACCGAGAGTTGATAAAGAACCGCAGAAACGTAGAGTTGGCTTTCAAAGAAACAGGGGATAGGATTGCTTCGGTTCAAGCTTCGCGCGGTTGTCCGTTTCGGTGTTTGCCCTGTTCCAACGTTAAAATGCATGGTTCAGAAATAAGAGTCAGGAATCCAAGTTTTGTACTTGACGAAATGAAGGAGATTAGCGAGCATCTGTCGCTGGATTTCATCAAGTTTTGTGACGCTACTTTCAACACAACCGAAAAGAGGGTGCTGGATTTCTGTGCAGAAGCAGGGAAACAAGGCGTGCTTGTTCCATTCGGCTGTAACATTCATCCGTCAATAGGGTCCTATCAGATGTTTGAAGCGTTAGCGAAAGTTGGATGCAGGGAAGTGTGGATCGGCGTGGAAAGTGGGTCTCCAAAGATTCTGAAGGAAATGCGAAAAGCCGTCACGGTTGAACGCATCCGCGAAGTTTTCAAGTGGACTCAGGACTTAGGTCTTGTACGTAGAGCCTATTTTCTGATAGGAAGCCCGTCTGAAACAGGTGAAGACATAGAACTAACGGAGAAGTTGGCAGAAGAAATAGATGCTGACGTCTACGGTTTCACGATCCTCTGTCCTTATCCGGGAACAGACCTTTACGACTCTGAAAAATACAGGGAAGTAGACTGGTCATGCGCCGACGAGTATGGAAACCGTTTCTACAGAAACCAAGCTTTCACAAACGAGGAATTGTGGAAAATCAGGGAGAATCTAGTAGATAAGTTCAAAGGTAAGATGTGTTGGAGGCTGCGTAGTGAAAAAAGCTAAATGTCCTAAGTGTGGAACCATAGTCGAATGTTTTAAGGGAGATTGCAAGATGGGAACTTGTCCTCTCTGTGGAGGGGACGTATATTTCAATAAGGAGTAGAAAAAATGAAAATTAAGGTAATGTCCGGACTTAGGGCCATAGGACTGCCTGTGCTGGCTCCAACGTTCACGAGAATCCTCAACATTATTCCAGGCGTTGAAGCGGAGTTTGTACCGCCTGAAAAGGTACATGCTGTAAACTGGAATGAGGTTGACGCTGTCTGGAACTTGGGCTTCTTCTTTGACATAGACTGTTTCTTTGACTGGCTAAAAGCCCTGTATCCTGAAGTGAAAACTGTCAACACTTGGGTAGGAAGCGACATTCTCAACAGTGTAGATTGGTTCAAGCAAAGAACAAAATGTTACCGCTGCGCTTTACGAAGCATAGACCTTCATGTTGCTGACGGTTTGAACCTGGCTGAAGAACTGAAACAGAGTTTAGGTCTCGAGAGTTATTATGTACCATCCGTACCTGACCCTCTGCCTTTAAGTCCAATAGTACACAAATCATACGTTGCAGTTTACGCGCCGGCTCACCGCAAAGACTTCTATCACCATCCGCAGATTGTTGAAGTGGCAAGGCTCAACCCTCATATGCACTTCGATTTCTACTCATACACGCCCGACCCTGACTTTCCAGCATTGCCAAACTGTCATTTCCAAGGGTTCCTCCAGAACGGCGCCAAATTAAAGGCCTTCAAAGATGATGCATATCTTATAATGCTTCCTGAACATGGCAGCGTATCAATGATGCTCATAGAGTTCATGATGATGGGCAGACGTGTGATTAGTAACATAGACGCGCCCTTCGTCTACCATGTTCAAGAGCCTGTAACTGCTGAGGGCGTCCAAAAAGCACTTGAAAAAGCGAATGCTGATGGTTCAGACGGTCCGAACGAAGAAGCAAGCAAATACTACCACAAGGAGTATGGCTTTGAAAAGGTAAGAGGCTACATTGAGCCTATATTGAAGGAGTTAGAAGAATGAGCGCAACAGTTGAAAAAGCAAAAGCAAACTGGACAGGATATTGGCAGCAACCCGGTGTTGCCGAGTCCTTCGGCGGAAAAGAAGAACTGAAACAGAACCCGAAATACTACCTGGAAGAGGAACCGATAGCAAATCTGATTCCTAAATGTGACTGTATTTTAGATGCGGGCTGCGGCGTAGGTAGGTACACTACACTCGTGAAAGACAAATGCATACTTTACGTTGGAGTCGACTACAGTGAGAAAATGCTCGAGACTGCACGAAAGAATAATCCGTTTCCGAACGTATCGTTTGTGCAAGGCGACTTGGAATCAATTGATTTAAAAAAGATTTTATTCGATAAGCAGGTTGCCAAAGAAAAGTGGGATGTTGGTCTGCTCATAGCTATAATCCGGCACCTGCCCTACGAGAAGGGTCTCGCGGTTCTTCGACATGTTGCTGGCGCCTGTAAAACATTGTTCTTCACGGCCACTATAGTTCCTGAAGACAAGGAAATTCCGATGATTGTGAAAGGCATAGGCGAAAACGTGATCACGGATCATCCTTACCATATGAGCGACATCAAAAAGGCGTTAGGCGTAGACACGATTTCAGTAATTCCCATCGGGGACAGGGATCCTACAGAAGGAGACCGTTACCTGTTCAGATTTGGAGCTTCTATAGATGTAGAAGAACCAGAGAGTCCGCCTGTCGTGAGAAAGAATAAGCCTTGGAACAGATTGTCAAGCGTGAAGGGAATGATTCAACATGGTTAAGGTTTCAGTAGTAGTAGCAACGTATAATCAGCCTGAACTATTGCCTTTAGCATTGAACAGTCTGATTGACCAAACATTCAAGGACATGGAGATCATTGTTGTTCCAGTCTTTAGTGACGAGAAAACATTGGCTTTGCTTGAAAAATATCGGGGCACAATCGAAACGGAAGTCTCAAAAGAGGCCGACTATATTCATCAGAGAAACATTGGGATACAGAAAGCCAAAGGAACTTTCATAACGTTTTTTGACAGTGACGATTTTGCTTTTCCCTACAAGATTCAGCAAGAACATGACGTAGCAACCGCGCAGAACGCTATGCTTGTCTACTCAACATATGTCAGAGCAGACATGGATCTAGTTCCTATTGTTGCTGGAGTAATGAATCAATCATTCATTTTAGACGTGCCCATATTTCCAACCGCCAGCTACCAGCTTCTTCTCCAATCATGCTACATCTACGACTATTCCTTAGTTCACGAGTCAATGTACCGAGAATTTGGGATACTAGACGAAACATTGAAACAAGCAGCAATGTACGACAAATGGCTTCACATAATGGAGAAATACGCGAGCAAAGTAGCTTTCAACCCGCATCCCACGTTCCTGTACAGGACTTATCCTGAGCAAATGCATCTTACTGAACAACAAAAGCCCGAGCATGCGTCCCTAATGGATCAGGTAAGAAGAGCTTCTCTGTCAAGATACCAACAGAAACAGAAACAGTGGCTAACTGCGTAGAAAAACGTTTTAAAGGGATACCGCCTATTCTCTACTTAGACACAGAGGTTAAAGCATTTGGCAATGTTTGAGATCCCCCCATTTAAGATCGACTTCAACGTCTACGTCCCCATTCTCAAGAAATTCTACCGAATTCTTGCTGCCGACAACATAAACAAGATTCTAGGATGGAACGCGGCCCAAGCAGTTTTCCAAAGAGGTTCAATAGACGTGATAGCACCCGCAGCCAACACCGGTTATCAGCCAGTTGCTGAACTGAACCCATCTGAAGACGAACTGCTCCAAATAACAGGCATGGGAATAACTTCGCCCGACATCACTTTCCAAGTCAAACAGCCTTCAGGCGTCGACAGATTCGGCACTCCTGCACAAGCAATAGGTGAACTTGACGGCCTTGACAGTCCAACCGCAACCCCTAGACTTCTACACTTCTTCTATGTCGTGGCAAACAAGCAGCCATCGTTCCAGTTGACAAACCGTTCAACCGCCAAATTCATACGGCCACAACTTTACATTACTGGCTTCAGGTACAAGTGGGAACAGCTTGAAACTCAACCGGGAGAAGGAAAATACCAAATAGTCCACATCGGAGGAATACAGTAATGCCACACTTAGATGAATTTGAAAAGAAACATCTGTACAGTCCAGGAAAGTCGGGACAGCACGCAGGAAAGTTCATGCCTGAATTCGACCCTATCTTCACAAGTGACAGCTGGTACCAAAGAGCTTCCGGCGCCACCGCTTGCACTCTAGGCCAAGTAGCTACAGGAAGAACATTGTTCGCTTACGGCTTCATCGTTTCAAAACAATCAGCGACAGCAGTAGAAGTCAGGATACGCGAAGGTGGTACAGTAAAGACACGCATTTTCATAGCTCGTCACGCAGGAACGGTTCATATTGGCCAAGTCGAAACCATCGGCTACGGCAATCCGAGAGCTCCGATCGCTCGCTTTAATGCACTTTCAAACGTACTCATGTTATCGGATCCTGCCGCAGCAACAGTCGCCGTCACGATGTCTTGGTGGGACGCAGAAATCGTTTAAATGGTCTGGATCATAACTACTACAGTTTCTTCCCATTTTTCTCGGGATTCATTACTGCAAAGGTTTTTAGCTTAAAGCACATAAGAAATATTGGAGACTACGAGTTTGGACGTGACTTTGGTTGCGGAATTCGTGCCTGATCGCCAAACTATTTAAAGTTGAAAACCTAACATAGTGTGGTGGGGTAAAATGAGTTTCGCACCTGCTGAAAGTCAAAAAGGAGCTGCCATCATAACGGAGTCGACAACTCTCACACTTCAACCTCTCACTGTCAACGTTCTCAAAGGGGCATCAACCATTTTCACAGGCAAACTGTCTAACGCTACAGGAACAGGGATAAGTGGCAAGAAAATCCACTTGTTTGTGAACGACGTGGACACGCCTGATGAAGCAACCACAGACGCAAGCGGCAACTACAGCCTAACACACGTATGGACTGCATCTGGAACGTTCAACTATCAAGTCAAATACGCAGGCGACTAACCCTCTCTTTTTTCTTTAGTCCAACAGGACTACAAATAGTTATATATCCTAAGTGAGCAAGTATTGATTGTGGTACTATGAGACTCATAGACTTTATCCGGTCAAGAGCTCAACAAGTGAGCCGTGGTCGTCTGGTTCCTTTCGCTCCTGGCAATCCTATGCAAATGAAAGAGCCTTACGACATGTTCTACCGAGTAGGACCTTACCCTCCGAATTGGAGCAGAAAAGGCAATTTTGGAACTGTAGAACGGATACCGCCAAAAGTCTACGGCGCCACTACCCCTGCAGTCACGGGGCAACCGGCTCCGATATGGCCTCTGCCTCAACATGGAGTAATTCCAAGCATAAGACCGTTGGCTGAAAGAGGAGAACCGTACACGTTCCATCAAAGAATGCCCGCGTCCAAAAATGAACCGTACGATTTTAGTTTCAGAGGCCAAGTAGGATCTCCAAGACACCAGTACAGAATAGGCGAAAGCTTGCACGAAAGCTACGATTTCACCTATTGAAAGCCTTTTAAGCAGACTAAACATTTTTGTTATTGGCGAGGGTGGAGGATTCTTAATTCCTTTCTCCTATTCTTCCCTTTCTTCCATGCCTCGCCTCTAAAATGTTTTGAGTTTAGTCTAATTTTCTAAACAAAAGGTTTTAAAGCTAGAACAATCAGAGTTACTATTCCTTTTTCACAGCTAAGCGAAGAAGGAGGCAACTTTATGAATGATGTCACCAACGCTTCCAACGCTTCCACCAACGCTCAGTATAAGGTCTTGTCTTTTCTAGAGGCTCAACCTGAAGAATGGACTCCTACCCAAATTGCGAAGGAATTGAAGCCGATGCCTATCGGAACAATTCGATGGGCTCTCATGAAACTCAAGGAAAACGGTAAGGTTTTCTATCGTCCAGAAGGAATAGTACACTTCTACGCGGCTACAAGAAGGTTCACAGACGACTTCAACCGCATGTTCAAAGCATACGGAACCAAAAACAAATACGAGGTCCACGGCCTCAGCCTAAAACTTTCAGGAGACTTCGCCAACGTAGTACCACAGGGTGGTGTGGTGAGGGATAAGTTTGGTTATTATGGTGGGGTGACGAGTTTTCAGGTGAGTAGGGAGACGTTGATGGTTTGGGGTTCGTTTACTAGTAGGCCGTTGGATTTTGACAGGTTTGTTTTGTGGTTGGCTGCTGTTGATGGTTTTTGTAGGGCTCGTGGTTGGGTGGGGTTTGAGGGGAATTTGGAGAGGTGGAGGGTTGTTCAGTATGGGTTTAATCGTGATTGGAAACGTTTTAGGAATGATAGTCCGACTAGGTGTGTGAGTCTTCAGGGGTTCCGGAACTGGTTTGCTCGGGTGTATGAGAAGGAGGGTTTGGGGGTTCTTAGGGAGGAGATTCATAGTTCTGATGAGAAGAGTTTGGAGCAGTTTGTTGGGTTGTGTGATGGTAGTATGACGAGTGTTCAGGTTATGCAGCATTTGGAGCTGGTTACAAGAAGTTTGAATACGGCTCAGGCCGTGAATGCTGATATGGTGCGGGTGATAGGGCGACTTACTGACCGGGTTGAGGCGTTGACTAAAGAAGTTAAAGAGATGAAGGGCTTGTGAGTTGTGAATTTGCCACAAAATCGTTAGATTATGGTTCGACAAATCCGAAAGCGCCTGTAAAGGGCATACCTGTGAAGGGGCGGCTGTGCCAGATTGACATGCTTATCTGTCACCATTATGACAAGCCGGACATGGTCAAACTGTGTCCAACAAGGGGGAAGATTAAATGAGTGAGATTAGTGAAGATGGCCATATTGAAGAACCTGGCAACATTCATTATCCTGGGTTGGGGAGACCGTGTCCTAAATGCAAGAAAGTGTTTGTCAGTTGTGATGATGATTTGAAGGGGCACTTGACAGTTTGTAAGGGCTCTGGTTTG
>Ga0315288_10003414_pt1 | contig 20311 bp, 21 predicted proteins | sample YL17G11_20_MG_FD_203454 | JGI IMG/M metagenome (GOLD analysis project Ga0315288, IMG submission 203454) | Sediment microbial communities from Yellowstone Lake, YNP, Wyoming, USA - YL17G11_20 | ecosystem: Environmental > Aquatic > Freshwater > Lake > Sediment | place: USA: Wyoming | collected... | reverse complement strand
ATCCAGCCCATCGCCGAGCTCGCGCGCCTCGCCCACGCGAAGGGTGCGGTGTTCCACACCGACGCGGTGCAGGCCGTGGGCTCAGTGCCCATCGACGTCGGCGCGCTCGGCGTCGACATGCTGAGCCTGTCCGGCCACAAGCTCTACGGCCCCAAGGGCAGCGGCGCGTTGTACGTGAAGCGCGGCACGCGGCTCACGCCGCTGATCCACGGCGGCGGCCACGAGCGCCGGCTGCGCTCGGGTACCGAGAACGTGCCGGGCATCGTCGGGCTCGGCGCGGCCATGGAGCTCGCCCACGCGGGGATGGCCGCGGCCCGGCCGCGCCTCGAGGCGCTCCGCGACCATCTCGCGCGCCGCGTCCTCGAGAGCGTGCCCGACGTCAAGTACCTCGGCCACCGCAGCGAGCGGCTGCCCGGCAACGTCGCCTTCACGGTGCGCTACATCGAGGGCGAGTCGATGCTGCTGCAGCTCGACACCCACGGGTTCATGGTGTCGAGCGGTTCTGCCTGCGCCTCCGGCTCCCTGGAGCCGTCACACGTGATCCTGGCGCTGGGGCTCGGGGCGGAGGAGGCTCACGGCAGCCTGCGCCTGAGCCTCGGCCGCGAGAACACGCAGGCCGAGGCCGACGCGTTCATCGAGGTGTTCCCGGCGATCGTCGAGAAGCTGCGGCAGATGAGTCCGCTCTACGTGAAAGGCTGAGGCATGTACACCGACCTGGTCATGGACCATTTCAGCAACCCGCGCAACGTGGGTGAGATCGAGGACGCGGACGGCGTCGGGCAGATCGGCAACCCCGTGTGCGGCGACGTGATGCGCATCAGTATCGACGTCCAGGACGACCGCATCGCCGACGTCAAGTTCAAGACGTTCGGCTGCGGTGCGGCCGTCGCCACGTCGAGCATGGTCACCGAGATGGTCAAGGGCAAGACCCTCGCCGACGCGGCCGAGATCTCGAACAAGGCCGTCGCCGAGGCCCTGGGCGGCCTGCCGCCCAACAAGATGCACTGCTCCAACCTCGCCGCCGACGCGCTGCACCTCGCCATCCAGGACTACCTGGAGAAGGCGGGCCGCGAGGCGGAGGTCCCGCAGATCCTCAAGGCATTCCCAAAAGCACACGAGCACTCGTCGCCCTGAGCGGAGGAGTGGACAGCGCCGTCGCGGCGCTGAGACTGATCGACGAGGGACGTACGCTGGAGACGGCCACGGTGCGCCTGTGGGCCGGCGGCGACCGGCGCAGCTGCTGTTCGCCGGGCGCCCTGCAGCGCGCCCGGCAGACGGCCGCGTGGCTGGGCCTCCCGCACCATCTCATCGACCGGGAGGCCGAGTTCGAGGCCGCGGTCGTCGCACCGTTCGTGGCTGCTTATCTGCGCGGCGAGACGCCGAACCCCTGCGTGAGCTGCAATCCGAGGCGCCTGGCGGCGCTCGTCGGCTTGGCCGACGAGCTGGGCCTGGCGCGCGTCGCCACCGGCCACTACGCACGCCTCGTGTGGCGCGACGGCGAGCCCTACGTGGCGCGCGGCGCCGATCCCGCCAAGGATCAGTCCTACATGCTCTGGGCGGTCCCGCCGCAGGTGCTGGCACGGCTCGAGTTCCCCCTCGGGGAGACGACCAAGCGCGAGACGCGCGCCGCCGCGCAGGCGGCAGGCCTGCCCATCGCCGCCGAGCCCGAGAGCCAGGAGGTCTGCTTCGCCGTCGACGGCTACCGGCGCTTCCTCGACGAGCGCGGCGTGCAGCCCCGGGCGGGCGCCATCGTCGCTCGCGACGGGGCGGTGCTCGGGGCGCACCGGGGACACTGGCGGTACACTGTCGGCCAGCGGCGCGGCCTGGGCGTGTCGTCGACTGAGCCGCTGTTCGTGCTCGCGCGCCGGGCGGCCGCGAACGAAGTCGTGGTCGGCCGCCGGCACGAGCTCGACGTGCGCGAGGTGACGGTGCGGGACCTCGTGGACCGCGGGCTGGGCGACGGGGACGGCCTGCTCGTGCAGCTGCGCTACCGCTCGCCGGCGGTGCCCGTCGTCGCGCTCGAGCGTCTCGGCGCGGAGCGCGTCCTGGTGCGGCTCGGGGAGGCTTTCGCCGGGGCGGCTCCAGGGCAGTCGGCGGTGTTCTATCGCGACGCTGTGGTGATCGGCGGCGGCCTGCTTTCCGAACGGGTTTGAGCGCCTCCACGCCAGCCTGAGCAGCCGAGGGAGTATGATAGGCTTCGTGCATCTGTAGGAGACTGACTCGGTCTGGAAGGAGAGGTGCATGGACACCATGTTCGTGACCGCTGCGATGAGCACCCCGTCCCTCGTGCTGCGGTACGCCGCCGCCTTCTTTTTCGTGCTCGTGGCCATCTTCCTGGCCTACGCGCTGTTCAAGGCCGCTAAGGTTCTGGAACGCGCCGACAAGGTCCTCGCGGACTTCGACGAGAATGGCATCCCGCTCATGCAGAAAGCCGGCGGCACGCTCGACGGCGTCAACGCCAACCTGGGCAACGTCGATGAGATCACCAAGGATGTGGCCGGGATCACCGACAAGCTCGACAGGATGGCCGGCTCCGTGGAGGGGGCGGTCACGACTCCCGCGCGCAAGGCCGCTGCCTTCAGCGCCGGCGTCCAGTCCGCGGTCTCCAATTTCATCAAGCGCGACAAGAGCGGCGACGCCGCAGCCGGCGAGTCCGGCGGCTGGAGCTACGCGGACGCGTCCGCTGAGACAGCGGGTGACGCCGGCGACGCGAGGCCCGCCGACGAGGCAGCGGCGGATGCCGCCGAAGCTGCCGGCGACGCGGCTGCCACGGCGTCTTCGGGTGCGGCCGACGCAGCGACGGCGGCCGCTGAGGCCGTGGCCGATGACGCCGCAGACGCGAAGCTCGACGGAGCCTGACATGGGCGTCACGAGTAAGCTCGTCGCCGGCGGCATCGCCGCCGGGGCGGCGCTGGCCTACTACGTGCAGAAGCGGCGCGCACGCAGCGGCGACGGCTACCTCGACATCCTCCGGCAGCTGCCGGCCGACGCCCGGCGCTGGGCCGTCGACGCGAAGCGCGGGGCCGCCCTGGCCCTCGAAGAGGGCAAGGCGGCGGCCCGCGAGCGCGACTCCGACTTCACGAAGCAGCTGACGGCGGCGAGCGCGCCGCCGGCCGCGGACGGCTGAGGCGGCGCATGGCCGAGAGGATCGACCTCGAGGTGCCGGCCACCCTGAACGCCCTCTCCACCGTGCGTATGGTGCTGGGCGGTCTCGGCGCGCGCCTCGACTTCTCCCTCGACGATCTCGAAGACATCTACCTGGCGACCGACGAGCTGCTGCGCACGGCCCTTGACGCGGATCCCCTGGACCGTCTGAGCGTAGAGGTCCTGCTCGACGAGGGTGTGCTGCGGTTCACGGCGGGGACCTTTAAGTCCGCCAAGCTGCGCGCCGACGTGACCATGCACGCCGAGGACTGCCTCGACCTCTGCATGCTGCTGCGCAGGACGGTCGACGACGTGGTGCTCGAGGACGAGGGCGGCGCGTATCGCATCGTCCTCGTCAAGCGGCGCCAAGGCGGCCCGGCATGAGCGGCCCGGACGAGCGCAGGGTCAACGACCCTCTCGACCTCGAGGCGCCGCCGGGCCAGGCGCGCGCCGTCACCGCCGAGGACGAGGAGGAGGCCTCCGCACACGGCGGTCCCGCCGCCTATGCTCAGGGCCGGGGCCGCGACGACTCCGAAAAGCTCGACCAGTACCTGCTGCGGCGCTATCACCTGTACGGCGACCGCGCGGCGCGCGAGCAGCTCATCACGATGTATCTGCCGCTGGTGCGCTCTCTCGCGCGGCGCTACGCTTCGCGCGGCGAGCAGTTCGACGACCTCGTACAAGTCGGCGCCATCGGGCTCATCAAGGCCATCGACCGTTTCGACCTCAGCCGCGGCGTCGAGCTCACCACCTACGCGACGCCCAACATCGTCGGCGAGATCAAGCGCTACTTCCGCGACAAGGGCTGGTCGGTGCGTGTGCCGCGCGGCTTGCAGGAGCTCAACATCCGCCTCAACAAGGTCATCGACGAGCTCGTGCCCAAGCTGCAGCGCTCGCCGACCATCAACGAGCTGGCCGAGGCGGCCAACGCGACCCCGGAGCAGGTGCTCGAGGCGCTCGAGACCAGCCAGGCCTACAACTCCGTCTCGCTGCAGGCTTCGCCCAACGGCGAGGGCGGTGAGGAGGACGCCGGTCTCATCGACTACCTCGGTGGGGAAGAAGAGGCCTACGACACCATGGAAGACCGCACCACGCTGGCCCCCGGTTTCGCCAAGCTCGACAAACGCGAGCGCTACATCCTGCACCTGCGCTTTTTCGAGGGCCTCACGCAGAGCCAGATCGCCGAGCGCGTGGGCATCTCGCAGATGCACGTCTCGCGCCTCATCAGGCGCTCGCTCGAGAGGCTGCGCGAGGAGATCGGGGAGCTCGACAACCCCCAGATCATGCGGCCTCCCGGCGACGACCCCCGGTAGACGATCCGACCCCAGACCACGCGAGGCCCCACGTGAACGCTGCCGACATCCGCGACCTGTTCAGAGACTTCTTCGTCGAGAAAGAGCACCTCGCCGGCGAGCCCGCCAGCCTCGTGCCCGCCGGCGACGCCAGCGTCCTCTTCACGACCGCCGGCATGCAGCAGTACAAGTCCTACTTCCTGGGCGTCGACACGCCGCCCGCCGCGCGCATCACCACGTGCCAGCGCTGTTTTCGTACCTCGGACATCGAGAACGTGGGCAAGACCGCGCGTCACCTCACCTTCTTCGAGATGCTCGGCAACTTCTCGTTCGGCGACTACTTCAAGGCCGAAGCCATCGCGTGGGCGCTGGAGCTCTCCGACCGCTTCGGCATCGACCGCGGCAAGGTGTGGGTCAGCGTCTTCGGCGACGACGACCAGGTCCCCGCGGACGACGAGGCCGTCGCTCTGTGGAAGTCCCACGGCTTCCTCGACGAGCGCATCGTCCGTCTCGGGCGCAAGGACAACTTCTGGGGGCCCGCCGGGCCCACCGGGCCGTGCGGGCCCTGCTCCGAGCTCTACTACGACTTCGGTCCCGAGATGGGCTGCGACGACCCCGACTGCGCCCCGGGCTGCGACTGCGATCGCTTCCTCGAGTACTGGAACCTGGTGTTCGTGCAGTACGAGATGGACGAGGGGGGCGCCCTCACGCCGCTGCCCAAGCCCAGCATCGACACCGGCATGGGCATCGAGCGCATCGCCGTGATCACCCAGGGCGTCACCAACGTGTTCGACAACGACCTCTTCGTGCCGCTGATCGCCAGGGGCGCGGAGCTGGCCGGCGTCGAGCCTGCGACCTCGCCGGCCGTCACCCGCGCCCTCCGTACGATGGCCGAGCACGCGCGCGGCGCGGCCTTTCTCGTCATGGACGGCGTCCTGCCCGGCAACGACGGGCGCGACTACGTGCTGCGGCGCATCATCCGTCGCGCCGTGCAACAGGGCGTCGCCATCGGCCTCGAACGGCCGTTCCTGGCGACGCTGGCCGAGAGCGTCGTCGAGCAGATGGGCGCTGCCTACCCGCAACTCGTGGCGGCGCGCCCCGACATCGTGCGCGTGATCGGCGAGGAGGAAGTCCGCTTTCGGCACACGCTGCAGCAGGGCATGGGCATCCTCGACGAGGCGCTGCGGCGCGCCCGCGACACGGGCGCGGAGCTGCCGGCTGAGGTCGCCTTCGAACTGCACGACACCTACGGTTTTCCCTTCGACCTCACCCGCGAGATCGCCGCGGAGTGGGAGATGAGCGTCGACGAGGAGCGCTTCGAGCACCTTATGGAAGAGCAGCGCGAGCGCGCCCGCGCCGCCCAGAGGGCGGGCGCCGTCGACTCCGGTCCCGGCGAGGTCGAGGAGTTCCAGCGCGACAACGCGGGCCTGCCCGTGGCGTTCGTCGGCTACGAGCGTCTCGAGGTCTTCACCGTGATCCGCGTGTGCGGCGAGCTCGCCGACGGCCGCATGGCCGTCAAGCTCGCCGAATCGCCGTTCTACGCCGAGGGCGGCGGTCAGGTCGCCGACACGGGCTGGATCCACACCGACTCGGGCAAGCTCGAGGTCGACGAAGTGGTGCGCTTCGAGAACGACCAGGTGGTCGTCGCGCGCCGCATCGAGGGCGCCGTGGTGGCGGGCGAGCGCGCCAAGGCCATGGTCAACGCGGTGCGCCGGCACCAGACCGCCTGCAATCACACGGCGACGCACCTGCTCCACAACGCCCTGCGCATCGTGCTCGGCGAGAACGTGCGTCAGGGTGGGTCCATGGTGCGCCCCGAGCGCCTGCGCTTCGACTTCAGCGTGCGCCGGGCGCCGACCGCCGACGAGCTGCGCCAGGTCGAGGGCCTCGTCAACCGGCGCCTCGTCGAGAACCACGCCGTGCGCCCGTTCGTGACCACCAGGGAGTACGCCGCCGAGATCGGCGCTCTGGCCTTCTTCGAGGAGAAGTACGGCGAGTTCGTGCGCGTCCTCGAGATCGACGACTTCAGCCGTGAGCTGTGCGGCGGTACGCACGTCTCGTCCACTTCACAGATCGGCTTGTTCAGGATCACCGCCAGCCAGTCGGTGGGCGCCAACACGCGGCGCATCGAGGCGATCACCTCGGCCGCCGCCATCGAACACTACCGTGAGCTCGAGCGCGCCTGGGACGACATGGCCGCGGGGCTGGGCGTCAAGCCGGACCGCGTGCCTGCCACCGTGGTCAAGCTCGAAGCCCAGGTGGGCGAGCTGCAGAAGAAGCTCAAGGCCGCGGAGAGCGGCGAGCGCAAGGACCTCGCCGGCGAGCTGCTCGAGCAGGCGCTCGAGGTGGGCGGCATGAGCGTTGTGGCCGCGTCGCCGCAGGTGGACGCGGCCGACGAGCTTCTGGCGCTGGCCGACGAGCTGCGTGAGCGGCGCCCCGACTCCGTGCTGCTGCTCATGGCCGCGGTGGACGGCCGCGTGGCGGCCGTGGTCGCGGCCGCCGACGCGGCCGTGGGCCGCGGCCTGCACGCGCAGGACGTGCTGCGCGCCATGATGCCCGCCGTAGAGGGCAAGGGTGGCGGCAAGCCGACCCTTGCCCGCGGCGGCGGCCCCGCGGTCGACGGGATCCCCGCCGGTCTCGAGGCCGGTCTCGCCCGGGTCCGCGAGCTGCTCGGATCCTGAGTGCGCATCCTGGCGCTCGATCACGGCGCCGTGCGCACGGGCGTGGCGATCTCCGACGAGACGGCGACGCTCGCCCGGCCGCTCACCGTTCTCGACAGGGTCGAGACGGACGCCGGCTTCGCGGCGCTGCTCGCCCTGGTCCGCAGTGAGGCGCCCGGGTGCGTCGTGGTAGGGTTGCCGGTGTCGCTCGACGGGCGGGAACACGCCCAGGCGAGGCGCGCGCGGGCCTTCGCCGCCCGCCTCGCCGCCGTCGTCGATCTGCCCGTCGAGCTGTACGACGAGCGTTTCACGTCGCGCCTGGCCGACCAGCGCGGCGGCAGGGCCGCCCGGGACGCGCGGGCCGCGGCGACCCTGCTCGAGGACTACTTAAGGACGATCGGTGACAGGTAGCCCTGACGACACCAGCCCCCGGCCCCCGCAGCCTTCATCGGGACGGTCCGCCACGCCCACCCGCCGCAGACCCTCCGCTGCCTGGGCGGACCTGGAACCGTCGTTCACCGGCGACGACCCGCTGTTCGCTGGTCGCCGCGGTACGCGTCACTCCCGCCCCGGCCAGCGTCGCCGTCGCTTTCTCGGCTACCTGCTGGTCGCGCTCTTCGCTTTGATCCTCGGCCTTGGCACGGGGTACGCCCGCGGCTACTTCGCCTCCGGCGACCTCGGCCGCAGAGTCACCGTGGTCGTGCCCGTGGGCGCGACCCTGAGCTCCATCGCCGCACAGCTGGAGGCGAAGGGCGTGGTCAAGCACGCCCGCGCGTTCGTGATCCACGCCGAGTCGGACGGCTACGCCACGAAGTTCATGCCAGGCACCTACACCTTCCACCAGAACGAGCCCTACGAGGAGCTCGTGGCTCTGCTCGCGCGCGGGGTGGACCCGCCCACCGTCAAGGTGAGCATCCCGGAGGGGACCACGCTCAAGCAGGCCGGAGGCCTGGTGGCAGCCGAGGTCGGCACCATCACCGCGGCCGACTACGTGGCCGTGGCCCGCGACGACCCGCCGCCGTTTCGCCTCGGCGGCTACAAGCCGGGGACCACGCTCGAGGGCATGCTCTTCCCAGCCACCTACGAAGTGATCCCCAAGGTGAAGGCGCGGGCGTTCGTCGAGAAGCAGCTCACGGCCTTCTCGGAGAACTTCGCCAAGGTCGACATGACCCGCGCCCTCAAGGTCAACCTCACGCCCTACGATGTGGTGACCATCGCCTCCATGATCGATCGCGAAGCCCTGGTGCCGGCAGAGCGGCCGATGGTCGCGGCCGTCATCTGGAACCGCCTGCGCGCCGACATGCTCCTGCAGATCGACGCGACCATCCAGTATGCCCTCGGTAAGACCAAGCCGGTGCTCACCTACGACGACCTCAAGATCGACTCTCCGTACAACACCTACAAGCATCCGGGCCTGCCGCCGACGCCCATCTCCAACCCCGGGCTGGCCGCGTTGCAGGCGGCCGCTGCCCCGGCGGACGTCGACTACCTCTACTACGTGGCCCGCAACGACGGCACCGGGCGGCACTACTTCTCCAGGGAGTACGCGCAGTTCCTGGTCGATCAGGAGAAGGCCAAAGCCAACGCTCAGTGACCGCCGCGGACGTGGTCGTCACCTGGCCCGCCGCAGGAGCCGCCGCCGCGACGGCAAATGTAAGGGGGCGGCGAAGGCGTCGCAGGGCGCTTTCCTGAGGGGGCGTCACGGTCACAGGAACCACGCAGCTCATCGGCATCATCGGCCGGCCCGTAGCGCACTCGCTGTCGCCGGCCATCCACAACGCGGCCTTCGCGGCCCTCGGCCTCGACATGGTCTACGTGCCGCTGCCCGTGCGGGACGAGGACGTGGGCGCCGCCGTGAAGGGCCTCGCGGCCCTCGGCTTCCGCGGCGCCAACGTCACGATCCCCCACAAAGGCGCGGTCCTGCAGTACCTCGACCGGGTCGACGGCGATGCGGCGCTCGCCGAGGCCGTGAACACGATCGTCGTCGACGGCGGCGAGTTGCTCGGCTACAACACCGACGTCGAAGGCGTGCGCGCCGCGCTGGTCGACGTCTGCGGCGACTCGCTGCGCGGCGCTCCGGGTCTTCTTCTCGGGGCCGGCGGCGCGGCGCGCGCGGCGGCGCTGGCGCTGGCGCGTCTGGGCGTCGATCTCACCGTGGTCAACCGCACGGCCGCGGCGGCCGAGCGCCTCGCGGCGCTCACGGCCGCGGCCGTCCCGGGTTCCACCTGCCGCCGGCTGCCGCTGGAGGGGCTGACGGCTGCCCTGGTAGCTGAGCAGCGCCTGCTGGTCAACGCGACGTCGCTGGGAATGGACGGCGTAAGTAAAGTCCCTGCGTCGTTGGCCGATACTGTTACGGCGGGGCAATTCGTAGTCGATGTTGTGTACAGCCGCAGCGAGACCCACTTGCTCGCGCAGGCGCGGGCACGCGGCGCCACCGTGATCGGCGGCCTCGAGATGCTCGTCCGGCAGGCGGCCGCGGCGTTCGAGCTGTGGACCTGCCGGTCCGCGCCACTGGATGTGATGCGAGATGCCACGCGGCAAAAGTGAGACGTCGAAAACGAAGACGGTCAGCAGCGGACCGTCCGACAACGGAGGAGCCGAGCTGGAAGCGATCATGACGTCCGCGGGGACACCTTTCGACGACGCTTCGCCGCCGCCGGAACCTCAGGGCACGGTCGACAGCCCGCTGAGCGCACCCGCCGAGGCGCTCGCCGCAGCCCTCGCCGAGGCGGAGCCCGCGCGCGGCGTCACGACCGACGACGTGCTCGAGAGCATCGTCCGCAGCCAGCGGGCCTCCAAGCTGCGGCTCGGCGACATCCTCAAGGACATGGGACTCGCCACCGAGAAGCAGATCGCCGCCGCGCTGTCCCGGCAGAAGCAGACGAACAAACGTCTCGGACAGCTGCTCATCGACGACGGCGTCCTGACGGAACTGGACCTGGCCAAGGCGCTGGCCTGCAAGTTCGGGGTGAGCTTCCTCGATCTCAGCGACACCCAGCTCGAGCCGGCCGCCGCCGGTTACATCGACGAAAAGCTGGCGCGGCGCTACGGCGCCGCGCCCATCCGCTTCCTCGACGACAGCACTTTACTGGTCGCCATGGTCGACCCCCAGAACCTCCTGGCCTTGCAGGACCTGGAGATCATCACGGGGTTCGCCATCCGGCCGGCGATCGCCAGCGAAGAAGACATCTACGGCGCGATCGCCACGATCTACCGCGACCGGCCCGACGTCGACGAGAGCGCCGCCGAGGACGCGGCTTTCGAAGAGGCCACCGGCGAGCTGGCCGACATCCGCGAGGCCAGCGACGAGGCGCCCATCATCAAGCTGGTCAACTCGGTCATCGCGCAGTCGGTCGACGACTCCGCCAGCGACATCCACTTCGAGCCCCAGGCCAAGGAGCTCATGATCCGCTTCCGCGTCGACGGTGTGCTGCACGAGATCATGTCGATCCCCCGGCGGATGCAGGCGGGCGTGATCAGCCGCCTGAAGATCATGGCCGAGCTCGACATCGCGGAGCGCCGCGTGCCCCAGGACGGGCGCATCGGTCTCCTGGTGGGCGGCAAGCCCATCGACATGCGCGTCGCCACCTTGCCCACCGTGTACGGCGAGAAGGTCGTGATGCGTCTCCTCGACAAGTCGAACGTGATGCTCGACCTCGAGGATCTGGGCTTTTCGGAGAAGGCGCTGAAGCGCTTCCACAAGTCGTTCACGAGGCCGTACGGAGCCATCCTGGTCACCGGCCCGACCGGCTCCGGCAAGTCCACCACACTCTACGCGGCGCTCAACATCCTCAACTCGCCGGAGAAGAACGTGATCACCGTGGAGGACCCGGTTGAGTATCGGCTGACCGGCATCAACCAGGTGCAGGTCAACGTGCGCGCCGGGATGACGTTCTCGGCGGCCCTGCGCTCGATCCTGCGCTGCGACCCGGACATCGTGATGGTCGGCGAGATCCGCGACCGCGAGACGGCGCAGATCGCCGTCGAGTCGGCGCTGACGGGGCATCTCGTACTCAGCACCCTGCACACCAACGACGCCCCCGGCGCGCTTTCGCGCCTCACCGAGATGGGCATCGAGCCGTTCCTCACGGCTTCCGCGGTCGACTGCGTGCTGGCCCAGCGGCTCGCGCGCCGGCTCTGCACGCAGTGCCGCGAGCCGTACACGGCCACCAAGGAGATGCTCCGCAAGAACGACTTCCCGCCCGAGGTCTGTGACCGCGACGATGTGGTCCTCTATCGTGCCAAAGGCTGCTCGAGGTGCAATACTACGGGCTACAAGGGGCGGCTCGGCCTGTACGAGGTCATGATCGTGAGCGAGGCCATCCGCAGGCTCACCGTCGAGCGCAAGAGCGCCGACGAGATCTCGCGCGTGGCGGCCGCGGAAGGGATGAAGTCCTTGCGCGAAGACGGCATCGACAAAGTGCTGCTGGGCATGACCTCCGTGGAGGAGATCGCCCGCGTGATCATCTGATACCCGGCAATCCCGTCATGAGGAAGTGACAATGGACCTGGTCGACGTCCTTCTCGAAGTCCTGGAACGCGACGCCAGCGACCTGCACCTCACGGTCGGGTCGCCGCCCATCATCCGCATCAACGGCGTGCTCGAGCGCCTCGACTACCCGCGCCTCTCCGCCAACGACACGCGGGAGCTCATCTACAGCATCCTCTCCCAGGACCAGCGGCAACGCCTCGAGAACGAGTGGGAGATCGACTTCTCGTACTCGGTGCCCGGGCGCGCCCGCTTCCGCGTCAACGCCTACTTCCAGCGCAACAGCCTGGGGGCCGCCTTCCGCCTCATCCCCATCCAGATCAAGAAGCTCGAGGACCTCGGTCTGCCGCGGACCTTGCACGAGCTCACGCGCAAACCGCGCGGCTTCGTCGTCATCACCGGGCCCACAGGTTCGGGCAAGTCCACCACGCTGGCGGCGATGATCGACGAGATCAACGAGACCCGCGAAGAGCACATCATGACCATCGAGGACCCCATCGAGTTCCTGCACCGCCACAAGAAGTGCATGGTCAACCAGCGCGAGGTGGGCGCGGACACGAAGAGCTTCAACCGCGCCCTCAAGAGCGTGCTGCGCCAGGACCCCGACATCATCCTCGTCGGCGAGATGCGCGACACCGAGACCATGGCGACGGCCCTCACGGCGGCCGAGACCGGCCACCTCGTGTTCGCCACCCTGCACACGCAGGATGCGCCGCAGACCATCGACCGCATCATCGACGTGTTCCCGCCGCACCAGCAGGAGCAGGTCCGCGTGCAGCTCTCCACGACCCTCATGGGCGTGTGCACGCAGCAGCTGCTGCCCACCCGCGACGGCCGTGGGCGCGTGGTGGCCTGCGAGATCCTCGTGCCCACGCCCGCGGTCCGCAACCTCATCCGCGAGGGCAAGACGCACCAGATCTACTCGACCATGCAGACCGGCACGCAGTTCGGCATGCAGACCATGGACGCGGCGCTCGCCGACCTCGTGCGCCGCAACATCATCACCCGGGATCTTGCCAAGAACCGCTCGAGCGACCCCGGTGGCCTCGAGCGGCTGCTGGTGCAGCCGCCAGGAGGGCGGCCGGTGGGCGCGGCCGCGGGCCGTTGACCGGCTGCAGGAATCTTGGGCGCTGCCGATAGGAGTGGGGAGTGATATGAACTCGTTCACCTACAAGGCGATCGACCAGCGGGGCACCGCGGCCAGCGGGCGGATCGAGGGCGACAGCAAGGCGGCCGTCGCCGCGACGCTGCGCAACCAGGGCTTCACCGTCCTCGACCTCAACGAGGTCAAGGAGGGCATCGGCCAGATCCAGATCGGCGGCGGCATCAAGGCCAAAGACCTCACCGTCTTCTCGCGGCAGTTCGCCACCATGGTCAACTCCGGCCTCTCGATGCTGCGCTGCCTGTACGTCCTCGAGGAGCAGACTCCCAACAAGAAGTTCGCCAAGGTCATCCGCGAGATCCGCGCCGACGTCGAGGCCGGCATCAGCCTCTCCGATGCGCTCGCCAAGCACCCCAAGGTGTTCACTCGCCTGTACGTCAGCATGGTCCGCGCCGGCGAGCTCGGCGGCATTCTCGACGAGGTGCTCAACCGCCTCGCCACGCAGCTCGAGAAAGAAGACAGCATCCGCCGCGCCGTCAAGTCGGCGATGGTGTACCCGCTCATGATCGGCTCGTTCGCGATGATCGTGCTCGTCGGCATGGTGCTGTTCCTCATCCCGATCTTCGCCGGCATGTACAAAGACCTGGGCAACGCCCAGCTGCCGCGACTCACCCGCATCATGGTCACCATCTCCGGAGTCTTCCGTAGCTGGTGGGGGCTGGTGGTGCTCGTCGCCATCATCGCCCTCATCTGGGGCCTGCGCCGGCTCAAGCGCACCGAGCGCGGCACCATGGTCTGGGACCGCTTCAAGCTACGCATCCCGATGGGCATCGGCGAGATCGTGCGCAAGCTCGCCGTGGCGCGCTTCTCGCGCACGCTGGGCACGCTCGTCACCTCCGGCGTGCCCATCCTGCAGGCCATCGAGATCACCGGCCAGGCGGCCGGCAACGCCGTCATCGAGAAGGCCATGATCGACGTGCAGCAGAGCGTCAAGGAGGGGCAGTCGATCACCAAACCGCTCGAAAACGTGAGCGTGTTCCCCCCGATGGTCACGCAGATGATCGCGGTGGGCGAGGAGACCGGCTCGCTCGACGCCATGCTCAGCAAGATCGCCGACTTCTACGAGGACGAGGTCAACGCCAGCATCAAGTCGCTGACGTCCATCCTGGAGCCCATCCTGATGCTCGGTGTGGGCGCCATCGTCGGCGTGGTCGTGATCTCGATGTACCTGCCGATCTTCAACATGATGAACATCATCAAGTAGCGCCGCGGCCGCCATGGACAACGAGCAACTCCTGGCGGCATACGCCGAGGCAGGCTTTTCGGCGACGCTCGACGAGATCGTGCGCCGCAACCAGAACCTGCTGCACCACATCCTCAAGAGGTTCGCCTACGCCAGCGACCCCTACGAGGACCTGCTGCAGGTCGCCAACCTGGGGCTGATCAAGGCGGCGCAGCGCTTCGACGCGGAGCGCGGCGTGCGCTTTTCCACCTACGCCACGGCGATCGTCGACGGGGAGCTGCGCCACCACCTGCGCGACTCGCTGCTCATGAGGCAGCCGCGCTGGGTCAAGAGGGTCTACCACGAGATCCAGGCCAAATCGAACGAGCTCATGCACAAGCTGGGCAGGCCGCCCGAGGTGAGCGAGCTCGCCCGGGCGCTCAACATCAACGAGGCCGGCATCCTCGAGGTCATGAACCTCTACGCGCGCATCGACCTGCACAGCCACAACGAGCCGTTCGCGCCCGACGAGCTGAGCGAAGGCGCCGACCCGCGCACGCTCCGCCATCTGCGCCATGAGTCCTTCGCCCTGCCCATCGAGGACCGCATCACGCTGTACGACGCCCTCGACAAGCTCTCGGCCGTGCAGCGCCGCCTGGTCTACCTCCTCTTCTTCAAGGAGCTCACGCAGACCGAGGTCGCCGACGAGCTCGGGCTGACACAGAAGAAGGTGTCGCGCGAGTCCATCAAGGCGCTCGGCCGGCTCAAGCAGCTGCTCGGGCGGCGCGTCTTCTAGACGGAGGGGCAGATCGGTAAAGTGGCGCCGCGTTCCTGCCGAAAGAGATGTCTAGGATCGGCAGAAGGAGGCAGTATAGGGGCAGAGGCGTAAAGGGCAAACCACTTGCGAAGGTGGGGCGCAAAGCTACAGGGCTCTCCGAGCCGGCTGGGCTACCGCCGAGAACAGACCACCCGAGCCTGTGGAGCCCCCGCTTCAGCGCCGGCGACGCAGGCTTTCGCGTCGGGGGCGCGGCGGTTCGCACGATGGGCCGAGTGGGGCCAGGGTAGGCAAAGCCTCAGATGGGGCGACAGTGTGAGAGGAGATGGTAGGTACATGAAGATGTTGCGCAAAGGTCAGAAGGGTTTCACGCTCATCGAACTGCTGATCGTGATCATCATCATCGGCATCCTCGCCGCGATCGCGATCCCGATCTTCCTCAACCAGCGTGTGAAGGCCAAGGATGCTTCGGTCAAGGAAGGGACGCACACGGTGCTCGTCGGCGTGCAGTCGTATGCCACCGACCACAACGACACATATCCCCTGACTGCCGCTGCTGCTGGCGCTGGGCTGCAGGGTCTGCTTACCGCCGCTCCCGCGCAGATCGACGCGTGGCCCTCGAACCCGTTCGCCGCTGATGCGCCGGCTATGCAGGTCGCGGCCGGCAAGGGCAACCTCATCTACACCTCCTCTGGTGACCCAGACGGGAGCAACTTCTCCCTTGAAGGGATTCTCAACAGCGGCACCTTCAAGGCGCACTGACCGTAAGTCCCGGCTTCACGCGCTCTCTGACCGGTCGTCATGAGCAAGGACCGGCCGATGGAAGGCTGGCGGGGGCGGGGCCGGCAGGCCCCGCCCCCGCCGCACGTCGATGGACGGCGTGCGAGCCGCCGGCAGTCGACCGGGCGTTGCCCCCATTCGCTTCCTCCTCATGATCACACGTACGTCCGCGCGAACCGCGGCCGCCCGGGCCGCGGCGCCGGCGACTTCGCGATCGACCTCGACGAGAGGGGCCTCCCGCTATGGTCGGCCCCGACACCACGACCGGGCCGGGCGCCGGTCGCGCAGGATGCGGTCCGCTTGTGGCGAACCCCCGGTGGACCGGTGTGCGCTCGTCCGTCATCCTCTACCAGGTGCCGAACTCGCAACGCGATACTCCTCAGCATGAAGGCTCCCGGCCGGCGGTCCTCGTCTGCGGCCTGCACAAGACCGTCAGGGTCGGCTTTCGCGGGCGCCGCCTGGAGATACTGACAGGCGTCGACTTCGAGGTGCGCCGCGGCGACGTGTTCGGGCTGCTGGGGCCGAACGGCGCCGGCAAGACGACCAGCGTCAAGGTCATCCTCGGGCTCATGCGACCGACGAGCGGCTCCGCGTCCATCGGCGTGGACAGCCTGGCCGACGTCGGCTACCTCCCGGAGAACCCGTACTTCTACGACTACCTCTCGGGGCGCGAGTTCCTCGGGTTCTGCGCCCATCTCTTCGCGCTCGACGCCGACGTGCGCCGCGAGCGCGTTGAAGGGCTGCTCGAGGAGATGGGCCTCGTGCCGGCCGGCGACCTCCATCTGCGCAAGTACTCGAAGGGCATGCTGCAGCGCATCGGCATCGCCCAGGCGCTCGTCAACGATCCCGAGCTCGTGCTGCTGGACGAGCCGATGACCGGGCTCGACCCGGTGGGCCGGGTCGAGGTCAAGCGCATCATCGAGAAACTGCACGAGCGCGGCAAGACGGTGCTGTTCAACTCACACATCCTCAGTGACGTGCACGAGCTCTGCTCGCGCATCGCCATCATGCGCGAGGGCCGCGTGATCTGGCAGGGCACCGTGCCGGAAGCGCTGGCCAAAGCACCCACGCTGGAGGACTTCTTCATGCAGGTGGTGCAGGCGTGAGGCAGGTGCGAGCCATCGCCGTCAACACGTTCAAGGAGACGATCCGCGACCGTATCCTCGCGGTGATCGTGGTGTTCGCGCTGCTCATGATCGCCGCCGGCCTGTGGCTGGGGAGCATCAGCCTCGGCGAGCAAGGCCGCATGATGAAGGACTTCGGCCTCGTCGCCGTGACCGCCTTCGGCCTGATCGTGGCGGTGTTCGTCGCCGCCGGGCTCGTGCACAAGGAGGTCGAGAAGCGCACAGTGTACGTGCTGTTCTCCAAGCCGGTGAGCCGGGTGGCGTTCATCTGCGGCAAGTTCGCCGGCCTGTGCGCGACCATGGCGGTCGTTCTGGCAGGCATGGGGCTCTTTCTGTTCGCGCTCGTGTGGCTCGTCGACGGGCGGCCCTCGGGCATGGTGCTGCTCGCCGTCCTGATGGTCTACGTGCAACTGCTCGTCATCATCGCGGTGACGATCTTCTTCTCCACGCTGGGCTCGGCCATCCTCGCCAGCGTGCTCGGCATCTGCGTGTTCGTCGCCGGTCAGCTCAGCCAGAACGTGCTTGCCCTGACGCGTCTCGGCAAGAACCCCCTCACCGAGGCACTGTCGTGGGTCATCTACGTGATCATCCCGAACTTCTCTGCGGTGGACGTCAAGGCGGGCGTGGTGGGGGAGCAGACCCTGGCCTGGGGGCAGATCGGCCTGTGGACCGCGTATCTCCTCGCCTACATGGTCGTCGTGCTGACACTGGCGGCTCTGGTGTTCCGCCGCAAGGAGTTCTGAGCGTGTTCAGGCGAGCTGCCACGGTACTCGTCATCCTCGCCTGCGCCGCCGGCGTCGTCGCCTACCAGGCGACGCGGCCGGGGCGGGCGGCGGCCGACCCGCGCGTGTTCGTGCCCTCTCCGAAGTTCTTCCTCGACTTCTCGCCGAGCTTCCGCACCTCGATCGCCGACGTCTACTACCTGAACATGATCCAGTACTACGGCGAGCACCTCGAGAGCGGGCGCCTGCAGTCGTTGCCGGCCATGGTCGACCTGGTGAGCGCCCTGAGCCCGCGCTTCATACGGCCCTACAGCTTTGGAGCCTTTGCTCTGGTCGACGCCGGCCGTCCCGACCTCAGCGTGAAGCTCTTGCAGCGTGGTTTCAGGGAGAATCCGACCGAGTGGGGTTTTCCGGCCTACCTGGGCTACTTCGCGTACCAGTATGGCGCAGGCAGCAAGCAGCAGAACGACCTGGCGGCCGCGAGGTGGTATCGGACGGCCGCCGCCGTTCCCGGGAGTCCCCCCTACCTGCTGCGCCTCGCGGCGGTCCTCGCCGGCAAGGGGGGGGAGACAGAGAAGGCCGCGCTGCTGTGGGGCCAGGTGTACGTCGCCGGCGACAAGTACTCCCGGCAGAAGGCCGTCGACGGTCTTGACCGCATCCTGCCCACCGACAAGGCAGCGCGGATGAAGGCCGTTGCGCCGCTCTACGGGACGATGCCCAAAGCCGACTTCGAGGCGCTGATCGCGGAGCTGTTCAAGGGGTACAAGTGACGAGGCCGGCATGACGGCGCTGCTCGTGGTCATCGCCGTCGTCTACGGCCTCCTCATCGGCAGCTTCCTCAACGCCTGGGCCTGGCGCCTGGCGCACGGCGAGAAGATCACCAAAGGGCGCTCCCATTGCCCGCGGTGCGGGTCGCAAATCCGCGCCTACGACAACATCCCCGTCGTCAGCTGGCTGCTTCTGCGCGGAAAGTGCCGCGACTGCGGGGCGCCGATCAGCTGGAGGTACCCTCTGGGTGAGGCGCTCACGGCGGCGCTGTTCGCGGCGGTTGCGGTCATGGACGGCCTCTCGTGGCTGCTGGTCCCCCACCTGCTCTTCGTGTCGGCGCTCATCGTCGTGAGCCAGGTCGATCTGATGAAGAAGATCATCCCCGACATCGTCATCCTGCCGGTCGCCGCGCTGGGTCTGCCGCTGATGATCGTGCTCGGACCGGCTCCGTGGTGGCAGTGGCCGGTCGCCGGCCTGGGGGCGGCCGGGTTCCTGTTCCTCATCAGCGAGGTGTACTACCGCATCCGCCACGTGGAGGGCATGGGCTTCGGCGACGTCAAGCTCGCGCTCTGCATGGGCGTCTATCTGGGGCCCGCGGTCGTGCCGGCGCTGTTCCTCGGATTCCTCAGCGGCGCGGCGGTCGGCGTGATCCTGATCGGCGGTCGCCGCGGAGACGGGAAGACCGCCATCCCCTTCGGGCCGTTCCTGGCCGCGGGCGCTATCCTTGCGCTGTTCTTCGGTGGCGCCTTCATCGACGCGTACCTGGGGCTCGTGTTCCCGAGCTGACGCCGGCTCGCGCCGTTGTGAGCCGGCCGCCGCGCCAACGTCACCGTCACGCGGCCATCATCACCCTCCCTTCCGCGCGCCGTTCGCGCTAGTCTCGCTGCACGAGCAACGGCGCGCTCGTCGTCGCCGGGCTCCACTGGATTTGAGGTCAGCCACGGGAGGTGGCGCGTGTCCCGGCAGCATGGATCGACGCTTCTCGAGCTCGTCACACTACTGGCGATCAGCGCCGTGCTGTGCGCCATCGCCGTACCCGGGGCGGCGGCCGTGCGCAGCGTGTTCGCGGCCGACGCTGCCGCGGACAGGCTGGCGCTCGTCCTCCGCGATGCCCAGGCGAGAGCCCAGGCGCGCGGCGCCGTCGTGCGCGTGTCCGTCGCCGGCGATGGCTGCTACTCCGTCTGCGACATCTGTGCCTCCGGGGAGCGCCCGGTGGCTGCCGGTGAGCTCGGCGCCGACGTCGTCAGCAACTACCCGCAGGGCACCCTCGAGTTCGGCGCCGCCGGCTGGCCGACGCTCCCCGGCCGCGCCAGCCCCAGGGCGGGTCACTTCACGATCGGCGCCGCGACAGCGGGGCACGTGGTGACCGTCCAGCTGGGGGGGTGCGTGAGATGCACCTGAGCGCGCGTCGCCACGGATTCTCGCTGATCGAGGCGGTCATCGCGGTGGCGATCCTCGGCCTCGCCTGCGTCGCCGTGAGTGGCGTGCTCAGCGCCACCCTTCATGCCGAGCGCTCCGTGGAGCGGCGCCGTCACCTTGAGGCCGTGCTCGCTGCCGAAGGCGAGCGCCTGGCGGCGCTGCCCTACTACCGTCGCGCCGACAACGCGCAGCGGCCGGTGATCCCCGCCTCCCTGCTCGGGGAGGTGTTCCCGCACGCCTCGCCGGCCTGCAACGTGCCGGAGGCCTACTATGCGGACGGGTCGGGCGCGGCTCCGGCGGGGACGTTCGTCAGCGACATCCTCGCCGACGATCTCACCGTGCGCCGCGTGTCAAGGTTCGTGGCCGTTTCGTCGGCGGGACTGGAGCCCGTCGCCCTCGGAGTCCTGTCGGGGTGGGCCGTCTGGTCGGACGCCGTCCCACCGGCCGGCCTGATCGAAGTCGAACTGCGGGCGTCGTGGCGTGGGCTCGTGGTCGCGCGGCGCCTCGTCCTCAGCGTCGTGCCGCCCGCGGTGGCACCGTCGGTCGCCGTCTTGGAGGGGCGTCACCGTGTCTCGTGAAGCCGCAGAGCGAGACGTCGTCGCCACGCAGGCCGGCCTTGGGAGGATGCGCTCGCGTGCGGGCGTCACGCTCGTCGAGCTGCTCGTCGCCGCCTGCGTGACCGCCGTGGCCCTGACCGGCGCCTGGGCCTGGCTGTGGAGCGCCGGCGGCGCCTCCAGGGGCGCCGCCGGTCGCGCGCAGGCCGCCACGGCAGCGGCCTTCGCGGTGAGGGCTGTCGCCGACGAGCTCGGTCTGG
>Ga0315288_10003413_pt1 | contig 20312 bp, 23 predicted proteins | sample YL17G11_20_MG_FD_203454 | JGI IMG/M metagenome (GOLD analysis project Ga0315288, IMG submission 203454) | Sediment microbial communities from Yellowstone Lake, YNP, Wyoming, USA - YL17G11_20 | ecosystem: Environmental > Aquatic > Freshwater > Lake > Sediment | place: USA: Wyoming | collected... | reverse complement strand
TGATCATTCAACCAGGCACCGGGATTGGATTTGCCATCCCTATCAATATGGCCAAACAGATTTTGAATGACCTCATTAAAACAGGAAAGGTGGTACGCCCCTGGTTGGGGATCAGCGTCCAGGACCTCAACCCTGAAATAGCTGAACATTTTAAAGTAAAAGAAAAAGAGGGAGTTCTTGTAGGCCAAGTCTATCCAGGCACCGGTGCTGAAAAAGCAGGATTGGTTTCAGGAGATATTATTAATTCGCTGGATGATAAACCCATTAAGAATGCGGGCGAGCTGGTCAAAGAAATCCAGAAGAGAAAGGTTGGCCAGAAGGTGAAACTGAGTATCATCAGGGAGGGGAAACCATTGATCATTGAGGTCACCACTGTTACCATGCCTGAAAAAGCAGAATTGGAGAAGAATAAAGAGGAACACAAATCGCGGGGATGAAAGGATCGGTATTTGAGAAATATATATTACAGAACGGACTATGAAACCTTTAGAAATACCAGTGGTGAAGAATTCAGAATCCATTATCAGAGGAGGTTTTGAAAATGGCAACGAATATCTTTTGGAAAGGAATGGTGATCGTGTTTGCTTTGACATTGCCGGTATATGTTTATACCCAGGAAGACATGATCGTCAGGGCGGCCATTGATACCTTCAAGTCCCAAGTGCGTCTGCCCCAAGGAACGGAGATTAAGTTTTTGGAGAGGAAGGAGAGTCCGATTCCCGACCTTTATTCGGTGAAATTACTTCTTGTTTTTCCGGACAAAGAAGTACCAGTGGTCATTTATGTGGATAAGGCGGGCGAAAAAGTCATCATCGGTAACCTCTTCATCAAGGGAGATAACGTAACGATGAAAGAGGCAGGTCCCCCCAGACCCAAAAAGATCGATATGGCGATGTTAGACATAGAAAAATCTCCCTTTCTCGGTCCGAAAGGGGCAAAGGTTACCATTGTCGAGTTTTCAAATTTTCAGTGTCCTTACTGCATGGATTCCTGGATGAAGCTAAAAGTACTTCTGCAAAAGTATCCTAAAGAAATCCGATATGTCTTCAAACATTTCCCATTTCAACCTCAAGGAAGAACCTTTGAGCTTTCGGAAATGGCGGCTGCCGCCCAGGAGGTTAGCCATGAGGCCTTCTGGCTCATTCATGATTTTTTGTTTACAACTGAAGGGCAGAACCTCGCAAATCTTGAAAAAAATCCTGTGAAACAGAAAGTTGAGCAACTCTTAAAAGGAAAGGGATACGATGTTAGAATCTTTCAATCCGCTCTTGAGACAGGAAAGGCGAAAAAGAGTGTGCTCGACGATATGGCTGTGGGAAATAAGCTTCGAGTTACATCGACTCCTACAAAGATCGTCAATGGCGACCTCATCGTAGGGACAATCCCGGATGTGATAGAGCAATATTTAGGAAAATAACGAGGCATTATCACATCATACTAAGAAAGGAGGAAATTATGGGACTTGTAGTGGCAGAGAATATCACCAAGATTTACAGTGTCGTGGCTACAAAGGTAAGCAAAGACTACATGGCAGGGGAGATTGCGATAAGGGCATTGAATGAGGTGAGTTTTGAAATCGAACCCGCCTCCTTCGTCTCCTTTGTCGGCCCCTCGGGAAGCGGCAAGACAACCCTTCTCAATTTGATCGGATGTCTTGATAAACCCACGGAAGGGAAGTTGATGGTGGCAGACACCGATGTGCTCCATCTGGACCGTAAACAGAGCGCTTCATTTCGGGGAAACAACATCGGGTTCATATTTCAGGACTTCAACCTCATCCCTGTTCTTACGGTGTATGAAAATATCGAATATCCCCTTATCATGGTCCAGAATGTTCCTGGAGGAGAGAGGAAAAAGAGAATTCTGACCATGCTGGAGGCCGTTGGGATGGTTGACCAAAAAGACAAATATCCCGACCAGATCTCCGGGGGGCAGAAACAGAGGGTGGCTATTGCGAGAGCCCTGGTCACAAATCCAAAACTGGTCCTGGCCGATGAGCCGACGGCAAATCTTGACCATAAGACTGCATTTCTGGTTCTTGAGTCGATGAAAAAGATGAGGGATGAGTTTCAGACTACCTTCATCTTTTCCACCCATGACCAGAAAATCGTGGGTGAGGCCGAGATCATATACAGTTTGGAGGATGGGGAACTGGTTGGAAAACAGTTAAAAGGAGGTAAGGGAAATGCGTAATCTTTTGAAAATCGCTGTAAGAAATCTATTGAGATACAAAAGAAGAACCCTCCTGACTGCATCTCTCATTGCTATCGGAATCGTCTTCGTTCTGCTTTTTGTCGCGGTCACGGGTTCTTTTAAGAGCATGATGATCGGGCAGATGACGGATTCGATGCTGGGGCATCTCCAGGTTCATCGAAAGGGTTACTTGGCTTCCATCGAAAACCTCCCCCTCAATATGAATCTCAGGATGCCGGCATATAAAAAATTGGAGGTGATCCTCAACCAGCAGCCGGAGATCGAAGCCTATTCTCCAAGAATCAAGTTCGGGGGAATGTTCAGCACCTTCGTGGAGACAACCAATATCAGATTAAATGGAGTCTACCCGGACCGGGAATTAAAAGCGGTTCCCCTTCTGCCTTCGAGAGTCACCAATGGCGGTGGAAAATCCATCGAAAAGGGAGAGATCTGGATTCCTGAGCTCATGTCGAGAAGCATGAAAGTAAAGATTGGCGATACGGTGGTCATTGTCGCCACGAACAAGGATGGTTCCGTCAATGGAAAACAGTTTAAGGTTTCCGGTGTCCTTGAAAGCGCCACCGGACCTGGAGGCAGGGATGGTTACATCCATATTGAGGATGCCAAGGAAGTATTGAGAATGGAAGAGATGGAGATCAGTGAGATAGCGATCCGAGTCAAGAATTTCAACAAGGTCAATGCCTTCACCCAGAAGCTGGAAAATCTCCTTTCAACGGAGTTGGGCAAACAGGGGACCCCCATGTTTGAGGCTCATTCATGGGAAAAATTATCTCCCTTTTACAACATTGCGAGGATGATCGACATCATGACTTTCTTTATCAAGATCATGCTGATCGCGATCGTTCTGATCAGCATCATGAATGTGATGATCATGGCCGTTTATGAGAGAATACGTGAGATAGGAACGATTGCGGCCATCGGCACGCTCCCGGGAAAGATCCTTTCCATGTTTGTCGTGGAAGGATTTTGTCTTGGAGCGGTGGGGGCAGTGGCAGGCAATGTCTTGGCCCTGATCGTCATGGTCATCATTAATCACCTTGGGATCACCTTCAACTTTGGAAGACAGACACTCATCGTTTCGGCAGCGATTTCTCCAATGGATATTCTGGTGATTTCTGGGATCGTTATTGTTATTTCGGTGATTGCCAGCCTCCAGCCAGCCCTTAAAGCCTCGAGGATGGAGCCGATTAAGGCATTGAGACATGTCTAAAAAAGATGGAAGGTAAAAGGTAACACCTAAATAAACAGAAAGAGAGGTTGGATATGAAGAGAATTCTGATTTGTTTGTTTGTTCTGCTCGTTGCCGTTCCGGCCTATGCCATTGACGGCACACAGCTTTTGAAGCAGATTGACCGAAACCTCAACCCCGAATCGTATGAACTGTACCGGAAGATCATCAATATCGAGCCGGATGGCAGTAAGAAAGAATATACACTCTTTTCGGTCAAGAAGGGCTTGGATAAGGTTGCTGCTCTCTTTCTTGCTCCGGCGAGTGAGAAGGGCAGAAGCACATTGCGACTTGGCGATAACATGTGGCTCTATATCCCCACTGTGGGGAAGCCGATTCGGATCACAAGTCTTACGTCCGTCATTGGAGGTGTCTTTAATAACTCGGACATTTTGCAGCTCGATTATGCAGCCGAATACAATGTTGAAAAGGTGGAAGAGGCAGGGAATGAGTATCTATTGCACCTTAAGGCTAAAACAAAGACAGTAGCCTATGACCAGTTAAAACTTTGGGCAGATAAAAATAAAAAACTTCCCACAAAAATTGAGTGCCGGACCGAAGCAGGTATGCTCATCAAAACGATCTATTATAAGGAGACCAAAGATTTTGGAGGAGGCATCGTCAGGCCTTCCGCCATCGAGACGGATAGTCCGCTTTATAAGGGATATAAGTCAGTGATGCTCTTTGCCAATATCAAGAAGCGAGATTTTAAAGACGAGGTTTTCACATTGACCTTTATGCCAAACCTCGAATCCTTGAGAAAATAAAAAGACCGAAACCAGGTTCGCCCCCCTCACCTTTATCCTCTCCCCCAAATTAGGGGGAGAGGGGAGGGTGAGGGGGGCCCGGAGTATGAATCATGAAAAGACGATGGTTTATCTTGGTTCCTGTGCTTGTCATTTTCACCTTTTCTGTCTCCTTTGCAGAAGAGTATAAATTTGACCTTTCTGAAATAGAGAAAAAGCCTTACCATGTCGGAGGCTATCTCGAATTCAGGCCCGTCCTTTCCGTCCTGGACAGCGATGCATCGCTCTACAAACTGAGATTTTATAACCGAGATGAGGGGAAAACGATAGAAGAATATAATGGAAAGCTGCAGTTAGAAGGAAGTCTTGAGAAAGGGATCGCCCGTCTTTTCGTCAGGACCAATTTCGATTTGAAATACTCCTATCTCGGCTGGGACCACGACATGAGTATTTATGAAGGATATCTGTCCCTCAAACCGTCGCCCTCCCTCAGCTTCAAATTCGGAAAGCAGACCCTGCTCTGGGGCAAAGGGTATGCCTTTAACCCCGTGGCCTTTGTCAGCAGGCCCAAGGACCCTGATGACCCCGAGCTTGCCTTAGAAGGGTATATCACGGCTTCGGCAGACTATATAAAGAGCTTTAACGGTCCTTTGAAAACGTTCTCCATTACCCCGGTTGTTTTCCCGGTTTATGAACACATAAACGACGACTTCGGAAAGATCAACCGGCTCAATTTTGCAGGGAAGCTCTATCTTCTTCTTTATGATACGGACATTGATCTCATCGGGCTGACAGGAGGAAGTAAGACAAATCGCCTTGGGATAGATTTCTCAAGGAACATCACTACCAATTTTGAAATCCACGGAGAATTCGCCTTTATCAATAATCAGACAAAGAAGGTGATCGATAGCCAGGGGAACATCTCCGGATCAAAATTTGATGCAAAGAGCTACCTCCTCGGCACCCGATACTTAACGACTTCGGACACGACTTTCATCTTCGAATATTATCGAAACGGAACAGGGTTTACTCATCTTGAGATGAAAGACTATTTTTCATTTATTGACAAGGGGTATGACCTGTTTCTTTCAAAGGGAAACGATTCTTTATTGAAGAAAGCGTCGAGTGTCACCCAAGGCAACTACGGACGTCCCAATCCGGCGCAAGATTATTTCTACCTCCGGGTGACACAGAAAGAACCTTTTAATATCCTCTACTTTACGCCCGCTATCACTACGATTATGAATCTCGATGATCGAAGTTTTCAGATCTCCCCGGAACTCCTCTGCAGCGGTTTTACCAATTGGGAGCTGCGGTTGAAAGGCACTGCACTGGTTGGACAGAAAGAAACTGAATTCGGCGAAAAACCTAACGATTACCGGGTGGAGTTCAGGATCAGGTATTACTTTTAGGTTGATGTGGATGATAGAATTTCGCACAAAACCTGCGGTTAGGTGCGTATGAGAAGGGAAGATAAAATGGAGAGTTAACGAGGGAGGTTAACATGAAAAGAGAAGTTAGGTTCAGAAGGTTGTTCGGGTTTGCGATCTTAATGGCTCTCGTTATTATTGGTGGCACCTCATACGGCGCAGAAAAAGCATCCGCCATTCCCGAGGTGCCCGTGAAGGGGATGGTCACCATGGTCGACATCGGTGCAAAAGCATGTATTCCCTGCAAGATGATGGTGCCGATCATGGAAAAGATGGAGAAGGTGTACCAGGGTAAAGCTGCCATCATATTCATCGATGTGTGGATAAATCGGGAGCAAGCGCCTCGGTTCCGCGTTTCTGCCATTCCCACTCAGATCTTTTACGACGCCAAGGGCAAAGAAGTCTATCGCCATGTGGGATTCATGAGCGAAGAGGCGATTGTCGCCCAACTTCAGAAGATGGGCGTTAAATAGAGAGGAGAAGAAACCAATGCTGGACACTTTTCTATTGACCGTAAATGCATGGATCGCGGGCGGGACCACCCTTGCCGCCGCAGGATGTTTTCTCTGGGGAATGGTTAGCGTCCTGTTCAGTCCTTGCCATCTGGCTTCGATCCCTCTCATGGTCGCTTATGTCGGCGGTCAGGAGAAAGCAATTGCCCCCAGACAGGCTGGGGTTTACGCCGGCGCCTTCACGGTCGGCCTTTTCATCACCATCGCCCTTGTAGGAATTGTATGCGCCGTGCTGGGCCGAATGCTGGGAGATGTGGGGTCCTACTTGCAAATACTGATCGGCGGCGTTCTAATCTGGGTGGCTCTGGGAATGCTGGGTGTGGAGAAGTGCAGTCTGTCATCGGGCGGGCTTCTCCAGCGCCTCAATTTCCGGGGAGTCTCTGGCGCATTTGGGCTTGGTCTTAGCTACGGAGTGCTATCCGGGTCCTGCACCTTCGGGTTCATTGCGCCGATTTTGGCTATCATCACGGTACAGCAGAAGATTGCCACGGGCATTCTTTTCATCCTGTTTTTCGCCGTCGGCCATTGCCTGCCGATCATGGTGGCGGGCAGTTCCACTGCGGTGGTTAGAAAAGTGATGGAAAACAGCGCCTGGCAGGGAGTGGGTATTTGGTTTCGCAAGGGGGCCGGGGCCATGATCTGCCTGTTGGGGGCCTATTTCATCGTAAGTCCGTTTATCGGGATATAATTTTTTGAGGGGTGGCTGGACGAGTTGAGTCGTGTCGCAAATCATGGGTTTCGGTTTTAGACAGAGTTGGGGTTTTCCGGGTTTTCTGAGAATTCAATATAGGGTGGCCCAACAGCGTGTTGGCCCTTCACAAACAGGCAAATCGATTTAGAACCATTTAGCTTCAAGGAGGTAGTTATGCGAAAAGCGTTTAAATTATTAATGTTGATTTTTGCTGGGATTGCGATCTTTGGTTTCACAAAAAATAATCAGCCCCGTTTCCAGAATGTAATCGTCATCTCTATCGATGCACTAAGACCGGAAGCACTTTCCGAAAATAACACCCCAAACATATCTGCTGTTATGAAAAAAGGAAATTTTACCCTGAGGGGGAAAAGCATTTCACCGCCTCTGACTCTTCATAATCATGCGGCAATGTTCACAGGTGTGCATCCAAGGGAATTCGGCATGGACGAGGATGACTGGCATGATGGGGACAAAAAAGTCAGCGTCCCTACGATTTTTACAAGTGCAAAAGCAGCAGGATACGAGACCGCATATTATTATTCCAAGCCCAAGCTCGGTTATCTGGTTACGTCGGACGTAAATACATACAAGGGTGCAGCAGCAAAAAGTCCAGAATCACCATCGGGTGCGAATTCAAACAAGCTTACCGGAGTAAAAACTCCGGAATCAGCATTCGAATTTTACAAAAAGCAGGAGAGACCAGCATTTGTCTTCCTTCATGTTAGCGGCTGTGAATGGATTGGGCCGGAAAAGGGCTGGATGTCGCCGGAGTATTTAAAGACGCTAAGCGACATAGACGAGAGGCTTAAGCCTATAATTGAACTGATTGAGAAAAAGGGGAAATTTATCATCATCATCACAAGTGATCATGGCGGACATGAAAAACTTCACGGCACTGACCATCCGGACGACTTCAAACTCCCGTTTGTTTTTTATTCGGACATGGTAAAAAAACCTGAAATTCAAAATATGGAATATACCACGACCATGCTAAAAGGGATTCTGGACGGGCTGATTTGATAAGACATTGCTTCTGTGCGGGTGCAGTATAAGAATTTCGGTCTTGTGTGTCAGGAAATATTGGCCACCAAATATGGGGGGGGGCGATGCCGATGATTGCGGAAATTTACCTGCTAAGGAGCCTGGAACTCCTATCTTGGGTTCCCCTTGTCCCACTACAAAAGCTTCCTGTGATGCAAAGCTGCTCAATAGGGGTTGTTTTACAAACAGGCAAATCGATTTAGAACCATCACCAACAACCATGAAAGGAGCTAAAAAGAGATGAGAAAGAAGATGCTTGATTGGATGTTATTGTTGTTCGTTGTCCCCCTCCTGTTGCTTAACATGACCCTGAAATCCGCCGGTTCTCAGCCAGCATTCAAATCGTCGTTGGTTACACAGGCGAAGGCCGCGGTCAAATCGGTTTCGGGAGCAGATGTGAAGGCGGCGATTGACAAGAATGAGAAGGCTATCTACCTTGACGTCAGGACCCCGGAAGAGTATGAATCAGGCCATCTTCCAGGAGCGATCAATATCTCCAATCAGACATTGAAGTCCAAGATTTCTGCGGTGATACCAGACAAGAATACAAAGATTTACGTATACTGTGAGGAAATAACACGCTCACCTTTAGCCACCAAGACCCTGAACGATCTTGGCTATAAGAGTGCGGTATTAATGGATGCTAAATTGGAGGATTGGATCAAGGCAGGATATCCGATGGAGAGATAAATAGCAGCGGGAAGATGAGTTTAAGCTCATGGTCGAATTCAAACCTCTGAAAAAATTTAAAATAACGCGAAGAAACTTTTTAAAAATAGCAGGGGCTGGGGTAACTGCTGCCGCGCTGGGGAATACCCTTCTGGACTTCATGGCATGGGAAAAAAAGAGCCAGACAGCCCCTGTTGAAATGATCCCGACCCAATGCAATGGTTGTGGAAACCGGTGTGGGATCTTTGCCCATGTGAAGAACGGAAGGATATGGAAGATTGAGGGCAACCCCGAGGCGAATGGAAATCTGGGATTGATCTGTCCCAGGGGCCACGGCTATTTGCATGAGTTGTACAACCCTCAGCGCCTCAAAGGACCTCTGAAAAGAGTGGAAAACCGGTTTGAACCCATTTCCTGGGAACAGGCTTTTCAGGAGATCAGTCAGAAGATCAATCTCATCATTCTGAAACATGGTCCGCAGCGCGTCTTCTGGGTCAATTATCCTCAATCAAACCATCTCTATGCATTGAGGTTGATGCATGTCCTGGGAAGCCCCCACTACTTCACCCACGGATCGACCTGTTATACAGCAAGAAATGCGGGATGGAGGGTGACCGTGGGAGAACTTCCTTCTAATGACCTGTCCAACTGCCGATATATCCTGATCATCGGCCGGAATCCCGCAGGCGGAATCGACCTTGCACAGGTGAAAAGGATTGTGGGGGCCAAAGAGAAGGGGGCTAAAGTGGTGGTCATTGACCCGAGGCACAGCGAGACTGCCATCTTAGCCGATGAGTGGATCCCCATTAAACCGGGAACAGATTTAGCATTCCTCCTTGGCCTCATCCATGTAATTGTCAAAGAAGGCTTGTACGATAAAGAATTCGTCAAAGAGAAGACGGTGGGTTTCCAGAAATTGGAGGAGGAGATCATCCATTATCCTCCGGAGTGGGCAGAAAAGGTCTGCGAAGTACCTGCAAGTACAATTATCAGAGTCGCCCGGGAGATGTCTCAGGTCAAACCCAAGGCCCTTCTTCATCGGGGATACCATGGAGCATTCGGGGCTCAGTATCTTAACAGTTTTCAGACCGTCAGAGCGCTGGCCATCGCTAATAGTCTTCTGGGGAGTATCAATCGGGAAGGCGGGATCTATTTCCCTAAATTGGCCACAATAGGAGAATTGCAGCCTAGACATCCTGCGCCAAAGCTTCCAAAAGTTGGTAAGGCAGATGGGACGGGAGATCCTGGAAGATACCCTCTCGGAAGCTACGGGGATGGAATTACGCACGCCATTCCTGAGTTGGCGCTCAGGGGAGAGCTGAAGGCAGGGTTCGTTTATCACAACAACCCTTTGCGGACCAATCCGAATCCCAAACGGGTGATTGCTGGGTATAAAAAGCTCGATCTTTTGGTCGTCATTGACACGGTTCTTTCTGAAACTGCATCGATTGCCCATTATGTCCTGCCCGAATCATTCTATCTGGAGCGTGATGAGGCGGTAGACACAAAGCACAGCGGGAAAAAGGCTCAAGTTAGCATCCAGCAGAAAGTGGTTAATCCCCTATACAATACAAAATCCGGAACACAGATCATTATTGAGCTGGCGAAACATCTTGGCGCTAAAAAGTATTTCGACTTCGGTATCGACGAGGCCAACCGTCTCCGGCTTCAACCCCTCGGTGTGTCATTGGAAGAACTGAAGAAAAAGGGTTTTCTCTTTGTCGGTGAGGAATGGAAGGAAGGTTTTGATAAGCTGGAGACCCCATCCGGAAAGGTGGAGATCTATTCAAAGGCGCTGAAGGATCTCGGGTTTTCACCGATCCCAAAGTGGGAGGAGCCCTTGGTCTCTCCTGATCCAGAGGACCCCCATTCTTTCCGGTTACTCCATGGCAAGCAGGCAATCCATACCAATTCGATGACGGCAAATCAACCTTATCTCATGGAGATCAGCCGTTACTACGACATGGTAAGGCTCTGGATGAATTCGGGTCGGGGAAAAGAGTTGGGACTTAAGGATGGAGATGAAGTGGAGGTTGAATCAAAGGTGGGAAAAGGGACGATCAGGGTAAGACTTACGGAAGGGATCCATCCTTCTGCAGTATGGTTGCCGAGCGGATATGGAATATTTTCCCGGGGCCTGGAGAACGCATTTAATGTGGGGCTCTCCTACAACGATTTTGTCCCGACCCTCTTTGATCCGGCAGTGGGCCATGCCATGACCTCTGAGGTCATCGTCCAGATCAGGAAAGCATAGGGCAAGCCTCGGGCTTTCTAAATTCCATCAAAAATGCAGGGTTGATGCCTTGCAAAGGAAAGAGATGCCAAGGTACGGGATGTTCATCGATGCAACTAAATGCGTGGGATGCCATGCGTGCCGGATGGCCTGCCAGAATCAGAATGAATTGCCTCCCCGGGAAAACTTCAACCGCATCGAAGAAAGGGAATACGGGAGATTTCCGGACTTCAACAGGGAGTTCCTCCCTGTCCAATGCCAGCATTGCGAAAATCCTCCCTGTTTAACAGTCTGTCCCACGGGAGCCACCTATAAGAGGAAGGACGGCGTGGTATTGGTCAATGAAAAAAAATGTGTAGGATGCAAATACTGCATGGTGGCCTGTCCTTACTCGGCAAGGGTGATTAGCAAGGAAAAAGGCATTGTCGAGAAGTGCCGGTTTTGTATCGAGATGGTCGAAAAGGGAGAGCAACCGGCTTGTGTGACAACCTGTATGGCAAGGGTGAGGACATTTGGGGATCTCAACGATCCGAAGAGTGAGGTCTCGATAAAGATTGGCAGATTTAAGGCCAGGGCTTTACGAGCAGACCTCAATACCAGGCCATCCATATTTTATCGGAAGGCATAGAAAATGGATGTGAACTTCAAAGCACAGAAAGCCGATGTGGCTCGTCTCCTCTCATGGCTCCTCACCGAACCCGATGAGGAGATGGTTGAGGCATTAAGGAATAGAGAGATCCACCGTTTATTCTCCGACTATTTCAAATCGATCCACGGGAGCATCCCGCCCTTGGAAGGATTCCTTCCCCAGGATGATCAACCCAATCTTCTTCACCTGATGAGGGAGGACTATCGAAGGCTCTTTCAAGATTCCACGACAAGTGATTTATGTTGGGTGGAGTCTGTTCATAAGGTGTGGACAAATGACCCGGAATGCCGGTTGTCAATGGCAAAAGAGAAAGGGTATTTAATGGGAGATTCAGCCCTCCACATGATTGATCTCTATGGTTGTCTCGGGTTAGAAGTTTCCGAAGAATATGTTGGTCTTCCAGACCACATTGTCCTGGAGCTGGAATTTTTAGCCATCCTTCTGGAGACTTTTTCGGAGGAGGAGGTCAGGATTTTCCTGAAGGATCATCTCGATTGGGTCCCTGAAATGGTGAGCCGGGCAAGGAACTATCAACCTTCAGCGTTTTACCGTTCTGTTTTTGAAGCCCTGGGAACCTTCATCGAATTAGAGAGGAAGGAGATGGGAAAGGAGGTTTTGGTCAGTGTTGAATAGCCTCAAAATAAAAGCCCTGATTATCCTATCAGTAATTACATTGCTTGGTTCGACCTTCCTTTTAGTCTATCATTTGAACAGCGGAGGAAAAGATTCCGGCATGGCCGAAGATTTATGGCGATTGGTTCAATCGCCTACGGTTTCTCCAGAAAAAGTGACAGCCTTCTCTAAAGATTTCCCGGCAGGGTTCAGGGATGCCTCTATGGGAAAACTGTCAGGTCCTGTTAAGGTAGAGGGAGGTTGAAGTTAAATGCTTTCGCCGTAGGCGGAAATCGTCCCGTCAGTTGGAATGAAAGGGTGCTAAATTTATTGAACGTTTAGGTAATCACGCAGTTGCGTTGAAGAGGAGACCAGATGGAACCTTTCCTCAAGATTCATTCCCTTCCTGTTAACTATGCTTGGGGCATACTGCCTGCGATTTACTTTTATCTCACAGGCTTGAGTGCGGCCTCCTTTGTGATCTCGACGCTGGCCAATGTCTTTGGAATAGTCAGGTTCAAAGCTGTAGGGAGAATCGGGGCAACTCTTGCTCCTTTATGTTTAGCCATTGCCCCTTTTCTTTTGATCGCTGACTTGGAATCGCCCCAGAGGTTTTGGTACCTGATAAGGTATAATTTCTTCCCGCACTTCCAAGCCACCTCACCCATGGCTTTTGGGACATGGCTTTTGAGCCTGTATCCTCTCGATGCGGTTGTCTATGCCTACTTTCTTTTTACAGAGAATCAGAGGATGGCCAAAATCTTCGGGTTGATTGGGATTCCCCTTGCTATTTCTGTCCACGGATATACCGGATTTATTTTGGCCGTAGTCCCTGGAAAGCCCCTGTGGAATACAGCGTTGATGCCTTTTCTTTTCCTGATATCCGCGATGGTATCCGGGTATGCGCTCGTTATCTTGGTGAGTATTTTGAAAGAAAAATATGTTTCCAATTCGCAAAAGCTTGCGAAACGGTACTCCCAATATCTGAAACGCTTCAATCAGTTATTTCCCCCGGTTGATAGAGATGTGTTCGTTGACCTCACCAAACACCTTGTTGGATTCATTATCCTTGACCTCTTTCTTATCTTCAGTGAGGTGATGGTCATGTTGGTCTCGACCGAGGAATCTTACCACACTGTGCTAAGCCTTTTGACCGGAAAATTTTCCCCTCTTTTTCTTGGAATAGAGATCCTCCTCGGATCTTTTATCCCCCTTTTCATCCTCTCCTATTCCAAAACGAAAGGAATGGTGAAGTGGCAGGCAGTGGCCTCTGTCTTCGTATTGGTTGGCATCATGACGATGCGCTACGTTGTGTTGGTCGCTGGCCAAACCTTCCCTATTCAACTACTATAGGTGACTTCCATTTTGGTTTGCCAAACTTTGAATCTTTGTAACTGTTTAGCCATTTGAAAATCCCTCCCAACCTCCCTTTTTCAAAAGGAGGTGAATAATTTTCCACTTTAGCAAGGGGGGGGATTTTCATGGCGCGAGGGCACCCCCCGGCCATGGGAAATTATTAATGAGAAGGTAGAATGGATAGCTCATTGCCAAGTGAAGATCTTATGGCCAGGATTGCCAAAGGTGACGAGGATGCCTTTGAAATCCTGGTAAACCGCCACCAGATTTCTGTCCTGAATCTTATTTATCGTTTTATTGGAGATAGGACGCAGGCCAAAGACCTGGCTCAAGAGGTCTTTTTACGGGTCTGGCAGTCAGCCAAAAGCTACGAGCCCAAAGCCAAATTCACAACGTGGATCTACCGCGTTACTACTAACCTTTGCCTCAATGAATTAAAATCCGCTCGCCGCAGGAAATGGTTTTCATTTCACCGGTCCGATGAAGATAATGAGAATACCATTGAGGAGACTTTCTCCGATGGTTCACCAACTGCCGAAGACCTCCTGCTCGCCAGGGAAAGAAGCCGTCAAATTACCGATGCCCTTCAGAGTCTGCCTGACAATCAGCGAATGGCCTTGATTCTAAAGAGATATGGCGACCTTTCTTATCATGAAATTGCCCAGGTACTCGGTTGTTCTGTCCCTGCCGTTGAATCCTTGCTTGTCCGGGCAAAAAGAAATCTTCAAGAAAAATTAAAAATTTTTGAGAAATGAGCGCAGGTTTTTGGTTTGAGAGTTGTTTAATATATTAAGAACCCATAATTTTGCGGAATGAGATACGCGATGAAATGCCATAATGTCCAAAAGAAATTTTCAGCTTATCAGGACAAAGAACTAAAGCCTCGAGAACAGGAAGAGGTCAGTAGACACCTGCTTAGCTGCCAGTCTTGCCGTGAGCAGTATGAGAAACTTGAGCGGGTCTGGCAGACCCTTGGGGAGTTGGAAGAAATCCGCCCGGATCCGTGGTTTTACCGGCAACTCCTCAGAAAGATTAAAGAACCTCGTGAACAAGGCCTGTGGCCAACCGTTGAGCGGTTTTTCCAGCTATTGCGGACTCCTGCTATCGCTTCAATTCTGCTGGCAATTGGGATCCTGGCCGGCACTTATCTCGGAAATATCCTGGTCCGATCTGATTTCCTCCCCTTTCAGCTTGACCGAACGACCTATTCACAGGAGATCCTTTTTGACTCCTTGAAGGCGTTCGATCCTGCCCCTCCTGGCACGTTGGCACACGGATATCTCCAGATGGTGAATTATGAGGAGAATGAGCCCAGATGAAATCAAAGTGGTTGACCGTCGTTCTATTTTTGTCGTTAGCAGTCAATGCAGGTGTTCTGTTCACCATGGGATACCATTATTACCATAACGCCTCATCGACACCTCCCACGCCCTGCCCTATGTCACCGACAGATAGTCATCTCTATCAGTCCCTCGGTCTTTCAAATCTTCAATTGGCAAAGATGGAGCCCCTGGCCCAAAAATTTCATAGGCGATTGGCAGAACTCGGAGCTGTCATGGAAGGCAAAAAAGAGCTTTTGGTAGATCTTCTTGCAAAAGACGGAGATCCCGCCAGCATAGAGAATCTCCGAAGGGACATGGCGAACATTCAGGATGAGATTCAAAGGGAAGTCATCTCGCACATCATCGAAACGAAGAAGATCCTCGATGCCAAACAGCAACAACGCTTCTTCGATCTTATGAAACAAAGCATGGCCAGTGGAAAAAGTCCATGGTTTTCCACAAAGGGAGGTCAGCAATGAATCTTCGTTACATGACGAAAGAACTTTATTACCAGAAAAGAAGGACATTGATGTCAATCCTTGGGCTCTCAATCGGCATCGCCCTTCTGATCATTCTCAACTCGCTCTCCCTGGCCTATCGCCAGGCAGCCCGTGTTCCCCTCCAGGAGATCGGGGCTGACATAACGGTTCAGCGATCCGGGGATGTTCCGAAGGAGCTGGCAGGACCGGTCTTCCCTTGTTCGGCAGTGACGATCCGCAAGGAGGAAGTAGAGAAGATCCGGAAGCTTCCCGGTGTAAGAGGAGTAGGCACAGGCCTGCTGCTCTGGGTTTTCGATCCGAACCGGGCCTGGATCGTCCTGGGCATTGAAAAAGAGAATTCCATAGGGCCGAGTGTTCTTCGCTCTTCTGTCACTGAGGGAAGGTTTTTCGAAGACGGAAAACCGGAGGCCCTTGTTGAGCAGGCCTATGCCCGGCAATTTGGGATCAGATTGAATGACACCATATCCGTGGCCGATAAAAAATTTCCTGTCGTGGGTTTTGTGGATGCCTCGCGTGCCGCTAAAATCGCCGTAGCCAATGTGTACCTACCTCTAAAAGAGGCAGAGGATCTGGCCGCTTCGTCGAAAGAATTGCAGTCTGTTTCTCCATACGCACCGGGCGATGTGAACCTCCTCTTCATCAAGGCAGACCAGGAAAAGATCACGGGCCTGGCATCCGAGATGAAAGGCATCCTTGGCGATAAGGCCACGGTGGCTACGCCGGACTCTTTCCTGAAACTCCTTGGCAGCCTCTTTGCCCTCTCGGATAAATTCACTGTGGCCGCTTCTCTGATCGCAATCATTGTCGCCGTCCTGATCGCTTTCAAGACCATGGCAGGAAACATTGCCGAGCGGGCCAGGGAGATCGGGGTTCTCAAAGCAGTTGGCTGGACCAATCGAAATGTGGTCTCTCAACTGATGTCAGAGTCGGTGATCCAATGTTTTATGGCAGGTATTCTGGGCCTTCTGATAGCCCTTGTGGCCTCGTTCGGTTTAAGTTTCATGAAGGTCAATATTCCTATCCCCTGGGAGATGAGTCCGACTCCACACTTTCTCCCCGGTGGTGGAGATCAGATTTTTAAGACCCTGCGGCTTCCTGTTCATATACCCTGGAACCTGGCTTTCTTTGCCATCCTCCTTTCAGTCATCATAGGAGGAATGACAGGCGGATTGCTGGGCAGACACATTTCAAAAATCAAACCCTCGGAGGTATTAAGACATGAGTAAATCAACTATCTTATCAGGCACGGATTTAAGTAAGAAATATGGAGATCTCGAAGTAGTCAAGGGGGTTTCACTGGCTGTGAGCGAAGGCGAATTTGTCTGCCTCGTCGGGAAATCAGGCTGCGGCAAGACAACCCTTCTTTCCCTTCTCTCAGGGCTGGAAAAACCTACGCGAGGCAAGGTTACTCTTGATGGAAGGGAGATCACGAACTCATCCGAGGACGAACTGGCTTTGTTCCGACGAGATAATGTCGGGTTCATTTTTCAGTCCTTCAATCTTATTCCAACCCTCTCCGCATGGGAGAATGTAGCTCTTCCTCTCTTTCCTATTAAAATGACCAGCGAAGAGCGTCGGCGGCGTGCGACGGAACTCCTTGGCAAAATGGAGTTGGGGCACAGGATCGAGCACCTGCCTTTAGCCCTCTCAGGAGGAGAGAAGCAGCGGGTAGCCATCGCCAGGGCATTGGTCAATAACCCAAAAATCATCTTTGCCGACGAGCCCACCGGAAACCTCGATTCAAGCACCGGTGAAGCCATTATGGGTATTTTGAACAAATTGCATAAGGAAGAGGGAGTGGCCATCTTGATGGTTACCCATGAAGATGAACTTGCTAAAACGGCCAACCGGCTAATCCGAATGAAAGATGGGGAGATCATGTCATGAAAAAGATAGTTTCATCCTGGTTGGTAGTCCTGGTCCTGCTTTCTATCCCTTTTACTCTATTCGCTGCAAAAGAGGTCAAGGTTGAAGTCCTCTACATGAACCATGGTCCGCTTCTACCTTCGATAGAGCAGATCAAAAAAGTCTTTTCGCAGTACGGAGGTAAAATCATCGTTTCATGGTATGACTTCGAGACTAAGGAAGGAGAACAGTTCATGGCCAAAAAGGGGATAACTCAGCACACTCCCCTGGTCATCTGGCTGGACGGCAAATACAATGTTTCAGTAAGCAGTAAAGAAGTAAAATTTGTCGGCTTTCCAACAGGTTCAGGCCCTGCTGCTTTCCAAGGGAAGTGGACTATGGAAGATCTCCGGCAGGCTCTTAATCAAATAACGAATAAACCCCGTTAGAAAAGTCTTCTATTTTCTAATGAGAAGGCACGCAGGGCTTTCTAACGGGGTAAAAAGTGAGGACATCATGAACTACAGCTACGTGTTGAAAGAACTTCGCCATCACCATAACCGTACCCTGGTAAATATCCTGGGCATCGGGATCGGAATTGCCCTTTTTGTTTCCATCAATGCTGTCAATACTGCCTATCAGAAAGCGGCTAGCTTGCCTTTCAAAAACCTTGGTGCAGACATTGTTGTGCAGCGGCCTGAAAAACGGGCTGTAGACTCAGGCCAACCCCCAGCATCGATGAGGGGGATACGTTTGCCTTTTTCCAACCAGATCCTCCCTTCCGAGGATCTCGAAAAACTAACAACGATCGAAGGCGTCGATTCCATGGCCTCTTCGCTCCTCCTTTGGGAATTCGACAAAGGAGGGTTCAGAACAATCATGGGAGTCGATCTTACACAACCGAGCCTGGGGCCGGTCAAGGTCAAGGAGTGGCTAAAAGAGGGTCGTTTCCCCCAAAAAGATGGTGAAGTCGTCATTGAGAAGCATTACGCGAAGTTCCAGCACAAAAAAATTGGCGACGCAGTGGAGATCAATGGTCGCCCCTTCAGCGTAGTGGGGCTCCTGGAGATCAAAGAAGGGTCCCAGATCGCCTCAGCGAATATATACTTGCCCCTTCAAGATGCGCAGAACTTGCTTGGCGGAGAATCGGCCGGCGTTAACCCCGTTAGAAATTCCAGCGGGCCTTCGCCGCGCCGAAGTGGCTCCGGCCACGCAGGCGGGGCATTAAACCCCGCCGGAATTATTCTAAAATCTAATCCCGCCATAGGCGGGACCGTAGAGCAGCGGGACATTATTTCTAACGGGGTAAATATCGTCTATCTTCGTCTGAAGAACCCATCCCTTCTCAGCCAGGTAAAGACAAGCATTGCCAGGAAGCTCAATGGAGTTTCAGTCACCAGTTCCGATTCATCTCTCGAATTGATGGGAGGGGTTTCGAAGATTTCTGACCAGTTCTCTTTCATCGTGTCCCTCATCGCTCTTGGAGGCGCCGTTTTTCTGATCGTCAAGGCCATGCTTTCCAACCTTGTTGAACGGTCCCGAGAGATCGGCATTTTGAAGGCGGTCGGCTGGACCGAGAGGGACGTTCAAAAACAGTTAATGGGGGAAGTCTTTTTACAATCTCTTCTGGGAGGTATCTTTGGGATCCTGATGGGATACTTCTTCTCTTATCTTCTGGGTTTCCTCTCTATCCCCGTATCAACCCCTTGGGAGTTGAATCTTTTACCTGCCTTCGCCAAAGATACGGCGGCCGCTGCTCAAACCGTCCGGCTCCCCGTGAGCATATCCGCCGGGCTAACTGCAATTTCTCTTGCGTTATCCCTTGCAGCGGGCGTCATGGCAAGTTATTTTATGGGGAAACGGACAGTGAGGATGAAACCTGCTGAGATACTAAGGCAACTATAATTTGGCTGATCTTCAAAAGTTTCTATTCTAAGACCTTATTGAGTAAAAGGGGGGTGACTGATGACTTCATTAAAGTTCTTATTCACAAGAGTACTTAAGCTTGGAGCCACAGCCTATGGTGGCCCTGCTATGATCGGTCAGATTAAAGAGACGGCTGTCAATCGATACGGCTGGGTGAAAGAAGGGGAGTTCATGCGAGGGGTGGCCCTCTGTCAGTTGATCCCGGGGGCTACTATGGTCCAGATAGTAACTTACATCGGATACCGGGTCAGAGGAATTTGGGGAGCCCTTACAGCAGCGGTGGCCTTTGTTCTCCCAGCATTTATTGCAATCCTGGTTCTTTCCGCCATCTATTTTAAATTTCATAGCCTCTGGCTCATACAGGCCCTCTTTAAGGGATTGGGCGCAATTGTGGTGGCCATTATCCTCAGTGCCTGCATTACCTTCGGTAGATCCATCCTTCAAGACTGGAAGGTGATTCTCATCGCGGTCTTATCCTTCTTCGCGTTCTTTTTCCAGTGGAACTTTGTTCTGATTTTCGTCTTAGCTGCTATTGCTGGCCTTCTCTTACGTCCTAAAAAACCCCAGACGAAAGCCGGTCCTTCCGGGAAAGCCCCTCCGGAAGTGATGAAAGAAAAAGAATACCTTATTGTTGTCCTCCTATCTGCCTTTGTTTGCGTGGTGTTGGCGCTTTCTTATCTTGTGGATCCAAAAATTACTGCTCTCTCACTCAGTCTTTCCAAGATCGGGGCTTTGGCCTTCGGCGGTGGGTTCACCGCCATTCCTTTGATTCAGTATGAGATGGTTGACCGATTTAACTGGCTCAGCACAAAAGAATTCTTGGACGGAATCGCACTCGGTCAAGTGACACCTGGTCCCATTCTGATCACGGCGACTTTCGTGGGCTATAAAGTTTCAAGTTTCTTAGGGGCATCAATGGCAACACTCGGAGTCTTTTTCCCTTCTTTCTTCATCCTGGTTCTTCTGATCCCTTATCACGATCGGCTGCGAGGGGTGGAAAAGGTCCGGATGATGGAGCAGGGCATCCTTGGATCATTCATCGGAATGCTCGTCTTGGTTCTTTATAATTTTGGAAGGACCTCCCTTGTAGATATTCCAAGGATTCTCATGGCGACAGCAGCTTTCTTTGCCATTTATAAAAAGATCGGCCTTCCCTACATCCTTCTATCGGGCGGGATACTTTCCATCCTTATTTATGGTTTCCTCTTTTAATACTACTCCGACAAATAGCGTTTATGGCACGATGCAAGACGGATATGTTGAGCGGTTTGATCAGAAAATCTCCCCTCGCCCCTCTTTTCCAAAGAGGGGGATAACAATTTCCCCCTTTGGCAA
>Ga0315288_10003412_pt1 | contig 20313 bp, 25 predicted proteins | sample YL17G11_20_MG_FD_203454 | JGI IMG/M metagenome (GOLD analysis project Ga0315288, IMG submission 203454) | Sediment microbial communities from Yellowstone Lake, YNP, Wyoming, USA - YL17G11_20 | ecosystem: Environmental > Aquatic > Freshwater > Lake > Sediment | place: USA: Wyoming | collected... | reverse complement strand
TCTCGGCTGCTCGACGGCGAGCCCGGCGGGCCAGCTGCCCCCCGGCGGCAAGGGCGGCGGCGGTGGCGGCGGTCACGGCGGTCACGGCGGCGGCGGTCACGGCGGCGGCGGTCACGGCGGCGGCGGCTGGCACGGCGGCGGCGGCGGCTGGCACGGCGGCGGCGGCGGCTGGCACGGCGGCGGCGGCGGCTGGCACGGCGGCGCTGGCGGCCACCATTGGGGCGGAAGCCACAGCTGGGGCTGGGGCGGTCGAGGATGGCGCTTCCATGCCGCACCCGGTTGGGGCTGGGGCGCGTGGCCGTACTACCCGCTCTACGACGGCCTAGCGTACTCCGGGGTCGATCTGGCGGACGTCATTCAGCAGCTGAACGTCACGTGTGCGCAGTGGCTGACGCTTTCGCGAGAGGCCCGGCTCGAACGAGTCGCAACCGTATTGGTCAGCGGTGGAATGCCCGTCGTCGTTCAGCCGATGCTGAACCGGTACCTGAGACTGTCGCCCGACTGGCGACAGACTGTCGACGAAGTCGTGTTGCTGCTTGACACGTATTGCGGTCGAGAACTCGTACCCGGCGGGCAGCTCTCAGCACCCAACTCCGAGGGCGTGAATCCGAAGTCTGTGATGATCGTGAAGGCCGCTGCGGCCGTCACCGTCGGCATGGTCATCGGCGCGCTGGGGATGAAGTCCTGGCTCGGGAAGAAGTACTAACAGAGCACAGCGTTAGTTAACGGCAGCGAGTGTTAGTCGAGATCAACATGGCGCCCGACATCATCGATCAGCTGACGAACGCGTATTACGCGACGCACTCTCGCGCGTCGATCGGAATGGCGCCGGTGAGTGTCGCGCTGATGCAAAGCGATCCGCGCGCGGCGCGCCGTATTCTTTTCGACAACTATCCCCCGGCGACTGCCGAGTTGGCGTGGTCCGCCGTGAAAGCACGAATCGCGACGAGCGCAGCAGGACAGGCTGTGACGGGCCTCGTCCGTGAGCCATCGTGGGCAACGCGCGCCGAGATCGGCTATGAGCTTGGTGTCTGGCCGGGCAGCTTGACTGACGCCGACTACGATCGTTGGTGCGCGTCGAATCCTGGTGACGGATACTGCCAAGAGCGCTTCACGCTGCAGGGCCGCGCTGTTACTCCGCCCAATGCGCCGGGAACTCAGGCGCCGCCGCCTCCGTCGACGCCCAGGGACGCCATCGCACACTCGCTTGGTGTGCCGCCGGCGCAGCTGACCGATCAGCAGGTTGCGGCGTATTGCGCATCGTACAGCGGCAGCGCGTTCGATCCGATGCAGTACTACTGCACAAGCCTGCTGCATCCTGACGACGCGGACATCGCTCGAATCCGCAGCTCGCTGAATATCGGCGACGGACAACTTACGCCTGCGATGTTGTCTCGCTGGTGCGCATCGAACCCGAATGATCCGTACTGCGTCCGTCATGGACTCGCCGCGGCGCGGCCCGCAGCGCCAACGCTCGGCACGGCCGGCGCCGGCGCGCCAGGGATGTCGACCACCGGCAAACTGATTGTGGGCGTGACCGCTGCCGCCGCCATCGGCGCGCTAGCCTACTGGCTTCTCAAGAAGGACTGAACGATGCCCGCACAATCTAACGCACAATGGGTACAGCGAATTTACGAGTTCCCAGGGGGGCCCGTGGTTGGTCCGAGCGGGCCGGTTCCCGGCTATGTCCAGTGGCGTGACGTCGAGCTGTCGCGTGCGTGGTTTCAACTCGCACAGACGAAGATTCGACAAGCTCGGCTTCCCGCGTTCGCGACGTGGACATACCGCGCGCAAGCAAGGTTGATCGCGGAGATTTGGATCTGCATCAGTTGGGGCTACCTCGCGCTGAATCTGCCGGCCGTTGCGGACCCGATGTTCATCGAGATGTGGAACAAGTACATCTCTGGATATCCGCGCACCGACCGCGTCGAGTTCGATGAACACTACGACTCGGTCATTCGCGAAGTTCGGGTCACGAATGGAACAATTCAGTACCAGTCACCGAGCGCTGGAACTCTTTCGCCCGTGCCGGATCTCTCGCGCCCACAGCAAGAGGTCGTTGGCATTCTGCGCAAGAAGACCGCGGAGAACTATCTTCGGTCCAATCCGCCGTTCAACTGGTTCAGCCAGAAGTTCAACGTCCCGGTCGGTGTGAGTTGGATCGGATTGCCGACGTTCAAGTCGCCGGTCTGGGATGGAAAGGGTCCGTTCCATACCGAGGAGACAACCGCGGATCCATACGGCGCCGCTCTTCAGCGCCTCGGCGTCGCGGTGCCGTTCACGCAGTCTGATCCGTTCTCCACAGAGCCCGCGATGCCTCCACTCTCAACGGTCGACATGCCACCCGGCGGCGTCGGGCCGCAGGCGTACTACAACGGCATTCCGATCTATTCGCAGTGGCACCTGCAGCACATGCGGATGCCCGGCGCCACAAACGACTGTGTACTTGGTGGCGGATCGCCGGCTTGCGACACCCGCGCGTACGAATCTGACATGCCCGTTGGGCCCTTCGACGGAGCTTGGGACATGGCGTGCTCGTGGCGCGATATGCTCGACCCGGCGGAATGGCTGATCGGTCAGCTCGCGGACCGTAATCCTGACGAGATCGTCACGCGGTCTCGTCGCAATCTCGTCGTGCGCTTCCTCCAGAATGTCCAGTACAACAGCGGCCAGCAGAACCTCTTTCAAGAGTTCTCGACCGCTGCCGCTCGGGCAGTGTCTCAGCGTCACACCGCCGATCCACAGGTTGACGCAATTGCATCTGGCCTGATGAGCGTCGCTGGGGCAACCGGAAACGTCTACATCGCGCTCATCGGAGCCGTGGTCGGTGGCACCGCCGTGGTTGTCAACCGACTGATCGATCACCCGGTCAGCACGAAGCTGGATCAGTTCGGACGCTTCAAACCGTACGTGGATGCCCCTTATGTTTCGGGGACGTCATCGACGCCGCCTGACCACGACGTGCCGAACCCGCCGGGATGGGTGCGGCCGCGAACCGCATCGTTCGCCGGCCTCACCATGATCCTCCCGCAGTTCGGCGCGCCATCTGTCCCGGGCGCGCCGGCTGTCCCGGGAGGGCCGATGACTGCCATCGCCACTCTGCCGATGATGGGCGGTACGCAGTCACCCGCAGCGGCCGCGCCGGCTCGGAAGCGCGCTCTCATCGCGGGTGGGGCGATCGTGGTCGGCAGCGCGGCGTGGCTCGCGTACAAGGCACTGGCGAAGTAGCTCCTCATTGCGCCGAGCGTTCTGGTGTCGCGGCGCCGATTGAGGCATCATCCTCGGGCCATGACATACCCGGCTCGCTCCTCGTTCAACTCCGCGCAGGATCAGAGCGCGTGGTACATCATTTCGCGGCAAGTCGGCACCGAGCGGTTCCGCGTGCTGTGCACGACGGACGGCTTCCGACTCATTCGGTACCTGCAGGCGCTGATCAAGTCGAATCTCCCCCCGGCCGGGCTGAACGACTGGGCCGGGCGCACGATCCGCCCGAGCGATATCACGATCGACTCGAAGTGGGGCCACTTCACGACCCGCGGGCTCGCGGCGCTGATGCTGCAGCGGAACGGACCCTCTGTTCTCGTCGACAACCTTCGGCTGTACGTCGACGCGCAGCAACGGATCAACGTGCCGGCGATTGCCGCGGCCGTCTGGCTGATGCATCGGCTCGCCGACAACCCCGTGCCGGGCGAAGCGGCGGGGATCAATCCGGCCAACATCCTCGTGCCAACGGATGCTGTCATGCCGTCCTGGGGCGTCGCGCCGCCACGTCCGGCCGACTGGCAGGCGGGAGCTGACGCGCTCAACTGCGTGCGCATGCCCGCGGGCCAGGGCGGCGCACAGGAGCCCGCCCCGTCGCCGGCTGGGCCGCCTGCGCCACCGCCCGAGCAGCCAGTCGTGCAGGGTCAGACTGGAACCGGAACGCTGGCGACTGCCACGACCTCGATGCCGGGAGCGCCAGACCAGACGGTCACGCACGTGTACGAAACGCCGCTGCTCGAAGTACCGAGCGTTCCGCCGTCGGAAGAGACGCCAGCCACGCCACCATCGGTCGTCGCGCGCCCGAGTATGGTCATCCCGATCGTCGTCGGCGTCACCGCGGTCGCCCTGCTTGGAGTGGGCGCGTACTTCGCATTCCGGGCGCCGCCGAAATCGAAAGTCTCGAAGGCTTCGAAGCGCTCGCGCAGGGCAGCGTAAGTGTACCCCGCGCGAAGCGTCGCCTGGGGGTGGCAGCCGTTCTCCCTCTGGTACTACAGCACCCGAGGTAGCGCGGCGACGCAGGTCTGCGCTGGCGAGGGTGGCAAGCTCGTCATCGATCTGCAGAAGTTCCTACGCCAGCGGCTGCAGTCGCGGCCGGCGAACGACGGCAGCGGAGTGCCGATCCCGTACACGAAGATCCCGCAGGACGGCGCTGGCGGCTGGAGCGACGCCGTTCTTCAAGGGCTGTGGGCTGTCGGCAACCAGGATCGCGTGCCGCGAAGCTATCTCGACGGCGTGATCGCGGATCTGCGTGACAAGCGGATCTCGCGTGAGACGCTGCAGCTGGCGATCTGGTGGGCGTGGGAAGGCGGGCACAGTCAGACCGCGGCCGAGGTCGCGGGCGGCGCGCACTGGGCGCTCTTGACGGCCGGCGGGTTGCGTCTGCCTCTCGTGATCCTGCCGAACGATTTGCTGTTGCCGCCATATGGCGTGACCTTGCCGCAACCGGACGCGTCGCGCGTAGGTCACGACCGCGTCTGCCACACGATCGAGCATTGGGCGGCGGAGCAGAACGCGAACAGCGTGGTGCATCCGGGCGTGATCGCGGGCGCGTTCCTGCTCGTCATCGGCGCTGGCGTCGTGGTTGTTCGGCAGCTCACGACTCCGAAGCGTTCGAAGCGGTAGACGACTCTGCCCAGCCGGATTCTTCATGTACGAAATCATCGCAGTGTCTTTCTGGTCAGTCGTCGAATGCGGGCCGTGGTCAACGAGATCAACGCGTACTGCTTGCGGCAAGCAGTGGCCGCAGAGCACCACGAAGTCACTGCACGCGACTAGTCGCGCCCCCTCACGATCAACGTGCGGCCCGGCGGACAGATCGCCGACGCTCCAGCACAAGAACCGATCGTATTGTCGAGCAAGAACTACATGGTCGGGTTCGGCGTCGGCGCGCTCGTCGGCGCAGCGATCGGCGCGACCGCAATGCATCTCTCGATGCGCAAGAAGTCGAAGCGATAGACAGCCTCTCGCGGTCTCATCTGAGCAGAAAGAAGTCACGATGATCTCGTACATGCGGAATCCAGGCGGACAAGCGAACTCGGCGATCTGCTCTTCGCTGCGAGAGTCGCAGGACAAGGTCATCGAGGGAACTGTTCGCGTCGACTTCGGGCCGGCGACCACGTACATCGGCTTCCGCAATCCGACAGTGACGCTCCGCCGATGGCTCCTGATGCACAACTATTCAACGGGGTCGTACAGCGGCACTGTCGGCTGGGAAAACAGCAAAGAAGAAGCGATCGTCAGTCATCTGGACGCAACGCAACTCGCGGCGCTTCGTCGGAACGCCGACTGGCAGGCGCAGGTTTGGGCGCGCCTCCTTCCATTTTTCGGAGAGGAGATTGCCGGGACGATCAGCGCTGGAAACCGCAGCGTCCTGGTCGGCAGTCCGGGATGGCATATTGCCGAGGCCGTAGCGGCCGTGAATGCTCAGGCACTTCGTCTCGCGCAGCAGCTGAGGGCGGCAGGATGCGACGCGGGCGACCAGCCGGCGTTGCCTGTTCCGGCGGTGATCAGCGCCCCGAGCGAGGACGTCGCTCTTCTGCTCTCGAAGATGCAGGTATCGTGTCAGAAGTGGTCTTCGATGATGCGCTCGGAGCAGATCACGACGCTGTCCGCATTCCTCCATCCGTCTCCACCGAATCCGTACGGCGACAGTCCGGGCCTCACACTCGCGCAGCAGCGTCATGTCGCAAGCTTGCTTAGCCAGATCAGCGCGTACTGCCTGCAGCAGGCCGTGGAGGCGCAAGCCGGTCGGCAAGCGCCCCTGACAAAGGGCAAGCCCAGCGGTCAGGTCGCTCCCGCTCCCACGAGCGAACCGATCGTCCTGACGTCGAAGAACTACCTCATGGGCGCTGGCGTCGGCGCGGTCACCGGCGCGCTTCTCGGTGCATTCGTCATGCACTTGTCGATGAAGGGCAAGAAGTCGAAGTCTAAGAGGTCGTAGGTCAGTTCGGACGGCCGATGCTAGAATCGGCGGATGCACAACGCCGAAGACGAGGCTGCACGATGATCAGGAAGCGGCTTTGCCTCATAACCCCGAAACCACACGCGATCCGGGTTTTCACGACCATCACCCTAATCGACTCTCGCTCGTTCCGGCTCATCGTTTCGCTCGCCGTGTTTTCTTCACTGCGCGAGGTCGCCCCTGGTGCCGTGGGAACCCGCGCTTCTCGCACTCGGCGTCGATCGCGGCTCCGCATTCGAGCTTCGCCATCATACGCGTGAGGTTCCGATACGAGAGCCCGAGATGCTCGGCCGCATGCACACCGACGCCCTCGCATGCGACGAACGCCGCGGTGATCATCGCGCATGCTCGCAGTGGCTCGAATCGAGCGATGGCACCGATCTGCGTGAGATTCTCGGATGGGTTCGATCGAGCCGCCACGGATCGCAGCGTCGCACGGCGTGAATAGGTCTGCACTGGCCTAATTGTAGGACTGAGCAGTCCTATTGGCAATGCTCGTATGAATCGATCGGACCATTCGACTTCGTTCGCGAACGCGTAGAGCTTCTGTCGAAACGATCCAAGTGACGGGGCGGCTAGAAGAACGCACACGAACAGCCATACAATCAACGCATGAGTACGGAACCAGAGTTCAACGCGGAGCAGATCCGCGAGATGAAGAACCGGGTACGCGATGCGCGGATCAAGACGCTCGCGCATCTCGAAACGGCATACGAGACCCTCAACGAACAGCACGAGAATCTCCGCAAGACGACGATGCTCATCGCGGAGCTGAACGAGACGCTACGCGAGATCGACGCCATCGAATCCGACGCTCGCGAGAAAGCGGCAGTCGACGTTGCGAGTGCCGGTCACCGCATCGATCCGAAGGCCCGCAAGGCACTCGTGAAGGTCGACGGCACCGCCACCGACTTCGCGTTCTCGGTCATCGGCCTTACCGATGGCGGCGCGAGCACGACCGACTTGTGGAGGGCGCTGCAAGCATCTATGGGCCGTCCTGATCATTCGCTGCGAAGTCACAATGCCGGACGGTAGCGTGGCGACGGCCGAGAAGTCGTACACCTATCCCCAGAACTGGCCCGCGTACAACCGGGCGCAGTGCGAGGAGAAGGAGCGCGTTCAGATCCTGTTGAAGGGTCTGTGCGATGGCGTAGTGCAGGCGCCGCAGAAGACCGGTCGCCCACGCTTGCAGTTTTCTGACGTGATTTTCGGCGCGACCATGAAGGTCTATTCGACCGTCAGTGGTCGTCGCGCGACAACGGACATCCGCGAGGCCGCGAAGAGCGGCATGATCGAACACGCGCCGTCGTACAACTCGCTCTTCCGGTACGTCGAGCGGCCCGAGCTGTTGCCGATCCTCACCATGCTCGTCGAGGAATCCGCCACACCGCTCCGTGCGCTCGAACAGAAGTTCGCGGGCGACAGCACGGGCTTCGCGACGAACACGTACAACCGCTGGTTCGATCACAAGTACGGCGAAGAGAAGAAAGAACAGCGCTGGATCAAGGCGCACGCGATGGTCGGCACGTTGACGAACGTGATCACGGCCGTGAAGGTGACCGAGAGCTACGAAGCCGACTGCCCCGAACTCAAGGGCCTGCTCGCGACGACGGTGGCGAACGGGTTCGACGTGAAGGAAGTCAGCGCGGACAAGGCGTATCTGTCGAACGGCAACCTTGCGGCCATCGAGGCTGTGGGCGCCGTGCCGTACATCCCGTTCAAGTCGAACAGCAATCCGACCGGGAACACCGAGGCGTGGGATCGCCTGTATCACCATTACTCGCTCAACAAGCGCGAGTTCGCCCGGCACTACAACCAGCGCTCGAACGTCGAGAGCACGTTCTCGTCGGTGAAGCGGAAGTTCGGCCACTCGGTGCGATCGAAGTGCATCGACGCCCAGTACAACGAAGTGCTGCTCAAGTGCCTTTGCTACAACCTCACGACGCTCGTGCATTCGATCCATGAGTTCGGGATCGAGCCAAAGTTCTGGATGCCGCAATCGGAGGCAGCGTGAGCGATCTGAACGCCAAGGAGCAGGCGAACGTACGCGCCGCGTTGCAGTTCTTGCGGAGCCGCTGCGGAGGCTGGGAACCGCTTGCGAAGGCGCTGCGGGCGAACTCGGACAACTTGGCCGTGGTAGGTCGCGGCGGGGCCGCGTCGGCAAGCCTCGCGGTACGAGTTGCGAAGCTCGCGTCGGTCGGCGTCGATGACGTGCTCACCGGGCGGTTCCCCGAGGCGGGCACATGCGCACACTGCGGACACCGAGCAGCGGCGGAAGAGCAGTTGCCGCCGCGTTGACAATTAGGACAGCTCAGTCCTATCTTTCTCGGATGTCTAGCGTCGTCGATCACTGGTGGCCGCGCATGAATCCAGCCCCATCGCCATCAATGCTCGGACGGCGCTATTTCCACGGCACGCCACGAGAAGCATGGGCCAAGCAGATCGCAAAGAACGGTATCCGACCACCGTCAGAGACGGTCGTGAAGGCGACGAAGCGCGGCCAGATGATGCCGGTCGTCGGTCGCGTGTACGTGACGCCGCATCTTTCCGAGGCTCAGATTTACGCTCTTGGCGCCAACTTCGCAGGCACCAGTCTTCCAGCCTCCGTGTGGAAGGACGACGGGCGATATGGGTTCGTGTTCGTCGTCCCAGGCTCTGCGCTGCTGGACGTTGATCCCGACGAGGACTCGATCGGGGAAGCGATGTACTACGCGTTCAACGTCGGCAACGAACGTCTCGTCAATGAGCACAGCGGACCCCTCGCTGCCATCGCGAGCGACCCCGAGTTCGCGGCAAGGCTCACGGCGTTCGCCGCGCGAGTTCTGACCCCGAAGCAGAAGCGGGACATCAAGGATGGGCACTATCCAGCGTGGGCGTCTGGCGGGAAGCGTGCGCTCAAGGCGATGTCCGATGGCATGAAACTCGATCTAATCGAACGCGGCGCTCACGTTGCGCACGGCGGGATTCTTGTCCCGTCCGAGATGTGGCGTCTGGACAAGACGCGCAGTTCGGAGTTGGAAAAGGACGGCTCCAATTTCTTCGACATCGCCGAGCAGGTTCGTGGATCGCGATGAAGCCCGCGCTGCCGACATGGATGCGCTCGCTGGCGACGGCGCGTCGAGTAGCGAAACGCTTCGATCAAACGATCTTCGATGACGACGAGGACGACACCAATCTCGATGCCGCCATCGCGAAGTACATGTCGTTGGCGAAGAGCATTTTCAAGCGCGGAAGCGTTGAACTGTACCGAGCGCTGTCTCTCGACTTCGACGGCATGAATGTCTTTCTGAACGTGGACTGCCTCGGCGGGTCATGGGCGTGGACCCGCAGCGGGGCAGACGTTTATGCCGAAGGCTCCGCACGCGGGACGATCACGGTTGTCATTACCGCACGCGTCAGCACGAAGGACATCGCCTGGGCCGAGGGATTTGAAAACTACCTTCGGCATCCGGGGGAGTCGGAAGTGGCACTGCTTCGCAATCGCCGCGTCCTGTTGACCGGAATTGACGACCAGCGACTCACGCCGCCGATCAAGGCGAACACTGGCAACGCTGGCGAGTACTGGTCGGACGAGTGCGCTGGGGGCAAGCGTCTCGCCATCCCGATGCGAACCGCTCCAGCGCGTCGTGTTGGCGATTTCTTCGCACGGAAGAATCCGTCTGACGAGTACTACCAATCGGAATTCTGGGCGTGGCTCGCCACTATGGGTCGACCGAAGTCCGTCGACTACGACGCCTGGGAAGTAAAGACTCGACTGCCGCGCTCGAAACTTATCGCGCTGTGGAACTTCCCAGACAGCCAGGGCGGTTTCCCTTCCCAGCCGCCGGTAACCGGCGGCGAGTCCGCTCGGCTGTTTTCGTCTGACGGCTACGAAGTGCGCGTGTTCGTCGAGGGCTGGTCAGACTCCTGTTTGGGAAACCGCGACCCGTCTACCGCCCCCGCCCTTGGTGCGAATGTGATCCGCCGATGGTGGGAGAAGATCGGTTCGCGAGCGGGTTGGAGGGTAGACATTGACGAGCCCTATGACGACGAGACGGGGCTTACTGTTCTCGTGATCTCCCGCAAACGCCGGGCCAGCAAGAAGCGATAGCGGGTTTTGGATCAGCGATGCGACTTTTGGATCACGAGGAACTTACGAGGCAAAGCCTCAGGAAGCGCAAGACGGCCTTCGCACGGCGCCTGTCTGATAACACAAGGATCGTGCTCAAGAGGTTCGCGGACTGTTGGCGAGGTGCCGCTCGTTCCGAGAGCGATCCAGACGAGATCGCCGCATTCGAGATGCCAGCCGTACTCGTTGACATGATCGTAAAGGACCCGACGTCCACCACGCAACACCTACGAAAGATCATCGCCATGTGTCCGGCGTATCCGAATCATGGACGCGGCACACTGACGAGGCTGGCGAACGCGGAACGAAACGGATCGCTCGTCGATGTGAAGGACGAACGGGGCGGGCTTACAATTCTGACGCCGGTCGATTTCTCGCTGAACTGAGTTCTACCCCGGCAGAACGGCGACCTGAATGACCGGCCCGCCCACTCGGGTCGTCGATGCGTTCACGAGCCGGATGACGTCGGCCGGCAGAGCCATCGGAATCAGCCGCGGCGAATGAACGAGTTGGTAGCCGGCGGCGCCGGTGGCGAAGCGATGCGCGTTTGCCGAGGCGAGGTCGCTGAATGTCTGACGGCCGCGGAACACTCCGCTGACAGGCGACCCTGCCATCGCCGTGACCGAGCGGATCAGCCCGGCGGTGGTTGGTCCGAGAAGGCCGTCAGGGACGACGCCGGTGAACCCAGTCGAGTACAGAGCCGACTGGAAGCCGAAGATTTGACGAGCAGCGTCACCGCCGCGCAGACGCTGGAGTAGCGTCTGGTGCTGCACGGTGTGGGGCACCGGCGGCGGCGTTGTCGGAGTTGGCGGAGGCGATCCTGGCGCGGCAACGGGCGGAGCTACGGCGGGCGGTTCGGGCGCCGGCGCGACGACTGATTCGGTGCGCAGGACCGGAGCCGCGTCCGGCGGCGAGCCGGGCGGCGGTGCCGTGATGATTTCGTTCTGGGCGGGTGGGGCGGTCGGCGTGGGCGCGGCGGGCGGCGTCGCCTTCGGGCCCTCCTGGCCACCGACCTGCTCGATCACGGACTCTGTCGCAGTTGCTGGAGCGCTCGAAGCATCCGACGTAGTGCCAGTGGTTCCAGGCGGAAGAGCAGCGCGGTTGCGGCGGTAGAGCACGACACCTACCGCGGTGGCGGCACCGACCACGGCAACGCCGCCGACGACCCACGGCCAGATCGGCTTCTTGGTCTTCGTAGGGGATCGTTTGCTGGGATTCGACTTCTTGGTTCGACGTGCCATGGGCCGGACGGTATCACAACGCTGCCGATTGAGGAGATCAGCGCAGCGAGCTTGTTGCGATTGAGGCCTCGGTGTACCCTCTTCGCCATGCGCGCAGGCATTCCACCGACGGGCGTTCGGCTGCGGCCGAGCGGTCAGGCAACCTCAACGAGTACATGGCATCCCTACGTGTCTCCCATGGCTGCGCCGACTGACGTTCCAGTCGCGACTCCCGAGGCGATGGGGCACACGTGCGCCGAGTGGCTGAGCGTCGGAAACGCACTCAAGCAGACGACGCTCGCGCAATTCTTCACGGCGCACCACTACTCGGCGTCGAGCGCATTCATCGACTCGGAAATTCTGCGCATCAATCTCGACTGCCAGAACACGGCACGCGTTGCTCAACCGATCGTTCAGCCGATCACCGTCGCGACCGCGCCGGCGACTCCAGCCGGTCCAGCGCGTGCGCCGGCGAGCGTGTCGACGCCGGTCCCGTGGGGAAAGATCGCGATGGGCGTCGGAGGGATTGCTGTGGTCGGTGGCGTGACGTGGTTTCTCCTCTCTGGAAAGAAGCGGTCCAAGTAAATGAATCCTCTTCTGCGACGCATCCGCACCACGACCACGCCGGCTGGTCAGATCATCGGTTTCTCCGTGGTAACCCACAAGTTCGACGGCAGCAGCTCTGGGGGCGGACTGGCCGTTCTCAACACGGGATGCCGCGCGTGGGGCATGCTGGCTGACATCGAGAAGTACGCAGCGATCCGCAGGCTCGCGGACTCGCAGGGCGTCGCTGCGTCGATTCAAACAGCGACGAACATCCAGATGGTCATCGATCTAATCGCTCGGCAATGCGCCGCGATACATCGACCGACGATCGCCGACGTCGGGATGCCGTGCGAGGCCTGGGCGCCGCTCACGCATGCCGACAAACTCGGCCGGGTACGCGGAATCTACGGCGCCTCGATGGGCGTCTGGACGAACGAGTACGACGTGGCGGGGTCGGTCGCCGAAATCGATGCCGCGTGCGTACGCGCTGGCGTCGTCGGTACGAACACGATTCTTGAGGTGACGGTCACGGCGCCACCGACCGGTCTTCCGGCAGATCTCGCGGTCAGCCTCGACGGCATCCCGATGACGCGGATGCCGGCGCCCGCAGGACAGCTCGGCACGCTCGGGTTTATCCCGACGACGTTCGCGACACAGACCGCGACTTTCCAGGCCCATGGCATGGCTGCCGGTACCCGGCGCGTCTCAGTGCGCGGAGCAAACATCCTTCCGATCGACCAGAACGTCGACATTGTAGCTGGCACCACCACAAGCGTTCCTTTGCTTGTGCACGCTGCGCCAGCGAGTGTGCGCGTCGCGGTCTCGGTCCCGGTCGGCGTCTCGATGAGCGATGTCGCCGTGACGGGAATTCCCGGCCTCGTTCGCGGTACGGACGGCACGTTCTCAGCGACGGGCGTCCCACCGCTCACGATTCCGTACGACGTCGTTGCGAGCGCTCCTGGCATGGAGCAGCAGCATCAGTCTGTGCTCATTCGTCCGGGCGACAATGCCTCCCTGTCGTTCTCACTGCGCCCGTCGGCATCATCCGTCAGCGTCGTTGTGGCGCTCGCTGGAACGCCGGCTCCAGGGGCTCCAGTACCGACGCCTGTGGTCCGCGTGAACGGCACCGCTGCGACGCGCACAAGCCCTGATGGTCCGTTCGTCGTGACCGGAATCGCGCCGGGCAGCTACACGATCGATGCAAGCGCGGATGGTTACGACTCTGCAACGCAGACGCTCGCCGTCACTGCGGGCGCATCTGCCTCGGCACGTTTCGACCTGCGTCCTTCGACCGGCCGCATGAAGGTCGTGTTCAGTGCGTTGTCCGGCGGCCTTCCGGCGATGGTTAGCATCGCGGGAGACACCGGCGGCGCTCTCCAGGTTCCGTCGAACATGCCGTACAGCCTTGCCGGCATCGCAGTCGGCTCGCACACGGTGACGGTCACCGCCGACGGCTTCCAGCCCTTCTCGCAAAGCGTCGCCGTTGCCGCTGGACAGGAGACGAGAGTGCAGGCTGATCTCCAGCCACTCGTGTCTACAGTGCAACCGGAGACTGCTGGTACCAGCACCGGAACCGGAACCGGAACGGGCACCAGTACTGGCACCGGCGCGACGGGTGGAACTCGGCCCGAGTTGTACGAACTCTGCCCCGCTCCGCCGATCTTCACAGAACAGGCAGCGCGCGCCGCTTGGATGACTCGGTATGCAGCCTGTCCGGCGCCACCGCCGGTCGTTGCGGCGGCGAAGGTGCCCATGAGCCGAAACGCGAAACTCGGAGTCGCGCTGGGAGTTGTCGCAGTCGCGGGTATCGCGACCTATTTCGTCACGCGGAAACGAGGGCGGTAATGGCAACGCAGTCCTGGCGAGATCGAGCGATCAATCTGGCCACGCGAGGGCGCGTGTACGCAGAACCGCTGCCGGTGTTCGACTTCCGCAACGCCTTTGGCGCGGCGGATGTCAACGCGCCGAAGCTGTATCCGCAGAATCTCTACACGCCGTGGGGCGATCCGTTCACTGTGCTTGAGTACTCGCAGCTGCCAGCTGGAATGGGCGGTATCTGCGAGAACGGCACGTGTGGTGGTGAGGTGCCGGGCGGGATCTCGCTCGGCTACAACCAGCCGCCGCACCCAATTGCGCTTCCCGCCAGAGCGTATCAAGCACCGCCGGCCGGGGCCCTGATGAGTCCCGCGGCCGCCGTTGCAGACATGAGCAATGGCGAGAAGATCGCGCTCGGCGTAAGCGTGGCGGCTGCCGTTGGAGCCATCGCGTTCCTCGCCCTCCGAAAGAAGCAGAGGTAGCCGTGGCCGATCAGGACAATCTGTTCAACATCACCGTCGTCAACCCGGCGCAGTCGAGCAGTTCCGGCGCTATTCGAGCCGGCTCTCGCACACGCGCGACCGGGCGGGTAATCGCGCCGCCTCCGCGTCCGGTCCAGCAGCTCTACTCGCCGTCGATGCAGACGTCTCAGCATCGGCCCGCAGGGCAGGTTGCGCCGCAGCCGCAGCAGCAACCGCAGCAGCAACCGCAGACGTTGCCGACCATGGTGATCACGCCGTGGGAGCCGACGACGCCTCATCGCTACCAGCAGGTGCTCGACGCGGCCGCAGCGATGCAGCGGCCTGGAGTTACTCCGCCGCTGGAACTCTCGGATGCGATCGACTTCATCAATGGTCACTGCGCGCTCGACCAGCGCCCACCGGTCGGCACGGGTCGACTGATCTGCCGTCCTGGCGCCGCGGGCGGGCAGCCGGCCTTCCTCGAAGACTGGCTGCGCACGAACTACTCCGGGGTCGTCACGCCGACCGAGCCCGCTCAGCCGCATGCCTACGGACCGAACGACATCAACTGCTACTCCACCGGCGTATTCGCGTCCGACGCAGATCGCCGCATGTGGCTCGCGATGCATCCGGGCTGCCCGGAACCGCCGGTCGAAAGTGTGCGCGCGCAGGCGACGGTCACGATCGTGCCTTCAAAGATCCCGATCGTCCCGATCGCGATGGTCGTCGGTGGTGTCGCAGCTGGCGGTCTCGCGATCTGGTTGATCGCGAAAGCGATGAAGTCGAAGCCTGAATCGCGTGGTCGCCGCAACGACCCCGAGCCCGACGAGGATGAGGACGAGGACGAGGACGAGTAGCAGTCGCGCACAGTCCAAGCCGCACGCAGTCGACCGAACGATTCGGAGAGAAGCGAAACCATGGCCAGCAAGAAGTCCTCGAAGAAGTCCAAGTCGAAGAAGTCCGACAACACGATGATGTACGTCGCCGCGGGCGTTGGCGTGCTCGCGGTCGGTGGTATCGGTTGGTGGCTGTACAACAGGAACGCCGCAGCGAACGGGTCCGCCACGTCGACACTCCCGAGCACGTCAACTGAATCGATGATCCCGGAGTCGACCGCGCCGACACAGCCGCGGGTGCCGGCGCCGTCACCGACGGCAAATGCGAACCTGCCTCCCGCGCAGGCCGCTGCAGCGAACCTGAAAACGTACTACTTCGCAGGTGGTCGCGACCCCGCGATCATTCGGCCGATACAGCAGGCAATGGGCAACATCACCGCCGACGGCGTCGTCGGCCCGGCAACGGTCGCGCGTGCTGGTCAGTTGGGGATCTCGATCGAGCTCACGGCCGGCGACAAGACGCGCTTCCGCGTCGCGTAGTAACGCGTGGTCGCCTGAAGAATCGAGAGGTCTCCGTGGAGGCCGGAAAGAGAATCGCAATGACTTCGTACATGAAGAATCCAGCCGGGCAGTTGTTCCCGAGCCGTATCGCGGCAGATGAGAAGACGGCTCTGGCTGCCGGTGGTCAGCTCTACGGATCAGTGTCGACGACTGAGCCGATCGTGTTGTCGAGCAAGAACTACATGGTCGGGTTCGGCGTCGGCGCCGTGATCGGCGTCGCCATCGGCGCGACTGCGATGCATCTATCGATGCGCAAGAAGTCAAAGCGGTAGGACGACGTGTCGAGGACTCGGATAGATAGAGCAGGAGCAGTACGATGAGTGGAAACTTGATGGCGCGAAACCGGGTTCTCGCAACACGCGGCCGAACAATGCTGGCTCCCGGTGGTCAACTCACGGCCGTCGAGCAAAAGGCAGGAGCGCTCGGAAGAGAAACGGTCGACTCGACTGCCGCTCGTCTGCGCGAAGAGTGGATGCCGGACACGGCTGAGAAGTACAACCTGCTGCTCGACTGCATCACGCATCCGCCCACTGCCGCGACGGCTCGGCCGGAATGTATTCCTGCGTTGAAGTTCGTCTCGAACCACTGCCGGTACTACACACCCACGCCGGGCGGGCAGACGTCGATCATCTGCGAGCCGCTCCGCTCGGGAGAGCCGTGGCTCGACATCGCAACCTGGATGGAGCGCAACTGGGACCGGATGACGCCGGGCTACAACGCCGCGGCGCTGCCGAACAGCCAGTCGTTGTCAGTCCCCGGTACCGGTACGGGCGCGTCGCCTCCCGCGAACTCGCAGGCGATCGTCCTGCCGAATCCGTCGGCCACGACGACACTCGCGGATTGCTCGGCGAGGCTCAACCACTTCCTCTCGCAGAATCCGCAGTACGCGATGCCGGCACCGTACAATATCAGCAGCTCTGGTCAGGCGGCGTTCCTTGCCGCGAATCCAGACTGCCAGATCGATCCATTCATGCCGTGGAATATGGAGCAGCCCGCGACGGTCGCGCCCACACATCGTCTCGACCAAATGCCGACGCAATCGCTGCCGCCCGTCCCGCTCATGGCGCCCACTGCAGCGGAAGCGGAGGCGGCCGCGACGCGCAGGAACATGTTCATCGGCGCCACAGTCGCTGCGGTCGCCATCGTCGGTGGCGGCATCTATGCGTATCGCCGGTACAGCAAGAAGACGAGCCGCAAGTCGCGCTCTGGAAAGTAGGAAGTCGTGGACGTTCTCACTCGCAATCGAATGCTCGCGCGCGGACACCGGCCCGCAGGGCAGGCTCAGCTCGATCACGCAGCAAGCGCAGATTCGCTTCGCAATGCCGACGCCGTGATGTTGATCATCGTCGCGAATCGAGAGCAGGCCGATCAGGAGACGCAGGAAGCGACGCAGGAAGCTGCCGGGCAGATTCCGCCATTCGTTGCGGAGAAGGACGGAAGACCGCCGGAGACCGTGTCGAGCTACACGCGTCCCCAGGATGTGTCAGAAGTTCGAGTGCCCGCCGTTCAGCAGTCGTACGTGCGGCCTCATCTGGTTTCAGAGTTTCGACCGCCGGCGCATCTGTCGTACGCGGGGAAGAGGCCATCCGGCGATCCGATGTGGGCCCATCACGAGTGCCCGTATCATGGCCATACGTGCCCATTCGGGTGTCCGTTTCACCCACAGACCTCGCTACCGGCCGGCGATCTCCCGTCCCCCGACGACACGACTCCGACGCCAACCTGGGTTTGGGTCGCTGGAACTGTCGCGGCTGCTGCGGCAGTCGGTGGCGTCGTGTACGCGATGTCCCGCCCCAAGAAGTCCCGCCGCAGCGCCCATTCCAAATAAGGCCCCCTCAAGCGTAGCCTCATTGCCTGCGCTAGCGTTTTCACGTAACGTCCCGTCCATGGGTGCATGCTGCGAAGAGTGTGAGAGGGGCGAGGCCTGCAGTGGTGGCGTCTGCGAAGCGGCGAAACCCGCTGCGAGCGTGATGCAGCAAAACCTCATGCGGTCGCGCGGAATGCGGCGGATGCCGGCAGCGGCGACGTCGGTGAGAACGAACGCGATCCAGCGTCATCTCGGGAACGTCCCGATGGTCCGGCCGTCTGGCGTCGTATTCGAACTGCCCTGCGGAACGTGGCGCGCAATGACGCCCACCCAGCAGTACGCGTACCTCACGGCGCGCAACCCACTCGCGCTCCCGGCCGAACTGAAGCGCGAGCAGATCCGACTGACCCTTGTTTGCCAGGGCGCATCGCCGGGTCTCGCGTCGGCAGGGCAGGCAGCGCCGCCGAACGAATGGACCGCGTCGCAACAGCAGTCGATCAGCGAGGCGCAGACGCAGGACTCGTGGGCGCATGCCGCCACCGGCGCGACGCACGACACGGCCGTAGTACTCTCGGCTCTGATCAGTGGCGCCTACGGAGCGGAAGCAGCACGACTCGCGCACGAAGGTCAGGTGCAGGCCGCCATGGTTTCTGCACAGCAGCACTCCGAGGACAACGTCATTGAGCTGCAGCGCCTTGCGCTCGCCGCGCGAGAGCTTGCGCTTCGCGAACAGGCCGCAGCGAACGCGCCGCACATTTCGATTCAGGCCGAGACGACTGCCGGCGGCACCGGAGGGGCGACCGGTCTCGCTGCGGTTCCCACCTGGGCGTGGGTTACCGGCGGCGTCGCGGTCGTCGCGGCTGCCGGCGGCATCACGTACGCGTTGATGCGCAAGGGCAAGAAGAGTTCGTCGCGGGGTCGCAAGAATCCCTGCAACTGCGAATAACGCAGGTCGCGCTGAAACCTAGGCACTACCAGAAAGCAGAACCCAACGTCATGGCATACCCGAACCCTCCCTCTTTCATCAGCGCAGAGCCGTTCTCGGCATGGTGGGGCGTCACGCAAGGCAGCTCGGTCCGCCTGTGTGCGACTCAGGGCATGTCGTTCCTCAAGCGCCTGCAGCGTCGACTGGCCAGCCGCAGCCTGACTGGGAGAAGCGTCCCGGAATCGGGCGCGTGGGATCAGGCGACGGCGGACGCGCTCGCTCAGCATGCAGCAGACCTGCAGGCGGCACAGCCGGCCGCGGGCTGGAGCGTCACCGCAGACCGTCTTCGTCAGGCCGCCGCGGCGCACGAGATTCCGAGCGATGCACTTCGCTTCGCAATCTTCGTCGCGTACCTCGAAGGCACGACGAACACGTTCGACATGGTCACGCTGCGCCCCGACACGATCTATCCGGTGTTCGGCGTCGCGCCGGCGAACGATCTCGCATGGGGCCCCGCGGACGGCGGGGCGACGTGCTGGGATCCGGCGACGCAGACCCCGCCCACAGGCACTCAACCTTCACAGCCGATCGGCCCGACGCAGGGTGGCATTACCACCGGCGCCACCGGTGGCACGGGACTCACGCTCGGCCAGGACCAGGGTATGGGCATGGGCATGATGGGCCCTGCGCTCGTGCTCGCTGGTGGAGTGGTTGCGCTCGGCGCGATCTACTACTTCACGCGTCCGAAGAAGAAGTCCTCGAAGTCGAAGTCCAGCAAGCGCTCGAAAGCGGCGTAGCTCCGCGTCTTAGATGCCCATCAAGGCCCACCGATACTTTCGATTCCGCGTCTACCCAAAAGCCGAGCAGGTCGCTCGGCTCGACAGGTGGGAGAGTGCGCTGCGATTCCTTTGGAACCTCCAGCCCAGTGGCTAGACAGCTGCTTACCCACTGGTCACGAGCCGACGCTGCCGCATGGGTGGCAAAGGCGTCGGTCCGTGATCGTGTCACCGCCTCCGAGCATAACTCGATGGTCGTCGCGTTGGCGACGATTCAGGACTCCATCGCAGCGCCATGGGACGTGCTCGGGCCCGGCGGCGAGCCGAGTCCGCTCCATGTGAACATCGACGGCGAGGCAATACCGCTGATCGGCGCGGTCGAGCCGCTCCCTGAAATGTTCACAGACGCAACGGGCCCTGCTCGTCTCGCGCGCTGGAACGAGATCGGCGAGGTGCTCAACTCGCTCTCGCTCGCGCAAGCCACGAGCGATCACGACTCGGCACAAAGTGAAGACGTCAAGCTGGTGCTGCTCTGTTCGCCAGCAGCGCTCGCTCTTGTGCACGCAGAGCCGTCAACGATCGTCGAGGAGCCGGCGGCGCCGGCCTACCCGATGGCTGCGTTTCTGAGCGAGTCGATTCTTCTTGCAAGATCCGCCAGGATGTCGGATCGGCCGATCTCCAGTCCACGCGAGCAGCTCGTTCGTGACGCGTCGCAGGCCGCCGAGCGCATGTTCGCGGCAGCTGGCGCGGCCGCGGTCAAGACGATGTGGCGTCTGCTTCGACGGAGAGCCGCATGACCCGCACACGGAATCCGACCGCGTTCAAGAACCTCAGCGCCGACGAGAAATATCGCGCGGTGCAATGGGGCTGTAAGCCAGAGGGCCGCATCCGGGTCGAGGTCGTTCGCATGACGATCCAGCAGGAGCTGCTGCGTCTCGGGCTTTTACGCAAACTGTGGTTCTCTGACGGATCGACGCTCGTTCCTTCGCAGCCGTACCCGGTCCTGTCGTTCGGCGAGAAGGACAATCGGATCTA
>Ga0315288_10003410_pt1 | contig 20321 bp, 16 predicted proteins | sample YL17G11_20_MG_FD_203454 | JGI IMG/M metagenome (GOLD analysis project Ga0315288, IMG submission 203454) | Sediment microbial communities from Yellowstone Lake, YNP, Wyoming, USA - YL17G11_20 | ecosystem: Environmental > Aquatic > Freshwater > Lake > Sediment | place: USA: Wyoming | collected... | reverse complement strand
TAGCCTTCCTGTATGCCTCCCACGCAAGAGCCGTAGCCTTCCTGTATGCCGTCAGAATCGCAATCAGGCGTTTCTGGTCTTTAACAGGCTTCAAGAGGCGCAGACGCAACGCTACTTCACATTCGGGCTTGTCGCTCTTGATGTATGCGATACGATTCTTGATCGGCTCGGTCGCTTGTTCGAACAATACCCCATGATGTATATGCCAGTAGTATTTTGGTTTCATCTTCTCCCTCCAATGTCTGATTGAGAGCTGGCTATCTTTCTATTATCATCTTTCAACCTTTCGATCTCCTGAAAAATAACTGTGAATTTGGCGTCAATCTCATCGGCGTTCATTTTCTTTATCTTTCTCGCCAATTCTCGACGATATTCTGACACTTCTTTCTCAATTATGACCGATAGATGCTTGTAGTTTTTTTCCAATTCTGATATAGCTTGAGAATTGAACTCCATCTGTTCGATTTTATCCATTTTCTTATTCATTTCACTTAATCTCAACATGAGCTTTCTTTCACTCTCATCATGCATCTTTAAAATATTATCAGACATTTTAACAAAGAAATTTTTAACCATCTGAACCATTTTTTCATCATCGCTTTTGAAAGGAATGAATAATAAATCTCTTTCATGAACTGTTCCCGGAACTCCTGTTGCAATCTTCGTATCTTCAGTGCATTTTATTTCTATTCCTTTTGCCATTTTATTCCCTCCTTTTTGTCCCGTTCCTGAGAAGAAACGGACAACTTGCGCCACGCGATCTTCACCTTGACGGTCTTGCAGTAATGAGGAAGTTCCCAAGATTTCTTCCCCTTCACCATGCATCCAGCTCCGGAATGTTCGCAGATGTCCAATTGCTTGCATTGGTAGGTCGGCATTTCAGACACCTCTCTTGATTGCGAAGTTCGGCACCAACTCAAACCCGCATCCCTTGCAAGAATCGATCACGATAGGCTTGGAACGGCAGAATTTGTAGTTAGGGCAGCGCCTCTCGTCCTTTCTCCTTACGATGTAGGCGAACGGCTTCGAGGTCGGGAGGTTGACCGGCATCAATCGGCCTCCCCTAACTCGCACTTGTCGGGCATCTCTGAAGGCTCCTGAACGCGCCTTTCCATGTCGGCGATCTTCTGCTTTACGATCTTGTAGTTGTCCTCGCGCTCGCGCATGTCGTCAGGGATAACGCTGGCAGACTTCTGACCATCCAATGGCTTAATCGTGAAATCAATTCCGACAAAATCATATACATTATTCTCAATAATTCCCATTCCCATTGTCAGCGAGGAAAAGGTCGTTCTGCACACGGGACATTCATATTCCTTCGAACCGGATTCTGAATCTATCTTAGGCTCCGTGTAAATTACCGATGAACAAATCATGCAGTTGATGCCGTGTCCTATCTTTTTAGCTGGCTTACCGCATAAGGAGCAGGATTCGGTAGAACTCCAGTGAGATTCTTTATCGCAATCGCAACGAATCAGGTGAGATGCTCTAAGACACCAATAAGTAGTGCATTCAATAACGCCAGTTGATTGTTCTTTAGCCTGCTCGACAGATGCCATTTCCTTTTCCTCAAGAGGATCAGGCGCCGATCTTGGAGATACGAATCTTATGGTCGTCATCGAGGGAAATGGTCAGGTAGTCGCCCTTCTGGGCATCGAGGGCTTTCATCGTGTCTTCGCTGAGGCAGATCCTACCGATTTTTCCATCTCCAGACCCGGAAATCTTTGTTACTCCCAAGACCTTCATCCGTTTTTCCTCAAAGTCCATATGGACGAGGGGGGTAATAAAGGTATCATCAGATTATCCGTCAAACGAGCTAACAAAAGCTCCAGCCTTCCATTGATTCGGTAGCATGATAAATTGTTAAGACATGTTATCGATGAAGAGAATCGAAATGAGACGAATAATGGAAATCGATCAGCTCAGTGATGGGCATTGCTTCCCTATCCTGAGAGCCATCAACGGAGGGGAGAGATTGTATGTCCGGGAAATCTCCTTCGAGACCAGACTGGCGGATGACACCATTCGCCGATCCCTTGAGATATGTCTGCGATACCATTTAGCCAAACGATACCAGGGGAATGATTCTAAGAATCGCCTGACCGACGTGTATGAGATTACCCCGATAGGGAAAGGGTTGCTGGAGATCGTAGACGAGGGGAGACAAAAGGCGCAGGACTACATAGAGCGCAAGTGCATCTGCGACGAGAAGCCTGGAAAGTGACCCTGCGTGATTGAATAATCTTCAATCCGCGAAACCAGAATGCCGTATGTGATCCGGTCGAGTTGGCAAATCTTTCAAAAGTTATAGGTCGAAGCGATAATAATTTATGCTATAACGACCTAATTGATAACAGGACGGAAGCACGGCTGTGGGTTCCCAAGACCTCGAAGCCTCTTCTGTCCGATCATTATTCCTTCGTCTTTCGTCGAATTATCTCTCCATTCCATTCTTTCATACTCCGGCGTTCTTGTCGCGCCAGGAAATCATCGTCAATCGTCTTAGTCCTCTTCGATTATTATCAGCGCAGCACAAAGCTGGACACGATCAGCAGGAAATCTATCAGCCATGCGATTATGCTGATTGTGAGGATCACATTGCCGTCTTTGTCGTTTTTCCTGGAATATTTCAAGAAAATCGCAATGAAGAAGGTCATTATTCCCACGATCGAGGCATAGACCCATATCGGGATGCCTGCAAAAGACCAATCCGCAGCTCCTCCCGCCCCCATCGAACTCTTGAACAGTATCGTATAGCTGATGCTCTCCCCGACCGCCAAGGTGATGCTCGGAATTGTAATTGTATTGCCGCTGATGATGGCCGTCGTGACCACGAACCCCGTCGATGTCTGAACTATCACATCTTGCGTCGAGTCCATCGCTATGGAAGTCTGCATCTCGATATATAACGGGCCTGAGTAGGACTCTCTGTATGTGTTCGTCCAGGAAGCCGTCGCAAAGTACCATAACATCGACTGCCATTGCCTCGTCATGCCGTTCTCGTCCCCGACCTTCGTTACGATGACATGAGGCGGGGCGGGGAAGCGGTTGTCGTTGACTGTCGTGTAATCAATCCTGAATCCGCGCCAGGTCAGATTCGAGAGTGTCGGGAAGAAAAGATAGACCCCCGAATTGGAAACAGAGTAATGAACGCCCTCTGTCAGATATATGGAATTATTGAGATCCCAGACGAGCAGACTTCGGTTGTCGGCATAGGATCCATTCTGGAAGGGCACGAACATGTTGACGCTCCTCCAGGTTGTGTCCAGCGATGGGTTATGCACCGTCACATCAGCCTCGTAGACTTTCGAGCCGAGAGGATGTCCCGATGGATAGAAGTTGTATGAAAAAGCCTCTGAGTACCTGAACCCGAGATTCCGCGTCACGGAGACGGTCCTGTTCGTATCTACTGTGTAATCGCTCCCGTTCAGCGTTGCGCTCGATGGGAGCGTTGCGCTGTGATACTCAATCGCCAAGGTGGCGCTGTTGTTTATCGTCAGGTTCGTCGAGTAGTTGCCAGTGAAATAGAAGTCATCGTAGAGGATCGTCCTCGTCGTGACGGTCGTCGAGCTGGGCGCCGTCGAGTTGAACCAGGTGTAGTTGCCCGACTTCACCTGAATCGTATTTGCCTCACAAACGATTCGCGTTGGGATCGTTGTAGAACTGTTCGTGATGGATATGCCGGCGGGAACGACTGGCATATCGTAGCCGATCCAAATTATGTTGGGGAGAAGCAAATCAGTGATCACGGTCTGTGTCGCCTGTATGCCGTTCGCGACATTGAGGACTTCCGTGATAGTCGCCCCGTTCAACATGACATAGCCGATGTCGCTGACCGTGCGGACCCAGGTGTAAGTCTGCCCCGTGACTCCGTTCGCGTCGTACACCGTCGCGGCGAAGCGATACCAACCCGGATAGAGATAGAAAGACTCAGTCTCGTGCGGGGGGATGTAACAGCGGTAGGGCGGCTGCGCCGGGTCGTAGTACATCCAGAGACGGGTGTACTGATCTCCATTATTCGTGAACTTGTAAGAATATACTGGAAGGGCGATGTCCCAGAAATACGAAGAATTGGTGATCATGCGCGTGACGTTGTAGAGAGTTCTGCCGAAATAGTCCGTTACGTTGACCGTGAGGTTCTGCCCGACGATCGCGGAGGTGATGTCCTGCGTGGTCCTGTTCAACCCACCCGTTCCGATCGCCGTGCTGACATTGAAGGTATAGGGGGCGATGCCGATGCCGGTGAAGGCGTTGTAATAGCTGAGGTGGACATCGGATTTGATCGAATGCGCGGTGATGATCAGCCGGGGAGCATGCCCGAATTGTGCAGCTTCCTTCGTACCGAAGGACATCTCAGTATATGTCAGATCATCGAAAGGTGCTATGCCAGTGTGCGGGGGATATGTCCCTGGAATCACCAGGCCGAAATTAGAATCCACTCCTGAATACCAGCGAGAAACGAAAGGCGATACATCGAAAGTCTGGTAGCAATAGAATTCTTGAAGAGGATTTGGAAATGCAGTTATAGGATTCGCTGGGGACATTCTGCTCTGCTGGAACAGCATGACCTTACTGGAATCGTTTGTTGGGCGCAGATTATATGTCAGCGTCGATTCGTCCCAGGTCGATGAAACCTCATAGAAATACAGATGGAAGCCGTCCGTCCCTGTAGCTGCGAAGCCGTGATTCATCAGGATATAATTGGTGTAGAGTGAGAGTTCGACCTTGTCAAGTTGAAGATCCCCGGGAAGAGAACTAAGATTGAAGTGGATATATGCCTCCCAGGTATTGAGAGGAGTGCCGCTGTCGTTTCCCGTCCACATATATCCATCGCTTCCATAGTTGGTATTGCTGTTCAGACTTGAAACGAAAGCGTCCTGATCAGCGGCAATCACGTATTGACAAACCGGGTTCAGGTTTCCAGAGGAGATCGACGCAGTCTGGTTCTCTTGTTCAACTGGGGTCAAAACCGGAATCGACATCATGATCATCATTCCAATCAATAACATAGCCATCAATTTCATTTTCATTCAATTCACCACCATTAACTTAGCCCGCCATCTCAATTTAATATTTACCAAATTAACATCACCTTTCCGGCCGTTATGACTGTAAATAAGCCAGATAATAGAAGTAATGCGAACACTATCATCCACATCCTCTTCTTCGGGTAGGCGTAGACCAGCCCGTAGACCGATGCGAACATGATCACGAAGCCGATGGAGAAAGTCACGGTGGTCATCACCACGGGATGCACAGTCACCGGCGGGAACGAGGTATCGACCGGGGGGACGAGCCTGAGGACGAGGTTCCCGTTGCCCGTCAGCTGGAAGCCTATGGTGCCTCCGGCCGCCCCGCAGCCCGAGAAGACCTCGGCGTCGGGGTTCGTCACTTGATATTGATTTCCAGCTACCAGTCTGAAAAATGTATAGTTCACCCTCGAGAACGGCGCAGACACCGTCACATTCCACCGGCAGATGACATCTGATAAATCCCCGCCTGCCGTGTACTGCGTTATCCTAACATTGGCAGTGCAGTTCTGCGGGACGACTCTGAGCAATCCCCCCATTGAGAAATCCGTCTGGTTCTCGATGTTGACCCAGCCGACCATCGAGGAGCTGACATAGACGTACGCCGAGGCCATCCCCCTGAGGTAGATTACGCCATCGAAAGTGCCGTTGGCCATCAGGCAACGCGAGTTCGTCGTGTTGATATAGACGTTGAAGGGCAGCTCCCCGAGGGTGCCGGAGATGTCGAATGACCAGTTGACCCTGATGTTCGTCAGCATGTCGAGCGTCACCCCTGAGGGCACTCTGAGCCTATAGAAGGCCCAGAAGGGATCCATCGACACTGTGCCGGACCAGTCGAAGACAACGGTGCACTGCCCGGCGTCCCACGCGCCGGACGCGCTGTACCAATACCTGACACGGATGATGTCCGTGCTGACCGGAGCCCCGATCCACCCTTGGAGCAGGCCGGACACCGCGACGGTCATGAAGGTGTTGTCGCCCGAGGAATCCACATAGCAGCCCACCCCGATGTCGAGAGTGCCGTTGATCATCGTATAGCCCTCGAATATCGCATCCGAGGAATTGGTTAACACGCAGTTCCCGCTGATGTTCAGCCAGCAGACGCCGAACTTGAAAGCGAAGGCGGAGCTGTCGTTAATGAACAGGTCGGTCAGGGCGATGCCCGAACCTGGGTGCTGATGCAATTCCCCGACATCGTCGAGGAAGGTCAGTCCCGCCACCTTGAGGACCTTGACGACCGAGAAGGCCGCCCCGCCCCTTATCGTCAGGGTCTTGGCGAGGCTGAAGTCGGAGAAGCAATCCACTATGCCGACGCCGTAGATGAGATAATCGACGTTGATCGGGGCGCCGTACCAGATTATCGAGCTGACCCCGCTCGCCGTGTGGTTGATCAGCCCCGTGCCCTGTATCGTCCCTGCGCCGTAGAGGTAGTAGGTAATGTTGAATACTGTTCCGATGGTGAAGATGCCGCCTGCGGGCACCGTGAGGTTGTCGGATGAGGCATAAGAGGTCGATACCTGCCCCGTGATCCTCAGTGTGCTGAAGATCTGCCCCGCAGCCATCGTTATCGACCTCCCTATGCCTGACATATTGAGTGTTCCATCGAATGTGAAAAGAGCTATACTACATAATCGCGAATCCCAATTTCCTCCTACTCGTACTTCCCCCGACCACGAGTAAATATGAATATGGCTGTTTAACAAAACGTCTCCAGTAATTATAAGGTCACCGACTTCCCAGAGACATATTTCCGCAGTAGCGAATATCGATGCTGTCTGCAAGTAGTCACCTACGATTGTTAAATTTTTTCCAGGGAACGGAGCATAAATTAAGAATATTGTTCCAGCGTTTATTACATCGGCGACAATCGTAGCATCACATAGATACATCTGCCAATAGAATGTTCCTCCTCCGTTCAAACACAAAGAATTTGCTGATATATTAGAATCTTCTATCCTCCAATAACTCGCCGATGAGTTCCAATAGATGTTTTGTGCGGATATATTACCACAAGAATTAATATTGTTCGGTGTATTCAAAATCAATATATTTTTTCCAACGATTATGTTTGCCGTTCCTCGATTGTATTCTCCAAAGTTAATCACATCCCCCGCACTTGTAGAAGTGTTGATTATCATAGTTCCGTTAATAATAAAGGTGCTCCTCCCATCTCCGAACCAAAGTCCGATATTTGTTCCGGTGGCATTAAAATCGTTTTGGCAGTAGAGTGTAAAAAGGGAACTCGCATCGTATTCATTCAGCCATATCAAGTTTCCAGTCATGTTAATCCATCCAGCCGAAACGATACCGTTACTAAAAATTTCAGTATTCCTATGTAAATCGAGAGATGTGTTCGCTACCAATCTATAACTGTTATTCATGTAAAGTATAGCCCAATTAATCAAATTAATGTTATACGCTCTGATTTCACTACCGACGTAGAAATCTCCGAGTTCTAGCGTGAGATTGTAGAAGTATTGACTCGGAGCAGTTGTTATGTATTTAGTGCCTCCGACTGTGAAATAAGATACCGATGTTCCACTAACGAAAACTCCGTTCTGGCTGTTCCAATCGCCAGTGATATTTATTCTGTTTATTATCGTGAGTTGCCCAGCGATGTATAAGTCTTTTGTTTCGACATAATTTCCAGATATGGTTCCCGTTATCGTAAGATTATTGAACGAATCCCCAGAATCCATTTGTATCGTTTTAGTCGTGCCAGTCATATCGATGACGCTATTCGTCGAAGTCCATGTTGCCACTCCTGTCGAATTCCAGTTTCCGTTCACATAAATGATTGCTCCCCACATACTCAAATCGCTCGGAGTATTGATATAGAAGTTCCCATCGCAGTAAAGTGTGCCGGGAATATCGATTGAAGTTCCGCTCCAGTAGACACCGGATATGTAAATCCTATCTGCAACACCATCTCCGATGAACGCCAAGAAATATGTCGTTCCGTTCAGATAACCATCTATGATTCCCACTATAGGGGTACCGACTCCGAGTATTAGATAAGAATTCGATATACCAGTATTACTTCCACAGATGAAGTTCCCAAGCGCATGAAAATTCGAACCGATGTTGAAATATATATCTCCTGCAAGAATAATCGAAGAATTGAATTGTGCGTAGCCGTTGTTATCTATATGGAAAGAACCTCCGTGCGATAAGTTCAGTATTCCGTTTATCGAAAGATTGAGACCGTTATCCATAGTCAATTCACATCTTCCGAACACATTGTAACCTGAGATATTCACCCAGCCGTTGACTCTGAAATCATTGTTGCTACCCAAGTCGATGTGTGGGAATATTATCGGAGATGTTCCTAAAGCAATCGTTACATTACCCTGAATTATGATTTCTGCACCGACTCCCGAATGGAGTCCGCCTTCACTCATCACAATCAAATCTTGCGAAAGTCTCAGAGTGAAGACACCGATTTGAAGCGTTCCGACCCTCACGGATGCGTTGTGAGCGAAGACATCGAGGAGAAGCGTCAAAGTGCCCGTTCCATTGACTTCAAATCCGTAGAACGCTTGGAGAGCGCCGGTCTCGATGTTCGATGACCCGACACCGACATAGCTGACCGTTCCTGTTCCTTGCACGAATGTGCATCCGTTGGAATCCCAGTCCGCATAGAAGTACGTCGTAATCGGAGCGACGAAAGTTCCAGCGGTCGTGAATACCAAGTCGCTGTTGAATACGGCCCTGAGATTGGCCCGGAGTATGGAGACTCCTAAGCTCAGGCTCCCGTTCTGCGTGTAGTTGTCCGCCTCGACAGTCCCGCTCAAGGTCACGACCGCCATGATCTCCACCGTCAGGTTCTTCAATACCCCCCCGGAAGCTTCCAGGGTCACGGCTGTCCCGTTCATGTGGAGATTGAGCCTGTAGTCATCTATCGATCCTCCCGATTGCGAGAAGTTGCCGCCGATGTACATTTGCGAGGTCAATGAAGGATGTAGCACCCCAGCCGTCTGCGAGTAGTTGCCGAGGAGCCAAGAGTTGGATCCGACGATGCTTATCGTCCCGGTGTTCGTCGCATTCCCGTAGCAGGTCATCTTGAACGAATCATAGAAGACCCCGGAGATGATCAGGTTTCTGTGGATTATGACGGTACAGTTCGCGGTGACCGTCCCTGAGATCCTCAGATCATAGAGGTCTGTATTGATGAGCGTGAAGTTCTTTCCGACCCCTGAAAGATTGAGGCTCATGTAATCGGTCCCGATCACGCCCCCTGTCTGGTTCAGGTATCCTGCAATGGTCGTGTCGTAGAACCTGGTGCCATAGTAATTTCCCCCCTTAAGATGCCAATCGCCGGTGTAGAAGATGTTGTTATGCTGGTTGAAAGTCCCCGCTGTCTGGGTGTAATTGCCTATCCTCCATTCTCCTCCCCCCGTCTGCGTCATAGCGCCCGAGAGGTTGACATCCCTCCAGACGGTCAGCCCGAAATTCGAGCCGAACGTCCCGGAAACGACCATGTAGCCTTTCACCGAGACATCGCTCAAAGCCGTCGTCGAGCCTGTTATGTTCAAGTCCCAGAACGAAGAAGGGATGTCCCTGAGCGTCTTTCCCACGCCGGTCATCAGAACTATCGAATGCCCATAGTTGAAGACTCCTGCCGTATAAGACCAATCTTTAGTGCAGTTGATGATCCAGGAGTTCGCGTTGTATATCCCATTGGAGAGCGTGAAGTCGTCGCAGATGACGAGGGCGCCTTGATCGAATATGCTTGAGGCGCCCGACTGCGTGAGGTCTGCGAAGTGAAAGATGCCTGCGCCCTGATCCACGCACCCCCTCGTCGATACAGTCGTAGATCCCGTGACTATCAGGACGAATCCGCCCCCGTTGAGCGTCATCGTGCGCGTCGCATGGATGGATTGGATAGTCAGAGCCGCATTCACCACTGTGTTCGCGCCAAGGGTCGCTATCATGTTGCCTGTGGCGGTGTTCGTCGCCTCGAATATCAGGTGGCAGTTGACAGTTCCGACAATGACTGAAATACTGGTATCCTTGAAGTCGATGAAGAGGTTGGGCGAGCCTGTTATCGTTCCGAGATTGTTGAATCCTAACGAGCCTGCATATCCGGCTTTCACATAGATGCTATTGTGCAGAAGGGTGAGCGTCTTCCCGGTGGCGACATCCAAGGCATCGAGATAGACCGAGCCTGCTATCGCGTCGAGCGAACACGATTCGACTGCTTTGAAGTAATAGAGTTCCACGCCTGCGGAGAGAAGTGTCGCGGTCGTGCCCGCCGTTGTCATCTGAAGCTTGAAAACCGAGGCGGTGATGACTCCTGTTCCTGATTGGGTGAACGAGCCTGCTGATACCCAATTGAACGAGGTCGAGCCTGTCAGTGTTCCGCCACTCACCGCTGTCAGCCCTGCGACATCGACCTGCGCCCCCTGGTTGAAAGTGCCTGAAGAAATAGAAAAGGAAACGAATGTCGCCGCGCCGTTGCAGTTCCATATACCAGCTGTCGATTGCAGATATGCTCCGCCCGTCGTCGTCCCCGAGGTCGTGAAGGTGAAGGTGTTTATCCCGAGGAAGCCCGCCGTGAAGACGAAACTGTGCGTCACCGTCACGTCGGAGTTGAGATGAGAGGAGCTGGTGAGGATCAGATCGTAGAATGTCTGCAAGGCCGAAAGCCTGATAGTCTTCGATGCGCCTGACATCGTTATTGCTGATGTTCCCGGCGTCCATACTGCACTCGTGCCTGCCGCATCAAGATTTCCTGATACTGCGATAGCCGACGCCCTGCAGTTCAGCCCTCCCAACGTTCCTATCGTCAGGTCGCCGCATGAGAGGGCGTAGTTGGATCCCGAGAGGTCGAGCGTGACGGTGTTCGATAAATGCGAAGAGCTTATCGTGATGCTTGAAGGGGTTGCTAATGCTCCCCCGAGAAGCACCGTTGAAGTCGCTCCAGTCGAAAGCAGATGAATGATAAAGATTCCGTTGATGGCTGGCGGCGTGATAGTCCAATCGGCTGAGATTTCTAATTGGAATGTCCCTGCACCATTGATCGTTCCAGTGCTTCCCAATGTGTTCCCTGAATACATGTAGAGAATCTTATTGATTGCAATCGAGAGCGTCTTTGTGTTATCGACTGTCAGGTTGTTTACATACGTTGTTCCAGTGACTGTGACATTGTTTGAAATCTGAAGGCTATTGAGAACGTGCGTTGAATCAGTGCCTGTCAGCGATAGATTCGATGCGCCTGTCATTATGAGCCTTAGAAGGTTGTTGCCAGGGACTAACGCGCCCGTTACGCTTCCGGATGCAGTCCATGTGAATGCGGCATTGAAAGTCATCGTCCCGCTGGTAAAAGTCGCGGCGATGCTGGTGATATTGGCTCCCTGAACAAAAGTCCCTGCGGAGATCGTGAAATTCTGGAATGCAGTAGCTCCGTTCGCATTCCATGTCCCTGCGGTCGTCTGAGAATAATCCACTGAAAAGGTAGCGGTGGACGAATTGGTGAATGTATAAGTGGCTATGCCGAAGGAACCTGCCGTGACCTCTATCGTCGTAACGGTGCAGTTGGATAAGAGTGCTATCGTTCCTGATATTGCCAAGTCATTTATCGTATAGTTTCCAGCGGGAAATTTGAGAGTCTTAGTCGTTCCAGTCATTGCTAACGATGCTGTTGAATTTGTCAGAGTCCCTGCGGAGAAGTCTATGTTTCCTGAAGATGTTATCACCGCATCTGCTTCTATGAAAACTCCATACGCTCCGACTGTAAGATTTGCACAGGCGATAGCTCCCCCAGCAGCCATGTTGTAAGTCGCTAATTTCCCAGATGCGCCATTGACCGTCAGACCAGCGAATTGGAACGCACCCGTTCCCTGCGAAACGATAGAGTTGTTCCCGAGCGTCGTCAGCCCTGCGACCTGAAGTTGATAGTTCGATACTCCGGCGAGAAGGGACACCGTGTAGGATGCGTGAGCTGATAATATACTGAGAGTGCTTCCGAGAACAGTATTCGCTCCGAGCGTCAATGTTCGAGATGCGGCAGCATCAATGTGAAGGAATATATACATTGGGCAATTCATAGTTCCGAAAGTAATGACTTTAGAAGCTTGATGAATGTTAATTCGGAAAGTTCCCGCGCCGGTGATAATTCCGTTATTATTTAAATAGAATTGCGCTCCAGTATAGCCGAATGGAGTTTCCATATTTTGAGTCAAATAAAGATTTTTCCCAGCATCTACTGTCAAACCGTAGACATTCGGATTAGAAGGGGTATTTCCTACATTCCAATAAGTATCATCTGAAACTCTCAGAGAATAAAGGGCGATAGTTGCTGATGTTACCGTTTTAGATGAACCAGTCATTATTAAATTCAAAAGTGCAGCGCTAATTGCGCCATTTGTACCTTTTACGAAGTTTCCACCGCAAGTCCACACCGCAGTAGTTACGGAGGTCACCGTGCCAGCAGAGATGGTTATGTCTGAGGTCGTGGTGACATCGCATGATGCGGCGTTGGTGATGACGCCGGTGTAGCCTGAGTTCACGCTAAATGTTCTGAGCGCGGCGGTGTCCTCGTCGATGGTGCAGTTCGCGGTAGATGTGCCGTCGAAAACGATAAGCTCATCGGCGGCTGGCTTGGTCGTTAAAGACCAGTTCCCCCCGTTAGACCAGAGGTTGTTCACTCCGCCGTAAGTCCAGGTGTTGGTGTCGCCTGCGCCCATGATACGTCCTGAAACACCCTCATGAACAGGCTTAGAAGGCGGGGGAACCGAGACATCCTCTATCGGGATAGGGTCGTTGATCTCCTGCGCCTTCTCCAATATCTTTTCCTTCATCTTCTCGGGGATTGAACAGAACGATTCTTCTATCGCCTTCATGGCCGCTTGAGTCTTGTCGATTACGCTACCTGGGGCATGGTCGAAGGTTTCTGAGATGACGAGCCATAATGCTCTTGTCGGATGCTTTCCTTCTAACGATAGGATTTCAGAAAGGATGAACTGTTTAAGTGAGAGGTTCGCATCGGAGAAAGAGACGGAAAGAGTATCGACAGGCTTCTCTGGTTTGGAATAATCGATATGCCCCCCGTTAAGATTCATCTTCCATTCGTTGGAATCTGCGTTGGAAGTCCAGACCGCTAAGGTGCTCGACAGAATCATCAGAGAAGCGAAGCCGACTGCGATAAAAACATTCGAGCGATACATGATCACCTCCGGGAGCGCAGGTAGAGAAGACCCGCGCCCGCGACGACGAACACGATGCCGATCATGACGTAGGTGTCATCGAAATGCGATGGGGTGGAGGGCACGACCACGGCGACGTTCTTCGAGGCCGTCGCGTAGTTGCCCATGCCGTCAGTCACCCTCAGCGTGACCGTGTAGTTGCCCGTGGAGGCGTAAGTGCGCGAAGGATTCTGCAACGTGCTCGTGAACCCATCCCCGAAATCCCATGACCAGCTGACGGCGCCCGGGGACTGCGAATTGAAGAAGACCTGGCCGGAGCTGCCGTAATAATAAGAGAAGTCGGAGCGGATCGGGGGGATGCCGGAACGATAAAGGACCACCGCGAGGGTATAGTTCTGCCAGACAATATCAGAGCCATAAGCGCCCGAGGCGTTTATCCAATAATTACCCGCATAGACATCAAGAGGCGTGCCCGCGATGGTGTTGCCGACTATCGACAGCCAACCGGCATTCGTCGAGATGTTGCTGGGGAGCGGGACATTGTAGGTCGGGCTGTAGGAATATACGCTCCCGGTCTCGACGGAATAGGAAGGGGTGGATGTGAACGCCAAGATGAGGATGTATCGCGGGTAGTAATCCTGTGCGATCCCGAAGATATATGGCAGATCGAGTATCCCGAATGGAGATACGATGTCGGGTATCGCGGGTATCGTCCAATCCGACCAGTAGTTTCCGTATCCGGTTGAAGCATTCCACCAGTTATTCGTCCCGTCGTCATACGCTTGGGTTCCCCCGCCGTTGTTATCAGTCAGCGTGTTGTTCCAACAAATGTTATTATAGCATCCCGTGTTAAGAAAAATCCCGCGATTCGTGTTGGTGGAAATGTTGTTCAGTGAAATCATATTGTGGTTCGACTGGTATGTAAAGAAAATCCCATATTGGGTGTTTGAATAAACAGTATTTGATTCGATGGTGTTATTGTGCGCCTGAACATCCAGATAGATGCCGAAGATGTTTGAGTGGCATGTATTGTTCATAACAGTATTGATCGAACATCTCGGCAATGATGTGAAAGTATCATCGAGATAGATTCCGACTGGACCATCGCGGCATGTATTGTTTGCGACGGTCATATTGCTGGCAGAGTCCAAATCGATATTGGCATAACCGTTGTTAAAACACAGATTGTTCTCAATGCGGCTGCTATTGGATCTCAAACTCCTTATTCCGGAAAATGCATTGAATGAACATGTGTTTGAAGAGATCGTATTGTTCTCACTGAATGATTCCAGATGTACCCCGGAGTAATCGTCAACCAAATCATTATTTCTGATAACTCCGTTGGTCGTATTGTTCAGATGAATTCCATTGTATATCGATACCGAAGCGCCGTCGTGAACATAACAGCCTCTTATCTCAAAATAAGAAGTCGCGCCGATTATCCTAATCCCATGAGCGGCAGAGGCATCGATGTCCCAGCCATCGATTATGTACGGATCCGCGAAAGTCCCGCTCCCCCAGGATATTCCAGTCGTTGCGTTCAATCCGAGAAATCCAGCATTCCCAACTATGGATATTGTCGCATGGCCGACATAACTGATGTGCGCCGGAGCCGTTGAATCCTGATCGCCCTGGGGGATGAAGGGCACGGCGAACATCGCCGCGATGAGCAAAGCGAGGAAAAGCCGCCTCAGAGGATCACCGCCAGAATCAGCGACAAAGTCCCTACCGCCCCGCCGAACATCAGCCAGACCAAACCCCCGAGGAAGACGAACGCCATGATGATCCTGCCGACAGGCTCCCTTGAGAAGACGATGCCCATGCCGCCGATGGCCATGACGGCTATGGGGAGGACCAGGGCGAGGGGGACGGTGTCGTTCCTCAGAATCTCTATCTCGACGACCTTGACCCACTGGGACGACTGCCCGTTGGAATCGGTGATGGTCAGGATCACGGAGTAGTTGCCCGTGTAGCTGTAAGTGTGCGCGGGGGATTGATCTTCGCTGAAAGTCCCGTCGCCGAATTCCCATTCCCAGGATATGACATTCACTCCGCGAGACTGATCGGAGAATGCGACGGTGTTCTTGTCGATCGATGCGGTGAAATAGGCTTGGAGCGAAGAATTGCCCGTTTCGATTCTCGCATTATTATTCGATTCCTTATGTAGAATTGAAATGATGGAGGCTGAAATAACCAAGACTGAGACTATCAGAATAAGGCTCGCTGTTCGACTGCGGGGCATATGGGGCATACTCCTGATGGAAAGGGTTTGGAAGGGCCGTTCAGGCAGGGTTCACGCCGGCACTCATGCTGTCTATGGCGATGCTTATCGAACCGTTGGGTGCGGGGGTGGTCATGATTGTCAATACCGCATCTATCACGCCTATGACCGCCTTGTTGTTGATGTCGATGCCGTCAATCGACACTCCGATGTGAATCTTAGCCCCGTTCAGATCAGAACCCAACAATGGGAGTTTGTTCCACCATGACGTTGAACCCGAACCCGTCATCTTAGTCACAACGAATGCGAATGGTTCAGTGGCTGGGCTGTCGATAGTCATGGTCACGCCGGGGCCGGGCAATGCGCCCGTATAGTTCACGGTCAATACATGCTGTCTAACAGTATGCATCGGCTGGCTCACGATGACGCCACCAGTACCTGGAGCTGTGCTCGCCCAGAAAGTGGCTTGGCTGGAGTCGAAGCTCGTCATCTTGTCGCCGCTGTAGCTGAAACTGACTGACACCCAGAAGGAATAACAATCGCTATCGAACACCGCGACGGTCTGATTGCCGTAGACCGTGAGGGGATGGAAACTCACCACGGGCTTGAAGACGCTCATGGTGTTGGTCGGCTGCCCTATCTCCAATTCTGCCGAGAAGACCTGCTCTGTGGATTCGTCCTTCATGTAGATCGTCATAACGCCATTCGGGGCGCCGCTGCTGATCCCCGACGGCACGACCGCGAAGGCGAGAATGACGACGATCACTATTCCAGCAACTATCCATTTCAATCCTGGTATCATTTCAACAGACCTCCTATCATCACCGGCGCCGCCTTGATCAGACCGAAGCTGACCACCGCATAGCAGATGAGGAGCGCGATTCCGATGATGAGAAGCACCCAGCCGAGCGTCTTGAGGACCGGAGGGATGCCGGGGACGAAAAGGAAGATGGCTCCTATCAAGACGAGTATCGCGCCGGCTATCAGGGCTATCTGGAGCCAATCTATGCCGTCACCAGGACCCGGCGGGTAGTAAGGCGTCACGCCGATGTTCAGCTTCACAACGCCACTGTTCAATCCATTTATGTCAAAGGTGTCGCCCCATATCGTAACGGTCCCAGCTTCAGGCACGACAAAGCTGAATCTCGCATAGAAGATAGTGTCATTCGTCTTTGCAGCGGCATAATGGGTATCTGAAAGCACGACCGTCGAATCCCCACCGCCGGCCTTGATATACTGCACGGAAACGATGAAGTCTTTGACATCGTAGCCGAGAGGATTCTTGATGGCAGATATTTCAACCGTGATGAGTCCGCCCTGCGTGTATCCGCCGTTGGACATGTCACCGCTGATGACCTTTAGCGACGGCTTGTTCGGGATCTGCGGCATCATCCCTTTTCCAATACTGAACACCCACGCATGAGATTGATCAAATAGCTCATTCGTCAGCATGACGGTGTATTTGTTGTCCCAGTTAGCTGGTGTTGTCGCGCTCGTCGGGTTCTTGTATGAACCGAGAGGAACAATCCAGTTCACCACGCCGTTGTAATTGTCGGCGACGGGCTGTTGCCATATCGAATTGCTTATAGTCGGGTTGGTTCCCGGCTCGAACACCTGGAGAAGCCAACCGCCGGTTGATGTCGACACCGCTGAATGGGACACTCCCGTGCGAACGCTGAAGTGAGCCGCATTGCCTTCTTCGACGACATCCTGCGGAACGGTCACAGTACCGATACCTGAAAGAAGATTCGCTTCATCGGATTGGAATTTATTCCAGTTCGGTCCGTATGAATTTGGAGGCCAATAAGGATCCACGATATAGTTCTTGACCCAGAGTTCGATGTGCATCACACCGACAGCCGGACCTTGAATATAGAACACTATGTTTTGAAGCGCGAGCCATTGGTTCGAGTTTATAAGATTGGTACCATCCCTGACGATATGAGGCGAATCCCAACTTCTCACCGATGTTCCGTTCACTTTCGCGTCGGAAAGAGCTACTTGGACGGACGCTGGAAAAGTCGCCCTGTAGAAATATTCATCAAATCCGCAATCGGCGATGGCATGGAAATTCAGATCCCTTCTGAGATTTCCTGTCGCGACTATCTTCTCGCTCAGCCCCAAAGTGTCCCATGATGTCACATAAGCATGGCTATCGAGGAGTTCACCATCCCGAACCGGCAACGGATGTGTTGAATCTTTAGAAGCGGATGGAGACGCGCCTTCCACCCCATGGTCGAGATAACCGACGGTCGTTGTGCTTGCTTGAGCAACTGACAGAGGATTAAAACCTGTGAGCACCAAAAGTATGACCACTATTCCGACCGCAATCCCTATCGTCTTTATTCCAAGTATCATCTCAACCACCTACCGTAACGTGAACTCTATCCAGTGAAGCATAGGAATCTTTCCAGACATAAGAAAAATGAAGATATTTTAAGTCCTCTGAGCCGAAAATCGTATCAACTGAATATGTACTCCACCACCCAGTTTCCATCCCTTTCGAGAGACGAGGATACCCACCATTCGGATCAAGGCTGTTTCCGCAGTTATTCCCACCCACGTTCATCAGGCAACGATCATCGGCGATAGGATTCGCTTTGCCATTTACTTCGTACTTTAATTCTCCTGTCGCTCCTGAGTAGTGATCGCACCCGCCGAACTCATGCCCAATCTCATGCGCGATAGTATATGCACCGTTAGACTTCATTGATGAAAGGCATTTGTAGCTGTCAAATCCATATCCCACATTTGGCCCAGAAAGTCCAATGATAAAGAAACCTGTTAAGGCAAATCCATATGCCTGACCTCCGGTTATCAGCCAACCAGCGTCTCTATGAGTAGGAACATTCGCATCCAAAACAAAACATATTACTTCATTGCCGTTGTATATCGATTTAGCTTTTGCTGGGTTGACCTGCATCCACCAACTGATCATCTCAAAATCAAAGTTGACATAATTTGGTTGATCTGGAATTTTCCCAACGGGCGACGAATAATATGATGGGACTATGTTAATACCATACTTAGCATAGAATGATTTTACAGAATAATCCGTGGAACTCGCAACTTCGATGACCTGCTTTAATCCATTGAGTATTCGATAATCATATGAAACATCGTGATACAGATAAACAACGGCGAGATGAAGCTGTCCTCCGATGATTCCACGAATAGATACTGTGGGCGTGGTTGGATTGCCACCTCCACCGAACCCACCATTGATGAATTGCAGAGGGGAAATTGGAAGGATTAGAAGTAAGATGACTATGACTACTGCGATTTTTATAAATTTTGGTATCATGACAACCAACCTCCGAGCCAAACTGCTGAAATTATGCAGCCGAGGAAGATGACGACCTTGAGGACTTTACCGGGGACGAATATCAACGCCGCCACGCCGAGCAGCACCAGACCTATCGGTAGGGCTGTGTGCATGGCGAAGTATCCAGGGTCAAACGCATCGAACGGCCACATCTTTTCTCCTTCAGACCAACGTAATTATCTGTTCTGCCAATCTCGATATTCCGACATACAGGATCAGGTCAACGACGAGCACCGACAGCGCGAACACGACCGCCGGGATCCTCAGCATCATCATCTGAGGCAACAGCGCTATCACTAACGCGAGCCCCACGAGGATGATCCCTATTGCCGCCGGCACGAATAGCGCCACCAACACTCCAGCCGCTCCTGCTCCGAGTATGCCTAACATGTTCATTCCTGACATTTTTTCACCTCACAGTATTCCGAGGACGATCAGGCCGCAGACGCCGATGATCAAACCGGCGGCCACCCCGATCCATCCTTTCAAGAACGGTACGAACTGCATCGCCGTCACGAAGCCGACGATGATCAGGCTCCCGCCGACTATGTCCCATATCATGCCGAGCAGGTACGCGACGAGCAACAGGACGACTATCACTGCCGCGCCTCCAAGCATGACTATCGGGTCGGTCACGATTCCGCTCTCGTCTTTTCTCAGATTCATTTTAACTTTCATCTCAGACCTCCTATCGCTTCGACCGGCATGAAGAGGACCGATAACGCGCCAACGATCATCAGGGCGAATACCATCAGGCTGACCAGTTTCTTCATCCTACCATCATCCCCCCGCCGAATATCGATCCGGCCCCGGTGAGGCCGAATGCGACTATGGCGATGTTGTAAGATGCGTGGGCGCCCATCGCCCCGCCGAGCCCCCAGCTGGGGAACTGTACGACCAAAGTGTAGAACACTATGCCGAGGACGATGGCGACTATGATCGAGAGCGCGTTGCCCCCGTAGGCGTTGAAATGGAAGACGCCGAATAGAACTTGAGAGAGTATGCCCCCGGCGTTCTGCATCTTCGGGTGCGCTTTGTTGGCGAGGGACGCGGATAGGAGCTTGGGGAAGATGAACTGAAAGGTAAGCGTCTCGACAGGCGCAATGACCAGGCATGTCGAGAGGAGGAAGGCCGCCCAGACCTCTGGGAGAGCCGTGACTGCGTTCAGGCCGCCCTGGAAGTAGAGCAGGCCGAACACGAAGACCATGAATACTATGACCGCGCAGGCGGTGTAACCGAGAAAGAAGTGGGGAAAGAGTTTGACGCGCTCCATATCCTTGACAGCCGATTGAGACTTCACAACGACGATGAGGAAGAGGTAGCCGATGGCTCCGACTATCAAAAGGTCCTTGTATGTCGCCACAAGCGACTTGTCAAGCGTGGTCGAGTTGATCCCGAGCCACATCATGCCCATCAGTACTGCGGGAATAAGTAAGGCAGCCCCCTTCCGGGGGCTGACGGGTTTTTCCTGCGGTAGAGCAGGCTGCTCCGAAGCGCACACGGACAAGCCACCTTGTCCGTTTAAGTCCAGACCGCATTCACTACTGCTTGCAGAGTGTAGATCTCTCCACCGATGTTCACCGTTCCGAGGCTGATGT
>Ga0315288_10003408_pt1 | contig 20322 bp, 22 predicted proteins | sample YL17G11_20_MG_FD_203454 | JGI IMG/M metagenome (GOLD analysis project Ga0315288, IMG submission 203454) | Sediment microbial communities from Yellowstone Lake, YNP, Wyoming, USA - YL17G11_20 | ecosystem: Environmental > Aquatic > Freshwater > Lake > Sediment | place: USA: Wyoming | collected... | reverse complement strand
GATAGACCTCCGCGTATAGTATACCGGTTGCTAGGGGAAGTTTCTGATCCAGAGCGTTGGTATGATCTTCCAGGTACAGTCGTCACGCGCGTATTGCATCATCCTATGGGAAGTTATCAATATGAAAAAAAAGTAACTATTCCTGAACACGGAATATGCCTAGATCTTTTATCGCATTTATTGATAGATAGGTTTGGGGATGTGTATCCTTGTGTAAGATTCAATCCTCATAAGAAAAATATGTTAGGTAATGTGATGAACCAGCATCTTTCTACTATGTGGGATGGAGAAAAAAGGAAATGGATGATCAAACTCCATATTAAAGGGATGCGTGATAAAGTAGATCTTTGTAAAAAATGTGATTTTTACGGATGTCCAATATCTTATTAAAGGAGAGAAAATGTCAAAGTATGCATTTGTAGTATGCGCGGATATCAAGTATCTTCCAGAGGTAGTTGCTGAATTGAACAGTCTTGATTTCGTAGGGAACAAGCAAGATGTTCATTTTTATGGGTATAAAATCCCGCAAAAAGTGATCGATCAATTTTCTTTATTGAACTATACGGTTATATTCCATGAGATCACTGAATATGAAATACAGGAATCTTTTGGCCTTAGTGAAGTTGTATGTCGTAAGCGCTATTATTATGCCCGTGAAGTAGGGATTGAATATGATGCAGTATGCGTTCTTGATGCGGATATGGTGTTTGTAAGGGATCCTTGGCAATATTTTCAGATTGCCGCGGATACTGGTTTTGTGCTTTGCGCAGGGAAAGAGCAAAATAAGGTGTATGACGATCCGCACCACCAATATAAGGGGAAATGGCTCATCCCTAAAGGGTATTACAACCAAGTTGACCTTTGTAACTGTCCTTTATTCATAGATACAAAGATATGGGGTAATGCACTTGAGCGTTCTTACCAGATATTCGTAGATGGTAAGGATGATATGAATGGGGATAATTTCAAGGCTCCTGACATGGATGCGATGAATATATGCCTATTAGAGGTCGGTAGTGCGGATAAAACAGTGGTTTTACCTGGTATCCAATGGTTAGCTACCAATGAACAGCTTTTAAAGCCTTACATAAGGGCTGTAAGCGACAGGGGACTCATTAAAACTGAGTGTGGGATACCTGTTTTCTCCTATCATGGCCAATATTACCATAAAAAATGGCGTGATTGCCAATTAGACAATAGGCATCACTGTGCCGAAGGATATTTAAAGGCCACAGAATGCTGTGACAATATGGCGAAAGGTGCTATGGATTTGCTTTATAGTAACTTTTTAAGGATGTTAGACCATAAAATTAAGATAGAAAAGGTCAATTATAGGCATCCAGAATTGCCATACGAAGAATAATCTAAATTGATGAAATTTGTTTTAATTATGAATATATGCTATACTCACATTGAAAGGATAAAAAATGCCTCTCATCACTGATGTTAAGGGTGGTAAAAAGCTAGTAGAACATCTCGATACTGGTTTATATAAAAAAGTTCTTCTTCCTTTTTGGCACGGGGTAGGTGATGCGGTAATGTTTAAAGCTCCCTATCTTTATTTAAAAACAAACTACCCGGAAATACAGATAGATCTTGGACTTGCAAGAGGATTGCAGGAAGAATTCATAATAGAAGATGCGATCCTACTTGATGGAAATTGGCAAGAAACGGTTAAAACAAGTGATTACGACCTTGTTTTTTCTTGCCATATGCCTTTAGAAAAGTTAGAGGATGTAAATCTAACAAAAGCCGAAGTTTCATGCTTAGAAGAATTAGGTATTCCTCTCACCTGCGGTCATGCACCTATTAAAAGCAAAAAAATAGTCGCGGTTCATTTCAGCAATACTTCGGTAAGTTGGCTTGCCAATACTGATGAACCTATTGCAAAAAAAGTATGGCAAGAGATCATTGATGCTGATTGCATCCCCGTTGAAACTCTTTTTCAACATGCATTTTATAATGAAACAGGAAAGAAGTTTGATTTTGTTGATAACCATGTGCGTAATTGGCCTGCACGGCTTGATACTTTGATTGCATTACTTGCCCACTGCGACTATTTTATCGGTGCTGTATCTGGGAACTTCCATTTGGCTTTGAGTCTGTTGCCTCATACCAATGTCTGCCTACTAGAGAAGGATCTCCAGGCACCGCATTTCACCAAATCGCCCATCAAGCGCATTGATATCAGAAACTATATTGACGGATCGATCAAAGAGTGGATCTTAAAAAATAAGTAATCCATTCCATAAAGGAGAATTCTATGGATAAATTATATTCTAGAGAAAATGTCGCTACATTACCAACAGATGATATAGATTTAGCAACTATACTTTCTGCTAGTGATTATACAAAAGTAACATTAGAAGATAGCGATTATGTGGAGATAAGTTGATATGGCTGAATTACTTGTTAAAGCAAAAACTCATTGGAAAGATGCCTGGAAACAGGCTGATATTAATAAATTGAGTGCCGCAGAAAAAGAACAATATGATGCCCGCACGCAACTTGGCGATATTGTAGTGGTTCGTCCTGATGGCTGGGTATGGGGCAGTGCAGAATGTTTGCCTGATTTTGTAATAGTAAAGATTCCCGGCATGACAGTTGAAGAAGCTAAACAATACGAAAATTCAATAAATGAACTATATACAGATGCGCAAGGGCACGAGCAGATACGACTCCTTCGTTTTCGTGAATGGCGAGTACCGTCTAATTGGATGTCTACTATTATAAGTCAGGGCGGTATATTTACGATAAGTAAAGTACAGGTTACAACTTATATAGAAAGAAAAATACTCTAATGGCTGAATTTCTTAAAAAGACAGTAAAACCTTCTGGCGGAGATTATACCTCCCTTGAAGCCTGCATGAACGCCAATGAGCAGGATTTAACGGGAGATGGATGGTTTACTGTTGAGATAGACGGTACTTGGAGTAGTGCAGATACTACGGCTTGTACTATTCATAATTACACCACCACTGTCAATGACTATATTAACATTTATACTACTGCTGGGTGCCGCCATGATGGGAAATATAATACGTCGAAATACCGCCTTGTGGCTACAGTTAATAATGCTGAAATTGTCTCCCTATATACAAAATATACTTTTATAACTGGACTTCAATTTAACAACACAAGTACCCAAACAGATGTATATACAAGAGCATTCCATTCAACTGGTACTTCATACGAAGCATACAATTTAATAATTGATAAGTGTATTCTTATTTCTGGAGGTGTTGCTTATGCTAATGTAGGAGAAACTACTGGAAATATTTTACGCAATTCTGTACTTATTGGAAAAGCTAATATAGCTTGTTTTACTGGAGGAACTTGGAATAATCCAACAGCACACCAAATATTAAATTGTACTATTATTTCTTTAGCTAATACGAATGCGGCTTATTCTATATATTACAATGTAACCTATAAGAATTGCTATGCCTACTCTAATGGTGCAACGGCTGATTGGGGTAGTGGGACAAGTATGACAACTTGTGCATCCTCTGACACTTCTGCTGGAGGTACAGCTGGTGATAGTATACCTTACGATATAACTACATTTACTAATGTAACCGCAGATAGTGAAGACTTTCACCTAGTCGTTGGCTCTGCGTTGCTTAATATAGGTACAGACCTTTCCGTAACCTTTACTGATGATATAGACGGCGATACTCGACCAACTGGCGCAGGAACTTGGGATATTGGTGCTGATGAGTATGTTAGTGGAAGTTCCTCAAGTTCTTCTTCTAGCAGTTCATCAAGTTCTTCTTCTAGCAGTTCATCAAGTTCTAGTTCAAGCAGCTCATCATTAGCTTCTCAGATTTATTCAAGAGAAAACATTGCAGCTTTACCCGCAAACGATACAGATTTAGCAACTGCTTTTTCAGCAGGAGATTATACAAAAGTAACTCTTGAAGATAGTCAATATGTGGAGATAAGTTAATATGAGTACTTCTCAAATTATATTAGGTGGTTCTGCTGGTACTAATTTAGATACAGCTAATCCTAGATATTTTCTTCCTATGGGGATGAATCAGCCTTCTGCTACAGAAAGCGATATATCTTGTATTGTGCCTACTTCTGGTGTATTTGATAATTTAAAAGTTCTTTTGAGGGATTCTCCAGGAGCAAGTAAAAGTTATTCGACATCTTTATACAAAAATGGGGTAGAACAATCGCTTAATGTTACTTTAAGTGATTCCAGTACTTCTGGTGCAGATACTTCACATCCAATTTCTGTAAATGCAGGAGACCTTATTTCAATAGGAGTAACTCCATCAAATACACCTACCGCAGTAAAAATGACATTTGCAATGAAGTTTGTACCTACGGCAGCGGGTGAAAACATTTTTATGGGTGCAACTACTTCTATTACTAATGGAAGATACCTTTCATTATGTACATTTAATGGAATTCATGCTGCAGCCTTATGGAGTGACATTGTCTTCCCGACATCGGGGACAGTAAAAAAATTATATGCTAGTTTAAACAGTGCACCTGCGTTAGGAAACGTTTCATTTATTACTAGGAAAAATACTACTGACCAATCTTTAGTAGTTACTATAGCTAACCCTTCTACTACTGGAAACGATTTATCAAATAACTTTTCTGTTGTTGCAGGAGATTATTTATCAGTAAGGGTAGGTGATTCTGGCGGAAATGGCATGGGAGTTAAATTCTCCTGTGTATTTTTGCCAGATACTTTAGGTGAATTCGTAATACCAAAGACATCAGAAGGGGCAAATGGAGATGTCACTCCTGGTTCAACTATGTACTATTCTTTAAGTGGTGGGCAAGTTCAATTTGCTCCTACTGAAGCTATAAGACAAGCTGTAAGTTGTTTATCGTATACTCTTAAGAACTTGTATGTTCAGTTCGAAGGCTTTCCTGGAAGTGGAAAATCTTATACATTAACACTGCGTAAAAATGCGGGAGACCAGGCATTAGCTGTTACAATAAGTAATACAAACACAAACGGTAATTACGCAACAGATATTAGTATAGTTGATGGTGATTTACTGGATACTTCTGTAGCTGCTAGTGCTGGGTCTAGCGAATATTGTTTTTCAACAAGTTATTTAGGATATATAGCCCCAGCGTCTACGCAACCATTTTTAGTCTTCTTATTCAAAGACAAAAACACAGCTCAGCAACAAGCTACCATTACCTGGAAAGGTAAAACTAGCCTTGATCCAGCTATTAAAACTGTATACTTACAGATTTTTAATAGGATCTCAGGATTGTGGGAAACAATAGACTCAGACAATTCTTCTCCTGTTAATACTGATTTTACTCTTACCGCGATAGTTTCTGCTGATTTGGGCGATTACTTTGATGCTAACAATTGGATTTCTTGCAGAGTGTATCAGGAATTAAATTAATATGGCAACTAAATTCTATCTTCCATCTTCAGGTGCGGCAGATATAACTCCGGCGTACAGTACAAGCTGGGATGCTGCCGCTAGTGGAGCTATAGGAAGATTAAATGCAGTAACTACTAAAATATCATCAGCAATGACAAATGTTACTCATGCTGATGCGGATGATTTAGATAAAGATTTTTATTTTGGTCAATGGATTTCTGCACCAATAGCCGCCCAGACTATCCAAGCACAAACAGTAGGGTTATCCATAAAATGCAGTGAAAGGGCTACTGATTGTAATTTAGTGCTTACTTGGGTTATTAGGGTAGTTCAATCTGATGGAGTTACATATAGAGGTACATTAGTAGCATTCAATCCTGATAATACTGAGGCTCCTACAACAGGTAGTGAAGCTAGTAGGTATGATAGTGCGACATCAAGTTCATTAGCGTGTTCAAATGGTGATAGAATAGTAATAGAAATAGGGTTAGGGGGAAATCCAGGCAACGGAAGTGATCACGATGGATTAATAATAGTAGGGGACAATGCTGCGAATGACTTGGATGCTGCTGACGCTGATACTGGAACTGATAATCCTTGGGTTAATTTTGGCACAGATACTATAACTTTTTGGACAAGTTCATCGTCAAGCTCTAGTAGTTCTTCTAGGTCTAGTTCTTCATCTAGCTCTAGCATCTCTAGCAGTTCCTCAAGTTCTAGTTCTAGTAGATCAAGCAGTTCGTCTAGTTCTAGTAGATCAAGCAGTTCGTCTAGCTCTAGTATTTCAAGCAGTTCATCTAGCTCTAGCATTTCAAGCAGTTCTTCTAGTTCTAGTAGATCAAGCAGTTCGTCTAGCTCTAGTATTTCTAGCAGTTCATCTAGCTCTAGTATTTCAAGCAGTTCATCTAGCTCTAGCATTTCAAGCAGTTCTTCTAGCTCTAGTATTTCAAGCAGTTCGTCTAGCTCTAGTATTTCTAGCAGTTCATCAAGCTCTAGTATTTCTAGCAGTTCATCTAGCTCTAGTATTTCTAGCAGTTCTTCTAGCTCTAGTATTTCAAGCAGTTCGTCAAGCTCTAGTATTTCTAGCAGTTCATCTAGCTCTAGTATTTCAAGCAGTTCTTCTAGCTCTAGCATTTCTAGCAGTTCATCTAGCTCTAGTATTTCTAGCAGTTCATCTAGTAGCTCATCTGAATCAGTTGCTTTTATTCTATATACAGACCTTTGGCAAGTAGATTTTAGTTCTTCTAGTAGTTCTAGCTCTAGTAGTTCATTTAGTTCTAGTTCTTCTAGTAGCTCTAGTATTTCTAGCAGTTCCTCAAGTTCTAGTTCTAGCAGATCTAGCAGTTCCTCTAGCTCTAGCATCTCTAGTAGTTCAAGTTCCTCTAGCTCTAGCATCTCTAGTAGTTCAAGTTCATCTAGTCTTTCAAGTAGTTCTTCGAGTTCGAGTATTTCTAGCAGTTCGTCAAGTTCTAGTAGTTCGATAAGTTCTAGTTCTTCTAGCAGTTCTAGTTATTCTAGTAGTTCATCTAGTTCTAGTATCTCTAGTAGTTCGTCAAGTTCTAGTAGTTCGATAAGTTCTAGTTCTTCTAGTAGTTCAAGTTATTCAAGCAGTTCATCTAGCTCTAGTATTTCAAGCAGTTCATCTAGCTCTAGTATTTCAAGCAGTTCATCTAGCTCTAGTATTTCAAGCAGTTCATCTAGCTCTAGTATTTCTAGCAGTTCGTCAAGTTCTAGTAGTTCGATAAGTTCTAGTTCTTCTAGCAGTTCTAGTTATTCTAGTAGTTCATCTAGTTCTAGTATCTCTAGCAGTTCGTCAAGTTCTAGTAGTTCGATAAGTTCTAGTTCTTCTAGTAGTTTAAGTTATTCTAGCAGTTCATCTAGCTCTAGTATTTCAAGCAGTTCATCTAGCTCTAGTATTTCTAGCAGTTCATCTAGCTCTAGTATTTCTAGCAGTTCATCTAGCTCTAGTATTTCTAGCAGTTCGTCTAGTTCTAGTATTTCTAGTAGTTCATCGAGTTCTAGTAGGTCTAGCAGTTCTTCTAGTTCTAGTAGTTCGATCAGTTCTAGTTCTTCAAGTAGTTCTTCTAGTTCTAGTATTTCAAGTAGTTCATCTAGCTCTAGTATTTCTAGCAGTTCATCTAGTTCAAGTATTTCTAGCAGTTCATCTAGCTCTAGTATTTCTAACAGTTCATCTAGCTCTAGTATTTCTAGCAGTTCGTCAAGTTCTAATAGTTCGATCAGTTCTAGTTCTTCTAGTAGCTCTAGCATTTCTAGTAGTTCTTCTAGTTCTAGCATCTCTAGTAGCTCTTCAAGTTCTAGCATCTCTAGTAGCTCATCTAGTTCAAGTATTTCTAGCAGTTCCTCTAGCTCTAGCATCTCTAGCAGTTCCTCTAGCTCTAGCATCTCTAGCAGTTCCTCTAGCTCTAGCATCTCTAGCAGTTCCTCTAGCTCTAGCATCTCTAGCAGTTCGTCTAGCTCTAGCATCTCTAGTAGCTCATCTAGTTCTAGCATCTCTAGTAGCTCATCTAGCTCTAGCATCTCTAGCAGCTCATCTAGCTCTAGCATCTCTAGTAGTTCGTCTAGCTCTAGCATCTCTAGTAGCTCATCTAGTTCTAGCATCTCTAGCAGTTCGTCTAGTTCTAGTATCTCTAGCAGTTCGTCTAGTTCTAGTATTTTTAGTACTTCTTCTAGTTCTTCTAGTAGTTCTAGTTTATCAAGTAGTTCATCGAGTTCTAGTATTTCAAGCAGTTCTTCAAGTTCTAATGAATCCATTAGTTCATCAAGTTCATCGAGTTCTAGTATTTCAAGCAGTTCCTCTAGCTCTAGCATCTCTAGCAGTTCATCTAGCTCTAGCATCTCTAGCAGTTCTTCTAGCTCTAGTATTTCTAGTAGTTCGTCTAGTTCTAGCATCTCTAGTAGCTCATCTAGCTCTAGTATTTCAAGCAGTTCATCTAGCTCTAGTATCTCAAGCAGTTCATCTAGCTCTAGTATTTCAAGCAGTTCATCTAGTTTTAGTATTTCAAGTAGTTCCTCTAGTTCTAGTAGTTCGATCAGTTCTAGCTCATCTAGTAGTTCAAGTATATCTAGTAGTTCGTCAAGTTCTAGTAGTTCAATCAGTTCTAGTAGTTCAAGTAGTTCGATCAGTTCTAGTTCTTCTAGTAGTTCATTTAGTTCTAGCTCATCTAGTAGTTCAAGTATATCTAGTAGTTCGTCAAGTTCTAATAGCTCTTCAAGTTCATATTCTTCTAGCAGTTCTAGTTCTATTATTTCTTTAAGTAGTTCTAGTTCTTCTAGTATTTCTAGCAGTTCATCTAGTTCAAGTTTTTCAAGTAGTTCTTCTAGTTCAAGTAGTTCATTTAGTTCTAGTTCATCTAGTAGTTCATCTAGCTCTAGTATTTCTAGCAGTTCTTCTAGTTCTAGCAGTTCAATTAGTTCTAGCAGTTCATCTAGTTCATATTCTTTAAGTAGTTCTAGTTTTTCTAGCAGCTCATCTAGTTCTAGTTCATTTAGTTCTAGTAGCAGTTCAGCTTCATCGTTGCCATTAAAAGTTGATTTTATAGATGAAACATATTATTATAGTTTTTGTGACGAAACTAATAATCTACAATTTAAAAGTGAAGTTTTAGATCTTACATTTAACGATGATACTGGTGAATATGTTTTTATAGATGACACAAAAAAATATAAGTTCCATCAACATTAGGAGGTACTATGCCAAATAAAATAAATGAGTTTTATGTAGGGGATGATGTGACATTCAGAGGATCGTTTAAGATTAATGGAGTCGCACAGACACCTGATGCAGGAAGCGGTAAAGTTTCTATTTATAAAGTAGGTACTACGGCTCCGGTACTTGCAGAAACAACTGCGGGAATAGCCACCACGCAACTACAATATAAATACACTCCTTTGATAGTAGGATCTTTTGCGTTGTTTTTTACTACTACATTTAGTACGGGTGCAGACAAAAGGACAGGTGTAATTGAATTCTTAGTTCGTAAAAAGGAGGCTCATTAATGATACACCCAAATTCACTAGCAAATCTTAGGAAACCTCATTCTACAAAAAGAGGTTATGGATTTAGGCATTCTTTGCCACAAGAAAAGATTGATGCCTTATTCATGTACCTTGCGGAAGGGAAACCTTTAGTCGAGGCCGCAAAATCATCTGATATGTGCTTTGAAACGGCAAAAAGGTATTTCGAGCGTGGGGATACGCGCAGAGGTATAGCACCTTTACGGCAAAGGCTTACCATATTCCAGGAAAGAGTTTCAGAGAAATTCAATGTGTTGCTAGAAGAACGGCGCATCAAGATGCTTGATACGGTAAGAAAAGCAATCGATCTATTTAGCCAGCAGATAGACGAAGGAAACCTTATGAGCAAACCTACCCTGAACCATTTGGATAAACTCATGAGGCTTGAGGTATTTTTGTCTGGTGGAGTAACCCAAAAAGAAACAGAAAAGAAATTCTTAACAGCAGAGGAGCTAGCCGGTGGAGATCCTTCAGAAGGCGGAACGAATAGACTGGAAAGCGGAAATAGCCAATAGAACACCCCAAGATGCGCAACGGTGGCAGATGCAGGAATACCGCCGTGCGGTTGAGGATAAGGAATATTGGTTCAAGAATTATGTGTGGGCTATTGATACCAGGAAGACCCCATCGATAATTCCTTTTACTCTTTGGCTACATCAGATCAAGTTATTAAAGCAACTTGATAAGTACCAGGATCTATTCATAGAGAAATCAAGGGATATGGGTATTTCTTGGACTATTATGGGGTGGGAGTTGCATCAGGTTTGCTATACCAAAGGGTTTACCGCGTTGAATGTATCAAGGAAAGAAACAGAAGTTCAAGATACGGGCAACAGCTATCATGCCTTGCATGGAAGGCTTTTATTTATGTGGCAGAGGTTGCCTCCGTTTTTGAAACCGCGCATACATAATCCTTATCTTACATTTTCTGTTCCTTCAATGAATTCAGTCATCAAAGGTGAATCGGCTAACCCTAATGCAGGTCGTGATACGCAGTATCGTATGATCTTTGTGGATGAAGCGGCGTTCATTGAGTGCCTTGACGAAATGTATAAAGGTCTGCGGAACGCTACAAACACACTCTTATTGAACTCAACTCCTCCGAAAGCGAGTTTTAATAACAAATTCGCTGAGATAAAGGAAATGAAAAATTCATCGTATGTCAAGATGCAGTTCCACTGGAAAGAGCATCCTGAAAAAGATGATGAGTGGTTTAAGCGTAAAACCGCATCTATGACCCAGGAAGAGATCGCACAGGAATTGAATATTGAATATGATAAAGCTCTCACGAATAGGTCATATCCTGAATATGACGATCGATTCCATCTTCTAGGTCATAAAGTATATCTCAATCCTAAGTCCAAACTGTATTGCTTTATGGATTTTGGGCTTGATGGTGAAGTGTTCCTTTTTGCCCAAAAGGATTTTGAAGATAGATTATTCTTTATATACTACAAGTTATTCAAGAATATGCTTACGAATGAACTGTACCATGAATTCGTAAAATGCCTAGATGCAATACATTACCAGGGAGAGATAAAAGAAATAGACTTTATTGGTGATAAATCTGGAAATAAGCGCAGTAGGCTTACCAAAACAAGCGTTATAGATGAATACAAAATGGTATCAAATGGTGCGATTAATATACAAACAAAAGAACTGACGAATGACGACAAGATGAAATGCGTAAAGGCTTGTCTTAAAAAATACATCAATGGAAGACCACAGTTCAACATATCCAATGAACCTACATGCCTTGAATTTGCTAAATGTATGAACGGAGTCACTTTAGATAAATCATTAGCTGATCACATAGACAATTGGGCTACCCACGCGGTGAACGCAGCAGAATACGGGATAAACTGGCTTTTCCCAAGAGTTAAGGCCGCAGGGGTGGTTGTAGGATTAGATCCTGGGGATGAAATCAAAGATGACGATGGAAATGTCATTCGAACAGTAGAATCGCCTATTTCAAGACCGGCATCGACATTCTCGGTCATTGGTAATCGGCGCATAGAAAGGAAAGGATTATTCTCATGAAAAAATTAAAAGAGTCATTTTCAAAGGAACTAGTAGGCGACAAGGTAGTATCATTTCAGGAAAGGGAGAAAAGAAGTGTTGAGATAGCTAATAGGATCGCAGAAGCGTATCCTATGGTAGGAGGAACTTCAGAGGACAACCTTTGGAGATCTTTGAACCAATTGTCCAATAGAGATCTGTTTGTATTGACTCAGAAAAGGATGCAGGATATTGCTTATTACCTTTTTGATTCTAATCCTCTTGCCAAAAGGATCATAGAGATTACAAGGGATTTTGTGGTAGGTGATGGGTTCACTTATACTGCGGATGACAAAGATGTTCTAGAGGTAATACAAGACTTCTGGAATGACCCTGATAATAACTTAGATACTGAAATAGATATCAATACCCTTGAACTGAGTATCTTTGGAGAATTGTGTCTACCCGTATGGGTTAATTCTGCAAATGGTGCAGTTAAATTAGGCTATGTGGATCCTTCAACTATCTTGAAAGTCACTAAAGACAGGATAAATCCTAAAATAAACAGAAAACTTTATTGGAAACCTAGAAATAGTGATAATGAAAGAGAGCTGGATATAATTAATGTTGAAAGAGATGCTAAGTCTGGTTCTTATGCGAAACTTACAGGAGATTGCTTCTTTTTTACGGTAAACAAAGTAAGTAGTGCTACTAGAGGTAGAAGTGACCTTTTATCCCTTGCAGATTGGCTTGATGGGCATGATCAGTTCCTCTTTGCAAGGCTTGAGAGAGCTTTTTTACTTAATACTTTCATATGGGATGTAACATGTGATGGTATGACTAAAGAGGAACTTACTGCATTTGTTAAGGATCTTTCGATGCCTAAATCTGGTTCTATACGCGCCCATAACGAAAAAGTGCATTGGAAATCAGAAACTCCAAGCCTAGAGGCCGCGGATGCATCCCAGGAAGCTAGATTATTCAAGAATCAGATACTTGGTGGGGCAGGGTTCCCAGAGCATTGGTTTGGTGAGGGATCTACTACTACAAGGGCTACAGCACTTGAAATGGGTATTCCTACCCTTAAAAAGCTGAAATCAAGGCAAAAGGCGGTTAAAAACCAATTACAATATATGGTTAATTTTGTCATTGATCAGGCTATATTGCATAAAAGATTGAAAGAAAATGTAGATAGAACATTCAAAATCATTCCATCTCCTATAATATCTAGGGATAATAAGGGATTGACTGATTCAATATCTAATTTCGTAGATGGTTTGCAGAAAGCGGTAGGTGCTAAATGGCTTACCGATCCACAGGCAAAGAGGATATTTAATACAGTTCTTTCACAATTAGGGAACGATATTGAAAGTCAGGACCAGGAAGAACCAGATGATAATGAAACAAATTATCCTCCTGCACCTGAACCAAAAGTAGCACCAGTAGCTCCTATAGTTCAAGTAACTCCTGAGAAAACAGTTAAAAAAGAACCAATTGTTAAGAAATCCATTTTGAGCAAAAAATAATATTTCTTGACTTTTTGGATTTTATAGTGTATGTTTTTATCAGATAGGGAGTTAAGAAGTTATTAACAGATTTATACACAAACATACTACGATGCCATATCCTAATTATCATTCAGCAAGAATCGCAAATTCTCTTGCGGATGGAATTTTTGCAACTAAGCAGATTGCACCTAGTATAAGCATTATATTGCAAAAACCTAAAGACGATAATAGTTCTTCTATGAAAATCCAATCCTATAGGTTTGATAAAAATCAATATACCGCACAAGAATCAAAATCGTGGTTAAAAAAGCATGACATAAGGACAATATTATTCGAGCCGGCGAGCGAACCGAGCAATAAAGAAACCAGACAGATCTTTATTAATCGTATCGCAAAAGAATTCGCTGGAGCGATTATTTAATGAATCCCTTCCTACAATTTGGTATTGTTCCATTTTTGGAAAGTTCTGAATCAGGTGATACCTGGAAAGTTATCATCATAGAAGAAGGGCTTTCTAAGAATGGAAAGTATTATTCTAAAGAAGCTCTCACCAATTCAATCCCACTGTTCGAAAAATCGAAAGTATGTTTTTATGAATGGAAAGGAAAACATTTCGATCACATTCCTTTATCGGTAGAGAAAATACGGCCAGAAGGGTTCCCTTTGCAGACTGCTGGATATCTTGATGATGTAAAATACGAAACTGTCAAGGTAGAAGGCAGAGAAGTTACCGGTCTTACCGGGCAATTGCATCTTCTCGAAAACGATCGTGTTGCTGAATTAAAGAAGTTACTCGTCGAGGGATGGAAAAAAGGGTTGAAGAACCTTCTTGGTTTATCAATAAATGCAGAGGGACCATCTAGTGTTCGTATGCTGAACGGACAGCCTATAACCGTAGTCAATGGGATTACTAAAGTATTTAGCACGGATTTTGTAACACAGCCTGCCGCAGGCGGAGGCTTGTTACAGCTTATTGAAAGTTTAAACAAACAAGGAGGAAGTGAACAAATGTTTAACAAAATTTTGGAAGCCTTAAAGGCTTGGAACCCGAAATTATTGGAAAGCGTCGATGTCGCAAACATCACCGAAGAGGAAGTAATTAAAATCTTTGAATCAGTATTAAACGATGCGAAAGAGAAAAAGTCTGACAAGACATCAGTGATCGAATCGATCCTGGCAAATGTAAAAGAAAAGAAATACGCTGAAGCGGAAACTCTTTTAGGTTCTTTAATTAAAGAAGCTAAAGAAGTTAAAGAAACAAAAGAGAAAGAAGGCTGTGGTGATGGTATGTCACCTGAAGAGAAAAAGAAAAAAGCTGAGATGGTCAAGAAACAAGAAGCTGAGGAATTAAAGAAAGCCGCCGAAGCGAAATTAGCACAGGAAGATCTTGAGAAAAAGAACAAGGATCTCGAAGCCCGCATGGTTGATATGGACACCAAGATGAAGAAACGTGAATGCAAGGAACTTTTAGAGCTTGCATTAGGCGAATCAAATCTTCCCGTTCCTATCAAAAACAAGATCCGCAATTCATTCAATAACAAAATATTCCAAGAGGCCGAGTTAAAAGAATCCATCAAGGTCGAACAGGATACGCTTGCGAAATTAGTCGAGAGTGGATCCGTGATTGATCTTGGCGGCGGGGCTGAAGGTGCTTTCGTCGAGAGAGAACCAGTGACCCGTTTGCAGGCATCTATGGATCTGATGTTAGGCCATAAGCCGACGGATGCAGAAAAAGAGAATTATAAGGATATCGAAGGTTTTACCTCGTTGCGTGAAGCCTATGTTGCCTATACCGATGACCCGATGATCACTGGGCATATCGGACCGAAGGCAATCGCAAGGTTGCATGAAGCGACAGAAACATCGTTCTCGTATGCATTAGGATATTCGATGCAGAGAAGGATGTTACCTGAGTATAAGAAGATCGATCCGCTTTGGCAGAAAATTGCCCGTAGCGTTCCTATCAAGGACTTCAAACTCCAAGAGAGGATCCGCTGGGGTGGATTCGGTGTGTTGCCTACCGTTCAGGCAGGCAGGACTGTTGCTGGAACTCCAATTGATTCCGCGACTCCTACTTACCCGGAACTTGGATTCCCGACTGACGAGGAAGCGACCTATGCTGTCATGACAAAAGGTGGCATGGTGACTTTAACCCGCAGGATGATCATCGACGATGATCTGAAGATCCTTGGTGGAATTCCTCAGAAAATCGGCAAGGCAGCTGCGTACACATTGAACCAGTTTGTATTCGATCTGATGTTAGGATACAATGCATCTGGTATCAATGCCGCGACTATTTACGATTCAGCTGTTCTGTATGTTGCCGCGCATAAGAATATTGGCACTGGTGCATTAGGGTATGACAACCTATCAACGCTGTTGGATGGGATGTATTATCAGTGTGAGTTGGGGTATAAAACCCTTGTTGCAACTCAGCTCGAAGCTGCTGCGACATCACTAATCCTTACGGCAACAACCGCTGCATTTTTCAAAGCGGGTGATTTAATCTGGATGGACGGCGAAATTGCGAGAGTAGATGCTTCCGATGGAAGTGCTACTTTGACGATTACCCGTGGCATCTACGGTACGACTGATGCGCAACATTTAGTTACTGTAGGTGTTTGGAAAGTAAGCCAGGTTCTCGCAATACAGAATCCTACGCTTTGGGTTCCTAGAGGACTTCGCGGAACTGCTCTTGCATTAAAGACATCCGAGAAGAATCCTGAGAACGCAGAGAATGGGATGAATACCATCCGTGATTCGTTTGATGTGCAGGTAAGCCCTTACTTGAGAGGCGATGAGAATAATTATTATCTCTCAGCGGCACTCAGTGATGTAGAGGGTATTGAAGTAGGTTTCTTGAATGGTCAGGAAGATCCTGAATTATTGGTTCAAGATCAGCCTACTCAGGGCAATGTGTTCGTGTATGACACCATTCGCTATAAAGTTCGCCATGAATATGGCGGAGCGGTGGTTGATTTCCGTGCCTTTGCTGGTGCAATAGTATCTTAACCACAATTAATGGCGATGGCTGGGGGAGAGTAATCTTCCCCAGCACAGCTATTAGGTTGAAAAATACCTAACAATTAAGGAGGTAGCATGGGCAAAGTTACGAGATTTAAATATTCTGTCGCAGAACTCCGTGGAACTACAAAAACAATAACTGGTAATACAACCCTTACCGCAGCAAACATCCTTACCGACGGGTATAGTTTCATTAAAGTAAGTGGTGCAGTTACACTCACACTTCCCGCAGCTGCATCTTCTTTAACAGGTGTTATGCTGATTATTTTCTGCAACAATGCATCTGGTAAAGTAGCAGTTGCCGCAGGGTTTGGTGGTGGTGGTGGAAGTTATGATACAGTAACTCCTGGGGCGTATTGTGCAATTCGTGCGTGGTGCGACGGATCATATTGGTACGCAATGTCAGAAGCAGTTGGAGCCTCTTAATGGCGATAGCCTTTAGGCGTAGCTGTTAAGTTGAAAAATACTTAACATTTAAGGAGGTATTGATGAGTAAATTAACAAGATTCAAATATTTTATAGCACAGCGAAGAGGAACTGCACTTACCAAAACCGCCGATTATTCTCTTACCGAAGCGGATATCCTGAAAAGCGGATATTCATTTGTTAAACTAAGCAATAACGCTACTCTGACTTTGCCTGCGGCATCTGCTGCCTTAGAAGGAGTGAGTATACTTGTTTATTCAGTAGCTCAAGGCGTTGTGTATGTTTCTGGTGGGTATGGTGGTGGTGGATCTAATTATGATAATGTAAGTATAGGAACCAATGAAACTGTAGAATTCTGGTGCGATGGTTCTTATTGGTATGCGTTATCTCCTAATGTTACTGGTGCTGGATCATCTAGCTCTAGCAGTTCTAGCTCTATTAGCAGCTCTAGCTCTAGTTCTTCTAGTATGAGTTCTAGCTCTAGTTCTATAAGCAGCTCTAGTTCTAGTTCGTCTAGTATTAGTTCTAGCTCTAGCAGTTCAAGTATTTCAAGCTCTAGCTCTAGTTCGTCTAGTATTAGTTCTAGTTCAAGCAGTTCAAGTAAGTCAAGTTCTAGTTCAAGCAGTTCAAGTACCTAACATAGAAGGAGATAACTGTGTCAGCCCCAGCTTATAAATGTCCGTTTAAAAGTAGTACCACCGCAGGGCTAACCTGCGAAAATGTTGCTTGTGGTGCATATGATGCAATCGTAGAAGATTGTGTCATTATCAGGGCATTTCGTAAACAAGCTCAAATCCTGGGAAGATCAGTTCCTCTTACTAATACATACTCAAGTTCTAGCTCAAGTTCTAGCTCAAGTTCGAAATCTAGTTCTTCTAGTTCTAGTTCTTCTAGCATATCGTCTAGCAGTTCTAGTTCTAGTTCTAGCAGTTCTAGAAGCAGTTCAAGCTCTAGTTTTTCGAGTTCGAGTGCAAGCGGATATTTATCTCCGTAGGAGTTAAGCAATGAGTATGACTAAAGAGGATTTTCTTTCTAGGTTGGAAACTGCCCTGCAAGATACCGCAGAAGAATTACAGCCTGATGACCAGAATAGACTCCTGGCGCAGGCTGTACTTCTTTATTCCAAAGATAGGCCGCTAGAATTAATCCATGAAATCACCGGGGATGGTACTGCGTATGATTTTGCTCTCCCCGAAGATTGGGTAGATGGATTTTCAAGTATTACAGGAAAGATTGAATATCCAGCGGATGATTACCAAGATCCAGAATATATTGAAGACGAAGAATGGATATTTTTTAAAAAATCATCTTCTTCTTCTAGCTCTAGTTCAAGTTCAAGCAGTTCTGCTTAAGGACGGAAAGTATGTCAACCGTAGCTACTTTTATACGTTTCAGAACATTCGTTCCTGCTAGTGGGAAAAAAGCAAGACTGCTTTACATAGTGCCTCACACTTTAAATGATACGACTAATACGATACCTGATAACGATACAGAGGCAGTTATAACTTTAACTGCCGGGCTTTGTTTCTGGGCGCTTGCGGCAAAATTTGCGCAGACAACGAATCCTTCAATCGATGCGGATGTGATCGACTACCAGCGAAAATCAGATACCTATGCTGCTTTAGCAAAAGAAAAGTTTTCCCAATACGCTAATTTTATGGGTATGGGATCTGATTCTGGAAAAGGTGCTGGCGGTGCGGCACAAGCTGGCACGATAATGAAGGAATTCGATATTGTCTATCCTTGGGGTGAAGATTATCTCACCCATCCAAGTAATCAGCGCTAACTCCCCAGCACAAAGTTAACGGAAAAGGCGGCGATAGACGACTCTCCACAAGATACTCCGTAGTCTATCTTCCTGCCTTAAAAATCATGTCATTAAGCATAATCAGAGCAAAAATAAAAGACTTAATAGAGGAAGTCATTACTGTTGATATAGGTACAGTGTATGATTATAAAAGGTACTGCAACGACCTTGCCACTTACAAGGATCTTTTTGTAAGGGATAAGAAGATAAATACATGGGAGATAGAAAGGAATTCTTTTTCTAGGACTGAACATGGTGGCGCAGGGGGGATTGAAGTTCCTACCCATGATTTTACTATCCGGGGATTTTATGCGTTAGATGATTCGCTAGAAAGCGACAAAGTGTTCCAGGATTCATATGTAGAACCTGTGTGCCGCAAATTTATGAACAACCCCACATTGAGTGGAGTATGTGATATATTAGTTATGCCTGTTGCAGGCACGATTACAATGGTTCGCTTAGGCTTAGTTCTCTGCCATAGCGTTGAGATAAGATTTTCAGTCATAGAACGAAGGATATTCTAAAGGAGGATGTATGAGTCCAGTCAGTAAAATAGCAAGGATAGGCCAGTTAGCAGGTAAAATCGAAACCACAAACGGTGAAGCCGTCACCTTAACCGGATCAGAAGCGACAATATTGGCGTATGAGCCTATTTTAGACATTGTTCCTGAACAGTTTAAGAGAAACCCCGTGGTGAAACATATGTCAAGGTTTGGTTCAGAGCCTGGAGCTAGGAAAGCTGAATTGACATTCAAGGCAGAACTTATGGGTCCGCCAAGCGGGGGTAAAGGCACTACATTGCCTATCACTCCTTTTTTGCGTTGTTGTGGCCTTACAGAAACATTGAGTGTAGGAGTATCGAATATCTATACTATGATGTCAAGCGGGTTCCCTACTGCTACAATAGCAAAATATGAAGATGGTTTTAGGAAGACCATGCTTGGATGCGCGGGTAATGTCAAGATCGCTATGAAAGTAGGAGAACCTATTTTCTGCGAATTCAATATGCAGGGGAAATATTCAGAGCATTCAGACCAAACGATGCTTACTCCTACATACCCTGTGCAGGTTCCTTTTATGTTTATGGGGGCTGCGATCACGATTTTAGGAAGCACATTGGTGCTTGATAATTTCACGATTGATTTGCAGAATGAATTAGTTGTTTCCCCGTTGCCGTCTGATCCTAGTGGTATTGATTTTACCAAGATCACGGGAAGGAATCCGATCATTTCATTTGATCCTGAATTAATGGCAGTAACAAGCCATGATTTCTATCTGAAGCTTATGGCAAGGACATTAGCGGCAGTAAGTGTGATAATCAATGATGGTAATGGTAACAGCATTGAATTCTCTTTGCCTGCTGTCCGTTATACGGGATTAAAAGAAGGAGATCGTTCTGGTCTGCGTATGTTGAATGCGACATGCGAAGTCTGCAAGAACTCCGATGCGGGTAATGACGAAATCGTAATCACTATGGGAACATCGTCATCGAGTTCTTCTTCATCGAGTTCAATGTCGAGTTCATCTAGTTCTAGATCAAGTTCTAGTTCATCGAGTTCGACTTCTGCGTAAGGAGTAGTAATGCCTAGTGAATTTACTGTTGATATTAAATGTGATTTTGTGATCCCTGATTTTATGGATGCCACCGTTCCGCTTACTCAAATAAGCGAAGTGGTGGCAAATGATTGCCGTAAGAACATCAGGAAAAGCACTGATTTTGAAACAGGTTCTCCCTTGGCTAAACTTGCCAGAAAAACAATCAACGATAAAAAGAGATTAGGATATGGTGGGAAACCTCCTCTAGAACGCACAGGTGTTATGCTTAATGCTATACACGCATACAAAGTAGTCAATAATGTGGCGGTTATAGGGATAATTTCAAGAGGTTCTCCACGCCGTGATATGATAGGAATATACCATCAATATCTTGGTGTCAATAAACAAACTAGGGTCATTAGGCGCTTTTTAGGTATTTCTCCAGAACGGTGGGAAAAGATTAAATCAAGAATGGATCGCTGGGTTGCTGAGCGATTGCAAAAATCATCGCATAAGTATTTAAATTTAAAAGTATAAGGAGAAAAAATGATCGATCCCCTCGTAATCGGGTTGAATAAAGAGTATATCGCAACAAATGATAAAAAATCAGAGAATCCTA
>Ga0315288_10003407_pt1 | contig 20324 bp, 17 predicted proteins | sample YL17G11_20_MG_FD_203454 | JGI IMG/M metagenome (GOLD analysis project Ga0315288, IMG submission 203454) | Sediment microbial communities from Yellowstone Lake, YNP, Wyoming, USA - YL17G11_20 | ecosystem: Environmental > Aquatic > Freshwater > Lake > Sediment | place: USA: Wyoming | collected... | reverse complement strand
CACCGGCGGCGGCTGGCCCGTCGATTTGTCCCGGTATGACGGTTTGGCCGACATGTATGTCGATTACGTGCGGGTGTATAGCGGAGCCGCAGCTAACAAGACTGGCGGCGCACAGTAGGGTCAAGACTGGAAGCCGACATGCAAAAGAGCAGTGCAACGCGGGATGCGCAAGGAACGAACATGACCCAACGGACTAAGCGGGCGGCGAATCTGTCGGTCATACCTGCGATGTAGTCGCAGACGGTCCGCTCCAGGCCGTGCCTGGGTATGAAGCTTTGGAAGTAGCCGGGCATCAGCCCCGCCCCGCGGGCACTACAGGCTCGGCAGGCTGTGCTCCCGGCTCACCTGTCTTAACAGGTCAAGCAGCTCGATAAGACTCTGGCTGATGACGTCGGCGTCGCTGCAGACATTGATGAAATTCGTGTCCCCGCTCCACCTGGGCACAACGTGGATGTGCAGGTGCTCGGGCAGGCCCGCGCCGGCGCATCGCCCGAAGTTCATTCCCACGTTAAACCCGTGAGGCTTTATCGCCAGCGACAGCGCCTTTTGTGATTCCCTGATCAGCTTAGTCATATCGAGAAGCTCTTCATCGGTCGCCTGGTCAAGCTCGCCGATGTGCCTGGCCGGCGCTATCAATAAATGGCCGTTGTTGTAGGGGTAGCGATTGAGGATCACGATGCTGTTGCCCGAGCGCCACAGCACCAAATTCTTGTCGTCATCCCGCGGATTGTCGCGGTCATGGCAGATGAAGCAATCGCCGGGTTTGTCCAAGCCCTGGATATAGTTGATCCGCCAGGGCGCCCATAAATTTTTGCGTTCCAACGTGCGACTACCTCCGTATCCTTATATCCCTTAATGAGTTCTGCAAAATTGCAGGTTAGGCCTATATTGTTGAAGAAAATCCATTTTATGATTTTCTTCAATAATTATCTAAGCGATTATGAGACAATACATTACCGTTGAAAAGAAAAAATCAACAAACGATTTTTTCTTTTCTAAGTAGGCCTAACCTGCAATTTTGCAGAAGCCTTTTATACCCTTTAAAGCAGCTTTGCCGTTATGCTTTGCTTGATGGTCACCAGCGGTTGTACGCTGATGCCCATAGGAATGGCCGCCTGAATTTTCATTTCGTACTGCTGATTGTATTGCTCCGATTGTCCCGCCTCAATGTTAAACAACTCCTGCCCACTGCCCTGCAGGCTCAAAAACCTGTACCCGCTGAGGAATCCGAATGTTCCGCTCACCTGGAATGTCCCGGAGTAGGGTATGGGCCAGCTTGCCGGGACCGTCTCGGCAGGGCTGTATGAGCTGCTTATGACGGCGACAGGACCCTTTTCAGACGGGCGAATTTCATCAAGTTTATAAGCAACGTCTCTTGCCTTTCTCATCACCATAGGAGCGGGGACCGATAGCTGTGACTTCCAGGTTTGTCCGGGGGAAAGGCCGCCGGCGGCTGTATCTATGCTCGAGACCGAATCCCAGAGGAACCATTGTGTCCCGATGAAATCGCATATCATATCCGGCTCTTTGGTTCTGCCGCGGTCGGCTCCAGGGCGGAACGCCTTCTCTCCAACTTCCTTGATTAGCGCATCCAATTGCGAGTAATCTTCAATTTTGCCCGTCGGCCCGACCTTCAGGGTGAAGCTTTTGCCGGCGAAATACTCAACGGCGTCTTTCCCGCCAGACCCGCTCGGACCCTTGCTTCGCGTCACTTTTGCCGATTTGCACGTCGCCTCGATAGTGGTCAGCCCGAGAGGATCTACTTCGGTCGGAGTGTAAGCCATAACAATATCCAGGGACTCAATGATATTCTCCGAAGCCTTGCCGCCCGCCTTGGACATCTTCTTCTCCGGGTCCCACTCAATGCTCACCTCCCTCCTTGTGACAAACTTGTACTGGAGGGTCTTGCCCTGCTCGAAATCAACGGTCAGTATGTTGCCTTTTTCTTTCGAGGCCTTCCTCCCGGAGCTCGTACATCCGGCCACGCCGAGAAGAACGACAAGCGTCAGTATCGTCAGTGCGGTTCTCAATTCTGATCCTTTCAATTTCAGTCCACTCTCTCGATGTGGTAGAAGCGAATCGCCGCCATTTTCAGCGCGGCAGGCTCTTTCTCGTCCTTCTGCACGGATTCCGGGTCAACGGCAAGCCACTGCGACTTCAGGTCCTCGGTATAATCATCCACTTTGCCGGTCGACAGATTCAGCTTTAGCCGGCCGGTATATTCTTCGGTGTTGTCGAAGAGCTTCGACAGAAATCCGGTCGATTGCTCTTTGTAGAGCTCAGCCGCATTCTCGGATGATGGCACGGCTTTCATTGTGGCAAACGCGACCTTGCCCTTGTCCGAATCCGGGACCCCTTCAAGCTCATAGACTCTCTCGTACGACCTGGACCCCATCATTCCGAAGTCAAACGTCTTTAGACTGCTCCACTTGTCGCCTTTGCTGTACTGTTTCGTCTCGCCCGTCGGCAAAGCCGGGATCGTATGACGCTGCTTGACAATCTCGCCCGCCAGTAATGACTGCGCCGCTTTGTGGGCCTGGCTGCTGCCATTGACGGCAGCCTGCGCCTCTGTGATGCCTATGATCTTCGAGACCTGCCCGGACGGCGTAACCTCTATGGAGTAGCTCTGGCCAATCAGCTTGGTTAGAGGACTGTCCTGGTCGGCCTGCCTCGAACTGTCGAAATCCAGAACGACGCTATCCCTGACTTTGGCAAGGTATTTTAGCTGTTTGATGGTGATTTCTGCGATGCCGATGCCTTTGTCGTCGACGCTTTTGATCCGCTGGGCGAAGGTCATTTCGATTTTGTTGCTGGTGCTGCCGCCCTTGAAGGCAGAAGGCTTGCTCGGCGGGGGACCCTCCCATAGCACACTCTTCTCAGCCTCGCTCGTTACCTTGTAGGTCGTCAAGTCGTCCGGCGTAAACTTCAATACCAGCGTGACTGCCGCCTTGTCTTTTTCCGGTTCGACTTTCGTTTCGACGGCTTTTTCCGGCTCAACCTTCGTCTCGACAGTCTTTTCCGGCTCAACCTTAGTTTCGACGGTCTTTTCCGGTTCGAGCTTCGTCTCAACAGTCTTTTCCGGCTCAACCTTCGTCTCAACAGTCTTTTCCGGCTCTGCTTCGCCCTTTTTACTGGTATCAACAATCTCTACGGCTTTGCCTTCAGTCATTGAAGTCTTCTTTGTCGACCGGCCGCACCCAGGCCCAAAAAACACCAGCAAAAGCACGATCCCGGTAATGAAAAGGCGCATCTTATCAGACATCATCTTAGGCCTCCTTTAAAGTCTCTACTGTAATGAGTTCTGCAAAATTGCAGGTTAGACCTATACTGTTGAAGAAGCCTTGTCTCAACTGTGAATAAGGCATTTTTCAGCCGATAATTATACGTTTTACATTCTCAAAGACAAGCAATTTTTCTTTAATCGGCTTTTATCAACGGTTAAAATACAATTTTGACGTTTTCAACCGGTTTTGCAAGCGTTTTCGGAGAATCAGGATTATGAGAAGTGATACGGTTAAAAAAGGCTTTCAGCGGGCGCCCCACAGGGGCCTGCTTCGCGCCTGCGGCCTGACTGAGGCTGACCTCGACAAGCCGTTTATCGGAATCGCCAACAGCTTCTGCGAGATAGTGCCCGGGCATGTTCACCTCAACAAGGTCGCCAAGGTCGTCAAGGATGCCGTTCGTCAAGCCGGCGGCGTCCCTTTTGAATTCAATACGATTGCGGTCTGCGACGGCATTGCTATGGGGCATACGGGTATGAAATATTCGCTTGCCTCGCGCGAGATTATCGCCGATTCGGTCGAGACGATGGGGCGCGCGCACTGCTTCGACGGCCTTGTCTGCATACCAAACTGCGACAAAATCATACCGGGGATGCTGATGGCGGCGGTTCGCCTGAACATCCCCGCCATTTTTGTCTCGGGCGGGCCTATGGCCGCCGGCAAGACAAAAGACGGCAGGACCGTTGACCTTATCAGCATATTCGAGGGCGTCGCCCAATTCAACGCGGGCAAGATCGACGAAGAACAATTAGGCGAGCTTGAACGCTCGGCCTGTCCCGGGCAGGGAAGCTGCTCGGGAATGTTCACCGCCAACTCGATGAATTGCCTGTGCGAGGCTATTGGGATGGCGCTGCCCGGCAATGGTACGATTCTTGCGGTTGACCCGAAGCGCCGCAAACTCTACAGGGCCGCGGGCAAACAGATAATCGCCCTCGTCGAGAAGGACATAAAGCCGTTGGACATAATCAACGAGAAGTCGCTGGATAACGCATTGGTTCTGGATATGGCGATGGGCGGCTCGACAAACACGGTCCTGCATACCCTTGCTGTGGCAAGCGAGGCGGGCATCAAATACGACCTCGAACGCATAAATCAGATTGCCGGCAGATGCCCGAATATCTGCAAGGTCTCGCCGTCGAGCGAATGGCACGTCGAGGACGTCGATGCCGCCGGCGGTATAAGCGCGATACTAAAAGAAATCAGCAAAATGCCGAACCTGTTGAACACCTGTTGTCTGACTGTAACCGGCAAGACCATCGGCCAGAATATCGCCCGGGCCCGGATCAAGAACCCGCAGGTCATCCGCACGCTTGACAATCCCTACTCCAAGACAGGCGGCCTGGCGATTTTGCGGGGCAATCTCGCCCCGGCCGGCGGCGTCGTCAAGACGGCGGGCGTGATGCCTAAAATGCTCACGCACGCAGGCCCCGCCGTCATCTTCGAGAGCCAGGAGGAGGCCTGCGAGGGCATCCTGATTGGAAGGGTCAAGGCCGGCGACGTCGTCGTGATTCGCTGCGAAGGCCCCAAGGGCGGCCCCGGAATGCAGGAGATGCTCAGCCCCACAAGCTATATTATCGGGGCGGGCCTGGGCGAGTCGGTTGCGCTGATTACCGACGGGCGCTTCAGCGGCGGCACTCGCGGCGCCTGCATCGGCCATATCAGCCCGGAAGCCGCCGTAGGCGGCCCGATAGGATTGCTCAGGGACGGCGACATAATCCAAATCGACATCCCCAACAACGCTATAAACGTCAGGCTCTCGGACGATGAGCTGGCCAAGCGCAAAAAGGCCTGGACCCCCCCCGCCCCGCGAATAACAAAGGGCTGCCTCGCAAAATACGCCGCAATGGCCACCAGCGCCGACACCGGCGCCGTGTTGAAGTGGCAAGTGTAGTTGCCACGCTTGAACAGGACAATCATTATTGTGGGGATAAGGATAAGAGAGAAACTTCTGGACGCCGATTTGGAAACATGTTAAACATAGCGTGGAATCACTGAGATTTACGCTTGGTTGCAGAGACCCTAGAACTGTCTTGAATCTGATACGGTGGAATCATGTTGACCCGCTTAAAGGTTTCCGGTTTCAAGAACCTCGTTAATGTGGATGTTCGCTTTGGGCCGTTTACCTGCATCGCTGGTCCTAACGGTGTTGGAAAGTCCAATTTGTTTGACGCTATTCGGTTTCTAAGCGCCCTTGCCGACCGCCCACTGATGGAGGCAGCGCTCGCCGTGCGCGGTGATGAAAACGGTGGGCGGATGGCTGACGTTCGCAGCCTCTTCCAGCGATATGGGGACCAGTACGCATCGGAAATGACCTTCGAAGCAGAAATGATTGTACCCTCGGAAGGTGAGGACGACCTTGGGCAAAAAGCCACGGCTACAAATACCTTCCTTCGTTACACCTTGAATCTTGCATACAGAAAGGACCAGGATCTCGGGTCTTTGGGCTCCCTTGAGGTCCTTAAGGAAGAGCTTACTTATATTAAGGTTGGAGATGCCCCCAAGAACCTGCTATTTCCCCATTTACCTCTTTGGCGCAATTCGGTGGTATGCGGCAGACGAAGGGGAAAGCAGTTCATATCTACAGAAGCGCAGGATGAAACTCGCATCGTTCAGCTACACCAAGACGGCGGGGGCCGGGGCAGGCCATTGTGGCAAGTTAAGAAATTGAACAGAACGGTGCTTTCCACTACAAACACATCAGAGAGTCCGACAGCGTTGCTTGCCCGTCGGGAAATGCTATCTTGGCGGCTTCTACAGCTCGAGCCGTCGGCCTTGCGAAAACCCGACGAGTTCCGTGCCCCGACAAAGCTGGGCCCAAACGGGTCACACCTTGCGGCAACTTTGTATAGACTGGCGTATCAAAATAGCCACAAAGGTGCCGGGAACATGCATAATCCAGAGGTCTGTGTCAGGGTTGCTAACCGATTAGCAGGTTTGATCGATGACGTCTATAGAGTATCCATTGATCGCGACGAGAAACGAGAATTGCTCACAGTAAATGTTATGGGCCGCGACAAAACCCCACACGCCGCTCGCTCTCTGTCCGACGGGACGCTACGTTTTCTCGCCCTCGCCGTGCTTGAACAAGACCCCGAAGTCCAGGGAGTCCTCTGTCTTGAAGAGCCGGAAAATGGCATTCACCCTGGTCGAATCCCGGCCATGATAAAGCTCCTGCAGGATATTGTAACCGACATGGAGGAGCCGGTAAGCGAAGACAACCCATTGCGTCAGGTGATAGTGAACACCCATTCGCCTGCGGTCGTTCAACAAGTTCCTGAGGACACACTGTTGGTGGCAGAACCCAGGGAGTCCATTTCCGAGGGGCGGCGGTTCAACAGCGTTCGTTTCAGTTGTCTGCCCGGCACTTGGAGGGTGAAATCACAGGAGAAAGTTGATACTTGCAGGAAGGGAGACCTGCTGTACTATCTCAATCCAGTGCTTCCGTCCGAGCATGTCATGGTGGAGGACGCAACTCAAGCCCGTACATCCCAGAAAAAAACCCGGCATGCACGCCCCGTGCGCGTTGTTGACCGCCCGGATGTGGCGCCATATTTGCCCTATCAATCGCAATCGTTAGGTTAGGATGAATGAGCTGCGCTACACTTTGCTTTCCGACGGTCCCACCGACAAGGCCCTAATGCCAATATTGAAGTGGTTATTGCAGCAACGTCTGGTGAATGTGCCCATACAGTCTCACTGGGCAGATCTGAGCCGGCTCCGGAGGCCACCCAGAGAGCTATATGAGAAGATTCGTACGAGCATAGATTTATACCCGTGCGACTTGCTATTCATCCATCGCGACGGGGAGTCCGTGTCCCTGGACGATAGGTTGACCGAAATCAGGGAGGCGATTGACAAGGCCTGTGTTGGTAAGCGCCTACCTCCATGTATCGGCGTAGTACCAGTCAGAATGACCGAGGCGTGGCTACTCTTTGACATCGACGCGATAAGAGAGGCAGCAGGAAACCCCAGTGGGAAGATGCGATTAGACTTGCCTTTGCTACAAAGGATCGAGGACTTGCCCGATCCTAAAACCAGACTGCATACGCTAATACTCGAAGCTACTGAACGGGGCGCTCACCGCAAAAGCCGATTTGACGTGAACGTTGCAGTACAACGAATCCCTGAATACATAGAGGACTTCTCCCCACTGAGAGCATTGCCTGCATTTTCATCTTTAGAAAACCGAGTAACTGCAACCATCAACAATCATGGCTGGTGCGATTGAACTGGGCTGCGTTAATACCAGTGCAGTTTTGAAATGGTAGGATGTCGGCAAAGAAAAAAACTCCGTGGTATGTAGATGGGCTGCATTTTGAATGTCAGGGTTGCGGAGGGTGCTGCTCCGGGCCGGCGGAGGGATATATCTGGGTCACCCGCCCGGAGATGAAGGTGATTGCGGATTCCCTGGAAATCTCCGTCAGCCAATTGAAGAGCGATTACCTCAAGCGCGTGGGCCTGCGGATGAGCATTATCGAGCACGATATTACAAAGGACTGCATCTTCATACACAAGATTGACGGCGCCAAAAGGTGTATGATTTACTCGGTTCGCCCCGCGCAGTGCAGGAGCTGGCCCTTTTGGCCCGGCAATCTGGCCAGCGGCAAGGCCTGGAACGAGGCCACCCGTAAATGCCCCGGTGTCAATCGTGGAAGACTCCACACGTATGATGAAATCCAGAAGCTCAAGAGACTCAGGAAATGGTGGCAGAGCAGCTCTGGGTAGGGTGCGATGAATCGCACCAACTATATCTACCGATAATGTTCTCTGTGCATTGCCCGGGTGGCAGCTTCCCCCAGGGGGGCTGGCCTTAAATCAATAGTGCCTCCCGCCGCCGCAGTTATTTCCGCAGGATGGCGAGGCTCATCTTATGAACCGTATGAACAGTCAAGTGGTTGAAAGGGTCGGTCGAGTCTATAAGTGGCTGGATGAGCAGTTGCGTCGGGCAGGTGATCCGAGCGCGCCCTGCGACGGCTGCGGGAAATGCTGCGATTTCGATGCCTTCGACCACCGTTTGTTCGTCACGCCGCCGGAATTGATTTACCTCGCTGCGAACCTGCCCGGCCAAACGCTAAGGCCGATGACGACCGGGCGATGCCCGTACAATATCGTCGTAAAATGTTCGGTCTATGATTATCGTTTTGCCGGATGCAGGATTTTCTGCTGCAAGCCTGTGCCGAGCGCGGTCGAGGGAGGCGACAATGACTTCCAGGGCCGATTGAGCGAATCGGCACTAAAAGAATTCAAATCCATCTGCACGGAATTTGATATTCCCTACCGCTATACCGACCTGGCCGCTGCGCTGAACAGTTTTGCCGGAGCCTAATAGTTGTCAATAGGCAGGGGGATTTTGTCCTGGGGATCGCGGAGGTTTATGTATTTGACACCTCCCAGGAGCGAGCCGTATTCCTTGTAATGGCCGTAGAGCTTGGCGAGCTTCTCCGCGTCGGTCGCTTCGAGATGCCGCTGCCATTTTCCCAGTTCGGCCCCCCAGATAATCTCGGTGCTGTCGGTTGTATGAAGAACGATATGCGGGAGCCGCTTGTTCTGCCTGCCGTTGTAGTTGCTCACGTCAATGGCGGCTATCTCCCTAAGCAGCGGCTTGTCGGCGGTCTTCTCGTAATCACACTGATTGAGCAGCGCGACCAATTCCACGGCGGCGGCCAGGTCGTCGCGCCGCCACGGCAATCCCGGTTTCGGTTTTTCGGGCGTCGCGCTCAGCCCTTTCGCCTCTACTATAAGCAGATGAGGCATCGGGACGAAGTTCAGCACCGCCAGATCGCGATCCACGTAGAACTTCTGGAGGTCCAGGTTGACCAGGACCAGCGGCTTTCGCCATTGGCCTTCAACCAGCAGGCGGTCGTGCATCGTCCGGACTTTGACGTTATCAAGCCAGCTAAACAGCGTCTGGATATTGCGTTGGACCCTTTGGGCGGCGGCGTCATCAATTGTCAGGCCCAGCCCGTCGGCCCTTGCGGCATTGTAGAGATTGTCTTTAAGCTGGTCATTGACCCAGGCCGGCACCGCCACAAGCTGGATGGGGACATTGTCCTGCGAGGCGGAGACGCTCTGCTTGATGAATCTGTCCCAATAGACAATGCCGAGGACTATCCCCCCGACGATGCACACCACGGCAAAACTTTTCAGGATACGCGCTGGCTGCAGCCCGCCTATGCTCGATTCCTTGTTCGATGTTCTCGTGTTGCGCTTTTTGTTGCTTATTCCAGCCACCGTCATCTCACGCATCTTGCCGAGCGCACCCATTTTCAGGCCCGGCTCCTGTCACTCGTTATCCAGAAGATATATGATTTCTGCAAAATTGCAGGTAATCAACAAACGATTTTTTCTTTTCTAAGTAGGCCTAACCTGCAATTTTGCAGAAGCCTTAGAATATCTTACCGCCGACGATATCGCCGCCTCCACGATTCTGGCGCACAGATCGGACATTGAAAGCCCCAGCTTCGCTGCGGCTTTCGGCAGCAGCGAATGGCTTGTAAATCCGGGGATCGTATTGACCTCCAGCGCGCAGGCGATTTCCTCATCCGTCAGGATAAAATCGACCCTCGCGAAGTGCCGGCAGCCAAGCGCACCGAAACAATCGAGCGCCGCCGCCTGAATCCTCTCCGTCAGAGCCGGCTCAGCAATCGTATCGAAAAGGAAACGGGTCCGCTCATCGACGTATTTTGCGTGGTAGTCGTAGAATTCTCCCTGCGGCTGGATTTCGATAATCGGCAACGCCCGGTCGCACAGGATTCCCACGGTTACCTCCCGCCCCGCCACGAATTCCTCAATCATGCAGTCGCCGAATTCGCCCGCGGTTCGCCTGGCGGTTTCGACGGCTTCGCCCGCCTCGGATACGATGTTCACGCCCACGCTGCTTCCCTGCCTTATGGGTTTAATCACATATTTGCGCGCAAATCCCCGCAACTGCTCCGCGACCCGCCCGGCGTCAGCAGCACAATCGAAGCGGATTGCAGCGGGCGTCGCCACACCTGCTTTGGCGAAGGCCGCCTTCGCCGCCATTTTGTCAAATGCGGCGTTGCTTGCAGCCGGGCCGCTTCCGGCGTAAACCAGCGACTTGTCTTCAAGTATTTGCTGGAGCCTGCCGTCCTCGCCGAATTCGCCGTGCAGCGCCGGGAAGAATACATCGATACTGCTGTCTTCAAGGATATCCAGCTTGTCCGGGCGGACGTCCGCCGTCACCACGTCATACCCCGCCGCGACAAGCGCCTCGGCGACACAGGTCCCGCTTTGAATGCTGATCTGGCGCTCGGCGCCGATGCCGCCCATAAGCACAGCCACCTTCGTCCGCTCATTGGGAACCGCCGATTGCGGGTTTATGATCATCTTGGCGCGCTGCATATTTCCTGCGGTGCACCATGCGCGATGCACAGTGATTCAACTCCAGATTTCTATTTCGAGCTCGAGTTCGACGTCGAATTGCTCTTTGACCCTCTGCCTTACCACCTCAACCAGTCTCATAACGTCGCGGCTTCTGCATCCCTTCTTCGCGATGATAAAGTTTGCGTGCTTATCGCTGACGACGGCGCCGCCCATTTGCAGCCCCTTCAGCCCGGCCCTGTCGATTAGCGCCCCCGCTGAGACGCCCCTGGGATTCTTGAATATGCAGCCTGCGTTCTTGGTATTCAACGGCTGGCTGTTCTTCTTGTAAATCCATATCTCCTTGACCGTTCGCATAATGTGTTCGGGGTCGCCGGGCGTAAGTCTCAACCGCGCATTTAGAATAAATTTGGCGGCGATGTTCGTCTGGCGGTAATCGAACACGAGCTCCGGCTTGCTCTTCTCGAAAATGTTGCCCCGGCTATCCATCAGCGTCACGGATTCCACCGACGCGCCGAAATCCCCGAAGTTGCCGCCCGCATTCATCTTCACCGCTCCGCCGACGGAGCCGGGTATGCCCGTCAGCGGTTCGAGGCCGGCAAGCCCTTTCTCCACGCACGTCAGCACCAGCCTGCTCAGCTCCGCCCCCGCCCAGGCCGTCAGCCCGGCCCCATCCTGGTCCTTATCGAAAAGTATCTTTGTGAACTCCTCCGACTCGAGCTTTATGACGGCCGCCCGCAGTCCCTCGTCGCCGATTAGCAGATTGGAGCCCTGACCCATCAGGTAAATCGGCAGCTTGCCCTCGTTGCATCTTCGCACAACCTCCTGGAGCTGTTCGATGGTTTTGGGCCTGATGAAGTAGTCCGCCGGCCCGCCCAGCCCGTACCACGTGCTCTTGGCCAGCGGATACTGCGTTTCAACGATCTCTTCCAAGCCGGCGAATATACTCATCTGCCACCTTCCAAATATCGCCGGCGCCCATAGTAACTACAAGATCGCCCGGCGCTGTGTTGCTTTTCAGATATTCACAAATCTCGGCGAAGCTGCTGATGAACAGGGCCTTCGTCCGGCTGCCCCGTATCCTGTCCACCAGCATCTGCGCGTTGATCTCTTTTTTTGCCTGTTGCGAGTCCCGGACAAAGTAAATCTCCGGGACAATAGTTATATCGGCAAGCTTAAAGCTTTCGGCAAAGTCATCAAGCAAAAATCTTGTTCTGCTGTACTGATGGGGCTGGAAGATGCACCAGAGTCGTTTCGGCTGGTATCTCTGGCGTATGGCCGCAAGCGACGCCCTTATCTCGGTCGGATGGTGGGCGTAATCGTCGAGTACGGTGATTTGGCCGAATCGTCCTTTCAGCATCAGCCGGCGATCCATACCGGTGAACTCAGGAAGCAGTTCAAGCACCCGCTCGCCCTCCAGGCCCGCGTTCACTGCCATAGCCGCGGCCGCCAGGGCATTCATAACGTTGTGTTTGCCGGGCAGCGATATCCGCGTTGGTCCGAGCAATCGCCCGTTATGGAATACATCAAACGTGTAAAGCCCGTCGTGTAAGGCGATATTATCGGCGTAGAAATTGCAGCCTTCATCAAGCCCGAAGGTCTCGCAGCGCCGCTTTGTCCCGAGCCGCCCGATGACTTTTGCGACATTTGTATCCCGGCCGTTGGCAATCAGCACGCCATTGTCTCTGACCCCCGAAGCAAACTCGGCAAACGCCTCGATTATCTCATCCTCGTCTCGATAGTAATCGAGATGGTCCTCCTCGATATTGAGGATGCAGGCTATTCTGGGCCTTAGATTCAAAAAGCTCCTGTCGTATTCGCAGGCCTCGGCAACGAAGAGCCTGCTGTCCGCAACGCCGAACGTGCTGCCCAGTTGGTTTATCTGTGCCCCGATGATGAAATTCGGCTCCATTCCCGCCTGCTTGAGGCAATGGACCAGCCAGCCGCTCGTGGTGCTCTTGCCGTGAGTGCCGCTCACCGCGATTCCCTCATAGCGGTCCATAAGCCGCCCAAGCATCTGGGCGTACTTATACACCTCAACACCACGCTGCCGCGCAAGCCTCAGTTCGGGATTGTCTTCTGTGATTGCGGCCGAGATGACGACCGCATCGGTCCGTGGATCAAGGTTCTCGTCGGTGTGTCCGATTCTGATATCCGCCCCCATCCGGCACAAGCCCGTTACGACCTCGCTCGCCGTTTGGTCGGAGCCGGCGACAATCGCCCGGTGCTTTATCAGAAGCTGCGCCAGGCCGCTCATTCCGATACCGCCTGCGCCGATGAAGTGAAACCTCTTGCCGGCCAGCGCAATACCGCCCCCGGCCTCGCCGGATTTGCGCCCCGCCGGGGCGTCCGGTATTTCCTGATGAACCTGTGTATCCAACTGACTCATAGCATCCTTTCTGCACTGCCCGTCCCACTGGTAAATACATCGGCAGTCTAACACAGAAAAGAATCGTCAAAAAGAAAAAAGGCGCACCTCGCCCGACGAAAACTGAACAACCGCCTGCGTCTTTGAGATTAGCCTGACAGCGTTCCGCTATTCGATCTCCGCCAGCCACTCGCCCGACAGCTCCTGCAAATCGGGCAAGCCTACTTCCTTATCGCACGTAAGGTCTGCGCCGCCGCACCCGCCGCACCCGCTCGCAAGCCAGTATGCCCCCAGCCCGGCAAAGTCAAGCAAATCGACGTCGCTGTCGCCGTCTATGTTCCCGGCGGTGAGCTGTGTCAGATACGTCCGGCAGCCCAGCCTTCCGTCGCCTTCCGCGGGGACCGGGTCGGTGTGGGAGATGCCGTCGCCGTTGTCGTCGTATTGGGGAATCTCATCGAAGTAATCCGAGCCTGCGGCGTAATTAAACGCCTCCAGCATACTGATATGGCCGTTTCCATTTGTATCGGCGTTGACGGGACTGCCGTATTCGTTCCGCCCATGAAGTGCCGCCACAAAGCCGCGAATAAACGCATCCCCCCACGAAACGGCCTCCTCTATCGTGGCAGTGCAAATCACGCGATTCGGAGCGGTAAGGTCCTCGATTAACCCGCCGGAGAAACAGGGCAGCGCAGCCACCGTGACCTTTGCGACCGACAACCGCCCAACCAGCTCAGCCAGCTCGTCATCGTAGATTTCCCCCGCCGCCAGATATATTGACTCGTCTATGCTGACTATATCATTCACATCGCCGTCCTGGTTCACATCCATCCAGTCGAAAAGTCCCTCACCGTCTTCATCCCGGCCATCGACTTGCGGCACGCCCCCGGCATATCCTAAGTCGATACAGATCTTCCCGGCCAGTCCTTCGTCGAACAGCTTGAACGGATATCCCCCCTCCGGCAGAGTACAAGGCGCATTATTGTAGTTGTCCTCAAGCTTGTCCACCGCGCCCCAGTCGTCTTCGTCGAACTCACCTGTGTTCGGATTGTACGGCTGGTTGCCGTCCCCGTCGAAATCGAAGACCTCGCCGGCGGAAGTATCGATGTAGCCATCGCGGTTCGCATCGCCGAGCAAATAGTCAACGAGCCGCTCGATATAGACGTCGCTATCCGAAACCACCCTACCCAAACCTTCGATATAGACCTCATCCAGCACCGAAACGAACTTGTTGCGATAGTATTCCGTTCCTTTGCCCGATGCGTATTGCTTGCGGACCTTCCACTGGTTCATTCCATGGTTGCATCGGTAGTCGCCGCCGGTGAACAGGCTTCGCAGCTTGAAATCGCTCTCCAAGAAGTCCGGCTCATCCCCCGGGTCAACCGATATCCTGCCGCTGCAGTATCCGAGATACTTGCCGCCCTCGCTCAAGGGTCCGTTATATCCGTAGCCGTGGCCCGTAATCAGTATGCACACTTCATCGTCGCCGTCAGCCCTGGCGGCCAGCTCGCTGAACACTCTTTCAATGTATTCGACCTTCGCTTGATAGTCGATCATCCAATCCGGATTGTTCCCCCAGGGGTCTTTGCCGTTGGAGTTCAGCACATAAATATCGGATGCAGAGAGACCGTAGCCGTTCTTGAGCATATCGTAGGCCAGCTCGACGTCCCGCCAGTACCGCTCTTCAGAGCCGCCGTTCAGCACGACCGCATACCATCGCTTCTGTCCGTCGGGCGGAGCACTCGGCGCAGCTTCCCGATATTGTGGACTCCGCCGGGCGGCTGTCAAATTCGCCTGGTCAGCGACGACAATCACGCGACGGCTGTCCCTCGCAGCTCGTCCGCCTGAATCCTTCACCGTCAAAACGCATTCGTACTCCCCCGGCGCGTCGAATCGATGCGTCGTGCATCCCGTCTGCGCCGAAACGAAGTCCTCTCTCCCATCCGGCTCAAAATCCCAGGCGTACTCGGCAATCTCGTCGTCCGGCGAGCTGCCATATCCGGGAAACTCAACCGGCTCACCGATCACTACTACCTTGTCCGCCCCGGCGAAAGCCGATGGTTGTTGATACGGCTGATCAAAAGACGATACACGCTGGTCTGACGCCCGCGCAAGTCCCGCTACGAGCGTAAGACAGACCATAAAGGCTTCTATATGCCAACAACGCTGGAGTTTCATTGACCACCCTGTCGTACCGAAAGCCCCTCCATCACGATACCCCCCATACACAGATTATACCGCCTGTGGGGGCGGAAATCAAGAGATTTTGGGTCTCTGTAACTTTACCTCGCCTCGCGCAATTGCAATACTGGAAAGACGAATGGTTATCACTGGCGATGCTATGTGCCTGAATGATTTTGATCGCAGGGTTGCGGATATATGGAAACTGCGATACGGATAACCTGGACTCGATTGATAGTCGGCCTAATCCTCGGAGTATTGCTGGCGACTATCCTGCTGCTGCAAGCTGCCACGCCCGGCCCGAATGTGGTCATCACAAATCGTAGCAGCTTTCAAGCGTTGCTTCTAATGCCGGAAGAGCTTCGCAAATTCCCCGTGGAGCAATACGTTGCGCCGGGCGATTGGTTCATATACCGCCTATGGGGAACGAAATACGGCAGGCTCCTCGCCTCCGTTCTTCGTAGGATCGGTTTGCCCATAGACGCTGTAACACAGGTCAGTTGAACCTCTTCAGTGTCTTCGCTGTTTTCTTCCGACAGCTTGCGCCCCAACCCGAGTGTGCTGAAGCGACAGGCGCAACCATCGAGTATCGAGCATCGAGTATCGAGTGCCGTGCATCTTCTGCGCGGATTTTCTTGACGCTGCTGGAGAATTCAGGCATAATCCGCCGAAATATCCTTTAGGGTAGTGCTGTGTGAGTATAGGATTATGGCCGACGAGATGAGAAATACCTGGCTTGCCAGAACCGAAAGGACTCTTACATCGGTCCTGCCGGTTTCCGAAAAACGCACGGGTGAATGCATCAGTTGCGGGGCCTGCTGCAAACTACCCAACGTCTGCCCCTTCCTAAGATACAAGCTGGACGGCCAATCGTATTGCACTATTTATGCGATTCGCCCGCTCAATTGCAGAAAATATCCGCGGACGGAATCTGAGTTCATTACAGCAGAAACGTGCGGTTTCAGATTTGAGTGAGGCTGTCTGGCCTTGCACACCACCTTCGTGAGCAGTCACCTGTTGAGCGTCTATTATGCGGTGCGCTTTCTGAGCAAAGCCAGTCCGCCAAGGCCAAGCAGCGCCATCGTCGCCGGCTCAGGCACATCCGGCGGACCAATTGGCGGTTCGTCCGGCGGCAGCGGTGGATCATACGGGGGGGGGGGGTCTGGGGTGCCTTCTGTCGGTGGTTTATTAGGGCTGCCGGGAGGTGATCCTCCGCCTCCGGTGCGGGTAGCCGAGGGACTGATCGGCTCGCCGGGACTAATAAAGTCGCCGCCGCCTCCACCACTCGGCACACCCTGTCCCACGACCAGTTGGCCTTGTTCGACCTGCGTGAATACCGCCACTATGATCTTTGGCTTGTCAAGATAGGCGATTGTCTTGCTTGCTGTCGGATCGAGGACGTCGCCCAGCCAGTAAACAAACTGGTAGCCGGGCCTTGGAATCGCGATCAACGTCACTTCCGCCCCGGAGTCATAATGGTGGACACCCAATTCGGGGCTCACTAATCCGCCCTGAGATGGCGTCTGTTGGATCAGCAGCGCGACGCCTCCCGTCTGGCAATATGCCGGCTGGATAAGGAAAATAGCAACTGCCGCGAACGCGACGATTAGAATACATCCTCCACGTTTGAATACCGATTTACGTCCTTTCATCAGACTGCCTCCTGAATCCTATAACGGCCCAGACTACTCCTACAGGGGCCCCTATCCTGCCAACTTTACATACACCCTTACGTCCCCATTTAACCAGACAACCTCTCTTGAAGTCAAGCTTTTTCTTTGAAATATTTGTGCTACTCCCGAAAAAACCGCCGTGAATCGCCCAGAATCGCCAATATCAGCCTGATATTGCGGATTATAGGGCCGTGTGAACGCAAATATTCTTGAAAGATTCTTCAAAGAAAAGGCGGTTTTGGGGGTTGAAAAGCGCCGCCCGTCTCAGAGTTTTAACAATGAAAAGGCAGTCTGTTGCCGGGATGGGTGTGGATTAGCGTGCGGTTTTACTGCTTCGACTTGGCCCTTCTTATCGGTCTTTCCTGGACGAATCGGCTGATATTGCGAATTGCCTGGCGCAGGCGCTGCTCATTCTCCACCAGGGCGATCCGCATGTAGTCCTCGCCGTGCTCGCCAAACGCCCTTCCCGGAGCGATAGCGACCTCCGCGTGCTCCATAAGGTCCATCGCAAAGTCGATGCTCCCTTTTCCTTTTGAATGCTCTTTAGGCACCTTGGCCCAGACGAACATCGTCGCGCGTGGTTTTTCCACTTCCCAGCCGATCCTTCCAAGGGCCTCGCAGACCACGTCGCGGCGGGACTGGTACACCCGGTTCTGGGCTATCATGTCCTCCTCGCAGTGGCGCATTGCAATTATGCCGGCTATTTGAATCGCCTGGAAGATGCCGTAGTCATAATAGCTCTTTATGGTTGCGAGGTAGTTGATCATATCCTTGTTGCCGGCCACAAACCCGACGCGGAAGCCCGCCATATTGTACGGCTTGCTCAGCGTGGTGAACTCGACACCGATGTCCTTGGCCCCTTTGACCGAAAGCAGGCTCGGCGCCTTGTAGCCGTCAAAGCAGGTCTCCCCGTAGGCGAAGTCGTTGATGACGGCTATGCCGAAGCGCTCTGCAAGCTCAACCACCGGCTCGAAGAACCCTTCATCGACGGTCATCGCGGTCGGATTGTGAGGGTAATTGAGGATCAGCAGTTTGGGCCTGGGGTACATATTCTCAATCACCATTGCGATGTTGTTTATGAACTTCTCGTCATTGCCCAGAGGCACCGAGACGACGTTGCCGCCGGCCAGGGCCACCGCATAGTTGTGAATCTGAAAGGCCGGGTCCGGCACGACAGCGGTATCGCCGGGACCCATCATCGCCAGGCATAGGTGGCTGAAGCCCTCCTTCGAGCCTATGCACGCGAGCACCTCGGTCTCCCAGTCGAGCTTGACGTTCCATTTGCGCTCGTACTTCTTCGCAATTTCTATTCGCAGGCCCTTGATGCCTTTGGATGCGCTGTAGCGGTGGTTGCGCGGGTCCCGGGCGGCCTCGCAAAGCTTATCGACCACAATCTGCGGCGCAGCGTCGGTGGGATTGCCCATCCCCAGGTCGATAATGTCGGCCCCCTGCTGGCGCTTGGCCAGTTTCAGCGCGTTCAGCCGCCCGAAGAGATATGGCGGCAGCCGTGTTATTCTCTGTGCCGGCTCGATCTTAAACTTGGCCATAATGTGCTCCTGATAACAACCACGAGGCTTGACCACAATACAATCGGACAGTGTAGCCTCAAGGCATAAATTTTCAAACCTTTTGTCTGCTTGAGTTCGCACGAAGGTCATTGACCTGATGGGCCGATATATGTTAAAATAGCTAAGGTTCGGTAAGCCCGCAGGCCCCCCGGGCCCCTTGCGGGGATGGCCAAGCCCGGAAGAAATAGACAGAAAGATTAAGAGCCTATCCGAATAACTTGGTCGTCATGAGGCTGAGCGAAAAGCCCGAGGCCAAGACGGCAGGCCAAAAACGCTCGGAGGCGTGGTTTGTTCCACGCTGAGAATGTTTTTGGCCGACAACGCAGGCATCGGGCTTTGCAGCCAGCCGGAATAGACCGGGTTATGAAGATTGGCTCGAAAGTCGGATTAGAACCTGCTGATACCGTCGAGCCAAGAACGGCTTAAGCCAGTTGTTTCTCGTCACTTTGGTTCTCGTCCCTCTTTGTGCTTGCGAGTCCAGTTGAATCCAATCACAGCTCCAATAGCAGCTCCGAGAAATGGAGCGAGAAATAGAGCGAGGGGGACACCCGATGCTATCCCAATCCCCCAAAACCCCCCAAGGACGCTCCATCCCAGAGTTATCCAAAAAGAGCCTGTTTGGTCACCAATCCTTCCTATGAAATAGACCGTGATTGTCGCAATGCAAGAAGGGATTACAAGGAAGCCAACCCCTAACACAGCTCCAACCCAGGTATGGCCGGCATTGGCGAATTCACTATATGCGAGATAGAAGGTCCAGCTAAGTCCGCCACCAACAGCGAACGTTGCAACCACACTCGCAAGAATCTCGCCTATGAGCTTGGCATTACTCACGGGAGATTTCATTGGTTTTAGATTTCCCATATTAAAAGCCTGACTCCGCAATCTCTTATTGCCTCAACACAGGCCAGAAGACCGCGTCGCCGTCATCTGACCACCTTGTAGGTTGGCCTCTCTTAGTAAGCCCGAGCTTGCCTCCATCGTCCTTGAGATTTGCGCCAAAACTATAAAGCACGAAATCTTCGCCGACTCGTTTATAGGCAAACGGCCTGCCGCTGAAAGGATCGCTCCGCAGGGCCTTGAGATAGCCGGCCGAAACAAGTTCATCAAGGTTTTCTGGGAATTGGCCTTTATCAGCTTTGTAACGCTGCACTGCCAGCGTTGTAACCAGACCGTCGGTATCAGCCCTGCACCGAGCAAATATACCCGCAATTCTTGGCGATAACGGGCAAAACAGCTCAACCAAAGCATTTTCTTTGGCTATTTTTTGAATTTCTTGTTCGACGTTTTCGGCCTTCCATTGCCACGGTGTTTTCCGAGATGCCAGATCTAAGTACTTGGAGAGTTTTTCTTCAGTTTCGGTTGTCTGGCGGCGCCGCAGTCCTCTCACCAGGGACACAAAAGGCACGCCGCGTACCCCACCGGCTCCCTCTGACATCACCATCTCAGAAGCCGTAGGTAGGATTTCATTGGCCGCTGGCAAATCGATCTGGCCATCGCCCTTTCCATCGTCAGTAAATATTCTTTGAATAATATCTAACACCGTGAACTTATCGGCCCGGAAGTCCGGTATGTAACTTTCATTTGTAGAAAGCCACTCCATTTGCCTCTGCAAAGCTGTAAGCAAATCCTTATTGGGTTTTGTTCTGTCAAAAATATCAAACGCGGTCTGAACGGCCAACCCTCTAATGCCGATACCTACCAACTGCTCAATAAACATCTTATTAGCCCAAGTTACGCAGTTAGCGGGCAAGATCGAGTTTTTTGGCAGCGATAACGCGGATTCTCGGCAAAAGTCTTCACTACATTTGTATGACTTCGTCGATGCGACGCAGCCGTTGCGGCAGCGTCAGGCCTAATCGGTTCAACAGCAGTTTCTGGGCTTCATCGGGTGTCGTTACGCAACGAAGCCGGA
>Ga0315288_10003406_pt1 | contig 20328 bp, 19 predicted proteins | sample YL17G11_20_MG_FD_203454 | JGI IMG/M metagenome (GOLD analysis project Ga0315288, IMG submission 203454) | Sediment microbial communities from Yellowstone Lake, YNP, Wyoming, USA - YL17G11_20 | ecosystem: Environmental > Aquatic > Freshwater > Lake > Sediment | place: USA: Wyoming | collected... | reverse complement strand
CCGGTGAGCGTGTCGACGGCGTACCGGATCAGGTCGTAGCGTTCCTGACGCTGGTCGGGCGATAGGCAGTCGGCCATGGCCAGGGCGTCGGGTTCGACGATGATCGCCGCCGGCGCCGAGCCGATTCCGGAGGCGATGCCGTCGATCCACCGGCGGTAGTCCGCACCTGTCGCGAAGCCCCCGGCAGCGAAGCTGCCGCAGTCGCGATACGGGATTCCATACAGTGTCAGAACCGGCATCGCTCCGGCCGCCTGCGCCGCTCCGGTGTACCTCGACACGGTGCCCGCCACCGTCGCGGCCGGGAACGCCTGGTCGAGCCAGTAGGACGCCGGAGTGTTGGCAAGGGCCGTCAGCTCCGGAATCGGCGGGCTGGCGTTCTTCGCGGCGATCATGGCCGCCGAGATGGGATCGACGTAGAAGGGTTTCCCCTCCAACGGATTGGCCTCGTCGACCAGGCGCACCGCCGGCATCGGGTGCACGAGGTCTGCAACACCACCCGAGACGACGCCGGCCGTTACCGCCAGGAAAGGGACGACCAACCGCGCGAGCACACCAAAAACTGAGAACATCACCCCGAAAAGATAGTGCCACCGGGTCAACAGGCGCATCCGGGTCCGGCTCGCCTGTTGCTGATGTGCACGGTGGTGCTGATGTTGTTGCCAGGTGGGGGTGGACACTCGTCGCGTGAGCACCTAATGCCCGTGGAACTCGTCCATCGAGTTGTACACACCGGCGCGACGCAGATAGATGTCGCGCAGCCGGACGGGCAGCACGCCGGTGAGCACCTTGTTCATTTTCGACGTCCACGGCATGACGACGAACGGCTTGCCCTCGAGCATCGCCGCCCACGTCTGGTCGACGACGTCCTGCTGTTTGAGCATCGGCGTGAACAGGATGCCCTTGGCGCCGTCGAACATGCCGGTGTTGATGTAGGTCGGACATACGGTGGTGACCTTGACCTGCTCATGGCCGGCCTGTTCGAGCTCCAACCGCAGGGAATCGGAGAAACCGATCGCCGCCCATTTCGATGCGGCGTAGGCGGCCATGCGAGGGATGGCGTTCAGCCCGGCCGAGGACGCGATGTTGACCAGCCGACACTGCCTGCCGGACGCGATCATCGGCGCCACGAACTCTCGTGCCACCAGCATGGGTGCGACTGAGTTGACTTCCATGGTCAGCAGGAAGTCGCGTGGATCACTCTCCCAGAAATAGCCGTTGCCCCGCACGATGCCGGCGTTGTTGAACAGCACGTGGATCGTGCCGACGTCGGCGCGGACCCGCTCGGCAGCCTCGGCCACCCGGGTCTGGGAGGCGACGTCGACGGCCTCGTAATGGACTGTGCCGCCGCGTGACTCCAGCTCGGCTGCGGTCTCCTTAAGTGCGGCCTCGTTGCTGTCCCACAGGACCACCGCGGCGGCGCCTTCCTTGACGGCTTGGGTGGCGAACAGCTTGCCGAGACCCATGGCAGCCCCGGTGATCAGGACGTTGGCCCCACTGACGGACTGCATAACTGAACTCCCCTGATTCGTGTTGTGTTGGTTCATACTGTTCTACCGCAACAGGTCCGTGCGGGTTGCGCTCGCTCCCCGGCTCCGCGAGACGGCTCTCCGGCTCTACAACTGCGTGACACGACCGTTGACGACCGTCCACGAGCGATCCAGCCGAACGTTCTGCAGCATCCGGCGGTCGTGGGTCACCAGCAGCAGCGCACCGTCGTACGTCTGCAGCGCCTGCTCGAGTTGCTCAATGGCGGCGAGATCGAGATGGTTCGTCGGCTCATCGAGTACCAGCACATTCGTGCCACACGCCTGCAGCAACGCCAAGCCGGCGCGGGTCCGCTCACCGGGCGAGAGGTCCTCAACCGCGCGTTCCACGTGGTCGGCGCGCAGACCGAACTTCGCGAGCAGGGTTCGCACATCGGCGGTCGACCATGACGGCACCCGTTGCTCGAAGCGATCGACGAGTCGGCCGGGACCGGAGAACTCGGCGCGGGCCTGGTCAATCTCGCCGATGGCGACATTGGCGCCCAGACCCGCGCGCCCCTCGTCGGGCTGTTGACGCCCCAGGAGCAGTCGCAACAACGTCGACTTGCCAGCCCCATTGGGACCGGTGATGCCGATCCGCTCGCCGGCATCGACCTGTAGCGACACCGGACCCAGGACGAAATCCCCTTGTCGCACAACGGCATTGTCGAGTGTCGCCACGACCGAACTCGACCGTGGCGCCGCTCCGATGGTGAACTCGAGCGTCCACTCCTTGCGGGGTTCGGCGACGTCGGCGAGGCGGGCGATCCGGCTCTCCATCTGACGCACCTTCTGCGCCTGCTTCTCGCTGGACTCAGTCGCCGCGCGCCGCCGGATCTTGTCGTTGTCCGGAGCCTTGCGCATCGCGTTGCGCACACCCTGGCTCGACCATTCCCGCTGCGTGCGTGCGCGCGCCACCAGGTCGGCCTTCTTCTCGGCGAACTCGTCGTACTGTTCGCGCCGGTGCCGGCGGCCGACCTCGCGCTCTTCCAGGTAGCTGTCGTACCCGCCGCCGAAAACGGTGGTGGTGTTCTGGGCCAGGTCCAGTTCGAGGACACGCGTCACGCTGCGGGCCAGAAATTCCCGGTCGTGGCTCACCAGCACCACGCCGCCACGAAGATCGCGGACGAAGTTCTCCAGCCGGGCGAGTCCGTCTAGATCCAGATCGTTGGTCGGCTCATCGAGCAGGACGATGTCGAACCTGGACAGCACCAGCGCCGCCAATCCGACACGTGCCGCCTGTCCACCCGACAACGCGGTCATCGGGGTCGACGCTGGCCGAATCGAATCGGCGTCCAGGCCCAGGTCGGCCAGAACTGCGGGCAACCGTTCGTCGAGGTCCGCCGCGCCGGTGGCGAGCCAGTGATCCAACGCCGCCGAGTACACGTCGGCCGGATCCACCTTCCCCGGGCCCTCGCCCGGATCCGCCAGGGCCGCTGCCGCTGCTTCCATGGCCTCGCCGGCCGCAGTACACCCCGCGCGGCGGGCGATGTAGGCGGCGACGGTCTCTCCCGGTACCCGCTCATGCTCCTGCGGCAGCCACCCGACGAATGCGTCGGCGGGTGCGATGCTGACCGAGCCGTCGAGCGGTTCGAGGTCACCGGCGAGAATCCGCAACAGTGTGCTCTTGCCGGCGCCGTTGGCGCCGACGACTCCGATGACATCGCCGGGCGCCACCGTCACGTCGAGGCCCTCGAAGAGGGTGCGGTGGGCGAATCCGCCCGCCACATTCTTCGCGACAAGCGTTGCGGTCATCGTCCTATCGTCGCACCACCGGAACCGGTTCGAACGCCGCGTGAGCAGCAGGACCCACCCCCACGATTGGATGCTTTGGGTCCTCGGCAAATAGCATCAGTACCGCAATGACGGATCACGACCTTGAAGTACGCCAGGCCCCGAGCGCGGCGGCTGCGAGCCGTCTGTCCGCGCAAGCTCGCCGCCGGCGAACCTTCGCCGTCATCAGCCACCCCGACGCGGGCAAGTCGACGCTCACCGAGGCCCTGGTCCTTCATGCCCGGGTGATCACCGAGGCGGGTGCCATCCACGGCAAAGCCGGACGGCGGGCCACGGTGTCGGACTGGATGGAGATGGAGCAGGCCAGGGGCATCTCGATCACGTCCACAGCGCTTCAGTTCCCCTACCGCTCACCCGACGGCCAGGACTGCGTCATCAACCTGCTCGACACACCCGGGCACGCCGACTTCTCCGAAGACACCTACCGCGTGCTCAGTGCCGTCGATTGCGCGGTCATGCTGATCGACGCGGCGAAAGGCCTGGAACCGCAGACCCTCAAGCTCTTCCAGGTGTGCCGGCATCGGCGCATCCCGATCCTCACCGTGATCAACAAGTGGGATCGCCCGGGCCGCGACGCCCTGGAACTCCTCGACGAGATCTCCGAACGCATCGGGCTGAGGCCCACCCCGTTGACGTGGCCGGTCGGAATCGCCGGAGATTTCAAGGGCGTTCTGGATCGCCGCACCGGAAACTTCATTCGGTTCACCCGTACTGCAGGCGGTGCCACCGCCGCGCCCGAAGAGCACATCGCGCCGGAGCACGCCGAGGACGCCGCCGGCGACGACTGGGTCAACGCAACGGAAGAGTGCGAACTGCTTTCCGCCGACGGCAGCGACCACGACCAGGACGCCTTCCTCCGGGGCGACACGACACCGGTCCTGTTCACCTCGGCGACACTGAACTTCGGGGTGAACCAGCTCCTGGACAATCTGGTTCGGCTCGCGCCCGCGCCCAGTGGACAGCTCGATGTCGACGGTAATCTGCGGCCGGTCGAATCCCCGTTCAGTGCATTCGTCTTCAAGGTCCAGGCCGGCATGGACTCTGCTCACCGCGATCGCATCGCCTACGCACGGGTCTGCTCGGGCACCTTCGAGCGTGGTGACGTGCTCACCCACGCCGCCACCGGCAAGCCGTTCGTCACCAAGTATGCGCAATCGGTGTTCGGCCAACAGCGCTCGACGCTGGACAGCGCCTGGCCGGGAGACGTCATCGGCCTGGCCAACGCGGCGTCGTTGCGGCCGGGAGACACCCTCTTCCGCGACGTACCCGTTCACTTCCCGCCCATCCCCAGCTTCTCCCCCGAGTATTTCGCCGTCGCCCGGGGTACCGATCCCAGTAAGCACAAGCAGTTCCGGCGCGGTATCGAGCAACTGGAGCAGGAGGGCGTCGTCCAGGTGCTGCGTTCGGATCGACGCGGCGACCAAGCGCCCGTGCTCGCCGCGGTGGGCCCGATGCAGTTCGAGGTCGCGACCCACCGGATGGCGGCGGAATTCAACTCTCCGATCGCACTTGAGTCCCTGCCGTACACCATCGCCCGCGCGGTCGACCCCGAAGACGCCCCGTTCGTGGGGAAGCAGGTGTCGATGGAAGCTCTCACCCGTACCGACGGCGTCATGCTCGCGTTGTTCACCACCAAGTGGCGGCTGCAAGGGTTCCAGGAGGACTACCCGGATGTCCGGTTGCACTCGCTGGTGGCCGCAGGGGAAAACTGAACAGGGTCAGAGGGAAAGTGTCGTGCCGGTCTCGCGCTCGGCGAACTCCCACAGCCGCATTGCGTCCCCGTAGTCGCAGGCAGCCGCGGTGCGCCCGCTGAGCGTCGGGCCGCCCTTGAGCCCTCGCCGGCTGTCGATGCCGACGTAGCTGCCCGGCGGGATCGGCTCGGTGATGCAGTACAGCGTCGGCGCCGCTCCGGCATCGATGTCGTTGGCCAGCACATTGGCAGCCGCCCTGACCACTGCGTGGAAGGCCGCCATCACCCGCTCATCCGAGACGTTCGACAGGTTCGAGGCCACCCAGCCCGGGTGGGTCAGGTAGGAGCTCACCGGTGAGTCCGCGACCCGCAGTCGCCGGTCGAGTTCGAGCCCCCAGAGCATCACGGCGAGCTTGGAGCGACCGTAGGCGGCAAACGCGGACCACTTGCGCGTGCGCAGGTGTGGATCGTCGAATGCGAACGTGGCCATCTTGTGCGCGTCGGAGCCGACGTTGATGATCTGTGAACGCACCCGGGGAAACAGCAGATTCGTCAATGCGAACGGGCCGAGGAAGTTGGTGCCCAACGTGTTCTCGAATCCGTCCAGCGTGTCGGTTCGGTGCGCATCGACCATGCCGGCGTTGTTGATCAGAATGTCCACGTCGCCGTCGAAAAGCGTCGGGAACGCCCGCACCGACGCCTGATCGGCGAGATCAAGCTTGACCACGGCGGTGTCGCCACCCAACTCGGCGGCGCGCTGCGCCCCGAGTTCGAGATTGCGGACCGCAAGGATCACCTGGGCGCCCGCACGGGCGAGGGCCCGGGCCGTCGCAAGCCCGACGCCACTGGTTGCACCGGTCACGATGACGCGCTTGCCGTCGAGATTGCCGAGTCGGCTCGGCGACCACCGTGTCGTCACCGTTCTGAGCCTAACGACATCGGCGCGTATCGCTGAGGTGTCAGGGCGTTAGTGTGCTCTGGTGGCTTTCGCGAACAACAGAACTCGAGCACACCGATGACCGCGGCACCGGAAGCGTCGGGGCTCGAATCCCGGATCGGCCACTACTACCAGATGGGCGGCACCTATCTGGTCGGCCGCGAGAAGGTTCGTGAATACGCCCGCGCCGTGCAGGACTATCACCCCGCACACTGGGATGTCGACGCCGCCGCGGAGTCGGGCTACTCCGGTCTGGTTGCGCCGCTGACGTTCACCTCGACCCCGGGCATGTCCTGCAATCGCCGCATGTTCGAATCGGTGGTCGTCGGTTATGACACCTGGGTGCAGACCGAGGAGGTTTTCGAGCAGCACCGCCCGATCGTGGCCGGCGACGAACTGCATATCGACGTCGAACTGACCGCGGTGCGCCGGATCGCCGGCCGAGAGCTGGTCACCGTGACCAACACCTTCACCGATGTAGCCGGCGAGCGGGTGCACACCCTGCACACCACGGTCGTCGGTGTTACCTCCGAGGACATCAATCCGGCGGTCAAGGCGGCCGTCCAGAGAATGATGATGCACGACATGGACATCATGTCGGTCGGCGATTCCGATGCCGGCTATCAGAAGACCGTGCGACCCGAGGGTGAGATCCGAATCTCCGACGGCGGCTTGACCCGCACGCCGGGAACACCGTCTTTCGATGAGGTGAGGGTCGGCGATGAGCTACCCGCACACCACACCAGGCTGTCCCGCGGCGATCTGGTGAACTATGCCGGGGTGGCCGGCGACGCCAACCCGATCCACTGGGACGAGAGCATCGCCAAGCTGGCCGGGCTGCCCGATGTGATCGCCCATGGAATGCTCACCATGGGTTTGGGTGCCGGGTTCGTCTCGGCATGGTCGGGTGACCCCGGTGCGGTCACCCGCTACGCGGTGCGGCTGTCCGCGCCCGCGATCGTGCCCGCCACCGAGAGCGCCGATATCGAGTTCACCGGCCGGATCAGGTCGTTGGACCCGGAAACCCGCAGCGGTGTCGTCATTGTCGGCGCGAAGTCCGACGGGCGGAAGATCTTCGGCCTGGCGACCCTGGACGTCCGCTTCCGCTGACCTGGGCGACCTAACCGGAAACCCGGCGACTTCGCCGAATGCTTGAGATGCTGGCGTGATGCTGGTCAAGTTGCTCCTCGCACCCCTGTCCGTCGCCACCACTGCGAGCGTCGGTGTGATCGCGTCCTTCGCCACCGCCGGTAGCGCCATGGTCGCCGGTTCGGGGGGCACCGTCGGTAGCGTTGCCGTCGCGGGCTCGCTGGGTACCGTCGGTAGCGTTGCCGTCGCGGGCGCGCTGTGCACCGTCGGTAGCGTTGCCGTCGCGGGCTCGCTGGGCACCGTTTCCAGCGTCGCGGTCGCCGGGTCGATCGCCATTTTCGGCAGCGCCGCGGTCGCAGGAAGCGCCGGCATTGCACTGTCTTTGCTGATGAGTGGATGCGCGGCCTGCCTGGCCTGTGTTTCGTGTCGTCGATGCAATGCCTGCGTCGCCTGCTCGAACTGTGAGGACTGCGTCGGCTGCGTCGGCTGCCACAACTGCTCGGGGCTGCAGAACGCGGTAGGGATGCGCGACGTGCATCTGCCGGTTGCCGCCTGAACCCCTGCGGTGGCATTGCCGTCGGCGCCGTCGATACTGTGATCGCGCATACGGGTCGGCAACCGCGTCTCACACCCGGCAGTCGCATAACCTGCTCCTCATGAAGGCGCCCAGCCGGGCACTGCTGCTAGCGGCCCTTGTCGTGCTCACTGCGCCCGCCTGCGGACAGACCGGCGAAGCCCCACCCCCGCACGGCGCCATTGACCTCGGCAACGGCCGGACGCTTTTCCTGGACTGTCAGGGATACGGGTCCCCGACGGTGCTCATCATTCCGGGCAAGGGCAGCTACGCCGAGGCGTGGAACGTGATTGTGCCCCCCGGTGATCCGATCCGATCCTCGCCCTACGACCTCATCAGCCAGGCCTCGCTCACGCCGAGTCCCGACGCCGTACAGCCCACCGTCGCCAGGACCACCCGGGTGTGCGCCTATGACCGGCCGAACACCCGGCCCGACGGTACCGATCGGTCGACCCCGGTGAGCCAGCCGCATAGCCTGGCCGCCGCCGTAGACGACGTGGAGACGCTCATCGACGCCGCACATCTTCGCGGTCCGTTCGTCGTGGCCGCGCACTCATATGGCGGACTGATCGCCGACCTGCTGGCGCGGACCCGTCCCGACCTCATCAGCGCTCTGGTGATGGTCGATCCGGTGTCGGAATTCCTCCCGTCGGTGGGCACGCCCGCGCAGAACGCCGCTTTCGACCGCGACGGGAGAGTTCCGGCCACCCCGGACGGCGAGGGTGTTCTCTTCGACGACGCCTTCGCCCGAATCAAGGCGGCTCCGGCGCTACCGAATGTTCCCGCGGCCGTGCTGAGTTCAGGGAAGTTCCCGGCGCCCGAAATGCTCACCCCGGAGAACTACACACTGAGCCAGATCCATCGGGCCAACGACATGCTGGCAGCGGAACTGCGCACCAGTAATCGAATAGTCGCCGATAGCGGCCACAACGTCATGCTGTACTCGCCGCAGGAGGTGGCTGAGACCATCGTTGGGATCATGGAGCGGGTTCGGTGAGTGCGCATTGCCCGCAGCAGGGCTCCCCAGATGGATCATCGGCCGACGTGACTGACATCGACGTGACTGACAGCGGGGATGCCCCGACCGCGAGCCGGTGGCCACACGTCCTGCGACTGGCGCTGTTCGCCGCCTTCCTGCTCACGCTGTTCTATCTCGTCGCCGTCCAGCGAGTCGTCGATATCGACGAGGTTCGCCACGCAATCGCCAGAAGTGGGCCCATCGCTCCGCTGGTCTATGTCGCCGTTTCCGCCGTCCTGGCCACGATCTTCGTCCCCGGCCCGCTTCTTGCCGCCGGCAGCGGCGTGTTGTTCGGACCGCTGCTCGGCACATTCGTCACCCTGGCCTCCACAGTGACGACGGCGACTATCGCCGCATTCGTCGGCAGGCGCGCCGGACGCGACAGCGCCCGGGCATTGATCGGTACGCAGTGGGCAGAGCGTATCGACATCCAGATTCAACGGCGCGGGCTGTGGGCGGTCGTCGGTCAGCGTTTCATCCCCGGTATCTCCGACGCACTGGCCTCCTATACCTTCGGCGCGTTCGGAATGCCGTTGTGGCAGATGGCGATCGGGGCCGCTATCGGATCGGCCCCACGGGCATTCGTCTACACCGCCCTCGGGGCGTCGATCTCGGACCTGACATCGCCGTTGGCCTACGCTGCGATCGCCACCTGGTGCACCATGGCGATCATCGGCGCGTTCGGCGCGCACCGCGGGTATCGCAGTTGGCGCGCGGGCAGCCGACACTCGTGACGAGAGACTGCGTTCGCACGCGATGGCTGAGCGACTGCGCCCATGGAGCCCTCAACCCGCGGGGACCAATCGAAGGTGATGACCGGCGGCGGTAGCTTGAAAGTTATTATCGTCAACATTGAGAGGAAGGACATCCGCTGACCGCTCGCCGATCCCGTGCCGCCGTGGAGACCTACCACCACGGCAATCTGCGACAGGTCCTGCTCGAGCAGGCCGTCGAACTCGCCCGCGCCGGTGGCCCGGACGCCGTGGTGCTCCGTGACGTCCAACGGATGGCGGGCGTGAGCAACTCGGCCGCCTACCGGCACTATGCCGATCGCGACGCGCTGCTTGCCGCGGTGACCGAGTACGCGGAGGCCCGGTTGGCCGACGCGATGCTCGTCCGGCTGAGCTCGGTGACCAACCACGGACCTAAAGCCAGGCGGGCGATCGCACGTTTCCGCGCGACCGGGCAGGGCTACATCGACTTCGCGCTCGATGAACCTGGTCTGTTCCGAACAGCTTTCGCCCACACAACCACCGGACACGAGGGTCACACGCGACATCCCGAAGTCGCGGGCGACCACATCAACGAGCATCATCCGTTTCAGATCCTGATCCGATGCATCGATGACCTCGTGGCCGCTGGTGTGCTCTCACCGGATCGCCGCGACGGCCTCGACGAAGCCGCGTGGGCCGCGGTGCACGGGCTCTCGACCCTGTTTCTCGACGGCCCGCTCAGTGAAGCCGACGCGCCTCGCAAGCAGCTGATCACCGAACGGCTGCTCGACGTCATCGCGGTCGGACTCCAGTAAGCCCCGGTTCACGTTGACAGCACTGACACCGTCTGCCATCTCTAGATGCCATCAGTGTAAACACTTAGGGGTTGGTCCCAAGAAGATCGACACCCGGCTCAGTCCCACCGGTGGTAAACACGCCGCGCCGCTTGCCGGCCGCGATCAGAAACTCATGCTTCCGGTGACGGGAACTGCGGTCACGGTATTTCCGTGCATGTCCATCGACCACGTCCCGTAGGTCATCTGCGGGGCGGGTTGCATCTCCAGGTCGAGCCTCCTCTGGCGGATTCTGTCCTTGAACTGCTGATCCTGGGCCGCGATCGCATCGGTCACCTTGTGGTCTCCAGGAGCACTATTGTCCATCACCCCGATCATGGTCTGATCGGGACGGACCACCCACGACGCACGGGAGTCGCCGTGAGTGGCGGTATAGATGCCTGCCGGAGTCGCCACCGCTGACGCCGTGAACTTCTGTGTGGATGCACCGTTCTCGTTCATCACGATCACGCCGCTGACCTTGCGATCATCAAAGGACGCCGTCAAGTGGTCCGCATACATCGAGTAGAGGTCCATTTGGCCGTCCTTCTGGGTACCGAAGAAGTACGCCCCGTCGTTGGTGCCGTTGGTCGCGTAAGCGACGACCTTGTCACCGTCGACCGTGACGGCCATGGTCGTCATCGGAGCACCCTGCTGCGGCGGCATGTCGGCGACGAAGGTTGCCTGCGCCGGCATTGCGGCGGCGACGCTGATGGTCGCATTCGTCGCGGGTGTCTGAGGAGTGCCGCTCGAGCACGCGGTGAAACTGTACGAGCTGACGATCGCGCTGACAGTCAGGACAAGCGTGCGGGTGCGCTTACTGTTCGTGTTGAGCCTCATCGGGTTCCTTCCATCTGTGTCGTCAGGCCGTCGTGGCGGCGGCCCAAGGGGGTACTGCTTCTGTACTTGATTGGTGTCGGCAGTTGGCGCAGCGTTACGCATTGCGATAACGAATTCGACCACGTTCACCCAGAGGTGAATTTGTAGGCGCAGGGCGCACAGGCTCAGGCGATGCCTTGATGTTGACAGCCCTAACATCGTCTGTCATTCTCTAGATGTTATCAACGTCAACATTGAAGGGTTCGTCCCATGCTCATCGATACCCGGCCAAGTCCCGTGGGTGGTGCGCACGCCGCGCCGCCACGGGTTCGGCCCGTTCTGGTTCTGGCCGTCGTGCTGGTCGCCGCGCTGGCGATCAATGTGGAAACGACCATCGTGAATGTGGCTCTGCCTACATTGAACGCAGAATTGGGGGCCTCGACGCGCGGCCTGCAGTGGATCGTGGACTCCTACAACCTGGCCTTCGCAGCGCTGGTGCTCGCCGGCGGCACGGTCGGCGACAAGTTCGGCCGCCGCGGCACCCTGATCGCCGGCCTGATCCTCTTCGCGGCCAGCAGTGTCGCGGCCGCCCTGTGCACCTCGACCGACCAGCTGATCGGGATGCGACTGGTGATGGGAGTGGCTGCGGCGCTGATCTATCCGACCACGCTGGCCATCATCACCGACACCTTCCGCGACCCCAAGCAGCGCGCCAGGGCCATCGGTGTCTGGGGCGCGGTCACCGGGCTCGGTGTCGCCGTGGGTCCGATCATGGGCGGTGCGCTGCTGGAATCCTTCTGGTGGGGCAGCCTGTTTCTGGCGCTGGTCCCGATCGCGCTGATCGCCACACTCGGCGCTCTGTTCTTCATCCCCGCATCCCGCGCGGAATCCGGTGCCCGGCTCGACCGCGGCGGGCTGCTGCTGTCGGTCGTCATGCTCGGAGCCCTGGTGTACACGATCATCGAGGCCCCCGGCCACGGCTGGACCGCTCCCCTCACACTGGCCGGCTTCGGTATCGCGCTGGCGGCGGCGGTGGCGTTCGTGGTGTGGGAGCGACGGCAGACCGACCCGCTGATCGACGTCAGCCTGTTCACCAACCTGCGGTTCAGCGCGGCCAGCGGCGCAGTCACGGTCGCATTCTTCGCCCTGTTCGGATTCATCTTCCTGATCACCCAGTTCTTCCAGCTGCTGCAGAACTACGGCCCGCTGGAGACCGGTGTGCGCATCCTGCCGGTGGCGCTGTCGATCGCGATCGGTTCGGTCGTGGGCACCCAACTCGCGGTCACCCGGGTGGGCACCAAGGCCGTGGTGTTCATCGGCCTGCTGATGCTGACCGCCGCGTTCGCCTGGGTGGCCACCGTCAGCGTCGACGTCTCCTACCTTCAGGTTGCCTTACAGATGGTGGTGCTCGGCGGCGGACTGGGACTGACGACCGCACCGGCCACCGACTCGATCATGGGCGTGGTCCGCCCCGAGCAGGCCGGCGCGGGTTCGGCCGTCAACGACGCCACCCGCCAGATCGGCGGCACACTCGGCGTCGCCGTGGTCGGCAGCATCTTCTCCACCCTCTACATCCGCCACCTGTCCGATAGCGCGATCCTGGGCGCGGCACCGGAGCCGGTCCAGGCGACCGCCCGCGAAGGTCTGGCACAAGGCCTGCAGGTCGCCGCGCAATCGCCCGCACCGATCGCCGGTCCCCTCCGCGACACGGTCAGCGACGCCTTCATGTCCGGCCTGCACGCGGGCTGCCTGACAGCCGCCGCCGTATGCCTGGCCGGAGCACTGTTCGTCCTGGCCTTCCTGCCCGCCCACCCAACGAAAGCCGATCTCGTATGAACAACCCACAGCAGTACGGACCCTGGGCCCTGGTCACCGGTGCGAGCGACGGCATCGGGAAGGTCCTGGCCACCCAGATCGCCGCCGGCGGCATCAACGTCGTGCTCGTCGCCCGGGGCGAGGACAAGCTGCACGCGCTGGCCTCAGCACTACACGCCGAACACGGCATCGACACCAGCGAGTCCCGGGACTTGCGAACTACGCGGCATCAAAGGCTTACATCCAGAGCCTGGCCGAGGGACTGCACGACGAACTCGCCCCGCGGGGGGTCCACGTGCTGGCGGTCGCGCCGGGGCCCGTCGACTCCGGCTTCGGCGCCCGAGCGGGGCTCTCGATGAGCTCGGCCACACCGCCCGAGGTCGTCGCCGGTGCAGCACTGAGCGCTCTCGGTAGGCGCCGAACCATCATTCCCGGAGCCAAGGGCAAATTCCTCACCACCACACTGGTGCCACTGCCGCGCCGGGTTCGGAGTCGGATTCTGGGTAGTATCATCGCCGGAATGCGCACGTCCGCAACTTCTTTGGGGGCACCGCTGCCATGAGTACCAACTCCGCCGGTCGGTCGCTGTCGACTTCCACGGACTCGTTGCTGCGGCTGGCGATACGCCTCGATGCCACCGGCACCGGTTTGTTGGGGCTTGCCGCCACCGCATTCGCTCATTCCCTCTCCAGGCTGAGCGGGCTGACCCTGACGCAGATCTACATCTCGGCGGTGGCGTTCGTCTTGTACGGAATCGTCGGCAACCTGCTCGCCGCCAGGCCCCTGATCCGCCGAATCGGCACCGGCCTCAGTGCCTTCAACTTCGTTGGCACAGCAGCGGCGTTCGTGATCGTGGCCTCCGCAATCCTGCCCCTGACCGGTGCCGGAACGGCGATAGTCCTCGGCTGCGGGGCTTACACCATGTTCTTCGGCCTCCTGCAGTTGGTCGGCGTTCGCCGGCTGCCGGCTTTGGGGTGAACGGTCCGGGCGGGGCGGGCAGCTCTCGAACATCTCGTATCGTCACCGACCAGAACGCGTTGAACGTCCGCAGTTGACCCTGCGCGAGGGTCAGGGTGCAATTGCACTGCGCGGGACGTCAGGCTCCGAGCGCACCGAGCAGTTCAGGCAGCGGCACGGTGGCAAACCCGATGGCAGCGTCGCCGATCCCGTACGGCAGCACCAGGGTTTCGGCGTGGATCATCGCACCGCAGGAGTAGACGACATTGGGGACGTAGCCGTTCTGCTCGTCGGCGGCCGGGCTCAACAGCGGTTCCCGCAGTCGGCCGAGCATCTTTGTCGGATCGTCGAGATCGAGCAGGATCGCTCCGATCCGGTAGGTACGCATCGGTCCGACGCCATGGGTGAGCACCAGCCAACCGGCGTCGGTTTCGATGGGCGGGCCACAGTTTCCAAGCTGTAGCACCTCCCAGGCTTGTACCGGGCGCTGGCAGGGAACTGCGCTCGTCCATACGAACGGACGATCCGAGTAGGCGATCGTGTTCGACTCGCGGTCTGCTCTCGACAGGGCAGCGAAGCGTCCACCGATCCGGCGGGGAAACAATGCCAGACCCTTGTTCGCCGCGGCAGGTCCGACCATCGGCGTGGAGACGAAGGACTGGAAATCCCGTGTCTCGAGTAGCTGCTGGCTGATGCGGGTTCCGCTATAGGCGGTATAGGTGGCATAGAACGTGATGGAACCGTCGTCGTCGACGAAGCGGACGAGGCGGGCATCTTCCATGCCGACCGCCTCAGCGTGCATGGATGGGAACAGCACACGCTCGGAAATGGCTGTCTGGCTGTGAAATTCGATGCAGTACGTCCGTTCGGCGATGGCCTGGATCTCAGCGATGGTCTCCTGCGCACGTCCACGGGTGCTCAGGTGGGTCCGGAGCTTGGCGAGCCGATGGGCGAGGTCGGCCGGGGTGAAGCGATCGGCGAGCGCGTCGAGGACATAAGCGGCCGCCTCGCCGGCATCGTCGAGTCGGGCGAGTTCGACGCGAAAGACTTCGGCGTGGAGCAGACCCGGCGTGGTGGTTCCGACCGTGGCCAACGGAGCGCATTCATCGAGGCTGGGGCAGCCCGCCGAGTCGATGACGCCGGTCCGGAACCCGATCGACGAGCGGTGTCCTTCCCCGATGCCGCGGACGCTCATCACGAATCGCAGGCTGCCAGAGGCCACTCCGGTCTGGTCGGGGTGGACCACGATGCTGGGGTTGCACAGCGCCGCGCCTTCGATGGCGTACTCGCTGGTGAATACCGCACCCAGCAACATCATTCGATCTTCGGAGAGCTCAGTCTCAGGGTCGAGACGATCGGTCAGTTCACCTGCGTGCCGGCGAAAGATGTCGGCAAGGTCGCGGTGCCGCCGATCGAATCGGGTGATGACATCGTCCAGCGCCGACAACACGTCGCTCTCGCTCAGCCGCAGGATGCGCGCCAACACCACACCCGCTCTGGACTCCTGGTGTTCGAAGCCCTCCTGGCCGGGCACGAAGAGTTGGGTGACGACTCGCGCCGGGTCAGCCGAGAGTCGCTGGGGCCTGCGCGTGACGAGATCGCACAACGGCGAGGTAATTTCGGCACAGCCGAGAGGAGTCGAAGTCACTTCGGCACGACCGAGAGGCGTCGAACTCATTGCGGCACAGCGGAAAGGCGCAGCGCATGCTGCAGGGTCGAGAGCACGGCCAGAGTCGACTCGGCACCCTGATTCTGGTTCACCCCGTCGGCCTGCAGCCCGTCGAATCCGGCGCCCGTCAGCGGATCCCACATCAGCAGGCCGGCATCGTTGGCACCCTCGAACCAGGCCGCGGCGGCCCGCACTGAATCCGGCCAGATCGGGCTGGCGTCCACGCCGGCGGCGCGCGCACATGCGTCGGCAATGGTGGATATCTCGATCGGCTGCTGATCGAACCCCAGCCGAGCATCGCCCGGTCCCCTGCCCCCGACGGGGGTGGGCGAGAGGTGACCGTCGGCTGTCTCGTAGTCGACCAGCCAGGCCAACAGATCCAGGCCGCGCTGGCGCAGGGTCGCGTCCTCGAGAGCGACCCCGGCAGCGATCATCGCCTCGGGGAGGACGGCGTTGGCATAGGTGAGTCGCGGCTCTGGCCAAGGCCAGGCGGCGTCGCCATTCGTTCTGGCGAGACCGGCGGCGTAGTCGGTGAGGAGTGCCCGGGCCGCACGGTGCCCGGGCTCCACGGAGAGAAGTTCGGCTGCTCCCAACGCCGCAAACGCCATCGCCCGCGGCCAGGGCGAGCGGACCACGGCGGAGCGCTCGAACTGGATGACAGCCAGCCGGCGAATCAGCGAGACGTCGCTGTGGGCTGCAGAAGTTCCCAGGCCCCACAGACACCGTCCCCAGGCGTCTTCCACGGTCGGCTCGTCGGTCCACCGTCCGTTGCGGTCCATCCGGTTTCGGCACGATCCGGCAAAGGACTGCGCGTCGTTGAGGAACTGCACGGCGACTCGGGCGAGACGATTCGCCTCGCCGAGCGAGTCGGGCTGTCGGGCTGCGACGACGAGCACGCGAGCCATGTCATCGGTGCAGTAGCCGCCCTCGCGCCGGGGTTCGGCGAAAAGGGCGTGCTCGAAAGTGCCGCGATGATCCGTCATCCGTAACAGGTGGTCGAAAATCGGGACGGGAGTGGCGGCGGTCATACCAGCGCCGACCGCTCAGCGATGAGCCGCTGTGCCAGGCGCAGATACCCCTTGGCCACCACCGGCCATGCCATCGTCGGTGCCAGTCGGCGGGCTTCCTCCGCCATGGAGCCGGCGAGGTACGGGTCGGTCACGACGCGGCGCAGGGCAGACACCAGTGCGTCCGGATCGTCATGGTCGACGACGATTCCCGCGCCACTTGCGAGCAGCTCGACGGCGTGCGGGAACGCGGTCGCGACGACCGGTCGGCCACTCGCGATGGCGTCGACCAGAACACCGGAGGTGACCTGATCGGTGGAGTCGTAGGGCAGCACGACGGCGGCTGCGGATTGGGCCAGCGCATTCAGTGAGGCAACGGTCCGGTAGCCGGCGTCAAAGCACACCGAGTCGGCGACCCCGCTGCACCGGGCCTGTTCGATGCGGGCGGAGCGGTATGCGTCGCCGTCCGCGGCCAGAACCTTCGGGTGCGTCTGGCCGGCGATCAGATACCGCGGGCGTCCGGGCAGATTGCGCAGGGACACCATCGCGTCGATGACGCGCTCGACCCCCTTTCCCGGCCCCAGTAGTCCCCAGGTCAACAGTGTCGGCCGACCCGAACGTCTTACCGGGGCATCGCGCGGAATGGTCGCACCGTGCGGGATCGTGGTGACTTTCCGGCGATCGACGTCATACCCGCAGCAGAGGCGTTCATTGGCGGCCTCGGACATCACAACCACCTGATCCGCCATTGCCGCGATCGCTTCCAGCACCGAGCGCTGATGTGGGGACGGGTGTTTGAGAACGGTGTGCGCGACCACGACCGACGGAACCCGCAGCCCGCCGATGATGTCGACGATTTCGTCTCCGTCGACGCCGCCGTAGATGCCGTACTCGTGCTGGATGATGGCAATGTTGCTCTGGTTCAACAAATCGGAACTGGCAGCCACCGACGTCGGGGAGCCGTTGACCAATTCTCCCACGACCCTGGTATCGACGGTGGGCGACCCGTCGGATACCCGCACGACGTTGACGCCGGCACCATTGGCGGACAAGCCGTCGGCCAAGGCTGCGCTGAACGTCGCCAGTCCGCAGACCGTCGGCGGGTACGTACCGAGAATCCCGAAGGTCGGTCTCGAAAGACCTTGCCCTGCAAATCGATTAGCTGACATTGTAAAGATTTCTGGAACGTTCAAGGTGATCCCGTCGAGCGGTTGTCACCGGCGCGTCCGGCGTGAGCGAATGCTCGGCGAGGTCAGCGAGGGCAGGGCTGACTCATCCCGGAGTGGCAGGGTTCCCAACGGCTTTCACGCTACACCCAGTAGTCAGCGTGGGCGCAGTCGGCCTCCAGATGCTCGGAGCGTCGATATCGCACCTCACATCACCGTTGACCTACGCCGCGATCGCCGTCTGGTGCGCCATGGCGATCGTCGGCGCGTTCGGCGAACACGCGGGTATCGAAGTTGGCGTGCCTGGCCGAGATGGCCTACTGGTCCAGGGTGTTCTTGAAGATCTGTCCGTTCTTCATGATGACTTTGAGGTTCTTGTCCGGATCGCCGATCAGGTCGAGATTCGTCGTCGGGTCACCGTCGACCAGAAGCACGTCGGCGTAGGCGCCGGGTTCGATCACGCCGAGCCGGCCGGGATAGGGATTGCGCGGGCCCGACAGCGCGAGCAACTGAGCGTTGTCGTAGGTCGCCAACTTCAAGGCCTCCGCCGGGGTGAACCACTTCGTCAGCTTCGTGAAGTCGGTGATCTGATTCTTCGTCAGATCGGGCTCCAGCAGAATGTCGGTGCCGAAGGCGAGCTTGACGCCGTACTTGCGGGCCCAGGTGAAAGCGTTGTCGGTCCCCTCGACCACCATGTGCTTCTTCGCACGCTTGAGTTCGCTCGCGCTCGGCGGGGCTTCGTCGAGTGCCTGCAGGCTCAGCCAGATTCCCTTGTCCGCCAGCAGTTGCATGGTCGCCTCGTCGAGCAGTTGCCCGTGCTCGATGCACGTGACGCCCGCCTCGACCGAACGGCGGACCGCTTTGGGCGTGTAGGCGTGCACGGCGACATAGGTGTTCCAGTCGGTGGTGGCCTCGACGGCTGCTTTGAGTTCGTCGAACGTGTACTCGGTGACATCCAACGGGTCGTAGGCCGAGGCGGCGCCGCCGCCGGCCATGACTTTGATCTGGGACGCGCCGCCGCGCAGGTTTTCCCGCACGGCGGTCAGCACTTCGTCACGGCCGTCGGCGATGAAGCCGGCACCGAGAAGCTCACCGACCGACAACTCGCCGCCGAAGCGGCGGGCTTTGTCGGTGGGTGCGCGGAAATCGCCGTGGCCGGAGGTTTGCGAGATCATCGCCCCGCTGGGATAGATCCTCGGACCGATCGCCTCGCCCTTGTCGATGGCACGCTTCAGGTCGAAGGCCGGACCGCCCATGTCCCGGACGGTCGTGATGCCCCGCAGCAGGGTCCGCCCGGCCTCCTCGCGGGCCCGACCGAACAGGATCTCCGGGGTCGACTTCGGGTCCATCAACTGGGCCTCGGTGCTGGCGCTCAGGAAGATGTGGACGTGATTGTCGATGAGGCCGGGCATCAGCGTGCGTCCGCCACCGTCGATGGTCATCGCGCCATCGGGGGCCGCAATCGTGCCGGGCTGCACGGCCGCGATCGTCGCATCCTTGACCAGAACACTCATGCCCTTGGCGACGACGAGTGACTTGCCATTGAAGACATTGACATTGGTGAACAACGTCGCCGCTGGGGTGACGGAGGGCCGACTCTGCGGGGTCGACGAAGATGCGCTGCCAGATTCGTTGTCCGAACTACAGGCCGCCAGGAACCCCGGGCCCAGGGTCAGTGCCGCAGCGGCGGTGCACCCGCAGCCGATGAAACGCCGGCGGCCCATCCCGGAGGGCGGGAGCTGGGAGTGGGTCCTGATCGCCATGGCTGTGCGCCTCTCGCAGGGCGGTGTCGACTGCCGCGCCGGGAAACTAACGGGCCGGGAAACTAGTGGGCCGGGAAACTAGTGGCACAGATCCGACGCCCGCGTCCAAGGGTACTTTGCGCCTGGCCGTCAACCCCGGCAGTCCACCGCGACCTCAAGGGCTGCGCAGATCTTGTGCATCCGCTCATCGGCTAACCGGCCGAGACGGTCGACGAGCAAGGCGATCGAAACACTCTCCACCGAATCGAGATTGACGGCGCAACGCCGGGGAACGGGATCATCACCGGGTTCGAGGACAACCTCGCTTGCCAGATTCCGGATCGTCGTGGTGCAGGGTGCAACCAGTGCACGCCGAAGCCGGGGGATCGCTGCGTCGCGGGACAGGATGACGACAGGCCGACGGCCGATCTCAGCAAGCTCGCACCACCAGACATCACCGCGCGCCGGAAGGGCGGAACTCACGAAGAGCCCACGGCCCTTCGCCACGAGGCCAGGTCCCCCCACTCGTCAGGTTCGTCGGCTGGGTGCTGGTCGTAGGCGGCGTAGCTTGCGTCGATCTCCGCCGACCGAAAGCGAGCGAGAAACGCCCGCAACGCCTCGTCGACAAGAGTGGCATCCGTCGTCCCGGAACGCATCCGTCGCGCATCGTTGAGCAACTGGGTGTCGACCGTCGTACTTAGACGTGTGCGCTTCATGCCACGATTATGCCATTCATGGGGTGTGGGATGAACCGCAGCTCAGGGCTGTACATGCGGTCGGGTCGCGATGTAGATGGTTGCGGCTGACTTGCCTCGGGTGAGGGGGTTGTCGAACCAGACCTGCTGGGCCTCGACGGCAGTGAATACCGATTCCAGGAGCGAGGCGAAGTCATCATCGGGCGGATCGTCGGACCACATGGCAAACGTGCCGTCCGGCGAGAGATGGGAGGATGTGGATTGCAGGCCGTCGTAGGTGTAGAAGT
>Ga0315288_10003402_pt1 | contig 20342 bp, 41 predicted proteins | sample YL17G11_20_MG_FD_203454 | JGI IMG/M metagenome (GOLD analysis project Ga0315288, IMG submission 203454) | Sediment microbial communities from Yellowstone Lake, YNP, Wyoming, USA - YL17G11_20 | ecosystem: Environmental > Aquatic > Freshwater > Lake > Sediment | place: USA: Wyoming | collected... | reverse complement strand
AAATGCTTTTTGTATATTATATAGGAAATTTGTATTTATAGGACTATAAATGCTTTTTGTATATTATATAGGAAATTTGTATTTATAGGACTATAAATGGTATTTTGAATATTTCTATTGACATTTTTTAAGAGTATGATAAGGTATTTGAAATGATATATCACCAATAAAAGCTTGACAAACAATGGGAGTATATGGTAAAGGCAACAATATGAATATATCGTGTATTGCAGTACCTGAGAATAATCAAATTAAAGTATTTCGTAGCACTACCTTGATTGCTATTGTTAAGGAAGATAACGAGGATGATCCAGAGATCGCTATATATGGTGATTACGATGGATTACGAACATTTACTTTTAATGAGATAGCGATCATGATGGACAATTGGGAAAACATGCAAGAAATGAGACGTTATTCTAAATCTGTTCCAGCAATGAAAAAGTATGAAAGCATCAATGAAACTTGACAATTCCTTAAATTTCATTATATTCAAAGCATCATGAAACCAGAGTTAAAAGTTATATTTACGAGTATCTTTTTAGGTACAATCATTGCGATAACAGGCATTGTCTTAATTGACAGGGGATTACTAGCAACTGGAATTACGATGATCATTCTTGGAATTTTGGGAATGTTTATTGGGCCATATATAAACAAATAACAGATCTCATGTCAAAAAGCATGGTAACACAAAGAATGAAAAAGTCAAATAAGTATTGGGTTTCTTCAATTTCTGGAAGATCTTGGGAAATTATCCACGGTCCATCTGGAATTCCTGTATATGATGATGATCGTTATGGGAATGCTAAGCCCGTAATTTTTAAGGATTACGATGATGCTGTTGAATGTGCAAGGAATTACAATATAGGGTTAGAACAATTGAAAAAGGTCAACAATGAAATTTAATTGTCCTATATGCAATGGAGAATTGAAAGAGAGTAACGGCAATCAGCTTCATCCTGGCAATGATAAATATGGGGTAATGTTATATTGTCCAGATAAGGATTGTACTGCTGAAGAAGTAATGGGGCATGGAGATAACTGGAAACAGGCTTATGATATAATAATTCATAAGTATAAAAAATAATTTGCTTGTCGGTCTTCTGTTTATCCTCCCTGGATCTTGTGATCCAGGGTTTTTTATTTTATTTATTTTTTTTGACTTTTTTCTTGACTTTTCGATTTCTTTATGGTATTTATAGGATTAGAAATAGTTAAATGCTTATATAATTAAAAACATAATTAAAAATTTATTTGATAACATAATTAGAAATAGTTAAAATGATAACATACTTAAAAACATCATGGTATCTAAAGAGGTACGACAGTCATAGACCGTAGGGCTTATGCAAAGTGTAATGTAAGTTCCTTAGTGGAGTCGGTATCACTAGGTAGGATTACACAATAAAATTTGCATGTTGAATAGTAGTTTGATGGCGAAATATCAACATTATTAACTCCAGGCGAATCAGGGCGAATAATAAGTACTTGAGTAACAGCAAGATACTATAAAAAGGTAGGACACCCGGTAGGATTCTACAAAATAGTGACGGTACATTTAAGATGAAACTAGCTGTTTTGGTTTCATCTGATTATATTTTTTTGAAAATAAACCAAATGACTTATTATAACTTTGGTGAATCAATGATGGTTTTTTTACAGGGCGAATAAAAATAAATTTTATAAAAATAAATTTTATGAAAATAAATACTATTAAATGTTCTATTGCAAATGAATCAAGGGAAAAAATTGATCAATTTTTTCCCTTATATAAGAATGAATCTGAATTTATGCCAATAATTAAAAAGAAAGTTCTTAAAAAATTTAGAGGAAATATTCAAATATACATTAAGCCATGGATAAACAAAGTATATGAGTATTGTATTTCTATTAAGCCTATAAACAATAAAGTTTCTAGCAAAAGATTATATGTTAATGATTGTCTTGTTCAATTCTTTCGTACAAACAAATCAGGAAAAATATTTGTAAACTTACATATTAAAGAAATATCAAGAATTGAAAGATGGAAAGAATCCGAAGAAGGTAAGTACATGAGGGATCATTGTTCTAAACAGTATTATGAAACACTTCAAGAAATAAAGAGAATCTAATTATAGTTCTATAAATACATGAAATTGAAAAGTCTATAGGTCATTTAACTGATATTATAGTCCTATAAATACCTTATATATGTAAGTGCATAAAAAACCAGCAGATCGTTATGAATTGAACTAACTTCAATAAGATCTGCTGGGTATCAATTGGCTTTCTGGTAAACCCAGAAAATTGCTACATTTACCAATCAATGATTATTGTTCTATATGTACGGGAACTATTTAGAGTATGTTTTATTCCGTATTTTTTTCTGGCTACTTTGTCCAGAATGTTCGACATAGAACAATAAAAGTGTAAATAAAGTATATCGGTACTCGTCCATATATCAGAAAGGAGTTAGAGACTTTTTATGACTGGGATACTGATTTATCCCGCAATACTTTATTATAATTCTTATTTAAGAACAAAATTCAATGGTTGATTTTCTCAAGGTCATTTTCATCAACCGACCTTATTCATCTGAAGAATTAGACATTAACACGATTGTATAAAATGTCAATAGGTTTTTTGAAAAAAGTTATTTGATTCTTTTGATGGTACGTGATCGTATTGATCTAGTGGTTCAAAGTCATCAGACAGGGCTAGTACAGCAATAGTACCCTGTGGTAGGGGTAGGGTAAGAATTTCTCCTGTAAATGGAGTTGCATCTTCGAATTCATAAACCCAGCCTTGATCGATATTGTAATAAGAAGGATCACCGCCAGATAATGGCCCAAAGATATAAAAGTTTCTTTCGTTCATAAGATTTTTAATTTTCAGTTTTTGTTACGAATTTTTTAATTCCATTGAATTGAGGAATAAATTTGAATTGTTTTGATTTCAAAGGCATAAAAGGTTTACCATTTTTGACAATAACATGGATTTCTAATTTATGTTCAAAGACAAATTTTCTGGATATAGTTGATTCACCGTAGCCACCGATGCCTTGTTTTTGTAGTTTAACCCATGCTTTACTGGCTTCAGTACTTGGTGGCTGTGTACCATGAAGAAGCAAGGCAAAGCTACCAGTATCACCGAAAGCATGAGAATCGTCATGATCTATTTCTAATCCTTTGAGTCTGGCTTCTTCGGTTGAGAATACAACTTCGGCGTACTTCAATTTATGTTTTGATATTAAGTTATCACAAGTACCACCTTTAGAAGCGGTGAATCTAAAGTTAGAAGGAATAACTTTCTTAAACTTGACAAGAAAGGGAGTTGCTTTAGTATAGCCATAGAAAGTAACCATTGGATTATTGTAAGCTACGTTCAGCCAGGCTAGGAAATAGTTTTCACTATAAAAATCTCCGGATACATGTACTCTAACCATTGTTAATCCCCAAGGAAGAGAGGATTGAATTAGGTTAGCCATATTTTCAACGGATTTGGCTTCTTTAAGAAGATCATAATTATTCCACCGAGCATTTCTAACGGAAGTATAAGTACATTCATTTGAAGCAGCAAAGCACCGAAAACGACAATGCTTACCATCAATTATCTTTCCGGTAATTCGATCAGCTTGACTGTGACATTCTTTAGCCCAAGGACAAGAATGACCAGCAGGAAGGCTAAATGTAGCAATGGCTTTTGAAAGCTTTGCATTGCCTAAACCAAAGTTCAATTTTTTATTCATCAATGAATGAATGTATCACTTCATTAAAAAAAGTCAATAAATAAGGTATTTATTATGGTCAAATTATTTTTTTTGATAAATTCACCGAAACTGGTATATATCTTGCTTCTCACCGAATTTGAAAGTGTTTATATGATTATAAATACAATTAAGTCGTACAATAAAAACCCTGGATCTTAATGATCCAGGGTTTTGTGATGAATTGATTTATGAAGCTACAAGCTCATTATCCTGAACTTCAACAATTGGAGTTTCAACAATTGGAGTTTCAACTTGAGTTTCAACAATTGGAGTTTCAACTTGAGTTTCAACAATTGGAGTTTCAACAATTGGAGTTTCAACTTGAGTTACAGGAACTTCAACTGTGGTATTGATATCGACAATAGGCACGGTTACATCCGCATTGACCTTAGACTTATTCAGCTTACTTCGGCGGACATAGACAAAGCATTTCCTTCCGAGTCCACTTTCAGAAATAGGCTTTTTGGTTTCATCAGTTTTAACGATGAAAGAATTATTCTTAAGGAGTCGATCTCGTTCAAGAGACTTAATAAGAGTCAACTTAGAACAGAACTTTCCCTTGCCTGTTTGTGGATTGACTCCGTTTAGTACCATAAGATCAGTGAGAGTGAACTTACCAATTGGCCATTTAGTTTGATAAGCTGGCCTTCCACGTCCACGGATTGCATTGACCTTATTGACCTTGCTCTTGCTCTTGCTCTTGCTCTTGCTCTTGTTTTTGCTCATAACTAATGTTTCTTTACTTTGTTGCTTTTTGTTTTGTTTATTTAACTTACTGACGAACTATATCATTATGTTTGGAATTGTCAAATGAATATTAAAAAAACTTTTCGAAGTTATCAACTACTATCTGACAAGCTCGATATTGCGCTTCATCAGGAAGGCCATCGAAAAAAGCCATTAAATCTTCTTGAATAGATTCACGGCATGATTCCACCGAATTAGGTTGAATCATATTAAAAGGCAAATATGGTTCAGTACCATCAGCATCTTGCATACCATTTTCTACTGGATCAACAATTTCTCCGGTTTGACTTTCATATTCAACTGGATTGCCAGCGGCGAATTCTTGACTAATGTATTGCTTTGAATCAGTATCAAAGACTTGTATAACATATCCCGTTGTGATCTTGTTTATTTTCATATTTAATTTTTCATGCTTACAGAACTATATCAATATTCGAAAGAATGTCAAATGGAAAATTAAAATAATGGTTTATGGCATATTACATGCCAATCTTGTCAACTATTAAATGTTTATTTATATTCACCGAATTGGTATGAAGAATGCTGTAAAGCATTTATAGCATTATAAATGCTTTTTTCTCAAAATTAAATTTAATGAAAAATATCAAAAAGTGATTATAGCATTATAAATATGATATAAAAAGAAAAATCCCGATCTTATTAAAGATCAGGATTTTCCTTTACCGAAGGATTATTTCGTAATGGAAATTATTATTTCGTAATGGAAATTATTATTTCGTAATGGAAGATAAATTTGTTTAATTTATCCCCAAACAACCCATTGAGAAAATTCAGGATTTATATTAAGTTCTTGTAAAGAAGATAATGCTGGTTTCTTAACGGTTTCAAAAAGAGATTCTCGATCAAAGTAGGAATACATTACATTTAATTCGAGATCTTCTGTTTCGCATTCATCGTCTGGTACGAATGTTGAGTCTGGACATGGATATTGTTTTGGAAGAAATTCTTCTAGTATAGTTTGACAATTCTCATTGTCATTTTCTTTAAGATATTTATTCCATTCTTCAATCTTCGTTTCTGGAATTAGTTTTGTGAGTGATTCTGTTTTTACAACATGGCCTGAACAGGCATAACTTTTCATGCTCATAATGTTATTGCAATGTGAATTCATTATTATGAAAGTTTATCACCGAGAGCAGAAATCATTTTTACAAAGTCGGTATAGGCTTTGGTATTTTTAGCATTTACATCCTTTGAGCTTTCAATTTCATCAAGTCTTTTTCTAGCATCGGGAGAAAGTTTTCCAATGATTTCTGATCTTGCACGAATATATGGATTTTTTGAAGAAGCGGCTAGCGATGATTCCAATTCTTTTTTATCATCTTTGAGAGGAACATTATCTTTTGCTTGTTTTTCTTGAAGAAGAAGAATATCACCTTCGATAGAAAGTTGACGCATAATGAGATTAAGGTTAGATTGTTTGTTTGAAGTTGTCTTCAACTTATCATATCCTTTTGCCTTTATTTGCTCCAAATATTTTATCAAATTTTCTTCGGATTTTGTCATATACAATATATATAACATGGAAGCAGTTGAATGTCAAGCGATTTTGCAATATATTTTTGAAGGTTTTCCTCTGGTGGATCTTTTTTCAGTTCTTAAGAATTTCACCGAACCTTTAGCAATGGCGTCTTTGATCCAGAGAACAGCTTCTTGGTAATCGATTTTATTTTCTTCGGCAAATTCTTTGGTGGTGAATTCTTTTACTGGCGTTACCAATTCAACCTTCACCGAATGCTCTTCAGGTTGATCAATGACGTTATTCATGGATTCGTGGCAAAGTTCTTTATAGATTTGCATTGCACGATCCTTATCTTTTGTACTCCAAGCATTCAATCCAAATTGGCTTGATCCTGGATATTTTTCTTGATCATCCTCGGTAATGGTTTTGAAAATTTGAGTACCTTTAGGAAGAATCTTGATCCTAAAGACTTCATGATCTAGTATCTTTCCGTTATTGCATCTTTGATATACAGCTACTTTATCAGTACGATTTAGCTGTAAGTAATGCAATGGATTAGCTGAAAATCCACCATCGCCCGATTTGAATTCTACTTCAAGTTTAATCATATTAAGTTATTCCATTGTTCAATTGCTTCAAACATGTACGGACTCATATACGCCATCAATTTACGCTGGCCATGAGCTCTGTCAAGTGTTATCTTCAATTCCCAGAGATGATGACCTTGATTGCCTTTCCATTCTGTTTGAGCCGGATTCACCGAGTAGCTCTTCTGTACCATAGCTAGCATTTTCCTTGCCCATGATTTAATTAAAATCGTGCTATACATCCTTCCTGTTCCTTGTCGGTCAACCACTATGTAAAACTGAGCCTTGCTCTCTATATCACGTCCAAAAATATTCTTTTGGATGTCCTTGATAATCTCAAAGATAATATCGTCGCCACTTTCTCTGTACTTGATCTGCACCGAATGACGTACTCCGGTTGGATCGATCATCCAGCCATCGATCTTGTCTCTCATATCCTCGTGCGGAGAAGGAGAATCAATATTCATGCCACGATCACGAAGGGCAGCAATAATTTGATGTTCAATTTTCTTTCCTGTTTTAATCCTCGTTGAATAGTCCTGTATGTTCGCTGTGTTGTTCATATTGTTGATACATCATACCGAATCACCGAAAAAGGTCAATAACTATTTTTATGTATTTCTTCAGAATGTGGCACGCTTCATGCTGATACTCAAGTGCTTATAGCACTATAAATACTTCTCTGAAGCGGTGTCAAGTGGAAATCTTTTTTTATTTTTTTGTTGACATTTTTATATACTTTGATAAAGTTTGAACATGAATAGAAACATCATTGGAAAGCAGTATGGATATCGAAGTAGTGCATTAAGAGCAATTCGTCGTTGGCGCATTCGATACTTCGCAGTTATGACAAATAAATTTCAATACATCGTAAATCGTATCGATGAAGGATGTTATGAAATTGAAATTGTTCCACGTGGAACAATTGAAAATAAAACTTGACTTTTTCCAAAAATAATTCACAATAACAATCAATATGAAGACAAAAACAAACAATCCAGATGGAAAACGTATAGGATGGACATTATGAATAGAGCTTGCTTGCAAAGAACAGTATTCGTAGAGTATAAGAACAAAGAAAAATCCTTCGGCTATCGTATTTATGATGATTACTCACAAGATTATTGTAATACAATGACAGAGGATGATCTAAAGTTATCAGATCAAGAATTCCTAGATAAATGCAAAAAGAGTTTTAGTGAAGTATCTGATTTACTCTTTGAATCTGCTCTTGAACATGGAATATACATTGACGATGATTGGTACACGTTTGATCTTAGGGGTGTACCATTGTTAATCAAATTGGAAGATTAACAATTCTAACTTTTACCAAACCCTGGATCCAAATCCAGGGTTTTTTATTGATCTTCACCGACTTCCTAAATTGTATTTATAGTCCTATAAATACAATTATTAAACTTTATTAAAATAAATTAAACTTTATTTAATTTTATTAAATTGTATTTATACTGCTATAAATAACTTTATGGTCTTTGTGGGCAATAAAAAAGCCATTCATTTAAGAATGGCTTTTTGGAGAAGATGTTTTATTCCTCTGGTGGTTTATTCCTCTGGTGGTTTAGTTGATGGAAGCCAAAAGATTATTACTAATCCAATTAGGCTTAAAAGTACAATTATTTTTCCAAGTGTTTGCATAAATTATTTTAATGGTGGTTCTTTAGAAGCAGATTTGCACAATGCCCAAACAACAATGAAACCAAAGAGCATAGTGCTCAGGATGAAAATTATTTTCAAAATCATATAGGCATTAAAGCAAGATTATCTAGGATCAAAGGACGTTCTGTTCTAAGCCATGCAATAGCATCTTCGCTTGTAACGTGACATTCAAATCCAATTTGATCTGGGTGATGTTCACAATAGTCAAGCATCTTTTGAATTTTTTTATTTATATCTGCCATGAATAGAGCCACATCATCGGCGGCATAATTTGATCCCCATTCACAGGTAGCCAGTTCCTTGATTTGATCTTCCGAAGCTTGTTCAAACCAAGGTGTTGCATCGAAGTTTACTTCAACTCGTTGATCGTCTGAAAAGCATTTAGCATTTATCATATTGTTATGGTATCAGTTTGTTTTTTTTTGTCAAGTGGTAAATTTGAAAAGATGAATTTGAATGAATTATTGGCAAGTCTAAAGAAACCTGAGATCTATATGTTCTTCTTTTTGATATTCCCCAGCCAGTCTTTGGTTTATCATTTCGTACTGAAATGTAAGCATTTCCAGTTTTATCAAGTTTTTTTTGAATTTCTTTTAGAACTGGTACATGTTCTGCTTTAGGCAATGTATTAAGAACATAATTACAAATAATAGTCTTATAGCATTTTTTATGCCAACAAGTCCATGGCCTGTAGTACGGATCGTAATTATCCCATTTAGTAGGATTTACAGACATACAGTTGCCGCAGCCAAAATCCAAGGTTACTGAATACATTGAAAGATATCCATTCTTCAGTAGCCATCGAGTAGGAAGCGGCAAAGTCTTCCTGTATATGGCAGTACAATGACTGTTATTTGGTGGAGGTTGATCCATGAAATATTGCTCCAATATGGAGCATCCATTCATCTTCTTTTTTTCCAGGGATAAATCCTTCGTCTATAAGATATTTGACTGCTAATTGAACTTTTCCACTAATCAATTCTTTATACTGTGGATTTTGTAAATCCGTCTGATTGCCTACAAGATGAATCATTACTGACATTGAATGTACTTCTTCATTTATTGAGTTAAATTCAACTGGCCCAATTACTATCGGAGGATTGAGTTTCATAATATTACGGATATTCAACAATATCATAATCCACTCGATATGTCAACTCAGAAAGATGTATTTTTGCAAGCTCAATGTCGGGATCCAATTCTTCATCTTGGTAAAACCATCTCAAACGAAATTCTCCTGGAACATATCCACAATGTTCACAGCAATAACGAGATCTCATTTGCGGAGCTTCACAATCCTTAAGAAACTTTATCTTCATATTATTTAGATATAAAAATACAGAATTTCTTTCAGATGTCAATATTTCTTCTTGAATTCTTTTGAGTTTATTGTTCCTTCGGAAGTAAGTAAATCTTGTTCAATCGCTAATCTCATGGCGGAAGCATAAGAATAAGATCGTCGTTCTCCCTTCAGATTACGTGGACCTAGAATAGTCAAGTTGTCTGTTGTTTTAGTTTCATTCCCGGCTTCAATAGATTTTCGTACGATATTGAATGCTGTGCGAAACGCATACGGGAAGCTGACACACTCAATTGTTTGTGTGTCGATCTTTAGAATCCAATTTGGTGCGTTATTCATTCAATATACAATATACCTAAATTAAATTATTAAGTCAATGATAATTTAATCTTTTTTGCTTTATTCATAACCCCTTGAAGTTCTTCCTGATCCATATTTTTATTTAGATCCGAATAACTCGTTACCTCCCAAATATCATTCCAATACGATCCACAACTTATGCATTGTACAAGTGCTGTTCCTATGCTTCCATCCATTTCAGATTTATCAGAAGTAATATCTGTTGACATGCACAATGGACATATAGCAGCATCATGCTTGAATATGTAATCATTCACCGAAATCGGTTTAATAGGTTCATTTTTCATAGTTTTATATTTACATAATTCACCGAACTTGTCAACAAGAATTCTCACTGATTTATTTGTTCCACGTGGAACATATTGTGTTTATAGCACTATAATAACTGAAGCATCAATGGCGGTGACTGAAAACAATTTGAAAATAATTGTTGACATTTTTTAATGATTTGATATTCTTTTGCTATGAAATTGAAATACGTCAAAGAACTTCATAGTGGCGATAAAGTACATTGGACAGATCCAGATAATGGATTATGTTCTCGGCAATTAGTTATTGGCAGTATTAAAATCAATGGTGATATTGTTCGTATCCTGGACAAGGATGGAAATTATTTAGAATGTCTAGCGAAAGAGCTTGACTAAACTCTAACTCAATGATATATTCAAAACAATATGAATAGAAAAGTATATCTCACAATCCCGCTTAACCTTGTTATCCTAGTGGATGATCAAATTGAAATCTCTGAAGTGGTAAGTGATCTTAAGATCAAAGTAGGGTTGTCTGGAAAATCAGCTCGGCAAGCTGATATTGAAGATTTCATTTTGGGAAGATATATGGTAACTGATAGTAAATAATCTCTTATATGGAACCAATCAAACCAGAATCTACGGAACAATATTTTCAACGCCTCGAAGAAGCTTCAAAAACTCTGACACAAGTTCAAATTGATGCTTGTGCTTGGGCAATGGGCGGATCAGGAGTTGGATGGACACAAGAAAATATCTTGAATTCTCTTCCGAATAAAGTATTTTTCTGTTGACAAAACACAAAACAAAAAACAAAGAAGGTAAATCAAATATGAATACACTAATCCTAATAGTGAGCCTTGTAGTTGCTCACTTTCATCATCATCATCGTCATCATCATCAGCAACAACAACACGATAATCCTATCGAACAACATAACTGAATAGAATATGAGTAAACAAAAATACATTCAAAAAGAAAAGTCAACGGTATCGTCAACTTCACCAAAATCTTCCAGTATGGGAAGAGAGCATTATAGCCAAGCTAAGGCGAATGCTAAGAAGAATAAACGACGAGACGAAGCAGAAGATCGTAATGCTAAATATAAGGCATTTACTATTAAGGAGAAACTTAATACTTGCATTCCTGGTGGTTCTAAGAAACAAAGAGCTAAACTGGAAGCTGTGTTGAATAACTTGGAACAAACAGGTAAGTTCTTTTCTCCTTCCAATGAGACTGTAAAAAAGTTTCGTACGCCAAAGAGTCAGATCATATTTAAGGATGCAAAAGCTAATGCAAAAGCTAATGCAGCCAGGGGATAGATAAACAAACGTGGATAGCGACGTTTAACTGCTGTCTTTTCCTACGGCAGGAAAGAGTTAGGTAAATAATAATTGCCTAACAGCCGATTTTTCCTTTATATGAAAGTAACTGTAACCAAAATAGAATTGTTGTCAATTCTTACTGAACATTTTAGGCATCCTGTAACGGAATGCGTAATTTCAAAAGAGTCATCTCGCCTTTGGTCTCATATCGAATGTGCAATGACTAAAGAAGTTGGTGCTGTTAGATTTTCATCTGACAAAAAAATAAGTGCAATCAGATCTCTCAGAGCGTTAGTCGATAATATGGGACTTTTTGAAAGTAAATGGGCAATTGAAAATTGGAAGGAATGGATTGCATTTGTCAAAAAAAATGATCGTGTACCAAGGATAACTTCCACCGAAATAGGTCATTCTGTTACTCTTACATAAAACTTATGGACATAAAAGCGACAGACAAAACAATATTGTGCAATGTGTGTGATGGCGATTCATTTCATATTTATCTCATTGATGGTAAAAATAAGTTTGAATGTGCTAATCCTATTTGCAAGGAATTTCTTACATTTCCAAAAAATGCAGAGGAAAGTTGTTCTTATTGTGGAAGTGGAATCATACTCGATGATACTTGTCAAGTATGTGGACTGTAATTTAACTTTTCACCGAATAAACCCAGCTTATTCAGCTGGGTTTTTTATTGATCTCACCGAATGCATTTATAGTAATATAAATAGGATTTTGTCATAAAAGTCACGGGTTCTTGTTGATCTCACCGAATGCATTTATAGTAATATAAATATAAAATCACCGAAATCACCGAAATCACCGAATCATAAAAAAAGTGATTATAGCACTATAAATACTGCCTGGATGATCCAGGAATTCTGGTGTTCGATGTTTCGAGGGTCGAAAGACGAAGTTATTTATAGCACTATAAATTCTTATTTCGTATAAATGCTATGAGCTGCTGACGTGAGGGCGGTGACTGAAAACAATTTGAAAATAATTGTTGACATTTTATATGGTACTGCTATTTTATGCGTATCTTGATTGACGTATCAATGAACGGTACAAAAAAAGAGATGCCCGCACTTGGCAAAGGTGATAAGAAGAAATACAATAAGTTATGCAAATGCAAACAGTTCTAACAAAGGCCCACAATCAATGGGCTACACGTCCAAAAGATCAACGGTTTGAAACTCTGGATGAATTATACGCTTCAGTACATGGCCGAAGAGTACGCAGCCGTTCGTCCGATATTACATTGAAGGACATTGAAGCCAAGGATGACAATGGCCATATTTCCTTTAATCATGGGATCAAAGCGGTTGAACCTTCCCACTGGTCATTCGGTCAATTATCAGGATGGATCAAAGCTCCTGCTGAATATCTTCGAAGATTGCCAGCTCCTTTGGCTGTTCAAAATATCAATCACGGGATCCAAAGTTCTGATGTCAAGGATCTTAAGTTTATGACGGTCATTGCTAAAGATACTAATTTTTCCAATACGCTTCAAGCTGTCACAAGTACTACATACGGAAGGATATGGGATGCTGATGTTGTGGACTCCGCTAAGTTAGTGGTCGATAAGTCAAAAGGAAAGTTTTTCAATCCTAAAGCTTATGACATTCACACAGGAAAGTCAAAGCCGTCTGGGCTATATGCGTCGGATCGTGATGTTTTTATTTTCATGATCGACGGTGGTTCACTCTTGGATGCTGGCCCAAGAGCTCAATTAAACCGTGGATTCTTTCTATGGAATTCAGAAGTCGGATGTCGTACTTTCGGATACACTACTTTCTTATTCAATTGTGTTTGTGGGAATCATTTAGTTTGGGGAGCTCAAGACGTTAGGGAAGTCAGAATCAGACACACTTCAGGCGGCCCTGCTCGTTTTAATTCAGAAGCAATGCCTGGATTATTGTCTTATGTCAATGCTTCGGGAGCTGAAGAAATTTCAATTGTTAAGAAAGCTCAAGACTGGATAATTCCAGTTTCAGGAAAAGATGAAGTTGTCAAATGGCTTCAGGAAAGAAAGTTCACTAAGAATGAAGCTACGGAAACCTTTGAAACTGCAAATAAAGAGGAAGGCGATTGCCGAACACTCTGGCAAGTAGTACAAGGCGCAACGGCTTATGCTCGTGGTTTTGATTATGTCGATGCTCGTGTTGAGCTTGAAACCAAAGCTGGCCATCTAATGAAGATTGTCTCTTAAGTTAATAAATATCAAAAACCCAGCTCTTCATCGAGCTGGGTTTTTTGTTGATCTCACCGAATGCATTTATAGTAATATAAATATAAATTCGCCAAATTCACAAGTGATTATAGCACTATAAATACCATACATCCTGAAGTGATGATGGCGGTGACTGAAAATAAATTGAAAATAGTTATTGACTTTTTATAGAAATCTGCCAAAGTGATATTGTTATGAAAATAAACGTATCTTTCAAATCAACTAAAACCTTCGTTATGAAAGTAAAAATCAAGTCGAATCTCAAGAACATCAAGTCTCATAATGCAATCAAACTTGCAAATTTCAAAGCAGCTCATCATAAAACAATCCGTTATGAAGGAAATACTTACTTCATCCGTGTTGTCAAAATAGGATCACTATTGCTTGCCGATGCTGAAAATATGCAAGGCACTGGACCTTTGATCAATCTTCTTGGCAAATCCAAAATTAGCCAAGACTTGAAAAAACTTTGCGAAAATAACCTTGTCTCTTAATTTTTATGAAATCGATATCACAAGCTGATTTAGTTTACTTCGTCAATCTATCCTCACAGTCAGACTATAACGAAGAAAGAAAAGAGAGATACAGAAAGCTCGGAAAAGAAATCCTGAAGCAGCTTGCCGAAATTATGAAGCTGGAAAAAGGAAGTTTTGACATCCGATGGAATCCAGGCGGTATTGCTTGCTCAGGAGATCATACTTTACATGCAGAATGGTTTTACCTTGCTTTGCATGATAATCTAGGCGCTGGATGGTTTTATTATCGTACCTGTAAAGGACGAAATGATTATTCTGGTGGGCCTAATATCCTGTATGCGTGGACAAAACTTACTGCTTTTGGCATTGAACATCTTGCCCATGATATACAATCTAATTGTAAATCACATCCTCCCATTGAAATTGAAGATAATGTCAAGGTTCACGAATTATCTGTGTTTCAATAACCATTTCTCTTTCAAATAAACCCAGCTTATTCAGCTGGGTTTTTTATTGATCTCACCGAATGCATTTATAGTAATATAAATAGGATTTTGTCATAAAAGTTACGGGTTTTTTATTGATCTCACCGAATGCATTTATAGTAATATAAATACTTCCTCGATCATCGAAAAATTGGTTCGGAATTCATACCCAGAGAAATAATATTTATAGCACTAGAAATTCTTATTTCGTATAAATAGGCTCTTAACCTAGTCATAAGCAATCGTAATGCCAACTTTTGAATTTCTATTAAAATATACCTTCAACTTTTTATATTTTTTTGTTGCAATATCATGGCTATCTGTTAAAGTCGTAATCGTTGAGAGCAAAAAGCTCTCTGTGTGTTAAGAGAAAGCGACAAAAATGAGCAATGTAGTTAAAATGACCGATACCTTAGAAATGGTCGGTTTTATCAAAACAAACGGTACGGCTTGCCGCTTTGTTTCGTTGGTATGTGATACGCCAGTCGTTAAGTTGAAAGTAGGTTGCCCGTTCTATGGAGTCCGCAAGATTGCCAGGAAAATCGGTTTGATCAATGCAAACTATAATACAAGCGTACGAAAGCGGATCGCTGAAAAGCTAGGTGTCGAATTGAAAGATGCGGAATACGAAAACGGCGAAGTATGGTACAAACATATTCTGACCAGTGACAATAAACCGCTTCCTCTTGTAGTCAACAAGAAAAAAGACGATGGAAAATATTATATTCAGTATTTTCCTCATAAATCTACTCACAAGTACACTCTCGCCAATGGCGAGGAAATTAACGAGGAATTGCTTGTACCTTACTTTTACAAGCAATCCGATCGTCCAGACTTCAAACCTTGCGTTATTTCGCTGGACTTGGCAAATATTAGGCAATTCAAAGCTAGTGGCATTGTGATCGAAATGCCCGACTTTGAGGAAGCCGAAGCCATTCTAGCCGATTAACGCCAGTCGCAACACACAAGCAATTCCAGTGCCAAGCTAACACTGGAATTGCTCTTTTTTATTTCTTCTCAGTCGGCACACTTTTTGCTGCAAAAAAATATCAAAAAGTAATTATAGTGCTATAAATGCTGAAAATTAAATTAAATGAAAAATATCAAAAAGTAATTATAGTGCTATAAATACTTGCTGTCGGTCTCCCTGAAAAATAATTTGAAAATACTTATTGACTTTTTATATGAATATGATAAAGTCATTATCGTTAGGTAAGAGAAACAATATAACAATAAGGACACTATGACAAAACAAGATGCGGCAAGACGAAAAAGAAAAGCACTAGCAATCGAAGTGATTAGACTCGCATTGATCGATATCGATGCCAACCAAGGAAAAGAATTTTATTCTAAACCTTATGACAAAGCAATAAAAATCATCGGTGCTCTGAAAGATGCAAGACTCGTTATTCATAACCATCGAAGAGAAATGCAAGAATGTTAAAATAATCCTTGACATTTCAAATTCAATATGAAAAATAGAATACTCGCCGGAATCTCTAAGTACCAAGAGATAGTCAAAATCAAAAATATTCCAGCTGATAAGCTGGAAACGCTGTCTGCTAACCTAAATATGCCACTTGATGAGTACTGCATCTTTCAAGAACTGAAATCCGCTTATGTTGGATCTATGTTGACTCTTGACGAATCTACTACTATCTATGGCTTCCTCGGTAACGTACCGGAACACTTTAACAATCAGCCAGTTGAAGTGAAAGCGGTACTTACAAACGTGTTTCGATCTTTGTTGTCATATAAAATTGATACCAAACAGAAAATAATTTCTTGACATAGTTCCTGTTTCATATTGTTAAACCCAGCTCTTGTGAGCTGGGTTTTTTGTTGATCTTCACCGAATACTATTTATAGTGCTATAAATACTCCAAGTAGCTGATAATCAATATCTAATACTCGTAAGTTGTTGATAATCAATATCTATTCGAATCATAATCCATTGCTCTTAAAAAGTCGATGATATCACCGAATACTATTTATAGTGCTATAAATACTTTTGTCACAAAAATTACGGGTTTTCTAGCTGGTACAAAAATTGCTTACAAGCAATCTTTATGCCAAGTACGATTTTTAAGGCAATTGGTATAAAACTTTATTTTTCGACTGTTTCTATTTATTTCTACTTTTCCCTTGCAAGTATTTCTAATCGATGCAATGCTTTCGGCACGATAGTAAAACAATAAACGATAAACAGAATGAAAAACGAACAAGAAACAAGGGAATTGCAAGAGCTGGTGATCTCTGGTGAACAAGATATAAATAATACGTTGACGGGATCGAAAGCTGTAGGTCCGGTATTTCACACACACTGGATTGAATTAGAAACAGGAAAGAACGGAATTGAAAATTTGATCGTCAAGATCTTGACAGAAGCACAAGCAACCTTTCCGAAAAGTATCGAATCAAGTGAATATCGATCAATCGCAATTGCGACTAGCCTTTTTGCTTCTGACGTTATTGCAGAAGTACAAAAACGATTCTCAAGCGGATCCGTTCGATATCCTTACAATACAATCCACCAGTACCTTTCAATCTTTATGTTTCGGAAAGGTAAAGTCGGCAAGATCAAATTGACTAATGACGAAGACACAAATCGAGAATGCTGTAAGCCTAGAACTAAATGGTATCTAATTGCCTAGATTTTGAATCATAAACAAGGCAAGGCTCAATTCAAAAGGTTGAGCCTTTGCTTTGTACTTACTCAATACCAACCTATCCTATAACCGAAGAGAAGCAAGTCCTATGCCAGCCTACCCATACACCATAGGTAGTGCTTCTGAACATGAAAAACACTACCCCCAGTGGTCCCGGCTTCCTTATTCGGTATATACAGATATTTTTTCTTTGAATCTAATATACGTATCTACGTATCCATCATGTATATACAGATATTTTTTCTTTGAATCTAATATACGTATCCATCACGTATCCATCATGTATATACAGATATTTTTTCTTTGAATCTAATATACGTATCCATCACGTATCCATCATGTATATACAGATATTTTTCTTTGAAGCTAATATACGTATCCATGTATATACAGATATTTTTTCTTTAAAAATGATATATTCCTTTGGAACACATAAAGAGGTTTAATTAAAGTATTTTGGGCAACAGAATTTTAATATAGGAGTATGGCAGTTTAAAAAAATCGGGAAAAAATATAAAAAACAATAGAGTTTTGACATTAGACACAGATATGGGTCATATGTTTTTCTTTGTTGATTAGGGTAATATTTCTTGTACAGCGTATAGTTGGGCATTTTATATATTTCCATTCTCCGAGTTCGGTGAGTTCATTAAAGTCACATTCTATTTTGGCATTACAATGGGAGCAAGTTCCTTGGAATAAGAGTTCATTGGCGGGTATTTTTCCTGGGGTGAGTATAGTCATTATGGTATTATGGTATTATGGTCATATTCTTTCACGTTTTTGGAGGGGGCTAGATGGTTCTGGGGTTGGTATATTCTTTTAATTTTTCCATAGCGATTTGGCATTCTTCTAAAGAGGGGAACTCGATAGTTACAAAACTTCCATCAGTGGAATAGAACAGGATTTCGTTTCTATTATCCCTGTATAGGGATTTATAGCGAGATACGAGGCTCATATTTATGTAGTAGTCATGATTAATTTTTATAAAGTTCATAATTTTATATTTCTGTGTATTTATATTTTTATTGACTTCTCTTTCTTTTTCAAGGGTAAGGCAGTTAATTTTATCTCTTAGGTCTAGGTTAGAAGAATCGAGGTCATCTATTTTTGAATGCAAGGTATTTACGTATTTATTCAATGCTTTTTCTTTTGGAGATTTATCTTTATATTTTCGCATGACATTTTCTTTTATTATATAGGCATTTATGTTTAGGTGGGGTTGGGTTAATTATCATTTCGTATTTATATCCTAATTTATAGTAGGAGCAGACCATACATTTTTTTGGAAACTTTTTTTTCCAAGTTTCCGTAGCAGTTTCATTTGTTGTGGCCCAGTGGACTATATTATTTATCATTATTTTTATAATTTTGTATTTTTCGATTCTTAACGGCCTGTGGCCCAGTGGACTATATTATTTATCATTATTTTTATAACTTTGTATTTTTTGATTCTTAACGGTCTAGCTTAAAAATTAAATTCGAACTGTGTTGTGTTTATTTTATGAATTTCGCCGGATTTTATTCCATTTTCAAATTCCTGGATAATGATTTCGAATTCATCATTTGCGGACAGATTTTTTGATACAAGGGTTTCGGACGCCACATTAGTTTCTACAGGTTTTGAGATTTTTTTATTTCCTGTTAAGATTTCTATTTCTTGTAGAGTTACACGGGATGGGTACGGTGGTTGTTTTAGTTCGATTACTTTTCCATGATATTTTGCGATTATTTTCATAATATTTCGATTATTTTATAATTTAATGGAGATTCATCAATTTGATATAATGAATATGATATAGAATTTTTGTCTACGACGAGATAGCGTTTATTTTTTTCCATACTTATTTTCGTTAATATTTTTTTCAAATGTTGTATGTTCTTTACATTTATAGCAAATATCTGAGTCAAGTATTTTAGGTACACCGCAACAGATAGATATTAACGAATTGTCCAAAATGTTAAAGTCATCATGTTCATAGTCATCGATATAATATTTCATATTTTATTTATAAGTCATTGCTTTATTTGCTAATTCTATAAAGTTAATTTTAATATTAATAGAAGAAGCAGCATCAGCAGAAGAAGCAGCATAAATAGCAGCAGAAGCAGAATTAACAGCAGCATCCGTACGTGCTGTATAAGCCGATCTTTCACTTCGATCTTCTCCAGTCAACCATTTGTCAGCCCAATCATTCCACTCTTTATTTTTATATATTTCTTTTACACACAAGATACCAAAAGCAATTCTTTGTACATTAGAAATTTCTGGCAATGGAATTTCTTTGATCGTAGTCAATGTCTTACATCCTGATTTCAATGCTTCATGAAGATGTTTTCCAGAAGTTTTACATTCCCATAATTTAGGTGATTTAAAATCAGCATGGATAGGATTCATGAGAACAGCTATAAAAGGATTTGTATAGAAATGGATCCAGCCATTAGAGCATAGAGATTTATGATTGCCTGTAGATGAATGGGTTATATTTGGTCCCCATTGAGTATTGTTTTTGGTTTTACCATTTTTGTTAGTTAATTTATAAGTTTTCATTTAGATTACGGTATCACATTTTAAGATATTGTCAAGGATTTAGGTTAGTGTTTTTCCTTTAGAGGGGTGAGTTTTTACACGATTGAGGATAAAATTTTTAAGATTTACTTCACATGCTATCAGAAATTCTTCACTTACTCTTGTAAACATTTTTGCTCGTTGAGGTACTGGGTTTGATTTAGCCACTTCCATTGTGAATTTTTTACATTTGGAAGCGCAAATGAGTTTGAATCTGGTTTTAACAATTATTGGGGTTACAACATTTTCATTATTCATGGCTAAATAATACATTAATTTTGACTTTTGTCAACTGCAAATATTTTTGGATGCTACATATTGGAGGATACATTTATGTTAAAGTTCAAAAAAGACAGAGTTTTATTATTGAGAGCATTACGGGAATTAGTTACGGAGAACATGGACAATGCTGATATAAATTCTTATTTAGAG
>Ga0315288_10003400_pt1 | contig 20351 bp, 19 predicted proteins | sample YL17G11_20_MG_FD_203454 | JGI IMG/M metagenome (GOLD analysis project Ga0315288, IMG submission 203454) | Sediment microbial communities from Yellowstone Lake, YNP, Wyoming, USA - YL17G11_20 | ecosystem: Environmental > Aquatic > Freshwater > Lake > Sediment | place: USA: Wyoming | collected... | reverse complement strand
AAAAAAGACATTAAAAACATCACCCCCACCCTCCCCTCCCCCCTCCGAGGGGGAGGGTTAGGGTGGGGGGGCAAAGGACACCAGGGGTGAAGTCCTGTGACCATCGAAAAAACCGTTATTGCCCTTTCCATGCATGGGCAGAAACGAAATTTCGGAGAATATTTTTGCAACTACTCAGTAATGAGTGATGAGGACTGATCGCTGAAGGCTGGGGTTTAACGCATGACCGAAAAATCCTGCCGCCGCGGTTCTGAAGAGACCACGATCCTGGCCAAGGACGTTTACAAGTCTTTTGGCTCAAACCACGTCCTGCGCGGCCTGAATCTTGAGGTTAAGTGCGGGGAATCCATGGTGGTCATCGGCGGAAGCGGAACCGGAAAGAGCGTGCTCATCAAATGTATCATCGGACTGCTGCGGCACGACCGGGGGGAAATCTTCGTGGACGGCCAAGAAATCTCCCACCTGGATGAAGAACAGTGGAACGAGCTGCGCAAAAAATTTGGCATGCTCTTCCAGCGTGACGCCCTCTTCGATTCGATGTCGGTCTGGGAGAACGTTGGGTTTGGCCTGCGTCGCCACACCCACCGTTCGGACGACGAGATTAAGTCCATCGCCGTGGAAAAGCTGAAGCTGGTCGGTCTGGAGAACATCGAGCGCCTCATGCCCGCAGAGCTCTCCGGGGGTATGCGGAAGCGGGTTTCCCTGGCTCGGGCTATCGCGATGGAACCAGCGATCTTGCTCTACGACGAGCCCACCACAGGCCTGGACCCGATTATGGCCAACGTGATCAACGACCTCATCGTGACCATGCGGGAAAAGCTGGAAGTTACCTCGATCGCCATCACCCACGACATGAACAGCGCTTACCGCATCGGAGACCGCATTGCCATGCTCTATAAGGGGGAGATCATCGAGGTGGGAACCCCCGATGAAATCAAGTCTTCCTCCGACCCGATTGTGCAGCAGTTCATCCAGGGAGAAATCGAAGGCCCGATCACTCAGGGGGCTGACTTCTCCCGGCAACTTTCTCAACCTTTTAGGAGGTAACCGATGAAGAACATTGCCACAGAAACAAAAGTGGGAATTTTTGTGATCCTGGGGATCATCATTCTGGTTTTCTTCACGTTCCGGGTGGGCAGGATTGCTGTCCGCGAGGTGGGTTACCGGATTAACACGCACGTGGAATCCGCAGCCGGCCTGGATAAGAATTCGCCGGTGCGTATCGCCGGTGTGGAGGTCGGCAAAGTGGAGAGTATCGTTCTCGACGGGTCGAAGGCCAGGGTGACGCTCCACCTGCCGATCAATGTAAAAATCCCCGTCGGCTCGAAGGTCTACGTTAAATCTTCAGGCCTTCTGGGAGAAAAATATATCGACATTGTTCCGGGACCCGGCCCGGAGTTGATCAAGGCCAATGGCCATGTGGAAGAAGGTGGACCTTCAGTAGATGTAGACCGGGTGCTCACCCAGCTTAGTTCCATAGGAGGAGACATAAAATCCGTGACTCAATCCCTGAGCAATGTCCTGGGTGGGGAGAAGGGAGAGAAAAACATCCAGGAAATAATCACCGGGGCCAGGGAAACTGTGTCTAACCTGCAGAATATCACCCAGACCATTGATAAAGGAGAAGGAACGCTCGGAAAGCTGGTTAAGGACGAAAAACTATATGTAGAAGTCAAAGAGACCATGACCAACCTGAAGCAGGTGACTCAAGCCATCGAGAAAGGCGAGGGAACGTTGGGGAAGCTGGTCAAGGATGATGCCCTTTACACTGAAACAAAGGCGACGATGATGGAGGCCAGGGAAACCCTCGCCAACCTGAACAAAGTTTCCAAACAGATCGAGAGCGGCGAAGGAACCCTGGGCAAGCTGGTCAAAGACGAATCCCTCTACACCGAGACGAAGGCGACAATGGTGGAGGCCAGGGAAACCCTCGCCAACCTGAACAAAGTTTCCAAACAGATCGAGAGCGGCGAAGGAACCCTGGGCAAGCTGGTCAAAGACGAGGCCCTGTATGATGATACCAGGAGGGCCATCAAATCCGTACAAAAAGCGGCTGATGGAATCCAGGAGGTGACTCCGGTTACTGTGCTGGGCGTGCTCCTGGGAACAGTGATTCGGTAGGGGGCGGTCATCGCACGGATCGGGGGGGTTTGGCCAAAGGTTTATGTCGGGGTGGCACTCTTACTGCTCGGGTCATGGGTTTCCGGGTGTGCCACCCTGAGCCCTGCGCCACGGAGGGAAAATTTTGCTCCCCTCTTTATCTACAGCGAAGATGAGGAGAGGGATGGGAAAGCAATCGATATTCTGGGCCCCCTCTTCACATACCGCAAGGATACCCAGGAGACCGACCTGGCTTTTCGTCCCTTCTTCTACTGGGAAAAAGAAGAAAAAGAAGGGGTAAAGAGCACTCAACTGGAATACCTTTATCCCCTGGGGAAATACAAACGTACGGAAAGGGAAGTGGAGTCGTATTTCATGCCCTTCTTTTCTACCCGTCGCGACCTTACGCAGAAGGAGACCGAGAAAAAAGAAAGGGGATTCCTCCTGGCCTTCTGGGGAGAAACGGATAAAGGAGAGTCTTACGGAGGCTTTTTCCCCATTTATGGAAACCTGAAAAACCGGTTTGGACATGATGAATTGAATTTTCTTCTCTGGCCGATCTACTCCGATTCCCGGGATGGGGAAAGTAGGACCTATACCTTTCTCTGGCCGTTTTTTTCCCGGAGCGAAGGGGGAGGAAGGGACGGGTTTAAAGTCTGGCCGCTGGGGGGTTATGACCGGAAGGAAAACGATTACGACAAGACTTTTTTCCTCTGGCCCATTTTCCATTTTGAGAAACGTTACTTGTACACAGACGACCCGACGGAGATTAACATGGCCTGGCCATTCTATGTATCCTCCACATCCTCCAAGCGGGTTTCCCGTTCCGTGATCTGGCCTCTCTTTAATTACACCCATGATGAAGATGACCACTACACCCAGTGGGACTTTCCCTGGCCTATCCTCCAGTGGGCTAAGGGGGATGAAAAGTCGATCTTCCGGATCTTCCCGATATACGGGCACAAATACTGGGAAGACTCCGAGAGGGGGTACATCCTCTGGCCCATCTATTGGTATTACAAAGAGGAAGACAACCAACATAAAAAAGTTCTCAATCGTTACCTCCTCCTTTCCAAGGATCAGACCGAGGTCTGGAAAAATGAGGGCCAACAGGAGCGGAGACTGAGGATTTGGCCACTTTTTTATCATCGCCAGGAAAAGGAGGGGGCCGTTTACTCCTATTGGCCGTGCCTGATCCCCGTTGACTTCGGGGGGTTCGAGCGAAACTGGGTCCCTCTCTTGAGCCTTTACGAGTACCGCCGGAACCCGAAGGGGGAGAGTGAATCCAAGTTTCTCTGGGGGTTCTACGTGCACCGGCAGAACGCCTATCGCGAGCTTTTCGAGTTGAGCTTCTTTCTCACCTACTATACGGCGGAGGATCTTTCCTACTTCTCCCTTCTCAAGGGGTTTTTGGAGTATCGGGCTGACGGGACCAAGCGCGCGCTGCGGGTGCTTTATTCCCCCTGGCCGATCAGATGGGAGAGGTCTCCCGCCCTTCAGGAGGCCATTGCGGAGCGGAAGGAGTTAGTGGTAAATAGAATTCAGCAAATTGGAGGTTGAAAGGAATCTATCGTGGATGAGCGCATCCGTTTGACATCCATGGTCCGCGCTGCCGGGTGAGCAGGGAAGCTGAGTCCGGAGGACTTGGAAAAAGCCCTGCTTCCCCTGCCTTTGGAAAAGAGTCCCAACCTTCTGGTGGGAATGGAGACCGCCGACGATGCCGGAGTCTATCAGTTGACCGACCAGATGGCCCTGGTGCAGACCGTCGATTTCATCACTCCCATCGTGGATGACCCATACCTTTTCGGGCAGATCGCGGCCGCGAATGCCCTAAGCGACATCTACGCCATGGGTGGAAAGCCTTTAACCGCTCTGAACATTGTGGGCTTCCCCCGCCGCACCCTCGACCTTTCCTTGCTCAGCGAAATCCTCCGCGGAGGACTGGAGAAGATTCACGAGGCCGGAGCGATGCTTTTGGGCGGGCATACGGTGGATGACGCCGAATTGAAATACGGGCTTTCGGTGACTGGCACCGTGCATCCCGGCAAAGTGATTACCAACAAAGGATCCCAAGTGGGGGACGTCCTGATCCTGACGAAAGCCCTGGGCGTCGGAATCATCTCTACCGCCAACAAGGCGGGAATGGCCGAATCAGGATTTTTGCAAGGAGCGGTTGATTCCATGGTCCGGCTGAATGACCAGGCTGCGGAGGCCATGGTCGAAAGCGGCGCCCATGCCGGCACGGACATCACCGGCTTTGGCCTATTGGGGCATGCTTCTGAAATGGCCCGCGCCTGTGGCCTATCCTTCCGGTTTTTCTACTCCCGCATCCCAATTCTGCCGGGTGCGAGAGAATATGCCGCTCAAGGGATGGTTCCCGGAGGCGCGTATTGTAACCAGGACCACTTCGGCCCGGCGATCTCCATCTCCCCCAAGGTTCCTGAGTCGGAGAGGATCATCCTCTTTGACCCTCAGACTTCGGGGGGACTGTTAATCGCTTTGCCGCAAGCGGTGGGAGAAACGCTCTTGCAGAGGTTGAAAGGAAAAGGAATTCAGGAGGCGTCCCTCGTCGGGGAAGTAATTTCCCCGGAGAAGAACCTTATCTCGGTTGAATAAAAAGGAAGCGATCAGCCCTAAGCAGTCGGCTGCCAGCAAAGGAATATTAGTAATCTTTATCCTCGGCTGACTGCTGAAAGCTGATGGCTGATGGGTGAATACAGAAAGGAGCAATTCATGGGAAAGATTCAAAGAGCCATCATCAGCTTGTCGGATAAAACAGGAATTCTGGAATTTGCCAGAGAGCTGCAATCCTTCGGCGTAGAAATTTTGTCTACCGGGGGGACAGCGAAAACCCTGCGGGAAGGCGGCCTCCGAGTTACGGATGTCTCGGAATACACGGGCTTCCCGGAGATGCTGGACGGTCGGGTAAAAACACTCCATCCTAAGGTCCACGGCGGGCTGCTGGGAATCCGCGATAACCCCGCCCACGCCCAAAAAATGAAGGAGCACGGAATTAAGCCGATTGATATGGTCGTAATCAACCTCTATCCCTTTGAGGCCACAGTGGCCAAGCCTTCCTGTACCCTGGAAGAGGCCATCGAGAACATCGACATCGGCGGGCCATCCATGCTGCGAGCGGGGGCGAAAAACTACCCTTACGTAACTGTGATTGTGGACCCGGCAGATTACAAACCCATCCTGGGAGAGATGAAAAAGAACACGGGGGCCGTGAGTAAGGGAACGAATTTTCGCCTGGCCAAGAAAGTCTACCAGCTCACCGCCCGCTACGATCAAGCGATTTCCGAATACCTGGCGAAGAAATAATGATTCACCACGGAGCACGCTGAAAATCAACCGCAAATATCAAAAACTAGAAAAAGTCTGTAGTCCAATTTGCCTTTTGATTTTTACCTCTTATTAATCTCGGCGTTCTCTGCGCTCTCTGCGGTGAATAAATTTGGAGAAAAAGATGAAGGTCTTGGTCGTCGGTGGCGGGGGGAGGGAACATGCCCTGGTCTGGAAAATTGCCCAGAGCCCGGCGGTGAAGAAAATTTTCTGCGCCCCGGGGAATGCCGGAATCGCCCAGCAGGCCGAGTGCCTGCCCCTCCCGGCCGAGGATGTACAATCTCTCCTCGCCTGGGCCGAAGGAGAGAAGATTGATCTCACCATCGTCGGACCTGAGGCTCCGTTGACCATGGGCATTGTGGACGCTTTCGCAGCGCGGGGACTGAGAATTTTTGGCGCCAGCCAGCGGGCGGCGGAAATCGAAGGCAGCAAGGCGTTTGCCAAGGACTTGATGAAAAAATATGGCATACCTTCGGGGGAATCCCAGACCTTTAAAGAGTACGAGGCCGCGGTTCGATATGTGAAGAAAAGGGGCGCACCCATCGTTGTCAAAGCCGATGGTTTGGCCGCGGGAAAAGGGGTGATCCTTTGTCATACTTTGGAAGAGGCTCTGGCGGCGCTGGATCTGATCATGGTCAAAAAAGCCTTTGGGGCCGCGGGAAGACAGGTCGTGGTGGAGGAGTTTCTCCAGGGGGAGGAAGCTTCTTTCCTGGCTTTCACCGACGGCGAAACGGTCTTGCCCCTTCCCTCCTCTCAGGACCACAAACCTATATATGATAATGACCAGGGGCCGAATACAGGGGGCATGGGAGCCTATTCACCCGCCCCGGTGGTGAGTGAGGAGGTGCACCGCGAGGTCATGGAGAAAATCATGATCCCGACGGTGCAGGGAATGAGGGGAGAGGGAAGGAAATATCGGGGAGTCCTCTACGCCGGGCTGATGATTCAGGATGGCCAAGCAAAAGTCCTGGAGTTCAACGCCCGTTTTGGAGACCCGGAGACTCAGCCTCTTCTGATGCGCATGAAAAGTGACCCGGTCCCCGTGCTGGAAGCAACGATTGAAGGGAATCTATCCAGCCTGAAGGTTGAATGGGAAGATCGGCCCACCGTCTGCGTGGTCATGGCCTCGGCCGGTTACCCGGGGTCTTATGAAAAAGGAAAAGTGATCTCCGGCCTGGAGGAAGCTGCGAGAGTCTCCGACGCTTTTGTCTTCCACGCCGGGACGGCTTTTAAAGATGGAAAAGTCGTCACCAGCGGGGGAAGAGTCCTGGGCGTTACTGCTTTAGGCAAGGGAATCCGCGAAGCCGTCGGAAAAGCCTATGAGGTTGTAGGAAAGATCTCCTGGGAGGAAGCGTATTTTCGAAAAGACATCGGCCAAAAAGCCCTAAAGCGAGGATGGGAAAAGTGAATAAAAAAAAACCACTGGTGGCCATCGTCATGGGAAGCGAATCAGACCTCCCGGTTATGGAGGAGGCGGCCAAAACCCTTGACGATTTTCAGGTACCCCATGAAATGACCGTCACTTCAGCCCACCGGTCCCCAGAAAGAACCGCAGGATATGCCAAGAAGGCGGCCGGGCGCGGGATTGAGGTGATCATTGCCGGCGCCGGTGGGGCCGCCCATTTGGCCGGAGTGATGGCGGCCCATACCATCCTGCCGGTCATCGGGGTCCCTCTCGAATCTTCCCTGATGGGGCTTGATTCCCTGCTTTCCACGGTGCAGATGCCTGCCGGTGTGCCGGTGGCCACCGTGACCACTGGAAAGGCCGGGGCGCGAAACGCTGGCATATTGGCGGCCCAGATTCTTTCCGGGAAGCATGCAGAGTTGAAAAAATCTTTACTTCGCTATAAAGCTTCGTTGGTCGCCAAGGTGGCAGACCAAGCCCAAAAAGCGAAAAGGAAAAAATAGATATTCACCGCAGGGCACGTGTGTAAAAATCAAAATCCAAAGTTCAAAATGCAAAATGGATGAAGTCCTAAAAAGTCGAAAAAAACCCCTCTCCCTTGACGGGAGAGGGCCGGGGTGAGGGTGAAGAAGGGAGTTATTTCAGTCGGTTAATGATCCCCCTCCCCTTTGTCCCCTCCCGCGAGGGGAGGGAGGAATTCTACTTTTTACGAAATCATCAAATTTGAAAATTTTAAAGTTTTTATTTTGGATTTTGGTATGTGATTTTGATTTTTGATATTTGATTTTTGAATTTATTTCCCTGTGCTCTCTGTACTACTAACGTGTAAAATCTTTAAATTTTGTGAAGAAAATCGATTTGAAAACTAACCTCTGAAATCCCCCCTAACCCCCCTTTGCCAAAGGGGGGCAGGGCGGATTTCTGGGATTGCGCGTGGCCCTAGGCAAAACTTATCCTTTTGGTTGCGGCTCTGCCGCGCTGCGGTGGATGGATCTCCAAAGCAAGGAGCCCGAGGTGATGGAAACTCTTTGGTTAAGGAACTATGAAGACGGAGTTCCTTCTTCACTGGTCTACCCTCGCGTTCCCTTGACGGCTTTCTTGCAGGAGGCAGCCGAGCCCTTCCCCAAAAACGTGGCCATTGTCTTTGCGGGCAAGAAGATCTCTTACGCCGAGCTGCAGGAAAATGTCAACGCCTTGGCCAATGCGCTTCTCTCCCTGGGCGTAAAGAAGGGCGAACGAGTGGCTTTGCTCCTTCCCAACAGCCCCCCTTACGTCATCGGGTACTATGCCATCCTGAAAGTGGGGGCCCTAGTAGTCAACCTCAGCCCCCTCGCTGTGGAGCGAGAACTTCTCTTTTTCTTGAAACATGCGGAAGTCCGGACCATCATCGTCGCCGAGCCGCTCTTCTACCGCATCGCCTCCGTTGCTGCCGGCAGCCCGCTGGAGAACGTTCTCGTCGCCTGTCTGCGAGAATGGAGTCTAAGCAGAAGGCCCTCTGCCGAGAAAAAGCTTCCGATTCCCTTCGACGAATCACAAGGGGTCTATTCCCTTGAGTCTTTGCTGAAGAAACACACCGGGAGTCCAGCCCCCAAGGTGGAACTCCATCCGGATGATGAAGCCTTGCTCCAATACACCGGGGCGATCTCCGAAGGTGTCAAGGGTGTGGTCCTGACCCATGCCAACTTGGTGGCCAATACGTTGCAGATTTCCAGCTGGGTGGTCCGGGCCCGGAAGGGCAAGGAGGTTTTTCTCTCCGTCCTTCCTTTCTTTCACGTTTACGGCATGGCGGTGGCCATGAACATGCCCATTTACCTGGCCTCGACCATGGTCCTCCTGCCGCGGTTCGATGTCAAGGGCACGTTGGAGGCCATCAAACGATACCGACCGACTTTCTTCTCCGGCGTTCCCCCCATGTTTGTAGCCCTTTCCCAGGAAAAAGATGCCGAGCGCTACAACATCTCCTGCTTGCGCGTGTGTTACAGCGGCGGAGCCCCTCTTTCCCTGGAGATCTTGGAAGACTTCGAAAAGCTTACCGGGGCCCGGATTACGGAAGGGTATGGCCTGGCCGAGGCTTCACCGGCCACTCACTGCAACCCCATCTTCGGGAAGCGGAAGCTGGGAAGCGTGGGGCTCCCCTACCCGGACACCCTCGCCAGAATTGTGGATCTGGAGACCGGAGAGCGGGTCTCGCAGCCGGGAGAGGTGGGCGAGTTATGCATTCGCGGGCCGCAGGTCATGAAGGGCTACTGGAAAATGCCGGCAGAAACAGCCAAGACCGTGCGCGATGGGTGGCTTTACACCGGTGACATCGCCCGCATGGATGACGACGGGTATTTCTACATCCTGGACATCAAGAAGGACATGATTATTGCCGGGGGTTTCAACATTTACCCCAAGGACATCGACCAGGTGCTGGCCGAGCACCCCAAGGTGGCCGAGGCCGTCGCCGTGGGAATTCCGGACCGGTACCGGGGGCAGATGGTGAAGGCGTTTGTGGTACTCAAACCTGGCCAATCGGCCACGGAAGAGGAAATCCTCGACTTCTGCAGAAAGAACCTGGCCAAATATAAAGTCCCCACCCGGGTGGAATTTCGGCGAGCCCTGCCTAAATCCACTTCCGGGAAAATTCTGAGAAGGATCCTGCGCCAAGAAGAAATCGATGCCGAACGGAAGAAGACCGTGGATTCTCCATCAGGCACCCCAGTTAAAAATCCAGTCCCAGAACCTGAAAAATGAATTGTCAAATCCTGAAGGTTGACTCCCAGGGGATTTCGAGAGCGGGCGAGATGATCCTTCATGGGAGCGTGGTTGCGTTTCCCACGGAGACCTTTTACGGGCTGGGGGCCGATGCTATGGATGAAAAGGCGCTCCAAAAAATCTTCCAGATCAAAGGAAGGAAAGAAAATAAACCTCTGCTCCTCCTGGTGGCTGACCGAACCTGGCTCCCTGGATTAGTGAAAAAAATTCCCCCCCGCGCAGAACGCTTGATGGAAAAGTTTTGGCCCGGGCCCCTCACTCTGGTCTTCGAGGCTTCGCCGCGTCTGCCGCCCATCCTAACAGCGAATACGGGCAAGGTGGGTTTGAGAATCTCCAGCCACCCCGTGGCCCGGGCTCTGGTGCAGGCGGTGGGGCGGGCGATTACCGGAACCAGCGCCAATCGGTCGGGACGTCCCAGCGCCTCATTACCCGCCGAAGTTTTTCAGGCTTTGGGGAAGAAGGTAGACGCTATTCTGGATGGCGGGAAGACCGCGGGAGGGTTGGGCAGCACAGTGCTGGATATCTCCGCGGACCGGCCGAAAATCATTCGCCCAGGGGCAATCTCCGGGGCGCAATTGGCCCCCTTCCTCGTGGAAGCTTGAGATGGAGATGCCCATTTTTCCCCCTTGACGAACCTTTTCTCCTGGGGATAAACTATTTTAGACTAAAAATTTTTTTGCGCCGGGAATCATCGCCGAAGGGCGGAGATCGCGGGAAAGGGGGTGAGAGATTGGGTAGGAAATTATGGAAGGCTTTTTTCATCAGCATCTGCATCTTATGTCTAGCAGCTCTAAGCACGGCCTACGCCCAGCCGAAGAAAGTAGGCGGCGGCGATATTACGTATGAAGCCAAGGGCAGCACGGGCCCGGTCATCTTTAGCCACGAGACGCACGTGACTCAAAAGAAGGCTAAATGCACCGACTGCCATACCAAAATTTTCAAGATGAAAAAGGGCGAGAGCAAAATCACCCAGGCCTCTTTTGCGGAGGGGAAGTTTTGCGGCGCTTGTCACGATGGCAAGAAGGCTTTCAGTGCCGTGGCCAAGGAGGAATGCGTCAAATGCCACAAAAGCAAGTAATTTTACATTAAAGTTCGGAAAATCCCAACTGGCGTTGAGTGATGGCTCAACGCCAGTTTTTTTCTGAGGTGTCATTGTCAAAGAAAGAAGAAAAGGGATTCTTTTCCTCCCTGGGGGATTCCCTTTCCTCGCTGCGGTTGACCATTGCCCTGCTGATCATCCTGGCGGTGGTCTCGATCTTCGGCACGGTGATCCCCCAGAATGCCGCGCCCGAGGAATACCTCCGGGTTTATAAGACCTCCACCTACAAGATTTTAAAGATCCTTGGTTTCTTGGACATGTACCATGCCGGGTGGTTTGTCTTCTTCCTGGCGCTCCTCAGCCTCAATTTAGTGGCCTGCTCCCTCAAACGTTTGCGGATCAGTTGGAGGTTCTTCTCGCATCCCGAAGAATCCTTAGAAGAGGCCCAATGGAAGACCATTCCTTTGAGCAGAAAATTCTCTCAAAAAGGTCCCCCCGCGGCAAGTCTCCGCCAATATCGGGAGGCCCTCACCAGCGCCTTCAGCAAGCCTAAGGTCCTGGAAGACCACCAGGTCTATCACCTCTTTGCCGAAAAAGGGAAGTTCTCACGGCTGGGCGTCTACTTTATTCACCTGAGCGTACTGGTCATCCTGGCCGGAGCTTTGATCGGGTCCTTCTTGGGATTTAGGGGAAACGCGAATATTGTGGAAGGACAGTCGACGGACAGAGTGATTCTCCGGAGCCAGGGGCAGGCGCAAGCGCTGGGGTTCAGCGTGAGGCTGGATAAGTTCAACGTCTCCTTCTACCCCTCGGGCGCCCCCCAAGAGTTCAAGAGCCTCCTGACGATTCTGGAAGGAGGGCGCAAAGTCATAACCGAGCCCATCCGGGTCAATCATCCTTTGACCTACAAGGGAATCTCCTTCTACCAGTCGAGCTACGGCATAGCCAGCGTGGAAAAAGTGGTGCTGGCCATTAAAGATCGGGATTCGCCAAAGGAAATAACCGTTCCCGCGCAGATGGGGACCCGGACAGAAATCCCCGGCTCTTCCAGCGCTTTCCTTCTGGCTCAGTTCCTCCCTGATTTTCAAGGAATGGGGCCTGCTTTTCAGGTGATCTCCTTCGAGCCGAACCGTCCTCATGAAAATCTCTGGATCTTCCAGAACCATCCCGAATTGGCAGAGAAGCGACCTGGTCGCTACCAGTTCACGATCAAGAAAATCGAACCCAGATATTACTCTGGGCTTCAAGTAACCAAGGACCCGGGTGTCTGGGTGGTATGGGTTGGCTGCTTCCTGATGATGGCCGGTTTCTACATGACTTTCTTCCTGTCTCATCGCCGGGTATGGGTGAGGCTCACGGAGAAAGGCGGGAGAACGTGGATGGAAATAGCCGGGTCCAGCCATCGAGACCGCTCCGGGTTTGAGAAGGAAATCGAGAAAATTGGCCAGGCATTGAAAGAGAAACCCCGAAAGGCACGGAAGGAATCTGAAGAAAGCGAGGACCAACCATGATCAGCACCAAGATGCTCAGCAGCGTGACTTTCCTCTACCTGCTCTGTACCGTGCTCTATTTCAATTACTTAGCCTTTCGATCCGAGCGGCTGGGAAAAATAGCTGGCGGGCTATCCTGGATCACCCTCCTGTTGCACACCGCCGCGATCCTTTTGCGCTGGGTGGAATCTTACCAGTTGGGCATAGGCCACGCGCCCCTGTCGAACATGTATGAATCCTTGGTTTTCTTCTCCTGGTGCATCGCCGTGCTCTACCTCCTTTGGGAATGGAAGTTGAATTCCAGGATCCTAGGGGCTTTCGCCATGCCTTTTGCCTTTCTCTTCATTGCCTACGCCTCGCTGGCTCCAGGAGTCTCCGACCGAATCGACCCGCTGATCCCGGCCTTGCAGAGCAATTGGCTCCACGTCCATGTGATCACCTGCTTCCTTAGCTACGCCTCTTTCGCCCTGTCTTGCGGAATCAGCATCCTGTACCTGCTGAAGCTACGCCAAAAAGAAAAGGGCCAGAAAGAAGCCAGCTTGCCGGCCCTGTTTCCCCCCTTAGATTCTTTGGACGCCTTGATCTACAAAACCATCGCCGTCGGCTTCCCCCTGCTGACCATCGGTATCGTCACTGGAGCGGCCTGGGCCAATTACGCCTGGGGTTCTTACTGGAGCTGGGACCCCAAGGAAACCTGGTCGCTGATCACCTGGTTCGTTTACGCCATTTTTTTCCATGCCCGCTTCGCCCGGGAGTGGCGGGGGAAGCGTACCGCTGCCCTTTCCATCATCGGTTTCGCGGCGGTAATCTTCACTTACTTCGGAGTGAACTATGTGCTTTCGGGACTGCATAGCTATGCGTGAGCTACGCTACCTGGTACCTATGGTCCATGATCTTTTATTTTCTGGGGTGAAACGATGGGAAAGAAGATCAAGATAAAAGCTGGGAATTTGGAATCGGGAGCCGTTCTGAATGATTCGCCGACGGCGAGGAAAATCTGGGAGGCCCTCCCCATAGAAGGAAGGGCAAATACCTGGGGTGACGAAATCTACTTTGCCATCCCCGTGAAAGCCCCGCTGGAAAAAACCGCCCAGGAGTTGGTGGAAGTGGGCGACCTTGGCTACTGGCCTTCGGGGAACGCTTTCTGCATTTTCTTCGGTCCCACGCCCCTGAGCCGGGGTAACGAGGTGCGCCCGGCGAGCGCGGTCAACCTGATTGGACGGGTTTCCGGAGAGGCCAAGATATTCAAGAAAGTCGCTTCTGGAGCCAAAGTGCGCATTGAGTCAGCGGAAGGATAGCGGATGTTCAATCACTTTTGAGTTTGTTGCGTCCTGGCCCAATGCCCACCCGGAAAATCTTTTTTGTTTAATTGGATAAAAGTCAAGGAGCGGCCAGACAGGAAGAATCCTCCTTGCTTTTTATGCTTTTTTTGTTATAATAAATTCATAAGGAGATTAACGATGCCCATCTTCGAGTACCAGTGTCAGAGTTGCCAGGACGATTTCGAACAGATTGTTTTTAATCCCAACACCAGGGTCAGGTGCCCCCGCTGCCAGGGCAGTAAAGTGAGGAAGAAGCTTTCAGCCTTTAGCTTCAAGAGCGGGTCCAAGTTTGTCGCCGCTTCGAATTCAGGGGGATGCGGCGGCTGTTCCAGCCATCATTGTAGCACTTGCCACTAATCTTCCGTGCCTCCAACAGGTCGAGCAGGCCATGGAACGACTCAAGGGAGTAATCAAAAATACCTTTTTGGCCGGCTTGGTGGTGTTGGTGCCCATTGTGATCACGGCTCTGGCCTTATTCTGGCTGTTCAGCCTCCTCGACGGCTTCTTAAGCCCCGCCTTTTACGGGATTTTGGGGAAGGAGATCCCTGGCTTAGGGTTTCTGACCGAAATCGTAATCATATTTCTTGTGGGCCTGTTGGCTACCAACGTCTTGGGGTCTCGTTTATTAAGGTTCGTTCAAAATTTTTTGATGCGCATTCCCTTGGTGAAGAATATTTACCCCGCCGTCAAACAGCTCGTAGAGGCTTTCTCCTCATCCGGTAATTCTTCTTTCAAAAAAGTGGTTCTCGTGGAATACCCCCAGAAGGGCATTTTTTCTTTGGGCTTTTTGACCAACGAGGTCCACATGAACGGGGCCCAACCCAACGGCCATTTTTATTCGGTCTATCTCCCTACCAACAATCTATACCTCGGGCAGGTGGCCCTATTCAAGGCCGAAGAAGTGATCTTCACTGGCTTTACGGTCGAGGAAGGCTTGAAAATCATTCTATCCGGGGGCACTGCTTTCCCTCCATCGATTAAGAGCCGGAACTTTAAATCCATACCATGAACAGGGCCTTTCGTTCGTGGGTGAAGATGCCTTCCGCATTCCTGCTGGCGGCAGTTGGAAGCGCAACCCTTTTACTCTCCGCAAACTGTCCGGAACGGGCCAGAGCCAAAGAGGAGGGGAAAGTCATGAGAGAAGAGGTGAGAAGGCCGGCCGTGGCCGGGTCCTTTTATCCTGCGGATGCCCAAACTCTTTCCCGACAAGTGCGGGACTTCCTTTCCCGCGCGCCCAAGGCAGAAGTGACCGGTGAGATCATTGCCCTGGTCTCGCCCCACGCCGGCTATATGTATTCAGGGCAGGTCGCCGCGTATGCTTTCAAGATTGTGGAAGGCATGAAGTTTGATGCTGTGGTCGTTGTGGCCCCCAGTCATCGGACCCACTTCCAGGGGGCTTCGGTGTATGACCGTGGCGGATATGAAACCCCCCTGGGCCTTTTACCCGTAGAAAAGGAGCTTTGCCGGAAGCTCAAAGCAGAAAGTGACCTCATCCAGTTCGTCGCTCAAGCCCATGCCCAGGAACACTCTCTGGAGGTTCAGCTTCCCTTCTTGCAAGAAACCCTCGGCCAATTCAAACTCGTGCCCATTGTAATCGGAGACCAGAGCTACCGCACCTGCGAGGCTGTCGGCCAAGCCATTTTCAAAGTAACGGAGGGAAAAAAGGTTTTGCTCGTGGCCAGCACGGATCTTTCTCATTTCCATCCCTACGATGAAGCCGTGAGGCGGGATAAGGTCATCTTGGAAGACCTGCGGGCTTTCGATCCCCAAAAACTGGCTCAGGATTTAAATTCCGGAAAGGGAGAAGCTTGCGGGGGTGGGCCGGTAATCGCGGTAATGGTTGCGGCCAAAGGAAGGGGGGCGAATCGCGGCCAAGTCCTCAAGTACCTCAACTCCGGCGATGTCACTGGAGATCGTTCGGGTGTAGTGGGGTATGTATCTGCGGTGTTCTGGAAAAACCCGCAGACCCCGGCAAAAGAAATGGGCCGGAAAAAGGCCGGGATCAGCTTGGGATTGACCGAAGAGGAGAAAAAGACTCTCCGGCAGATCGCCCATTCCGCCATCGAGGGACGGCTGAGAGGACAAAAATCTTCCGAGGTCGAACTCCTCACCGAGACTTTGAAAGAAAAGCGCGGCGCCTTCGTCTCTTTGCATATGCATGGCCAGCTTCGGGGGTGCATCGGCTCGATTCAGCCGACCAAACCTCTCCATCAAATCGTGGAAGAGATGTCCGCAGCCGCAGCGTTCAACGATCCCCGGTTCGAATCCCTGACGGCCAAAGAACTTAAGGATGTGGAACTGGAAATCTCTGTCCTGACTCCCCTGCAGCGGATCAGAGACCTAAAAGAGATCGAGGTGGGCAAACATGGTCTCTACATCAAAAAGGGGGTTTATTCGGGACTTCTTCTTCCCCAGGTAGCGACGGAGTACAACTGGGATCGGCTCACTTTTTTGGAGGAAACCTGCCGCAAAGCCGGCCTGCCGCGGCATGCTTGGAAGGAGAAGGATACGGAAATTTATCTCTTCTCGGCGGATATTTTCTGAGAGGAAAGATGGAATGTTGGAATAGTGGGTAAAAGGGCCTAAACCCATGATTCCATTATTCCAGCCTTCCCATATTCCAATCTTCTAGAGGTTTGTATGCCGATCTACGAATATGAATGTCAACAATGTCGGGCCATCAGTACGTTCTTGATCTTGAGAAAAGAAGACGCCGCCAGAGTGGGCTGCAAAGGATGCGGGAGCAAAAAAATGTCCCGGGTCATTTCCCGAGTAGCCTATCATCGGTCTGAGAATGACCGCCTGGCGGAATTTGACACCCGAAAATCGCAGGGCGAGGAATTCTACAAAGACTCCAGGAATGTCGGACTGTGGGCCAAAAAGCGGGCCAAGGAATTGGGTGCAGACCTGGGGCCGCAATTCGATGAGATTGTGGAAAGCGCGCGCACGGGCAAGATCCTGGATAAATATGACTTATGATCGATGAGGCTTGGAACCATACCCGTTCCCGCCGGCTTTTCCTGAAAGCCAGCGCTTGTTCTGTATTCCTTTGGAGTCTCGCGGGCATTCCTTCCTTCGCCCTTGCCCAGCGGGAAAAGAAAGGCCTTATCGGCACCAAGCTCTCTCCTTATTTTCTTGCCTTGAACAACCAGAGAATACAATGCCAGCTATGTCCCCGGGAATGCCTCGTGGCCAACAGGGAGCGGGGATTCTGCGGAGTGCGGGAGAACCGGGATGGGAAATATTACAGCCTGGTCTACGCCAACCCCTGCGCTGTGCATGTGGATCCCATCGAGAAAAAACCTTTCTACCATCTTCTTCCAACCTCCACTTCTTTTTCCATCGCCACTGCCGGTTGCAACTTTCGTTGTAAGTTCTGCCAGAATTGGGAGATCTCCCAGACGACTCCGGATGAGACTTACAACCTGGAACTTCCCCCGGAGAAAGTCGTCGCCTTGGCCAAGAAAGCCGGGTCCCGGTCCATCGCCTACACCTACGTAGAGCCGACGATCTTCTTCGAGTACATGACGGACACGGCGAGCCTGGCTAGAAAAGAAGGAATCCTCAACGTCTACCATTCCAACGGATTCATCAACCCCGGCCCTTTGAAAGAACTCTGCCGGGTTTTAGACGCGGCCAACATCGACCTCAAGGGTTTCACGGAGGAATATTACAGCAACATGTCCCAGGGCCACTTGGCCCCGGTCCTGCAGACGTTGAAGACTTTGAAGAATGAAGGCGTCCACCTGGAAATTACCAACCTGATGATCCCAACCAAGAATGACGACGTGGACACGGTGAGGAAAATGTGCGCCTGGATCAAGAGCGAGCTGGGTGCAGACACTCCGGTCCATTTCTCCCGATTCTATCCCCTATACAAACTGCGCAACCTTCCCCCTACTCCCGTCTCCACCTTGGAGAAAAGTCGGAAAATTGCCATGGATCTAGGGCTGGAATATGTGTACATCGGTAACGTCCCCGGCCATGAAGGGGAGCGGACGTTCTGTCCCCGATGCAAGAAACTCCTCATCGTCCGCCAGGGTTACTCCGTCGGCGAAGTCCACCTGACCAAGGGAAAGTGCAAATTCTGCGGCAAACCGATCTCGGGGATCTGGGCCTGAAATCTCCCTTAAAAAACTGGGAAACGAAAATCCGGAGAACCGACCCCCTCAGACATGGTTGCGCAATTGAAGTTCTACCGGATGTGGCTGCAGATAGGTTTGTTCTCTTAGGTACGCTTGACCGTATTTGCGGACGTAGTGATTCATGAGAGTAATGGGCACGATGAGAGGAATCATGTTTTGGCGATATACGTTAATAATCTCCAGCAATTCTTTTTTTTCATCCGCAGACAATTGCCCCAGGGTATCGGTGAGAAAAGGGTCCAGTTTATGGCCGCTGCCAAAGCTGGACCTTTTCGCCCAGCAAACATGTACGAATGTTCAGCTTGATGCTTTTCCCCGTCAGAGTTCACTCCCTCCGCCGAAGTGCCTTCCCGGCTCTGATCGAGGTGAGGCGGCCATCCTCCACAGCCACCTGACCCGCTACAAGTACATAGGCTATCCCTTTCGGATACTGGCTGGGTTCAGCAAAGGTACCTTTATCGATAATCGTTTCCGGGTTAAAAATGGTGATGTCTGCAACCATCCCTTCCCGAATCAATCCCCGATCCTGGAGTCCAAGGCGCTGGGCCGGGAAGGAGGTCATGCGTCGAATGGCCTGGGGGAGCGTGAGGACCTTCTCTTCCCGGACGTATTTCCCCAAGAAACGGGCGCAGGTGCCATATACCCGTGGGTGCGGCTTCCCACCCACAATTCCGTCCGAGCAGAGGGTCATGGATTCGCTGCGCATGATCTCCCGAACATTGTCTTCACAACCGTAAAATAGGGTCATGGTCACTGCGTTATCTTCCGCGATGAGAAGATTACACACTGCGTCCAAGGGAGTCTGGCCAGTTTCCGCGGCGATCTGGGTGACCGTTTTTCCTTCCGCAAAACGATTGGCCTCTGATTTTACCGCATTGACCATGATCCCGTCCCAACCGCAGGAATCCACCGAGTTCTCCCACCGTTCCGGTTTGATATTCTCCTGCACCCGGCGGATCTCCTCACGGACAGCACGATCTTTCAGGCTCTGCAGGAGTCTTGCTGTACCTCCGGCGTGAAAGCGCGGGGGGATTACCGCGTCGAGCATCGTACTACCCGCAATGTAGGGATACTGATCGAAGCTTACATCCAGCCCTTTTCCCCGCGCTTCTTCGAGGAGCCTCAGGGCTTCACCCGCTTTACCCCAATTACGTTTTCCCTTAACCTTGAGGTGCGAGATGTGTAAGGGGCACCCGGCTTCGAGGCAGATCCCGCTTACTTCCCCAATGGAGTCGAGTACATAGTCGCTCTCATTGCGCATGTGGACGACAAAAAAGCCGCCGTAGCCCGCTGCGACCTTGCATAGTTCCACCAATTCCCTCCGGTCGGCATAAACCCCCGGTGGGTAGATAAGGCCGGTGGAAAACCCGCAGCCGCCCTCCTCCAGAGCCCGGGCGAGAAGCGCTTTCATCCGTTCCCGTTCGCTGGGAGTCGCCGGCCTGTTATCCCATCCCACAACCATGGCCCGTACCGCCCCATGCGGCACGAGCATCATGGAGTTGGTGGCTGGCGGCAGTTCATCCAGGGCAGAGAGGTACTCAGCCATTGAGTTCCAGGGCCATTCGGCAAGATAGGTCCCCAAAAGCCCCGCCACGCGGCGCATCATGGGTTCTTTGTTCGCCTCATCAACGGGAGCCACGGATAGCCCATCTTGTCCGATCAGAGACGTGGTAATCCCCTGCATCAGTTTGGCCCCTTCTTCCGGGTGTTCGAATACGAGCAGGTCGGAGTGGGTGTGCATATCGATGAATCCCGGCGAAACGACAAGGCCCGCAGCATCGATAACCCGCCGCGCTTCGTTTGGAATGGCGTGGCGCACTTGGACGATCTTATCATTCTTGATGGCAATGTCTGCCCCGAACCAGGGGTTGCCCGTGCCATCTACCACTCGTCCATTTTTAACGAGGACATCGAGCATTTCTGCTCCACCGACCCTTGGTTGATCTTCTCTGCACCCCAATAAAGTCATGAGAAATCTATTTCTCGAACAAACTCCCTGACATCAATCTTATGCTATTTCGCACCCCTGCCAAAAAAATCTATCATCGACCATTGACGCAAAGCAAGCGAATTATTTTTAAGCCAAACGGGTAAAAAGATGCTGGGCCACATGGCTTCTTTGCCAGGAATCCCTGTTTGGGGCAAATTTGGGGATTTCTTTTGCGCCGAATTCTTTAATCCTTCCATAATAGTGATGCCTGATTTAGTCGAGAGTCTGAATAGTTAAATTCAGATTGGCGAAAAAATCAGCGCACCAGAAGGATATGATTTATCAATTTATTAGTCCCAAGGTTTTTGCATAATAAATTTCTAAAGCTCTCCAATGGAATTACCGATAAGAAGGGCAAAGGCAAAAACAAATTCTGGTCAAGAAAGGAGGATAAGAAAAAGAAAGACGGACCTTGTCAATGCCTTGAGTAAGGCCGATCAATTCGGCAAAAAACATTTGGCAAGAATTGCCAAAAAAATCCTTAGAAGAGGAGAAAAATCATGGCCATTAATGACATTGCGTTGACCTCAGCAATGAGGTCTAACCTCCTGAGCCTTCAGTCAACCGTTGACCTTATGAACAGAACGCAGATGCGTTTGTCCACGGGTAAGAAGGTCAATACTCCGATGGACAACCCGTTAAACTATTTTATGGCCAAAAGCCTTTCGGACCGTGCTTCTGACATCTCCTTGGCTAAAGACAGCATGGGCGAAGGAATTCAGGCCCTTAAAGCGGCCGATATCGGTGTGAAGACAATT
>Ga0315288_10003399_pt1 | contig 20351 bp, 19 predicted proteins | sample YL17G11_20_MG_FD_203454 | JGI IMG/M metagenome (GOLD analysis project Ga0315288, IMG submission 203454) | Sediment microbial communities from Yellowstone Lake, YNP, Wyoming, USA - YL17G11_20 | ecosystem: Environmental > Aquatic > Freshwater > Lake > Sediment | place: USA: Wyoming | collected... | reverse complement strand
ATGAACTAAAAGAGCGTTCAAAATCAAAACAAGAGGAGATTACAGTTGATGTTGCTGGGATATCCAAAACAAAACTCGGCTATCGTGAAAATCCGAAGATAATGAAGTTTTCTGCAAGGGTTTTGGAGGTAAAAGGCCCCTATATTATATTGGACAAAACCAACTTTTACCCGCGCTCAGGCGGGCAAGATTATGATTTGGGAACAATAAACAAGCTTCCTCTTAAAGCGGTCTGGACAAAAGATGGTGTTATACTTCACGAACTGTTGCACAAAGGAGAATTTAAGTCAGGACAAAAAGTAAACTGTGAAATTGACTGCGAGCGCCGAAACAAATTAGCGCTTGCTCATACTGCAGTCCATGTTGTTGGTGACGCATGCAGAAAAGTGCTTGGCCCGCATGTTAACCAGGCAGGAAGCGAAAAGACAGTTGAGAAAGCAAGGCTTGATATCACACATTACCAGCCTCTTAGCTTTAAGCAGGTCCAGGAAATTGAGAAAGTTGCAAATCAGCTTATCAAGAAAAAGATAAAAGTTCAGAGCAAGATACTTCCGCGGGGAGAAGCAGAATCAAAATATGGGGTAAGAATTTATCAGGGCGGCGCTGTTCCAGGAAAAGAATTGCGCATCATAATTGTCGGAGAAGATGTCCAGGCATGCGGAGGAATCCATGCATCGAGCACAAAGGACATTAAATGCATCAAACTTATTAATGCTGAACGTGTGAAAGACGGTATAGTGAGGTTGGAGTTTATGGTTGCTGATAAAGCGCTTGAAAAGATACAGCAAAATGAAAAAATTCTTAATGAACTTTCTAAGATGTGGGACATTTCTTATGGAGAAATAACAAAGACAGCTACAAAATTCTTTGAAGAATGGAAAGAAATGCGAAAAGAGATGAAAGAACTTAAGGAAAAATATGTTGATGAAGCAGTCAAATCCGGTTTGGTTATTCAGGAAAAACTAATTGTTATAAAGGACCTGCCAACAAATGAACTTGGCTTGCTGATATCTGCGCTTGGTAAAGCTAAATTACATAACAGGGCAGTCATCCTTATCGGAAAAAACATTGCGTATGGACGCTCTGAAACAGACGTTAACATTCTTGACGAAATGAAAAAATACTGTGCAGAAGTCCAAGGTTCGCCAAAACAGGCCAAAGGATTTAAATTAAGATAATAATCGCAGGTTTTCCAGGCATTGCCTGCCGTGATTTTTCTTCTTTGCTCTCACTTGCTTTTGCAATTGTTACCTTACATCCAAACTTCGTTTCCAGGAATGATTGTGATTCTTTGAAGATAGCTAATTCAGCTTCTTCCCCGATAACAATTTCTGGGATCTTGCTTATATCATTTACGAGTTTTGTTATTATCTTTGTAATGTCCCCGCCAAACTTCCTTAGCGATTCGTTTTTCATGATTTCAGCCATAATAGATTTGAAATCCCTTTTGCCTTCAGCAATTGATTTCTTGATAGTGTTAACGACTTTTGCTTTCCATTCTGGTGCAACAAGTATCATAATCCCTTTTGGTTCTTTGTTTACAAGTTTTATTATTTCGTTTATATCAGCCGCAGCATTGCCTATCAAACTTTCAGAAAGTTCGAGTTTTTTATCGATTAATCTTTCATCAACCTTGGGCCATTCCTCGATTGAAACAAAAGATTTTTTTCCAATTTGGCTCCAAAGCTCTTCTGCAATGTGAGGTATCATTGGTGAAATCATTTTAATCCATTTTTCTGCAACGATTTTGTTTACAGCAGCAATTTCATTTTTTGAAACTTTCATCTCCATCTGTTTGTAGGCATTTGATATGTCATAAAGGATAATTGTTGCATAGCTGCGATGATCCATATGCTCTAATGCAGTTGTTGCTTTCTTAAGCGAGCTTTCAAACAAGGACAAGAATGCCCTGCTTGCAGTTGTTAATTTTCCATTTCCGCGCTTTTTCACAACACCCGAAAGAATCTCGAAAAGTCCGGTAATGTGCTTTTGCATATTAAGTGCTTCTGATGCTCTCCAGTCAAAATCCCCGTCAACACTTGCTACTGCAGATATGTATGACCTGAAAACATCGACGCCATACTTATTTTTAACATCATTCAATGAAACTGTATTTCCTTTTGACTTTGACATCTTTTCCCCTTCGCTTAAAAGATAGCCATGGAATGTTATTTTCTTTGGCCAGTATTTTTCAGGGAATAGCGCAGCATGCGCAAATATGAAAAATGAAAGATGATTTGGCAGATGTCCTGTAAATGTGTGCCGCTGGTCAACAGGATACCAGTATTCGAATGCTTCCCTTAACTTTTTCAGTTTTTTCGCATCAATCTTGGTGATTTTGCTGACATCCTTGATACTTCCTTTTCCAAGATACACGTAATCAAAGAACTCATCTGTGAGCTGGTTTCCTTTTATCTTTAGCTCCTTAATCAGATTCTTTATTGTATACAGCGTCATGTAAATTGTTGAATCAGAAAGTGATTCTATTACCCAGCTCTTGTCCATTGGAAGCCTTGTTCCTAATCCTCTCAATCGTGCAACAGGCCTTTTATCAAGCCATTCAAAAGTGTCAAGGAATTGTTTCCTATAAATTTCTGGGACAATTGTCATTTTTTTAAGACATTCCCTTGCTTTTTCTTTCCATCCAGGATGATTAAAGTTAAGGAACCACTGATTTTCCAGCACAGCCCCGACTATTTTTCCTCCGCACCTGCAGAACGCCTTTCTTGATGTCTCGTAGAAAACATCTGCATCTTTATCAGCAATCAGTATTTTTTTGACTTCATCTTTTGCTTTTGAAACGGGCATTCCATTGAACTCTTCGCAGTTCTTTACCATCTTGCCTGTGTGGAATCCTGCCTTGTAGATCATTTGTGTTGCTTCCTCAAGTTTTGGATCGCTTTGGTCCCTAATTTTCATATGTTCGCAGATTTTCTTTGCAGCAAACTCTCCATAACCTGGTGTGTCAATAATTGGGATTAATGCTATTTTTTTGACTTCTTCAGGATTCAGATGGTATTTTTCCATTTCAGCAGTATTTTTCTTCAAATCTTCAAGTGCCACATAATCGTAAGGTGCATCGCTTGGAACCGAGGTTACTACCCCGCTTGCAAAATCTGTATCAACAAATGCTGAAGGAAGGACCATTATCTCCCGATGTATCCCTGGAGCATGCACATATTTTCCTACATAATGTGAACCCTGATTTTTTTCAAGAATCTGGATTCCTTTTTTCTGGAAGTGAAGCTTTTCTGCTGCTTCCTTGCTCATAACCCATCTTTCTTCTCCAACCGTTACTTTTACATATTCTGCTTCGGGTTTTATCCAGAGGTTTGTCTGTCCAAAAACTGTCTCTGGCCTTAGTGTTGCAGCAACAAGATAGCTGTTTTCTTCGCCAGGCAGCTTGAATTTCAAAAGAGTGAACTCCTGTTTCTCAACAGGATTTATATCAGCGTCCTGTATATCATCTTCTCCCACAGCGTTCTTGTCGTTTACGCAATACAAAACAGGATACGCGCCCTTTGAAAGGAAACCAAGTTTGTTATACTTGTTAAACTGCCAAGTAACCATCGCCTGATGTTCTATATCCCCTGAAGTGAATGCCCTTGTCCAGTCCACTGACAAACCCAGCGACGAGAACTCAGTTATCATCCTCGGTATAAAAAAATCAACAATTTTTTGTGGGTTCTTAAATGACTCAACAATGCGCTTTACCCTTTTTTTGTCTTTTATGTAGCTTGAAACATAACCCTCGTAAAGCTCAATCTTTTTCTGGTCTCCCCTTTCTATTGCGCACGAGATGCCAAGCACAGGAGTCCCGCTCACATGGAACGCAGCAGGATAAAGCACATTATAGCCCTTCATCCGCATGAACCTTGCACGAATGTCGCCCTGTGCAAAAGCATAGCCATGTCCTATATGCAAGCTTCCAGAGATGTATGGATAAGGAACAGTCATGAAGAATTTCTTCTTTTTATTATCAATCTTTGGCTCGAAAATCCTTGCCTTAGCCCATTTTTTCTGCCACTTTTCCTCTATTTGCTTTGGCTTGTACATGCTTAAAACAAGGAAAGTTAGGTATAAATTGCTTATGCCAGAATAAGAAGTATACTTAATAACAGCAGCACTACCGCAATTCTGAACCCCATTACATTTGGATCTAATCTTGCATTGTCATCCATTATACTACACCCCTTATCATTCGAGCCAGAAAAAACTCATTTATAAGGTTTACTAATCAGTACAAATGATTTTAATGTCTGAATCGCTAAAACTAGCCATGGAAAAAGTTTTGAGGTATATGCTCGGCGAAACAAAAGTCGTGATAGAGACTTTTCTTGTAGAAAACAGAGCAAAACCATTTCTTCCGCAGGCATTGAAACTGATTAACAGCATAATAAAAGAAAATGCCAAGTTTATAACTTCAAACACAAAAGAGTTCACGATATCATTAAAGCCACTCCCACAGGGAAAAGCTTCCAGCGTCGGTTATAACATTGGTGGCGCAGCTGCTTATGCAACAAACATTGATAACCCCCCGGGACAGCCAAGCATAGTTATCAGCATAGCTAATCATATGGACGATAAAACACCACCTTTGTTTATGCAAAAGGACTTTGTAGGTTCCATGCGCCATGAATTCCGCCACCTTGTTGATTTAAAAAATAATGAGAACCACCTGTTAAGGCGTGCTGCAGCTTCTAGGATAAGACCAATAATCCACAAAATCCAGGCATCAATCAATGTTGCTTCTCCATCGTATGAACATCTAAGGGTTGCGTATTTTGAATTATTAAACGCGCTGATGCTTGAAGGCTTAGCCAGATTTTTCGAACGCCAACTTCCATTTAACAAAGTCAATTTTGGCGGACTTTATAGCTTAGCATCAACAGAACAGAAAAAATTGCACCCGTTCCATGATGTCTATCTCAAGGGTCTCCATGGCGACATAGATGTAGCACACACATTTAACGAAGTCCGCCAAGAGATATACAGTGCAAGTTATGCAATAGGTTGGCACATGGTTTACACCATAAGGATGATGCTTCCACAGATACGTTCAAGAAACTTCCTGTCAATGTCGCAATATCAATTTATCAAATTATACGAGCAAGCCTGCGCTAAAGCAGGCATTAGGCCTGTTATTTCGCTGAACAGTGGAAAAGGCATGTTTGATTACAACCAGACAATAAAGGAACTTTATAACATATTCTCAAAAAAGAGCAAAACCGGCAAGCGTTTCTTGCACAAATGCAAACTTTGCAACGCAAGAATTCCCTATGATGAGAAGTACTGCGGCAGGCATGAGAAACATCTTGTAGAATGCCCCGAGTGTAAAACAAAAAGAAAACCAGGCGCAAAATTCTGCCCAGTCTGTGGGTACCAATTTAAATGAATCATCTAAACGTTTTTAAATCTCGGTCTTTAATCTATCAATATGGCCTCATCGCACAGCAGTGCGTTTGGTCAGAACTGACCTCGTAGCTCAGCTTGGATAGAGCGCCTGCCTTCTAAGCAGGAGGTCGAGGGTCCAAATCCCTCCGGGGTCATGAGAAGCTATATATTGTTTTAAAAACTTAAAAGAAATGGTGAGGAAATGGTTGATTATTTACAGGCATTGAAATATCCAGTTTCTGATATAAAGAAATATCTGGTAGGTGGCGTAATAAACCTGGTCTGGTTTGTGATATTTCCACTCTTTGTAGTTAATGGCTATCTTGTCCGGGTAATACAGTCTACAATCCAGGGTAATGAAAAAATGCCAGAATGGAAAGGATTCCTTGACTTGATAAAACACGGTTTTTTTGTCACAGCAATAGTTGTTCTTTACATGGTAATCCCGTTTTTGCTTTCTTATGCTTCAATCTCAATAGTCGGTAACATCCAGTTGCCCGCATCCATAGACCAGACCTTTACAGTCCCAGCGATTCCTCCAGTTGTATTTCCAATGTTGATTCTTACTTTCCTGATTTTCCTTGGAGCAGCATTTTTCCTGCCAATGGCAATTGTGTTTTATGCAGCCAGCGAAGACGTGATGCAGGCATTTAACATCAAGGACATGCTTTATCGCGTACAGTTTAGGTTTGTCGAATATGTAGTTACATATCTTGTTTCAGTTTTGATGACAGTACTTTTCTTTGCACTTATCCCAATAACCACTGTCTTCTCAGGGATACTTCTTTTTTACCCAATGGTTTTCATAGCCCATATCTTTGCTCAGATATTCAGGGAGACAGCATATAAAAGCGGCTAATCCTGTTGGTGTAACAATGATATCACTTGACCATTTTCGTGGACTTAAGAATCACAAATACCTTAAGAAAGTATTTCCAATATCTATTGCATACGGTTTTTACTCATGGGGCTGGGGCCTTACTACACCGATATTTGCAATATTAATAAACAGCATAACCAATGATCTTTTTATCACAGGGCTAGTGATTGCTGTCTGGGGAATTGTCGGACTTGTATTGGATATTCCATTCGGAGTGCTTTGTGATAAATGGAATGTTAAGAAAATAATGCAGGGTTGTCTTTTTGGTTATATCTTCCTTACAATCGGGTACACACTCGCCACAAACACATGGCAGATATTTACAATAAGGTTGATACACTCAATTTTTGGCGCTTTGCTGTGGGTCGCTATCTGGACATATCTTTTTAGGAACATGAAGAGGGACCATACTGGCGAAGAAATTGGATTTTTCTCGGTGTTTTATGATTTTGCTGCAACTATTGCGCCTCTTGTTGGAGGAGTGATAGCTACAATGAGTTTTTTCCTTCCTTTTTACCTGCTCAGCGCCTTTTGTGCAATTAGTCTGATAATCGTGACTTTCATGGTTAAAGACTTGAATGGTTGCCAAACAAAACCTTTCTTTTATCTTTTGAAACATGAACTTGCCGATTTCAAAAAAATAGGTGTCCCAACACTTAGGTGGTTCATATTTTTGACAATAGTCAGTTACAGCATTGTAGCAGTTATTGCATCATTCCTTCCAATCTTGTTGTACGAGGCTGGCGTAAGTTACGGCTACATCGGCCTTGTTGTTGCAATCGGAATTTTACCTGCAGTTCTTTTAGAGATACCGCTTGGTCGTTATGTTGACCACAAACAACGGGATATTGTTGCAATAATCGGCTTGCTCGGGCTTGGTTTATCCCTTGTACCGATGGTATTCTCGCTTAACCTTTCAGTTGTGATAGTTTCAATCGCATTTTACGGAATAATGAGCGCGCTTGTTTTGATACTTGTGAACACAATTGCTTCAAATCTTGCTCCTAAACGTGAAAAAGGCGCTTTCTCTGGAACAACCACATGGTTTAAGGATGTTGGAAACTTTGTAGGCCCGATACTCGGAGGGCTTGCATTTAAACTGATTGGCACCAGCTGGACAATGGCGATTCTCGCAGCTATTTGTGTTGTAAGTGTGCCATTATTCATCATGGCCAGGAAAATGACAGTTTAGTTGGTTCTCTTTTTGCGGAAACATTTAGGATTACTGGACAAACTGGACAGCACCCGACAAAATCTATTAAGCATCATATCTTAAATCACCTTAGAGCTTGGCTCAGCTTTCTTTATCGAGCTTTCGGTAAAACCGAAACCTTCGTAAAACGCTTCGCCAAAAGTCGGCTCGGTGATTTAAAATGAAAAAAAGTATACTTGCCGAACTTTGTGGAATAATGTTGGGTGACGGTTGTTTCTATAAAGGCCCTAGATGTTATCAGATTGCAATTTCGTTTAACAAAAAAGAAACTGCTTATTTGAGTAAAGTTAAAAAGCTGTTTCTTATACTATTTTCAGAAGAGAAATTTTCAGTACAGGAGTTGGAAAGCGAATTTTTGCTAAGAACCTATTCCACTAAAATCGCAAAAATATTTCTTGAAAATGGATTAAGCACAGGGAATAAAACCAAAAGAGAGTTAAGAATACCTACATGGATAACCTCAAATGAAAATTTTATAAAATCATTTATTAGGGGATTATTTGATACAGATGGCTGCATATATAGAAAGTATAGTAGTTACATCCAAATCCAGTTAAAACTAGCTAATAAAACACTGATGGAAGATGTTAGGCTCGCTCTTGTCAACCTTGGTTTTAATCCAACAAAGCTAATATTCGATTTTGATAAGACTCATAACAGCAAAAGATGGAAATTTTATCTTTCAAGGCAGGCAGAAATCCACAGATTTATAAAAGAAGTTGGTTTTCGTAATCCTAAGCACGGCAATAGATACAAGAAGATTGCAGCTGGGTAACGCAAGGGATAAGTTGCAGGAAACTACGACTTACTTGATGCGGTAGTTTAACCTGGCAGAATGCAGTTTTCGAAAAAATGAAATTGTCTGCAGTTACGGGCTCCAGAACACCGTTCATGGAGCGCTGAGGCGCATGCCAATGACGAAGAACGGGTATGAAGATACCCGTTGATCAGGGTTCAAATCCCTGCCGCCCCACTTTTATTTTCATGAAACGTCACGAAGCACTTGAACTTGTAAAACAAAATGTCTTTAATAAAAATCTTGTGAAGCACATGCTTGCAGTAGAAGCAATCATGCGCGAGATTGCCAAAGCAAAGGGTTACGATGAGGAAAAATATGCCCTTGCTGGCCTTTGCCATGATATTGATTTTGAAAAGACAAAAGATGACATTTCAAAGCACGGCATCATCAGCGCTGAGATGCTTAAGGGAAAACTGGATGAAGAAATTCTTAATTGCATCCGCAGGCATAATGAGCTTACAGGCAACAAACCAGTTACTGAATTTGACAAAGCCCTTATGGCAGCTGATTCTGTTTCTGGCCTGGTTATCGCAGCAGCATTAATCATGCCTTCAAAGAAGGTTTTAGAAGTGACAGTTGAAACCATACAGAACAAGTTTAAGAAAAAAGATTTTGCCCGCAACGTCAATCGTGGCGAAATAATGCTTTGCGAGCAAATAGGATTTTCTCTCGAACAGTTCTTTGAGCTTGCCATACGTGCCCTGCAGAAAATTGCTGCTGAACTTGGCTTGTGAAAACGTTTATTAGCAGACTTGCATTTTAAGTCTTAGAATGAAAAAGAATCTGTTTGGCATAAATTTGAACATATTTTTACTAGGGCTTGTCAGCTTTTTTACTGACGTAAGCTCTGAAATGATTTTTTCGGTTTTCGCTGTCTTTTTCACAGTAATTCTTGGTGCATCTGTTGCCTTGCTTGGCGTTATTGAAGGTTTTGCAGATTTTGCTTCTTCATCGCTGGATTATGTTGCAGGATTTGTTTCAGACAAGACAGGCAAGCGGAAGAGATTTGCGGCATTAGGTTATTTAATTTCAACTTTAGCAAAATCAATTTTGGTCATATCCAGCACAATAACATCTTCTGCGCTGTTCAGGGTAGTTGAGCGCTTCGGAAAATCGTTCAGGGGTCCTCCACGCGATGCCTGGATTTCCTCGCTTTCAAATACTTCAAACCGCGGCCTTTCTTTTGGAATCCATAAATCCCTCGATAAAGCTGGCGCAATTATTGGCCCGTTAATCGCATATTTTGTTTTGAGTCATTATGGACAAAATCAGGCGGCATTTAACTTATTGTTCCAGATAGCTTTGATTCCCGCAATAATCGCTGTTATAATCATCGCGCTTTTGAAGGACAAACCAGTTAAACCTGCCAAAAAAGAGAGCTTCCTAAACTCATACAAGTTTACAGGCGCTTCGTTTAGGCACTATCTTTACAGCGCAGCCATCTTTTCAATGGCATATTTCAGTTTTGGGTTCCTGCTTTTGAAATCTTATTTTGTTGGGTTTGAGATAAAAGACATTGTGCTGCTTTATGTCCTGTTTAACATTGCATTTGTAATAGCTTCTGCACCAATTGGCAAGCTTGGCGACATTATCGGCAGGAAAAAGATAATCCTCCTTGAATACGTCCTTTATCTTATCATGTGTTTGGGCTTCATTTTTGCAGCCACAAAGCTAGAAGTTGCGCTGATGTTTGTCGTTTTTGGCATATTTTATGCAATTGATGAGGGCCAGAGCAAAGCATATATTGCAGATTTGGAAAAGACGAGGAGAGGAATTGCAATTGGTATTTATAATTTCATAACAGGCATGATTTATCTTCCAGCTTCGGTTGTAGCTGGTTTGTTATGGACAATTAACCCGAATTATTCCTTTGTTTTTGCCGGCGCCATCTCTATTGCAGCCTTAATCTTCTTTAGCCGTGGTTCAAACCATAAGCTTTATAAATAAGAATTTACTACTCAATAGTAACAATATAAAGCATTAGGGGTGGATATAAATGTTAAAGAGAATATTAGCTCTTTTATTGATCTTAGTAATGACTTTGACAGTAGCAAATGCTTCTGTTAACGTAAAAATGGATATTTATCCTTCAAACGATGTTGTAGATAACGGCGAATCATTCTTAGTATTCGGTTATATTTACGGCGACGAAAAAGTCTATGCTGATGATTTAAATTTAAAGGTTTATGACGACAACGGAGATGTTGTTGATACTTATGAACCAACTTTTGTGCCAAGATACGGCGATGAGCCCTCTTCAATTGGCTATTTTTACAGGACAATTTCAATTAGTCCTACTGGCGAATATGACATCAGGTTAAAAATCGACGGTGTTACTAAAGCAACCGACGATGTCAAGGTAAAAAATCTTGGTGAACGCCAGGTTGATGTTATGCTTGCTGATTCACAGGTATACGGAAACGAGATCAGATTCGAGGTCAGGGTAACAAATAATGATGATTACAGCCACGATGTTAAAGTCTACATTAAGGGAGACAATAACTGGAATTCACCAAAGACATTTACGGTTGATGTAGATGCTGGCGACACTGAATATGTAACAAAAAGATATCCAGTAAGCGATTTTGGTGAAGGAAACTTCATTGTTGCTTGCCAGGCAAAAGCAGATGACAGCGATTATGAAGCGTACAGTGCAGCAGATTACGATTTTGTCGAAGCATATGTTTCAGATTATGTCAACGATAATGATTACACCTACAATTATTATTATCCATCATATGGCTATGGAAATCTTGCAATAACTGACATAGAACTTTCACAGTCAATCTTCTATGCAGGAGACGTAATCGATGGTTATGCTTATATCAAAAATGTGGGAAGTCAAGAATCCCAGTACAGATTTGAGTACATAATTGACAACCAGCTTTTCAAGAACGGCGACGTAGGCTATGTGCAGGGATATTACACTAAAACAGAAACTTTTTCATTTGAGGTTCCTGACACAGATATATTCACAATCACTACAAAAGTGATAAGCGGAAGCCAAACAGTCACAAAACAGAAGGTTTTCATGGTATCTGAGCGAATGAAATCGTTCAGGTTATATCCAGAATCCCCTGTTAAAACAATGGAAGCTGGCACTGAAGGTTCTTTAATACTGAATATCCGAAATGTTGGTAATGAACCAGACACATATCAATTAGATGTTGATGGTTGGGAATATTACACAGCAAATACAACAATGTCGTTAGAACCTGGAAAATCAGGCAACTTCACAATTGCATTCAAGGTTTCAAACGAGACCTATGCAGACACATACCCAGTTGTATTGTCTGTATGCAACACAAATAATGCTTGCAAAACAAAAGACATAGAATTGGTAGTTACAAAACCAGAATCAGCACAAAGCGAAGTTATCTGGGATGGAAACTTGACACACCAGTTCTTTGAAGAGAACGAAACATTAACCTATGCTTTTACAATAACGAATCTTGAAAACAATGATAAGGGATATGTAATCGCACTTGATTCAACAGCTGATTATACAATTGAAAACACAAACATAACAGTAGCTCCTGGCGAGACAAAACAGGTAGAATTTACAATATCTCCTGCAGATGACCAGAACCAGACAGCACTTTTGGCAGTTTATTCAGCAGGAAACAAGATTTTCGAGAAAGAGCTGGCATTGGAATACACAACAGATAAGGAAGCTGCCTTATCAGGCATGACAGGAATGTTCTTTGGATTTACAGGCGGAATTTACTTGCCTGGACTAGTCGCATTGGCAGTAATTGGTGCAGGAACATTGGTTTACATGGTTCAGGCATGGGTCAGAAAACTAGTCTGGACTGAACAAGTGATTTCCTACAACAAGGAAAAGCAGTTGCGAAGCAAGCCGACAAACTATGATTACTACCGATACCCGCAGACAAATTATCCAACACAGCAAACACAAGCTGGATATGACCAGGACACGTTCATGCGAAGATTGTAAACCTTTTTAAATTTGATTTAATCTAATTTGATGTAAGGATGTTGACAAAATGAGTGGCACATTAGAGCAAATTGCTGAAGAAATAATCTTAAACCCCCAAACAATGAGGGCCAATCCACATTTACCTTTGGATACCTGTCCTAAAGCAACAACAACAGCTAGAAACTTCCAGTTTTGTAACGAACGCATTTGTCCTTATGCACAAATGCAGGGTTCTGGAACACAGGAACGCGGATACAGAGGATTTGGCAATGGCTGTGCTTGCGAAATTGACATATATCAGAAACGCATTTTAAAAATTAGTAATCCTTAAAAACTAACAATTATTCTCTAATCCTTATGGCAGAAGAAAAAGCCATCGGCGTCCTGCTCAAGGATAAAGTCGTTATCTCAAGCGAACCAGACGCAAATAGGCTGTTTAACAAAGGACACTACGGTTCAATTCTCCACAATGCTCTAGAGCTATCACTCGTTGAAGCGTTATACCTGATGGAGAACGGCAACATAGACATAATTTTAAAGTCAAAAAAGCCGGTTTCTTTCCAAAATTTCATGAAACTGGCAATGCTTATTGAAAAGCGCTTCCCGACCCGTTATGCTGTTTATTCAGACATAAGGAAGCGCGGTTACATCACAAAGACAGCCCTGAAATATGGCGCAGATTTTCGGGTTTATGAGCGTGGCATGAGTCCTGGTGAAGAGCACGCCAAATGGGTGCTTTTTGCAGTCCGTGAAGGAGAAACCTTTAACTGGCGCCAGTTTGCCGCAATGATGCGCGTCGCTCACAGCGTAAGAAAGACACTTTTAATTGGTATAGTTGATGACGAAGGCGACGTGACTTACTACGAAGTCAACTGGACGCGTCCGTAATCAGTTTTAACTGGTTCTTATCAAAATTTCTTTGTCTAGAAAGAAAAATATAGAAAAAAAAGAAAAAAAGAATAAGTCAATTTATGCTCTTGCAAAAGCATAGACTGCTTTCAGCGCTACCACTAAACCAGCTGGTGCAACAAAGACCACAATATATGCTAATATTGTGCCTATTGTGTCACCAATAATTGGTATTACGTTTAAACTTCCTGATGCGATAAGAAGTACTGTGGTAGCGACTAAAAATGGCACTTCATCACTAAGTGTTATGTTGATTAATCCAACGATTAATCCTAACAATGCTAATACCCATATCACTGTAGTGTTTACTCCAGCAAGTATACCTGCGACTATTGCTATGAATACACCTGCCAAGAAGATCCAATGGCCAAACTTTGCGCCTGACATGAACTCTTGCTTCTTCTTTGCCATTCTGTCACCTCCCTATTGTATAACAAAGAAATCCACATATTTAAAGCTGTCTCCATCCGAACATCACTGGAAGGTAGCACTACCCTTTACAGCTATATTATATAGTAAAAATCAGGCTTTTGCTATTACAATCTTTAAGAACCCATCTTGAAACTTCTTTTCAACAATCTCATGATGTTGTGGTATTGGAATAACTTTAAAATAGCCCCTTTCGCCAGCATATGCCCTGACCTCTAATGATTCACTGAATTGTTTGATATTGATGTCTGCTGTGCTTTTAACACCTGGAAGTGCCAACACATACTTCTTGCCTTTTGCCATTTTTGTCTCTTTTGTGATTGGTTCAAGCATTTCTTTTACTTTGGGAAGTGTTTGAGTTGCCTCAACAGGTCTTTCTGCCCTTGTTTGCCCGCCATGCATGACTATAGGTTTAAATTCTTCACTGCCAAGCGTCCTGATTTGGACATTAACTTTCCCTGGAAACCCAAATGCCTTGAACATGTTTTCTATCTGTTTGTTCATGTCATCTGCATGTTCTTCCATTTCCTTATGCATGTCCTCAAATTCTTCATTGACATCAGATTTTGTTGAGAACCCAGGGATATTAAATTTTAATTTGAATCCCTTGGCTATCTTTGCTCCGCAGAACGGGCAAAAGCTCCATTCACCTTCCAATATGTTCTTGCATTTGTTGCAGTTCATTATCATCATCCAAATACTTTTAATTCCCCTCTTTTGCCGACACTTATCTGGATTTGCCCCTGCCACTCCCGGGCTAAGCCGTTCACAACTTCTACTGTGTTTCCAACCTTTACTTTAGCTATTTGGTCTGCCCAGAGTGTTAATTTTACATGTCCAGTTGAATCGCTAAGTGTTGCATCAGCCACCTGAACCTTGGTTCCAAATCTTGTGTTAACTTCCCGTATCTCACTGATGTCTTTTATTATTCCTTTTATTCGTATACCCATCATTCCGGCTTTTATTTCAGATATATCCATGATAAACCCCACACAATTCAGTCAGAATTGTCTTAAAAACTTTTTGAACGCAAAACTAATATATTCCACAGGATATATTATCTACTGGTGATACAATGAACGGACAACAAATTAGTTATGAAGATGCTCAAAAAGCACTCAAAGACATGAAAAAGGTTGCCCTTAAAATAAGCGGCAAATATGATTCAAAACTACAGAAGCTAAGTTACGATCTTAATGATGTCTCAAAATATTCCAGCAATCTGGCAGAAAATCTTCCTGAAGCATCTAAGGCATTAGCCAAGCTTTCTACTGATTTTTCTAAGCTTGGTGAATCCCTTAAGTCAGAAAGCGATCCAGCCCTTATTGCAGCGCTTGACCAGCAATATAAACAGGTTGGCGAAGTAATGACTGCCCTTTATCAGAACCTGGCAGACCAGATTAAAATGAAAACTGCAGCAAAAACTCTCCACCAGGCAACAAAAGCAACTGCATCTCAGCTTTCAAACTTTAAGACAAGCATTGTTTCTTCTGTAACAAACCTTGAAGCCCAGATTAAAGCAGTAGAAGCAGCGCATAAAGCCCAGCTAGAAGGCAAAGCTACAGGCGCATATGCAAAAAAGAAAGAAGATTAAATCTTGACAGTTACGATGTCAAGACCTATCTTGGATAATGGTGTTTTTAGACCTTCTATGCCTTCAGCATCAACCTGCATTCCCAGGGTCATGCTTATTTTCTTGTTTTTCTTTAGTTCGTAAAGGTCCTGTATCCCATAAATATCAGGTTTAATGATAAACTTGAAGACATGTACTTTGTTTGGCTCAATTATCCCCGCCTTTATTGATTTTGTCTTCGAAAAGTTTGTTACAGCGTCATGGATTAATGCCGTGTATGTCCTGTCAAGCTGCTGTACCCCGACCCTGAACTTTAATGTAGCTTCTGTCTTGTTTTCTACACTCACCCTGAGCGTCTCTTTTCCGTTTTTTGATATGACAATCTTTTTTGGCTCAACACCGACTTTTGCCAAATCACTGATTTTTTCCTTTATCCTAATTATCATATCATTGTTTCTTGTCAGTGGTAGGTACTTGCTTGCAACCACAGCAAGTTTTTTTATGAAGTTGTCAGGCTTGGCTTCTGCTGCCATTAAACCAGAGATAACCTGTTCAACTTCTTTTTCTCGCATATAGCCTTTCATTGTGTTTTTCACAAGTTCATATATCTTATATGAAGCAAAAAATTCCGGATAGTTTTTGATTAACATGTTTTCAACCTCAAAAGCTTCAACGCGTAACTAATTTAAATATTATTCTCACTAGCGTTCGGGGTCAACATTTTTGTCCAAAAACTATATATAATCCAAATACTTCATTAAATGAAGTGATTACATGAAAAGCATTAAACTCTGGCAAAAGAGAATTTAGGATTTTCCTAGATGTAATGCTTTCCAAAAAACAGGCTGAGATTCTCTGGCAAACTCGCGTCATTCCAAAACCTCAGCTTTAGCTCAATTGCTTCTAGACTTGGCTGCCCGCCATCCACGTCTAAGTTTATTCTTAAGCAGCTCAGAAGTGCAGGGCTGGTTAGTTTTGACAAAGGGAAACCAGTTGAGTTGACAGCGCTCGGAAAACAGATTATTGTCATATTGCGGGACTGTAGTTCAACGTCAGAACACCAGGCTCCAGACAGCCCTTTCGCTTCGCAAAGCGCTGGTGGAAATCGGAGCAACCTGGAAATTGGGGTTAAATTCCCCACAGCCCCATCGAAAACAGGTGGTGATGACAGATGATGGGTATATTAGGGGGCATGGGCCCTTTGGCAACAATCAGACTTTACCGCAACATAATTGAAACATGTCAAAAAGAGTTTGGGATGAAAAATAACGATGAGTATCCGCATATGCTTATATACAATCTGCCAGTCCCTGACTTGATAAGCGACAAAAAGAGAGGGGACATAGCATTAGCAATGATTAACAATGGTCTAAAAAAGCTTGAGCACGCCGGTGCTGACTTCATAATTATCCCTTGCAATACCGTTCATGTTTTTATTGATGAATTAAGAAAATCAGTTAACATACCAATAATCAGCATTGTGGACGAAACTGTTAATTTGATAAAAAATACGAACATCAGGAAAGTCGGGATTATTGGTTCTAAGACAACCTTGACAGAGAGGCTTTATCAGGACAAGCTGGAGAGCGTTGGAATTAAAACAATTGTTCCAGAAAATTTGGATTGTATCTCAACTGTTATAAAGCGGATAGTTTGCGGCATCAGTTCAGAAACAGATAAATGCATCGTCACTGGGATTATAAAGGAAATGGTTGAAAATGGTGCAGGCGGGATTGTTCTTGGGTGCACTGAACTGCCCCTGATAATAAGCCAGGATGATGTTGAGGTTCCAATTTTTGATACTCTCAGGATCATAGCTGATAAGTCAATAACGACATACAAAAGATTTAAAGCGGGGTTGATTTTAAAAAGGTGACAAAAATGGCTGACGAATTTGTTGTAACACCATGGGAAGTCAAGGGCAATATCGATTATGACCGACTCATGAACGAATTTGGTATTAAGCCCTTTAGTAAAAAACTGAAGCAGTTTAACGATAATATGTACTTTAGGCGGGGCGCTGTCTTTGCCCAGCGTGATTTTGAGATAATCGAATCTGCAATAAAAAACAAGAAGCCATTTGTTATGATGACTGGACTGATGCCTTCAGGTAAGTTCCATTTTGGGCATAGGTTAGTTGCAGAACAGATTATTTTTTATCAGTCGCTGGGAGCCAAAATTTACTTGGCTGTTGCAGACATTGAAGCTTATAACACCAGAATCCCAGACATGAAACAGCTTAGGGACATTGCGATTAATGAATACTTATTGAACTATATTGCGCTTGGGTTAAAACCAGAAAACTGTGATTTCTATTTCCAGAGCGAACGTTCCAATGACGCAAAAAAATCAAATGCTTATTACAAATTAGCAGGAATGGCAGCTCGCCATGTTACAGCTAATGAGGTCAAGGCGATATACGGGGATATTGCACCAGGTAAACTGGAATCCGCGCTTTTACAGGTTTCAGATATGCTGCATCCACAGTTAAAAGAATTTGAGGGCCCTGTCCCTGTTGTAGTGCCTGTAGGCATAGACCAGGACCCGCATTTGCGTCTTGCTCGCGATATTGCGGCAAGGATGAAATCACAATTTAATTTTATTTTGCCAAGCTCAACTTACAACATATTCCTAACCGGACTAAAGGGCGGAAAAATGTCAAGTAGTGATCCATTATCATACATCGCGCTAACAGATACACCAAACGAAGCCAAAGACAAAATATTGAAACATGCATTTTCAGGGGGCAAGGACACTCTTGCTGAACACCGGAAATATGGTGGTAATCCAGATATTGATGTCGCTTACCAGTACATCAGTACATTTTTTGAGCCTGATGATAAGAAACTTAAGAAAATTTATGATGATTATAAGAGCGGAAAATTGCTTTCTGGCGAAATGAAACAGATTTGCATAGAAAAAATGACAAAATTCCTTGAAGAGCACCAGAAAAAACGCGAGAAAGCAAAAAGCCAGCTCAACAAATTCATCTTGAAGGATTAAACATATGGAGATAAACATACGTAAAGCTGAAATAACTGATTTTGAACTGATTCGGAAACTTTCTCTTATGCTTTTTGATAAAGAGAAGAAGGAATATGACGTATACCTTGACATGAACTGGACTTATTCTGATTCAGGAAAGAAACATTTTGTTAACAGGATAAAGAAAGGATGTACTCTTATTGCCGAAGCTGATGGAAAAATGGTTGGTTACCTGGCAGGTGGCATAGCAAAATCATATCCATACCGGATAGTTAAGGATGTTGGCGAGATTGACAGCATGTATGTTATGGACGAGTACCGTAACAAAGGTATAGGTTCAAAACTTGTTACTTTATTCTTTGAGTGGTGTAATGAAAAAGGTCTGACACATATTAAAGTAGAAGCTTCAGCACAAAACATCAACGGAATCAAGTTTTACAAGAAAATGGGGTTTAATGATTATACCCTGATTTTAGAAAAAGTTAGCCAATAGGCATTGTTACTTCAATCCACGCAGCAAAAATTATCAGGACAATCCCTAATGTAAAAATTGCAAGAGAATCTGTTAACATCCATTTGAATCGTTTTGACATTATTTTTTCGTTTACTACAGATATTGCCAATAATCCGCCTCCTATGGCCCCCAAAAGATAGCCCCCAGACTCAAAAATTAGATGCGGTAACATTGGCATAAGCACATTTGTCAGGTAATAAAGCGGGTTTCCTCCTTTTTCAATACCTTCTTTTATGAAAAACCCAATTATCGCGCCCCAGACAGAGGCGTTCCAGCCGATCATTAATATTGAACCTGCCCCGTATACCATTGAAAGGAAAAATGTTACAAATATCACCTTAAGATTGTTCTGCGCAATAGAATTGAAGTCTAATGTACCAGTTCCGGCATTACCATAAATCGCTAATTGGCTTTTGAATAAACCCAAAGTTACAGTCGTTGGAAGCAATAGCGAGATTACCAGGAAAACAGAGAATATACCAAGCATAATTGCCAGATATATCCAAAATATGCTGGCATGCTGCATCAAAATTTCCCTTATTTTTATTGCCCTGTGTTTGAAAGCAGTTCTTGCTTCAAAACTAAGTATCTGTTCCAGGGACGGAAGGAATATGATTCCTATAAATGCAACAGAAATCAGGTCAATGTTGTTTGGGAAAACAATGGCAGCGCACATTACAGCAACAGCCGAATAAAGCAGCGCTAAGCCATATATGCCCAAGAGGTTTTTGTGCATCCACTCTGCTTTTAAGATTTCTTCAAACACCATTTGTGTAATCTAAATAAAAATGATGTTATAAACATTTTGAAAGAATTTTTAAATAGCGAATTACTACAACATGCCATGGATAAACTTGGCAGAGAACAAAACAAAGCCATAACCTGTGGACTTGTAGCCGGGATTATGATACTTCTTGTGATATTTTATGGAACAAGTTCAGGAAGTGCATGGCTTAAAGCAACACGTTCTTCAGGCGAACCAGCATTTTCACCAATAACCCAGATAATAGAATACACAAGTAACTTTGAGTTGAGTTCATACAAGATACAGATTTTAAGTGTAACAGATGAGGGTTCAGTAGACCTTTATGTTAATAGCGAGCTTGTAGAAAATCTCAAACCACACACATGTTATCAGCTTAAAGACAGCATATCTATTTGTTTGATGTACACCGAAGGCAACAACGTTTTTTTTGACCTTGTTAAGTATCCATTAAGCCAAAAATCAGGCACGACCCAGATTTATACAATCTAATTTTTCAAAACATTTTTAAGGAAGCCTAAACTCTTTTCGTTTATGAACCAAAGAATTTTACTTGCTTTTTTACTGTTAGCATTAGTTATACCAATCGGCTTTTGTGAGGACCAGTACAGTTCAGCCCATACAAAAATAATAGGCATACGTGAACTAGGGGATAATCAATACAGTGGCGTTATAGCTGATTTGACTGTAGAGGTGCGTCCAGGCGAAGGACACGTCTTTATGGACACAATCCCGTTAACAAAGATAGACACGCAAGCTTCTGCTCGCTTGGCGAGAGAAGTTGCTTGCCAGACATTAAGCATTGATTGTTCCAATCTTGATTTCTTTTACATAATAAGGTCATCTTATGTTATGATTGGCGGACCTAGCGCTGGTGCTGCATTAACAGTTGCAACAATGGCTGCGCTGCAAAACGTTGAACTAAATGAAGATGTTGTTGTTAGCGGGACCA